>ENA-ORRT01000548-ORRT01000548.1-human-gut-metagenome-genome-assembly--contig:-NODE-548-length-20476-cov-2.97277_pt1 | contig 20476 bp, 21 predicted proteins | sample MGYA00242181_ERZ509146 | MGnify/ENA primary metagenome ERZ509146 (study PRJEB26280, sample SAMEA2338624) | human gut metagenome | biome: human gut; feature: human-associated habitat; material: faeces...
CGGCCCGAAAATCACCTGCTGGGCCTCCTTCAGATAGGGGTCCATGTTATCCACCTTGTAGGCCACGTGGGGCTGTTTGGAAAGGATCTCCGGGAACCGGGTTCCCTCCTCAAATTTCAGGTATTCAATCTTGTAGTCGTAGGCATCCACGCTCTCATTGACCCAGAAGCCGCCCCACTCGTTGTAGACCATGTTGGGCTTTTTGTTCAGCACGGGGATCCCGATATGCATATACTCCGCTGCCATGGAAAACCTCCTGTCAGTTATCCTGGGCGGCCAACTCCTGATAGAACTGGAAGGCCTCCCGGTCAGTAAATTTCTCGTGCACGATCTTGGCCACCGCCCGGCACATGGCGGCGGGATGCTCACTCTGGAAGATGTTGCGGCCCATGTCCACGCCCCGGGCGCCGTCGGAGATGGCCCGGTAGGCCATGGTCAGGGCCTCGTCCTCCGGCAGCTTCTTGCCGCCGGCGATGACGATGGGCACGGGACAGGCGGCCACTACCTTCTCAAAGTCATCGCAGTAGTAGGTCTTGACGAAGGACGCCCCCAGCTCTGCCAGCATCCGGGTGGCCAGCAGGAAATACTGGGTGGTGCGGGCCATCTCCTTGCCCACGGCGGTGACGCCCAGAACAGGGATGCCGTACCGTTCCCCGGCGTCCACGGCGCGGCACAGGGTCTCCAGGGACCGGGCCTCGCCCGCCCCGCATTCATGCGGATGGCGGCCTCCATATCGGCACCCACGCCGTTGCCGGTGCTCATGTCGTCGATGAGCACACTGGCGTCATGGGTGGCCCGGAGGCAGATGGCATTGTGGACCGTGGGGGGGATGCAGGAGCGGATGGCCCCCCGGGTGGCCATGAGCACGTCCGCGTACCGGCACAGAGGGGCGATGGTCACGTCCATGCGCTCCAGGCCCGCAGTGGCCCCCATGATATAGCCGTGGTCAAAGGCCAGCATCACCGTGTTGCCGCTCTTGGGATTGAACAGGTGGGAGAGCCGATTCTTGGCTCCCCAGTCCCCGTGGCCCAGGCCCTTGGCGAAGAAGCCCTGCTCCGGGGCGGACACGTCCAGGTGGTAGTCGTGGGCGGTCTTGTTTCCGATTGCGTCTGGCATAGCGCTTACTCCTTACTGAACGCCGGGGTGCGGCAGGGGGTGTTCCACAGACGGAGCATCTCCTCGTCCCACTTGGCGATGTTCATCTGAAAGCCTGCGGCCTCCTGGACGGTGAGGATCTCACCCACCATGCTGGCCACGACCTCGATGCCCTTGGCCTTCAGGAACTCCACAGTGTCCTTGAACAGCACCAGCATCTCCATCATGGTGGTGGCGCCGCAGCCGTTAATCATCACAAAGGTCTTGTCCCCGGGCTTCAGGTCCAGGGCCTTGCACAGGGCCTCGGCCACGGTGGCCACGGTATCCTTGGAGGACATCATGGGCACCCGGACGCCGCCGCCCTCGCCGTGTTGGCCGGCGCCGATCTCCATCAGGTCGGTCTCTCCTAGGTCGCCGAAGGACATGCCGTTCTGGGGATGGGTGGCATCGGTGGACTTGACGGTGATGGAGGCCATGTTGTCCGCGTAATGTTGAGCGATCTCCGCTACCTCCTCCAGAGTCTTGCCCTCCCGTGCGGCGGCCGCGGCAATGCCCCCGCTTGTTGTCCTCGCCGTTGGGGTCGTACCGGATCTCCTCGCCGGTGACCACCTGACGCACATTGAGGCCGGCCTTCCTGGCCAGCTTCATGGCCTGCTTGCCCGCCAGCTGGTCGCCGGCGTAGTTCAGGGTCAGCAGCAGCACGCCGTGGCCCTTGTCCGCCATCTTCATGGCATCAAACACCAGCTGGCCGTTGGGGGCGGCGAAGATATCACCCACCGCCTGGATGTCCAGCATACCCTTGCCCACAAAACCGGCCTGGGCGGGCTCATGGCCGGAGCCGCCGTAGGTGACGATGGTCACCCGGTCGGCATTGGCCAGATCCTTACTGATGACCAGGTGGCCGTCCACATTCAGAATGTCCGGATAGGCCAGACCCAGGCCCACCAGCTCTTCGTCGGTGACCGTCTCCGGCGCGTTCATGAACTTCTTCATTTTCATACAGCATTCCTCCAGTGATATTTAAGTGGTGCATTGCCAATCCCGCTCCTGCGGGTGGAACAACAGGTTATTCCCGGGCCAGCCCCTGGAAGAACCAGGACATGGACACGGCGCCCGCGTCCGGGGTGCCGATGGTCTTGGTCCCGTAACTCTTGGCCCGGCCGAATTTGGAGACATACTGCTTCGTAGCCTCCGCCCCCTGGGCGGCGGCCTGGGCCGCGGCATCGAACAGCTCGTCCGCGCTGTCTCCTGTATAGGCCGCGACGGCTTCGCTGGCGGGGATCAGGGCATCCATCATAGTCTTGTCCCCCACCTTGGCGCCGGACATATCTTCCAGCTCCTCCAGGGCCTTGGCGAAGATGGCCTTGAGGCCCGCCACGTCGATCTCCTCCCCCTCTGGGGCCTCCTCCTGCAAGCCGTCCAGCCAGGTGTTCCACAGGGGGACGGCGCTGCCGCCGTTCAGGGTCATAACGGCCATGGCCGCGTCATCCAGCATGGACTGGATCCCCCCCTCGGCGGCGTCCACTGCTTCGGAGATAGCCCCGGCAATCTTCGCCATGGTCAGGCCGTGATCCGCGTCCCCAAATTTGGAATCGATCTCCGTCAGCTCCGCCTCAGCGGCGGTCACAGCGGCGCAGGCGTTTTTCAGGCGCGCCGCAAATTCAGCTCTTGTCATGTGATATCGGCCCCCTCTTTTGACAAAATAAACAAATTTTGGAAGACGTCTTTATTCTAACATAGTCATTTCGCTTTTTCAAGGCGCATCGCTCCTCTTTTCTCCCGGCCAGCAAGGACTCTCCGACGGCCTTTCCACCCCGCCCTTCATTGACGGACAGGATTCCCTATTTTGTGTGTTTTGTATATGGATTTCCCATGGCGATTCTTGTAAAATACAATTGTTGAAAAATGCAACGATAGGAGAATGGTATGCCGAATCGGATCGAGATGTTTCGCCGCCTGGAGCGACAGTATTTTCGGGACAGGCTTGGCACCCTGGGCCTGCAGCAGCTGGACGGCATGATCCTGCACCTGCTGGGGCGGGAGGGCCACATGCGGCAGGAGGACCTGGCCGTCCAGCTGGCGGTGGACAAGGGTGCTGTGGCCCGGAGCCTGGCCCGTCTGGAAAAGCGCGGCCTGGTGGAGCGGCAGGTGAGCGCCCGGTGCCGCCGGGAGAAGCATGTCTCTCTGACTTCCGCGGGGGAGGGTGCATATCAGGGCGTCCAGCGGATTCTGGAGGAGTGGGGGCATGTCAAATACCAGGGCTTCACCCCTGAGGAGCGCGCCCTGAACGAGGCGTTTCTGACCCGCATTGCGGAGAATGTGATCGAATTTTGTCGAGGAGAGGGAAGTGAACATGGTTAAGAATCTGACGGAGGGCAGACCGCTGAATCTGCTGTTTTTCTTTGCCCTGCCCATGGTGGCGGGCAATCTGTTCCAGCAGCTCTACAATATGGTGGACACCGCGGTGGTGGGAAAATTTGTGGGCGAAGACGCAGTGGCGGCCGTGGGCTCCTCCTTCCCCATCGTGTTTTTGTCGGTGGCCGTGGCCTCCGGACTGTCCATGGGCTGTACGGTGGTGGTGTCCCAGCTGTTCGGTGCCGGGCGCATCCATGAGATGAAGACCACCATCTCCACCGCCATCATCTCTCTGGGCGTCCTGGGGCTCCTCATCATGGGCCTGGGAACGCTGCTGGCCGGTCCCCTGCTGCAGCTGCTGGGCACGGACCCGGATATCATGGCCGACTCCCGGACGTATCTGCAGATCTATTTCGGCGGCGCGGTCTTCCTGTTCCTCTACAACACTCTCAACGGCATCTATAACGCCCAGGGGGACAGCAAGACGCCCCTGATCTTCCTGATGATCTCCAGCCTGACAAACATCGTGCTGGACCTGCTGTTCGTCATCCGCTTCGGCATGGGCGTGGCTGGCGTGGCGTGGGCCACGCTGATCGCCCAGGGCCTCTGCGCCGTGGCCTCCCTGCTGGTGTTGCTCCGCCGGATGCGGCGGATGCCCTGCGAGCCGGAAAAACAGGGCGTGAAGCTGCCCCTCTTCCACATGGTGGCGGTGAAGCGTATCGCCCAGATCGGCCTGCCCTCCATGCTCCAGCAGTCTCTGGTGTCCCTCTCCATGATGATGATGCAGGGTCTGGTCAACTCCTTCGGCAAAGTACTGGTGGCCGGATACACTGCTGCCACGAAGATCGACTCCCTGGCCATGCTGCCCAACATGAACATCTCCAACGCCATGTCCAGCTTCACGGCCCAAAACATCGGTGCAGGCAAGTACGAGCGGGTCAAGGAGGGCCTGAAGGCCTGTCTGCTGATGGTGGCGGTATTCTCTCTGCTGATCACCGTCATCATCTTCCTCTTCGGAAACCAGCTGCTATCCCTGTTCCTGGACCCGGGGGACGCCTCGGGCGCCATGGGCTACGGTCTGGCCTATATGCACACAGTCTCCCTCTTCTACATCCTGATGGGCCTGCTGTTCGTCCCCAACGGGATGCTGCGGGGCGCGGGTGACATGGCAGCCTTCACCTTCAGCTCCATGGCCAACCTGTTCTCCCGGGTGGGCATCGCCTACGCACTGGTGTATCTCACCCCGCTGGGGGCCAACGCCATCTGGTGGTCCATCCCCGCCGGCTGGCTGATCGGCGCGGCGGTCTCCCTGCTCCGGGTCAAGAGTGGAAAGTGGATGCGCAAGGCTGTGGCCGACCGCTGACCCTCGCAGGCGGTCTATTTCAGGAATCGCAGGTGCTGTGGATATGAACAGGAAACAGAATCTGGAGGTCTTTGCGAAGACACCCGTCCGAAAGGCCGTGCTGCTGCAGATAGTCCCGGCCGTGGCCAGTCAGATGGTCACGCTGGTCTACAATCTGGCGGACACCTACTTTGTAGGGATGTTGAACGCCCCCCATGAAACCGCGGCCGTCACTGTGGCCTATCCCTCCTTTCTGATGCTGACCGCCATTTCCAACCTCTTCGGCGTGGGCGGGGCCAGCGCCATCGCCCGGGCCCTGGGCCGTCAGGACGAGGAGGGTGCCCGGCGGATCGCCGCTGTCTCTCTGGCCGGCGGCCTGCTGTCCGCCCTGCTCTTCTCCGCGGCGTTCCGATTGCTGGCCGATCCCGTGCTGCACCTGTGCGGCGCCACCGAGGCTACCTATGCTACTGCCTACGGATACGCCAAATGGGTCGTCATACTGGGCGGCCCCTTCACCATTCTCAACACCCTCCTGGCGAATCTGGTCCGGGCGGAGGGCAGCGCCGGAGCCGCCGCCTTCGGGGTCTCCTTCGGCGGCGTCCTGAATATCCTGCTGGACCCGCTGTTCGTCCTGCCCCAGTTCTTGGGCCTGGGCGCGGTGGGCGCGGGCATGGCTACAGCCCTCTCCAACGGGGCGGCGGTGGCCTGTTTTGCCGTCTATCTGGTCCGCCGCCGGGGCGCCACCTATTTGAACCTGCTGCCGGCGAATCTGCGGTATGCCGCCCAGTACCTGCGCCCCATTCTGGCCATCGGCTTCCCCTCCGCCCTGCAGTATGCGCTGACAGTGGTGGCCACCGCTGCCCAGGCCGACTTTGTATCCCAATACCCCACAGAGGCGGTGGCGGCCCTGGGCATCGTAAAAAAACTGGACCAGCTGCCCCTGTATTTCTCCATCGGTGTCTCCAACGGACTTCTGCCGCTGCTGGCCTATAACCACGCTGCCGGGAATCACCATCGGCGTGCGCAGGCCTTCCGGATAGGGAGCCTGATGTCCTTTGGCTTCGCCGTGCTGTGTCTGGTCTGCTATGAGGCGTTTGCCATCCCCCTGGTCTCCCTGTTCATTGCCGATGCTGCGACAGTCCGCTATGGGGCCGTGTTCCTGCGGTGCATGGTGACGGCAATGCCCATGATGGCCCTGTGCTATCCCATTATTATCCAGTTCCAGGCCATGGGCAGGGCCAGGGAGTCCCTGGTCTGCTCGATCCTGCGCAAGGGTGTACTGGACATTCCGCTGCTCTATCTCATGGACGCGCTCTTTCCCCTGTACGGCTGTATGTGGGTGCAGCCCATCGTGGACGCCATCTCGCTGGCCGCAGCCCTGTGGTTTTACCGGGCCATCCAAAGGGGGAGCGCGGCGGGCGGAACGGCCCCAGCCGGGGCCTGAAACCGGCGTGAGCAAAACGGAACTGTAAGGAGGAGAACGAATCCGTGGCAAGCAAGGAGCACGATTTTTCCGTCGGCAGCATTCCCCGCAACATCATTTCGCTGGCGCTGCCCATGACGGCTGCCCAGCTCATCAACGTGCTGTACAGCGTGGTGGACCGCATCTACCTGGGGCGGCTCCCCGGGCATCTGGCTCTGACGGGCCTGGGGCTGACGCTGCCCATCATCTCCATCGTGATGGGCTTTGCCAACCTGTGCGGCACGGGGGGCGCCCCCCTGTGCTCCATCTACCGGGGTAAGGGCGAGGAGGAAGAGGCCGAGCGGATCATGGGCAACGCCTTCACCCTTCTGCTGATTTTCGGCGCCGCTGTCACAGGGGTGTTCCTGCTGTTCCGGCATCCCCTGCTCTACCTGTTCGGTGCCAGTGACGCCACCTATCCCTATGCCGAGGCGTACATGACCATCTATCTGCTGGGGACCGTCTTTGTCATGATCGGCCTGGGGATGAATCCCTTCATCACGTCTCAGGGCTTCGGCCGCACCGGGATGATGACCGTGGGCCTGGGGGCGGTGGTCAACATCGTGCTGGATCCGGTCTTCATCTTCGCCCTGGACATGGGGGTGCGGGGCGCGGCGCTGGCCACCGTGATCGCCCAGGGCTGCTCCGCCGTGTGGGTACTGAAATTCCTCACCGGGCGGAAGGCCATCCTGCGGCTCCGCCTGCGGAATCTGGCGCTGGGCGCCGGGCGAGTGAAATCCATCGTGGCCCTGGGCCTGTCCGGCTTCTTCATGAATCTCACCAACAGTCTGGTGCAGGTGGTGTGCAACGCCACGCTCCAGGCATACGGCGGCGACCTGTACGTAGGCGTGATGACCATCATCAACTCCCTGCGGGAGGTGTTCTTCATGCCGGTGCAGGGGCTCACCAACGGCGCCCAGCCGGTCACCGGGTACAACTACGGCGCCGGCCGATACAGCCGCGTCCGGAGCTCCATCCGCTTCAGCGTGGCGGTGACGGTTGGTTACGCCGCTGTCTTCTGGGCCGCCGCCATGTTGTTCCCCGGGCTTTTGATCCGGGTCTTCAACAGTGAGCCGGAGGTGGTGGCTGCCGGCATCCCCGCCCTGCGCATTTACTTCTGCCTGTTTATCCCCATGTCCCTCCAAATGGCGGGGCAGGGTGTGTTCGTGAGCCTGGGGCGCTCCAAGCAGGCGGTTTTCTTCTCTCTGCTGCGCAAAGCCATCATCAATGCGCCGCTGACGGTCGTCCTGCCTATCTGGATGGGCACCACCGGCGTATTCACAGCCGAGGCCATCTCCCAGCTGGTAGGCGGCCTGGCCTGCAGCCTCACCATGTATTTCACCGTGTACCGTCCCCTGGGCCGCCTGCCGGACCGCCCGCCGGAGAACATCTGAGACCCGGTTGCCGCGCCGTTGTTCCCTCTCTTACTCCCACAGACTCGCAAGAAAAAGCGGAGGCGCTTTTGGAGGTTTTTCCAAAAGCGCCTCCTCTGCCTGTTCCGGCCCCCTGCGCGTCTTGACAAACAGTTCCGGCCCGGCTATAATCTTCCCCGCAAGTCCCGGCCGCCCCTCTGCGGGAGGTTGGAAGATCCCGAACCTGTTAGGAGCACCGCCATATCATGAGAGCATCCTCTGCATACAGCCTCTTTGATACAGAGAGTGTCTGGGCCATCCTGATGCGGATCGCGCCTCCGGTCATGCTGGCCCAGCTGATCCAGGCCATGTACAACATCGTGGACAGCTATTTTGTGGGCCAGTTCTCCAGTGACGGCCTCACCGCCCTCTCCATCGTCTACCCTGTTCAACTGATCGTCACCGCCATCGCTGTCGGCACCGGCGTGGGCGTCAATACCCTGATGTCCCGGTACGACGGCCAGGGGAACCACCACCTAGCCGACCGGACCGCCGGAACAGGGACGGTCCTGGCGCTGATCAGTTGGCTGATCTTCGCCGTATTGAGCGGCCTGCTGATGCGCCCCTTTGCCGCGATCTCCACGGAGTCCTCCTCCGTGGCGGACCTTGCCGTGACATACGGTACCATCGTCTGCGTGGGCAGTCCGGGTGTGTTTCTGGAGAGTACCTGGAGCAAGGTCCACCAAGCCCGCGGCAACATGCGCCTGCCCATGTTGGCCCAGATCGCCGGCGCCGCGGCCAATATCGTGCTGGACCCGATTCTGATCTTCGGCCTTGGCCCGGCACCGGCGCTGGGAGTGGCCGGTGCCGCCTTTGCTACGGTGTCAGGCCAGGTGCTGGCGGCGCTCATTGTTGTCTCCGGATTCCGGAAGCCGCCCCCCATCCGGGTGTTCCGCTCCTATGCGGCCAAGATCTACCGGTTGGGATTTCCCTCCATCTTCATGCAGCTTCTGTTCACGGTCTATATCATGGCCCTGAACATGATCCTGGCCGGCTTTTCCGATGACGCCGTGACGGTCCTGGGCCTGTATTACAAGGTGCAGTCCTTCTTCTTCATCCCCCTCTCCGGACTCCAGACCTGCATCGTCCCCCTGCTGAGCTATACATACGCCAAGGGTGCCTACGGCCGCTGCCGCCGGGTGGTGAAGAACTCCGTCCTGCTGGCCATGTCCTTCATGCTGGTGGGGATCGCCTGCTTCGAGCTGATCCCGGAACAGCTGCTGCGCATTTTCACCGCGGAGCCCGCGGTCCTGGAGATCGGCGTCCAAGCCTTCCACATCATCGGCATCAGCTTTCTGCCCGCCGTGCCCTCCCTGATCCTGCCGGTCTTTTTCCAGGCCATCGGGGCGGCGCTGCCCAGCGTCCTGCTCTCCCTGACCAGGCAGATCTTCTGCCTGATTCCCGTATTCTGGCTCTTCTCCAGGATCGATCTGGCCTACACGTGGCTGGCCTTTCCCATTGCGGAAGTCGTGACCGGAACGCTGGGCCTGTGCTTCTATCTCCACCGCATCCACATCTGGGACCGCTGCAAGGGCGCGGCCCCGAAACCCGAACGCAAAGGAGCGACTGCCATGAAACTCATCACCGCCATCGTCAACAGACGGGACACCAGCGAGGTCTGCGCCGCCCTGACAGACGCCGGCTTTTACTTCACCCGCATGGCCTCCACCGGTGGTTTTCTCACCGGCGGCAACTCCACGCTGCTGATCGGCACAGAGGAGGACCGGGTGCCCCAGGCCATCGCCATCATCCGCCAGAACTGCTCCCGCCGGACGGAGAAGATCTCCTCCAACGTGCAGCTGGCCACGCCCTCTGCGGCCTATCCCACGGAGGTGACCGTAGGCGGTGCCACGCTGTTCGTCTCCGATGTGACGCAGTTTGAAAAGATCTGAGCCGCCCGCCATATCCGGCGGCCGGGCACAAGCAGGACGAAGCGATCCCCCTCAGTGTGTGCACTGAGGGGGATCGCTTTTTGCATCAAGATCGATCAGGCAGGGGCGAACGCCGCGCCCGGAGACGCGGCCACAGTCCCATCCTCCCGTACGGCCACATATTCGATCATCTCGCCGCTGTCCCTGCGCAGCCGGTCCACCAGAACGCCGCCCTCCTCTTCCCCCAGGATGAAAAAGGCAGTGGAGAGCAGGTCTGTGTAAACAGGCCGCGAGGACAGGATGGAGACGCTCTTCAGTGTCAGCGGCATGGGGTACCCGGTCCGCGGGTCCAGCAGATGGTGGTACACGGTCCCATTCTTCTGGAAGCTGTGCTCATACCAGGAGGATGTGGCGATGCCCGCGTCCTGGAGCTGCACCGTCCCAAACACCGAGCCGGTGTTGTCCGGGTCCCGGATCGCCACCTTCCACGGCCGGGTCCCGCCCTGCGCGTCCTGGTGCGCGCCGATCACAAACAGGTTCCCGCCGTAGTCCAGCACGGCCTGCCGGACGCCGCCCTGCCGCAGGCGGTCCACGGTCAGGCCCAGGGCGAAGCCCTTCCCGGCCGCGCCCGGATCCAAACCGATTCCAGAAAGATCAAACGTCACGGTCCGCGTATTCCGGTCCAGGCGGACGTGCTGATAGCCCACCCGGTCCAGCACCGCCCGGATGCGCTCCGCAGAGGGGATCCGGGGCGTCTGGGACAGAAAATCCCACAGCTTTACCACCGGCCCCACCGTGGGGTCGAATGCTCCGCCGGACAGGCGGCAGATCTCCAGGTTCTGCTCCAGGAAGGTGTACAGGGTCTCAGAGACCGGCACAGCCTCGCCGGGCCGGATGTCCCGGCAAAGCCTGGAAAGCTCTGAGCCGGGATCGAACATGCTGAGGGTGCGCTCCAGCCCGTGGGCCTCCTCCTCGCACTGCTCCAGCAGTTGCTCCCCGTCCTCCGGGATTTCCGCCGCGATGCGGCAGAGGGTGTCGTACGCCAAAAATGCGCGGGTATGCTCCATAACGGTTTTCCTTTCCGGTTCTTGTCTTTACTGGAAAACGCCGTCCTTGCGCATCTCCTCCAGGACAACCTTGGCCATCCGCAGGTAGTTGATGAACGCAGGATACATCGGCCGGTTCTTGGGATCCATATCCAGATGCGCATGGTCTGGGTTGGGATTGTCCCAGATCATGCCCATATCCCGTCCGGCGGCGTGGGGCAGGCCGGTCAGATCCAGCATGTTCTGGGTGGCGCAGACCTTCAGGTTCAGGTTGTCCATCTGGGTGCGGAAGCCCACCAGGAAGGCGTGGCGGTCCCAGCCGGAGGGGAACGGATCCTCATAGGTGGGGCAGTCGTATTTGGACTGGCGGTAGTACTTCTTCAGCTCGGGGTGGACGATGTCCTCCTCGTTGTCTGCGAAGATCTCGTCAAAGCGGCAGGAGCGGATCCTGCCGTTCTCCACCACCACCTTCAGCCAGCCGGTGAGGCCGTAGCCATAGTCCTCGGAATAGCTGTACAGCTTCTTGGAGGAGGGCTCGTCCAGCTCCTTGTCCAGCTTGGCCGCGAAGGTCAGCAGCTTCTTCACGCTGCCGGAGGCGCTGGCCACCAGATCGAAGTCTCCGCTCAGGCTCTGTTTCTCCAGCATCTGCTGCTCCACGTACTGCATACCCATGGTCAGCACGGAGCCGGCCTTCTGCATCCGGGGCTTCGTGTACTGCCAGAAGCTGTAGCTGGAGCGGCGCTTGGAGATGCCCTGGTACAGGTGGTTGTAATAGGAGGGGGCCGTGATCTCATTGAGCTCCACAAAGATCAGCTTGCCGTCGGCCTTCACCGCCTCCACAATGCCCAGGTGACCCGGATCGGCGGGAAACTCCCCCTCTACGCCGGGATAGTAGGGCGGGAACCGTTCCTCGATCCGATAGTAGTCGCCCTTCAACATCCCCTTGGGGGGCTGGACGGACCAGACCGGCTTCTTTCCTGCGTTATCCATGTTCGTTCCTCCTTACTTCACGGCGCCGTCCTTGACCATCTCATCGTGGACGATCTTGGCCAGGCGCAGATAGTTGTTCCACACGGGAGAGCGGGGCCGGGTGACGGAGCGGGCGGTGGCGTCGCTGTTGGAGACGAGCGCCACATCGTCCTTGTGTGGCTTGTCCCACACCACGCCCATGTCCGGGCCCTCCACGCAGGGCAGTCCGGTGATATCGAACATATCCTGTGTTTCGCAGACCTTCTTGTTGATGGCATCGGACTGGTCCTTGAAGCACACCAGCCAGGCGTGGCGGTCCCAGCCGGAGGGGAACGGGTCCTCATAGGTAGTGGAGAAATACTTGGACTGACGGTAGAACTGCTTCAGGTCGTCGTAGACGATGTCCTTGGTGTGATCGGCGAAGATCTCATCGTAGAAGCACCTGACGATCTTGCCGTCCTCCACCACCACCTGGAGCCAGCCGGTGATGCCGTAGCCGTAATCCTCGGTGTAGCCGTAGTACCGCTGCTTCTTGTGGTTGGAGTCCTTCCGCTGAGCGGACACGTCGTCCTTCAGGCCGATCATGTTCTTCATGGAGAAGGAGGCACCGGTCAGTAGGTCATAGTCAGCGTCCAGGTCCTGCTTTTCCAGGATCTGGTCCTCCACATATTTGAAGCCGTTGGCCAGCACCCGCCCATAGGCCACGCTGCGGCGCTTGTCATGGAAGTCCTGGAAGAACTGGAACTCCGTGCGGCGCTTGCTGACATTCTGGAAGTGGCGGACATAGTAGTTGCCCATGGTAGTCTCGTTGAACTCGGCGAAGGCGATCTTGCCGTCGTCGTCAAACACCACGTCCAGCTCGCCCTTGTGGCCGGGGTCGCCCCAGCGGCCGCTGTACCGCAGCTCGGCGTGATAGTAATCGCCCTTGACCAGGCCCTTGTACTGGGGCTGCGCCGTCCAGTCGATCAGCTCGCTCTCGTTGTCCTCATGCCAGGGGCCCAGCCCCAGCCATCTCGTCTTGTCAGTCATGTCAAATTTCTCCTTATGATTCTGTCCGTCACTTGGACGGGGTTTGCTCTTCCAGGGCGCCGGCCCGGCAGCAGGCGCAGAAGTGGCCGCGGCCGAAGTCCCGCAGCGCCAGGTCCCGGCCGGTGCAGCCCTCCCGGGCGTACAGGCAACGTTTGGCAAAGCGGCAGCCCGGCTCCGGGTCAATGGGGCTTTGAAGCTCGCCGATGAGCTTCACCCGCTGCATTTTCTGCCGGCTGCTGGGGATGGGAATGGCAGACAGCAGAGCCTGGGATGCAGGGGCTGGCGGAACAGCTCCGCGGAATCCGCTGTCTCCACCAACTGGCCCAGGTACATCACCGCGATCTTATCGGAGAAGAACTTCACCACCGACAAGTCATGGGTGATAAAGAGATAGGTCAGGTGGAACTCCGCCTGCAGATCCTTCAGCAGGTTCAGGACCTGAGCCTGGATGGACACGTCCAGCGAGGACACCGGCTCGTCGCAGACGATGAACTGGGGCTGCAGGGACAGCGCCCGGGCGATGCCTACCCGCTGGGGGCGGCCGCCGTCCAGCTCGTGGGGATAGGCGTTGAACAGCCGGGCGGAGAGGCCCACCACGTCCATCAGCCGGGAGACCTCCTTATCCAGCTCCGCACGGCTTTGGGCCTTTGCGTGAATCTGCAGCGGTTCCCCGATGATCTCCCCAATGGACATCCGGGGGTTCAGGGAGGAGAACGGGTCCTGGAAGATGATCTGCAGATCCTTGCGCAGGTCGTGAAGCTGCTTCTTATTCATCCTGCAGATGTCCTGTCCGTTGAACAGGATCTCGCCGCTGGTGGACTGATGCAGGCCCAAGATCAGCCGTCCGATGGTGGACTTGCCGCAGCCGGACTCCCCCACCAGGCCCAGCGTCTCGCCTCTCCGAATGGAAAAGTTGACGCCGTCCACCGCATGAAGGGTGCCGGTGGGGCTTTTGAAATACTTCTTCAGGTCCCGGACTTCCAGGATGATATCCTTATCTGCCATGTCGCACCTCCTCCATCAGTTTGGGGGATTCGAAAACGCCCTGGTGGGCCAGGCAGCGTACCATCTGGGTGCCGCCGACGTCGGTCATCTCCGGCTTGCGGGTACGGCAGGCCCCCGTTGCGTAGGGGCACCGGGGTGCAAAGGCGCAGCCCTCCGGCAGCTCCGTGGGGTCCGGCATCTGGCCCTGGATGGGCTTGAGCTTCTCCGCCGTCTCATCCAGAGACGGGATGGAGCCGAAGAGGCCGATGGTGTAGGGATGATGGGGGTGGTCAAACACCTCCGCGATGGTGCCGCTCTCTACGATCTCACCGGCATACATGATAGCCACCCGGTCGCAGACCTGGGCCACGACGCCCAGGTCGTGGGTAATCAGCAGCAGGGAGGTACGGAGCTTTTCCTTCAGCTCGTTCATCAGTTCCAGCACCTGGGCCTGGATGGTCACGTCCAGGGCGGTGGTGGGCTCGTCCGCCAGAATCAGCTCCGGCGAGCAGGCGATGCTCATGGCGATGACCACCCGCTGCTTCATGCCGCCGGAAAACTGGTGGGGATACTCGTCATAGCGGGCCCGGGGGATGCCCACCATCTCCAGCATATCGCCGGCCTTTCTCCGGCCCTCCTCCTTGCTGCACTTTTCATGCTGGTGGATGACCTCCGCGATCTGATCGCCCACGGAGTAGACCGGGTTCAGGCTGGTCATAGGGTCCTGGAAAATCACCGAGATCTTGCTGCCGCGGATCTCCCGCAGGCGGGCGGGCTTGGCCTGGAGCATATCCTCGCCCTCGAACCAGATCTCGCCGCCCATGATCTTTCCCGGCGGGTCCGCGATGAGCCGCAGGACCGACAGGGCCGTGGTGGTCTTGCCGGCGCCGGTCTCGCCCACCAGACCCAGGCTCTCGCCCTTTCCGATGGTCAGGTCCAGGCCGTTGACGGCGTAGACCACGTCCTCGTCGGTGTGGTACTCCACCCGTAGGCCGCGGATATCCAGCAGGGCCTCCGGGGCCTGCGCGGAGGGAATGGGCTCCGTCTCTGGCAAAGCGGTCTTGTGCTGCTTGTTCTCTTCCATGTGGCGTCCTCCCTCCTCAGTTCTTCAGCTTGGGGTCCAGGGCATCCCGCAGGCCGTCTCCCAGCAGGTTCAGGGAGAGGATGGTCAACATGATGGCAAAGCCCGGGAACGCGCACACCCACCAGGCCGCCCGGAAATACTGCCGGCCGGTGCTGACCATAGAACCCCACTCCGGCGTGGGCGGGCTGATGCCCAGGCCGATGAAGCTGAGGCTGGCAATGGCCAGGATGGACCCGGCGATGGACAGCGTGGCCTGCACAATGATGGGGGCCATGCAGTTGGGCAGGATGTGCTTGAGGATGATGCGCTTGTCGCTGGCGCCGATGGCGCGGGCCGCCTCGATGTACTCCTCGTTCTTGATGGTCAGAACGGCGGAGCGGACGATCCGGGCAAAGGGCGGGATGTTGGAGATGCTGATGGCCAGCATCATATTCGTGACGCTGGTGCCCATGGCGGACACCAGGGCGATGGACAGCAGGATGCTGGGGATCGCCAGGAAGATGTCCATGACACGCATGATGACATCGTCTACCCGGCGGCTGCCGTAACCGATGGCCCCCAGCAGGCCGCCCACCACTGTGGCAATGGCGATGGTGGCAAAGGCCACCGGCAGGGAGATCCGGGCGCCGTGGACGATCCGGGCCAGGATGTCGCGGCCCACCTCGTCGGTGCCCAGCCAGTGCTCGACGGAGGGGGGCTGGAGCTTCAGGGATGCGTTCTGCTGAATCACCAGCGTCTCGTAGTCAAAAAACACATCGGCAAAGACGGCGAAGAAGATGATGACGGCCAGAATGATGAGTCCCAGAACGGCCATCTTGTTTTTCTTCAGGCGGCGCCATACTGCGGCGGCCTGGGACTTTTTCTTGTTCTTGTTTTTCACTTTCCCAGTCATCCGCATCACCTCTTTGCCGTTTTGTACTGGGCCCGGATTCTGGGGTCCAGGAATGCGTACAGGATATCAATGCACAGATTGATGATGGTGAACATCGTGGCCAGCACCAATACGCAGGCCACCACCACGGGCGTGTCCTTCAGGCCGATGCAGTCCACCAGCAGCCGGCCGATGCCGGGCCAGGAGAACACCGTCTCCACCAGCACTGCGCCGCCCAGAGAGAAGCCGAATTGCAGTCCCACTGTGGTGACAATGGGTATCATGGCGTTGCGCAGAGCATGGCGGATGGTGATGACGCTCCCTTTCAGGCCCTTTGCCCGTGCGGTGCGGATGTAGTCCTGCCGGATCGTCTCCAGCATGGAGGAGCGGGTCATGCGGGTGATCATCGCCAGGGAGTTGGCGCTGAGGGTGACGGCCGGCAGCACCAGAGCGCCCCAGGTCTCAAAGTTGGAGGATGGGAACCACCCCAGCCCCGCTGCGAAGATCACGATCAGCATCAGCCCCAGCCAGAAGTTCGGCATGGAGACGCCGAACAGAGCGCCCACCATGGAGATGTTGTCCACCGCCGAATACTGATGGGTGGCGGAGATCACGCCCAGGGGAATTCCGATCAGAATGGCAAAAAGCATGGCGCAGGCCGACAGCAGGATGGTATTGGGCAGCCGGGCGGCGATCTCCGCCGCCACCGGGTTTCCGGTGCTGTATGAGGTACCGAAGTCACCGTGGACCGCGTTGATGATAAACCGGCCGTACTGGACCAGGAAGGGATCATCCAGGCCCAGCTCCTCCTGCATGGCGGCGTAGGATTCCTCGGAGTAGTTGTCGCCCAGCATCATCTGCACCGGGTCGCCGGGGGTGAAGCTCAGGATCGTATAGACGATGAAGCTGACACCCAGCAGCACCGGAATCAGCATGAGCAGCCGTTTGAGAATAAAACGGTACATCTGTCACTCTCCTTTTTCCATAACGCAAATTCGCGCAAGCGGACGGCGGCTTTTGCCGCCGCCCGCTCACTGGAATGCCTGAATGCGCTTATTCAAAATAGGTGCCGTTGATGTAGTGGGACTTGCCCGGATACAGGCCGAATCCCTTCACATTGGACTGCATACCGGCGTTCAGGTGCTCCACCGCCATGGGGACCAGGGGCGCGGCCTCCGCCACTTTGCCCTGGATCTCCGCATACAGCTCCATGGCGTGCTCGGTGTCGGTGGTGGTGCTGGCCTCATCGATCAAGGCGTCCACCTCAGGCGTGGTCCAGAAGCAGCGGTTGCCGGAGGGCCCCAGAGCCTCCGTGTGGTACATGGACCGCAGCATGGAGTCGGGGTCAATGGAGGTCTTGGACATGATGAACATATCATGGGCGCCGTTGCCGGTCTCAGACTGGAACTGTCCGCTCTCCAGGGTCTTGACCTCGGCGTTGATCCCCACCTGGCGCAGCTGCTCCTGAATGACCACGGCGGAGTCCCGCATCACCTGGGTATCGGAGCACCAGAGAGTGGTGGAGAAGCCGTCAGGATAGCCGGCCTCGGCCAGCAGCTCCTTGGCCTTCTCCACGTTGCAGGAGTAGTCGGAGCAGTCGGAGACGTAGCCGTCCACACTGGGGGGCAGCATGGTGTAGTTGGCGGGTGTGGCCTCGCCGCTGAACACCAGGTCGATGTAGCCCTGGGGGTCCAGCGCGTAGGCGACGGCCTGCCGGACCTTCTCGTTGTCAAAGGGCGCCTTCTGCACGTTCATGCCCACATACCATACGGTGGTGCTGGGGGAGGTGAGGGTGGTGACGGACGCGTTGTCCGCCAGGCTCTCCAGGTCGGTGATGCCCAGGTCATAGGCCAGGTCCACCTCGCCGGTCTCCAGGCCAATGGTGCGGTTCAGCGCCTCGGGAATCGTGCGGAAGATGACGCGCTTGACGGCCGGAGCGCCGCCCCAGTAGTCCTCAAAGGCCTCCAGGACCACGTCGCCGCCCAGCTCCCAGGAGACGAACTTGAAGGGGCCGGTGCCCACGGGGTTCTTGTTGAACTCCTCCGCGCTGGTGTCCGCGCTCTTGCAGATGATGGAGGCCGCGTCCAGGCTCAGGCGGTACAGCAGCGCGTTGAAGGGCGCGGAGGTCTTGATGGTGACGGTGTAGTCGTCGTCACAGGTGATGCTCTCGATGATGAGGTAGTTGTAATTCACGCCGGGGTTTGCGATGCAGCGCTCCAGGCTGTACTTGACATCCTCGGAGGTCATCTCCTCCCCGTTGTGGAACTTGACGCCCTGGCGCAGATGGAACACGGTGGTGGTATCGTCGATAACCTCCCAGCTCTCCGCCAGGCCCGGCACCAGGTTCATGTCGTTGTCCATCATCACCAGACGGTCAAACATCTGGGTGGTGACACGATAGGTCCCGATGGAGGCCTGCACCATGGGGTCCATGTAGGTGGGGGACTCTGGGATAGCAACGATCAGGGTATCCTTGGCGCCATCGTCGGAACCGTCCGTGGTCGTCGAGCTGGAACCGGTGGGGCCACAGCCGGCCAGCATCCCGCAGAGCAGGAACATTGCGGTGAACAGTGCGAAAACTCTCTTCTTCATCGTACTCCTCCTGACGTGGTGGTGATATATTTCTGAAACCGCCCCCGGCGGTCACATTCCTGATTGTGTGCTCAGCGCAGGCCGTCGGCCGCCAGAGCATCCTCCATCCGCCTCGCCAGCTCCAGATAGTTGTCCCATTCCTTCGCTCGCTTGGGCTCCTCCGTGAAGGGGAGCCCGGTCAGGTCGGTGAGGCTCTGGGTCTCCAGCACCCGGGCGCTGAGCAGGTCGAAGATGCTGTTGAACCCGGCCCCGATGGTGGAGATGTAGTCCGGGCAGTGGTATTTGGACTGCCGGTAATAGGGCTTGAGCTCCGGGTCCTCAATCTCCTCCTGCCGGTCGGCAAAGATCTCGTCGTAGGCGCAGGAGATGATCTTTCCCGCCTCCAGCACGATCTGCAAGCGCCCGGTGACGCCGGGCTCCACCGCCTGGGACAGGCCGTAATACACCTGGCCGGAGGGCTTGTCCAGCCGCCCCGCGATCTCCTCTGCCAGTGGGAGCATAGACCGCTTGATGCTGTTGGAGGCGCCGGTGAGCAGGTCAAACTCGCCTGTGAGGCGGTTCTCCGCCACCATCTGCTCTTCCAGATGGGTCAGACCGTTTACCAGCACCACGCCGGACTTGGCGGTCCGCTCCTTGGTGGCCTGCAGAAAGCCGTAGTCGGACAGCCGCTTGGAAACGCCCTGGTACCGTCTGATGTAATAGGTGGGGTTGTTAATCTCGTTGAACTCCACCATCTGCAGGGTTCCGTCCCGCCGGACCACTTCCAGAATGCCGTGATACCCCTTGTCCCCTGGGAAATGCGGGGCAAACCAATTCTCAGCCCGGTAATAGTCTCCCTTTACCAGCCCCATAGGTGGCTGCACCGTCCAGAACAGCCGGTCCAGCACGTCAACGGACTTTTCGCGCTTCTTCTCTGCCATGCCTCTCTTCCTTTCCCTCATTTTGATCCGCATTCCACCGCCGGGTGCGGATCTTGTATTCTTTGAAAATTGGCGCTATAATGATTGATAAAATCTGAACGCCCCTCTGACCGGGCGCCTTTGTTTTGCCTGTTACGATTATAACATGCTCCCCTGGCTGTCGGATTATAGGGGATTTTGTTAAGCCTTCGCTATTTGGGATTAGGTCCCTCCGCCGTTTTGAGAAAGAGAGCGCGACATGAACACAGAACACCTCGTCTATATCCTGGAGGCGTACAAGTGCGGCTCCGTCAACAAAGCCGCCCGAAACTGCTATATCTCCCAGTCCCATCTCAGCACCATCATCAAGAACGTGGAACAGGAGATCGGCTATCCCCTGTTTCACAGGACGGCCAACGGCATCACCGCTACGCCGGAGGGACTGATTTTCATGAGCCACGCTGAGAAGATCGTCACCGAGCGCAATAATATCCAGAAGATCCCGCAATCCATGTCCGAGAGCGACAGCCTCTCCATCATTTGCGCCCGCTCCGCCTTTGTGCTCCAGTGTTTCTTTGATTACAAAAACTGCTTCCCCAACCTGAACAGGACCCACGACAAATTTCTGGAGGCCGGCCTCCGGGAAAATCTGAAAAACGTCGTGGCCCAGAACTGCAGGCTGGGCATCCTGGTGCTGTTCGAGCAGGTCATCCCCAAGTACATGGATCTGGCGGACCAGTACAATCTGGAGATGACGGTCCTCCAGCGCTCCATTCCCGTCACCGCGCTGATGTCCAAGTCCCATCCACTGGCCAACTCTTCCCGCGTCTCGCTCAAGGATCTCACAGGGTATCCGTTCATCGCCGACGCGCACATCGATCCGGACGATACGCTGGACGTGCTGGGACTCCAGAGCCACACAGACCTGCTGTACATCTGCGACCGCGGCACGATCTTCGACGCGGTCCGCAAAGGCAATTACATCGCCATCGGCATCAGCATTCCGGAGGAGGATGCCCGGCGGATGAACTGCGTCTGCTGTCCCATCGCGGACGGCGCTCCCATGGCCGTGGCCCTGCTGCATTCCCGGACATTTACGCTCCGCCCCAGAGAGAAGCACTTCATTCGCTATCTGACTGACCGCCTGCACAAGCGCTATTCCGGATAAACGGCGTGCCGCCTCCCACAGGGCAGTTTGTCCGCATCGGCGTGTGTCCCTGTTGGTGCGATGGCTCCAAACATTGCCGACAGCGTGTGCAGGAACGCCTTTTGCACGCATCTTGCCGCAAAGATTTAAAACCCCCAGGAACTGCTGCGCAGCGGTCCCTGGGGGTTTTAAATAGCGGCTGACTTCATTCTCGTTATATCCAATGCCGTGGGCTCAATTGGGTAACTTCCCGTATGTTTTTTCAATCAGAGTCCTGCAAGGGGAATAAAAGGCGTCTGCCAGGAGGCAGCCGCCGCA
>ENA-ORRT01000554-ORRT01000554.1-human-gut-metagenome-genome-assembly--contig:-NODE-554-length-20216-cov-2.73201_pt1 | contig 20216 bp, 15 predicted proteins | sample MGYA00242181_ERZ509146 | MGnify/ENA primary metagenome ERZ509146 (study PRJEB26280, sample SAMEA2338624) | human gut metagenome | biome: human gut; feature: human-associated habitat; material: faeces...
AGCCATAATCTTTTTCATCAAGACCAAGCTCGTTCATGCGGGCCAGGAGTTTCTCATAGTCGTCTTCTCTCTGACTTCCTCCGATGATTTCCCCGATACCCGGAACAAGACAATCAACTGCCGCAACCGTCTTGCCGTCATCATTTTGTTTCATGTAAAACGCTTTGATTTCTTTCGGGTAATCTGTAACAAATACAGGACGCTTATACACCTGCTCTGTCAAATAACGTTCATGCTCTGTCTGAAGATCACATCCCCAGGAAACCTTATACTCAAACTTATCGTTGTTCTTCTCCAGTATCTCGATCGCCTCTGTGTAAGTAACACGGGCGAAATCAGAATTCGCAACATTATTCAGTCTCTCCAGAAGTCCTTTATCAACGAAAGAATTAAAGAAATTCATCTCTTCCGGCGCGTTTTCAAGAACATAATTGATGACATATTTCAGCATAGACTCTGCCAGATCCATGTCGTCTTCAAGATCTGCAAACGCAATCTCCGGTTCGATCATCCAAAACTCTGCCGCATGACGGGTTGTGTTTGAATTCTCCGCGCGGAATGTCGGGCCGAATGTATAAATACTTCTAAACGCCTGCGCATATGTCTCTCCGTTCAACTGACCGCTTACCGTAAGGCTCGTCTCTTTTCCGAAGAAATCTTTTGTATAATCTACTGTACCATCCTCATTCTTCGGGATCTGATCCATATCAAGAGTCGTAACACGAAACATCTCGCCCGCGCCTTCACAGTCGCTTCCTGTGATCAGCGGCGTATGTACATACACAAACCCTCTCTCCTGAAAGAACTTATGAATCGCATACGCTGCCAGAGAACGCACACGGAATACAGCCTGAAATGTATTCGTTCTCGGACGCAGATGAGAAATCGTTCTCAAATACTCAAACGTATGACGTTTCTTCTGCAGCGGATAATCCGAAGCCGACGCTCCCTCGATCTGCACTTCATCCGCCTGAATCTCAAACGGCTGTTTTGCCTGCGGAGTAGCGACAAGCGTTCCTTTCACAATAATCGCAGCTCCGACGTTCAGTTTAGAAACTTCCGCAAAGTTCTCCATCTCATCATGATATACAATCTGAAGCGGCTCAAAATAAGAACCGTCATTTACTACAATGAAACCAAATGTCTTTGAATCTCTGAGACTGCGAACCCAGCCTCCTATCGTTACTTTTTTGCCAAGATATGATTCTCTGTCTTTAAATAATTCCCGAATCGTTGTCAATTCCATATCAGATAACTCCTTCAATCAAATTTCACCGACGCTTTCGCGGCAATAACAGTTCTATTATAACACTTTATTTTCCATATGTCCTGCAAGCCACTCAAATAAATCGTCATATACCTGTTCCCGGTCTGATTCGTTTAAAATCTCGTGACGGTCGCCGGTATAGAGCTGCAAAGATACGTCTCTTATCCCTGCCGCCCTGTATTTTTCATATATTTTACGAACGCCTTTTCCGAAGTTTCCCACCGGATCTTCCGAACCTGCCGCAAACAAAATCGGCAGATTCTTCGGAATCATATAGACGCCCTCTTTTCTCTGCATGCTGATCATTCCCGAAAACATGCTGTAATATGCATTTACCGTGAAAACAAATGAGCAGAGCGGGTCGGATACATAAGCGTCCAAATGTTCTCTGTCACTTGTGACCCAGTCGGCTCTTGTCCTCGCCGGTTTGAATTTTCGATTAAAATTTCCCACAACTAAATGATCCACAAAATGACTTCTGTAATGCCAGCCGCGCACAGCCGCCATCAGCCTGCATAAGCGCTTCCCGAACACAAGCGTCGCCTTTTTATGATCGGCAACCGCGCCCATAATGATCGCCCCGCTCAATCCCTTGCCGTACATCTGAATATACTGACGCAAAAGCGAAGACCCCATACTGTGTCCGAGCATAAAATACGGAACGTTCGGATATTTCTTCATCGTCCTCTGCCGAAGTGTATGAATATCGCCTATAACGCATGCATTTCCGTATTTTTCACTGAAAAAACCATATTCTGATTTCGCCTGTACCGACTTCCCGTGTCCAAGGTGATCATTCCCTACGACATAGAAACCCTTGCCGCATAAAAATTCGGCAAATTCATCATATCGCTTGATATACTCCACCATTCCGTGGCAGATCTGCAATACCGCTTTTACCTCGCCCTCCGGTTTCCATTCTATCGTATGAATCTCTGTATTACCGTCTTTTGATGGGAAATAGAACTCGTCTCTCATGTCACTGATGCTTCCTTACCTGTCATCTAATTTTATATAATCGCGGTATGGTGCGAGCGGCTTATACGCAGGACGTATGATCTTATCCACATTTTTAAGCTCTTCCAACCTGTGCGCGCTCCATCCTACAATACGCGCCGCCGCAAAAATCGGTGTGTACAATGCCGGCGGAAGATCGAGCATACTGTAGACAAGTCCGCTGTAAAAATCGACGTTTGCATTAACGCCCTTATACATCTTTCTCTTTTCTCCGATGATCTCAGGCGCAAGGTGCTCTACTTTTTCATAAAGACCGTATTCTGCCTCATGGCCTTTTTCCTTCGCAAGCTTTTTCACAAACCCTTTGAATATATCCGCTCGCGGATCGGAGATCGAATAAACGGCATGTCCCATACCGTAGATCAATCCTTTCCTGTCGAACGCTTTTTTATCAAGAAGCGCTTCCAGATATGCCCGGATCTGATCTTCGTCTTCCCAGTCTGTCAAAACAGACTTCATATCCTCGAACATCTGAGTCACTTTGATGTTCGCGCCGCCGTGCTTCGGTCCTTTCAAAGATGCCATCGCAGCCGCGATCGTAGAATATGTATCCGTTCCCGATGACGTAACAACGTGAGTCGTAAAAGTCGAGTTGTTTCCGCCGCCGTGATCCATGTGAAGCACAAGAGCCATATCCAGGATCTCTGCCTCAAGTTTTGTATATTTACGATCCTCGCGGAGCATCATCAAAATATTTTCCGCTGTGGACAGTTCCGCTTTCGGCGCATAGATATAGAGATCCTCTCCTCTGCGGTAATTATACGCATGATATCCGTATACCATCAGCATCGGAAACTGACTGATGAGGTTCAGACACTGACGGAGAACGTTCGGAATACTCGTATCATCCGCTTTCTCGTCATAAGAATAAAGCTGCAGGATACTTCTCGTAATGCTGTTCATCATATCGCGGCTCGGCGCTTTCATGATGACGTCACGCACGAAGTTCGGAGGAAGCATACGGCGCTCTGCGATCATATTCTGAAACTCTTCCAACTGTGCTTTATTCGGAAGTTCGCCGAACAGAAGCAAGTACGCCGTCTCCTCAAATCCCGGGTGATCCGCCTCGAGGAATCCTCTGACAAGATCTTTGATATTATAACCTCTGTAATACAGATTCCCCTCACACGGTACAGACTTTCCGTCTACGATTTTTGATGCGCACACATCGGAAATGTTCGTAAGTCCGGCAAGCACGCCCTTTCCATTCAGGTCGCGGAGACCTCTTTTCACTTCATACTTCGTGTATAATTCCTTCTCGATCGCATTATTCTGCTCGCACTTAAGAGCAAGTTCTTCAATCTTCGGAGTAATATCAAAAAATATGCTGTCTATATTTTTTGCCATACAACTTCCTCCTTTTTATTTTGGTATATTTGTTTATTATACTAAAAATAAAGAAATTATACAATAAACTGTCTATTAAATATTTATGAATAGACAGTTCAGCCATCCAGATGTCCGCGAAGTATAAAACATGCTTGCATGTTTTTATGAGCGGGCATCTGGATGAGGTGAGCGTCCGGTTATGAGGAAAACTGTGGCGGCAGCCACGATAAGCACGCAGTGCGGTTTTCCGAATGGCGCAAGCTGAACTGTTTTATTCAGCACGTAATCATTTTTCTCTCAGATCACAAAAATGATTCGCAAGCTGTGCAAACTCCGCAAGCGTCAAAGCTTCGCCTCTCACGCTCGCCCCTTTTCCAAGTTTTTCTATCGCCCCTTCAATCTCCTCTTTTGAAAAATCAATCTCAGGGGAGTTTTTCAAGCCGTTCGCCAATGTTTTTCTCCGCTGATTAAAAGATGCGCGGATTACCCGAAACATCAGCTTTTCATCCCGCACTTCGACAGGCGGATGTTCGTGCCTTTCTAAACGTATCACCGCCGACCCTACTTTCGGTCTGGGCATAAAACAGTTGGGCGGAACATTTGCCACAATATACGGTTTGGCATAATACTGCACCGCAAGAGACAATGCGCCGTAGTCTTTTGTTCCCGGCCCGACCTGCATCCGATCCGCCACTTCTTTCTGTACCATGACCGTAATACTTTTTATCGGAACATGATTTTCAAACAACCCCATAATGATCGGCGTAGTAATATAATAGGGCAGATTTGCAACAACTTTGATCGGTCTGCCCTCATTCTCTTCTTCTACCAACTTTCTGATATCAACTTTGAGCACGTCTTCGTTGATCACACGTACATTGTCATAGCCGTCAAGCGTATCTTCCAAAATCGGGATCAAAGCTCTGTCGATCTCTACTGCGATTACTTTTCCTGCCGCACATGACAAATACTGGGTCATCGTTCCTATTCCCGGACCGATCTCAAGTACGAGATCGTCTTTCCCGATCTCCGCCGCACGGATGATCTTATCTAAAACATGTGTATCGATCAAAAAATTCTGTCCGAATTTCTTTTGAAAAATAAAATTATATTTTTGAAGCACCGCAATCGTATTCTGCGGATTGCCAAGCGTTGGTTCTTTCATACGTTTCCTTCCCAAATCTGTTTTTTCAGAAGTTCCGTGCGGCTTATCATTCTTTGGCTTTTCCCCCGCACCTTTTCTTTTTCTCTAAAATCCGTTTTTCTCTAAAGTCCGTATAACTTCCGTGCGTTTTCCTCCGTCTGTAACACGACGTCTTCTGCTGCTGCGCCTTTTAGGGCCGCGATCTCTTCCGCCACATACGGAAGGTAAAGCGAACTGTTTCGCTTTCCTCTATATGGAACAGGCGCAAGGTACGGACAGTCCGTTTCCAGTACGATCGACTCCAAAGGAATCTCCTGAACGACCTGTTTTAGTTTCTTTGCATTCTTAAAAGTTACCACTCCGCCAATTCCGATATAATACCCCATTTTCACATACTCTTTTGCCATCTCCGCCGAGTATGAATAACAGTGTATCACGCCGCGCAGTCCCGACGCATATTCTTTCATAATCTCCATCGTATCTGCGGCAGCCTCCCTGCTGTGGATAATGACCGGTTTCTCTTTTTTTCGCGCAAGATCGAGCTGTCTGATAAACCATTCTTTTTGAAGATCATGATTTTCCTTATCCCAATAATAATCCAGACCGATTTCTCCGACCGCCTTGATCTTTTCTTTATCAAGAAGACGTTCCATCCTTGCAAACTGAGTTTCATCAAGATTTCCGACTTCGTCGGGATGAACGCCGATCGCCCCGTACACAAACGGATACTCTTCTGTCAGTTTTACGATCTTATCCCATGACAGGATTGTAGAACCTGCATCCATTATCATGCCGATTCCCGCATCCTGCATCTTCCCCAGGATTTCCTCCCGGTCCTCATCAAACTGCTCATCATCATAATGAGCATGTGTATCGATTATCATCTTTTCAGAATCCTTTCTCTCTTATTTATCCTGACAACACTGCCGGTCTTTCTCGCTTGAGCCTTGTACACACACGTTTAAGAGAAATCTTTCAAATTCCCGTCTGTTCCACACTTCCGGCGTCGGATAAAGCGGATTTGCCTCTTTTTCCGCCCATTTTGCGATCTGCTTCACATCCGCTTTTCGGATCATCTCCGGATATTGCGGAATCTGCATCTTCACTTTCAGTTCTTCGATCCATCCGATAAACGCATCCGCCTTCACACTGTCAGACTCCTGCGGTGTCGTAAGTCTGCACACATCACTTAATTCCGCCAGTTTCTTACATGCCGCGTCTCCATATGCCCGCATCACATAAGGAAGAAAAATCGCCATTGCCAGTCCATGAGGCGTTCCATACAATCCGCCGACCGCATGGCCGATCGCATGAACATATCCGACTCCTCCTCTTGTAAATGCCCGTCCTGCATAAAACGCCGCCTGCTGCATCTTCTGTCTCGCCTCGATATCGCTTCCGTTTTCATATACTTTCAGCAGATTTTCATAGATCAGTCTGACAGCTTTCCTGCACAATTCCCGCTCTGTATCACTGTTATATTTATCATTTGTATACGCTTCCACCGCATGACACAAAGCATCCATCCCCGTCATAGCGGTAACGTCCGGCGGCAGTCCCAGCGTCAGTTCGGGATCGAGCACCGCATACTTTGGCATAAGCCGCAGATCATTGATCGCCGCCTTATGGTGCGTCGCTGTATCCGTGATAACTGCCGATATCGTCGTTTCCGAGCCGGATCCTGCCGTTGTAGGAACCGCAAACAACATCGGAATCTGCTTGACAACCCGAAACAACCCCTGCAGCTGCCTTATCTGTCTGTTCGGTCTTGCGATACGCGCTCCAACCGCTTTCGCACAGTCAAGAGGCGCTCCTCCGCCCAGCGCAAGCATACAGTCACACCCATTTTCCAGAAACACTTTCACCGCATCTTCCACATTTTCATCGGTAGGATTTTGTTCTACCTTATTGTAGATGACATACAAAAGTCCCTGTTCTTCCATCTCTTCAAGCACTCCGTCAAGAAGCCCTCGCCCGATCAGAGTAGGACCTGTAACGATAAGCGCCTTTTTTAACCCTCTCCGTTTGATCGCCGCAGGAAGGTGGCGGACCGCTCCCGCTCCCTTCATCAATTTCGGCGTCCGCCACGGGATAGTGGAAATTCCGGCTTTCATAACTGATTGAAACATTCTGCAATACATTTTCTTGACGCTTTTCTTTGTCGTCATATATACGCATCCCCTTATTAAATTCACATCATCATACACGCATCATTATCGCGCGCAAATATTTATACTTAAAATAAAACTCTTTTCTTTCTCCCCATTATCTTTTCACAAAATACTCTTCATACCATACGAGGAAAGTATAGATTGTCCACACTTTTCTCCAGTTATCCGAATTGCCTCCTACATACTCGTCAAAAATAGCCCGTATCTCTTCAACATGAAAGAATTTTTCCGCGATATCGCTCGCAAAAAGTCTTCTCACGTCCGCATTATACCGATCATCCGCCATCCAGATACGAATCGGCACAATAAATCCGAGTTTCTTGCGAAATGCAATTTCTTCCGGAAGCACTTTTGCAGCCGCTGTACGAAGAGCGACTTTATTCTGTTCTTCATTTACCTTGTACTCCGACGGCATTCTTGATGCAATGTCAAAAATTCTTCTGTCCGTCAGCGGCATTCTTATCTCAAGTCCCGCTGCCAGACTCATCTTATCTACATTGAGATAAATATCGCCTTCAAGCCAGATCTGAATATCTACATCAGACATTTTAGTCAGAGGATCAAGACCTTCCGTTTCCTCGTAAATCCCCCGCGCAAGTTCGATCGGAAGTACGTCCGGATCGTATTTTTTCAAAATCCGCTTCTTCTCATCCTCTTTCATGATATTTGTATTTCCGACATAAAATGTCTTTAAATTCTCCCCGTATCTTTCTGCGTTGCGATACATATTATATCCGCCGAAAAATTCATCTGCGCCTTCACCTGAATAACAGATTTTCGTATGCTTTGCGGTTTCTCTGCACGCAATGGCAAACGCGATCGCCGACGCGTCTCCAAGCGGCTGTTCCATATTGTACATCACATACGGGACAACAGCGAAATATTCCTCCGGAGTGATCCGGCATCGAAGATTTTTTCTTCCCAAAATATCAGCCGTCTGTTTCGCCAGACCCGATTCGTCAAAGCGTTCCTCGTCAGATCCGCACGAATCTGTCGTCTCTACATCCGACATTGCCAAAACGTAAGACGAATCGACGCCGCCTGATAAAAATGACTCCGCATACTCTTCTTTTGTTTTTACTTCCGGCATGATCTCGCCTATCGTCGTATGGATCTCATCTGCCCACTGCTCCAGTGTACGGCTATTGTCCGGATGAAACTGAGGCATCCAATAACGCTCTATCGTAAGCTTTCCGTTCTGCCATACAAGATACCGGCCCGGAAGCAGCTTTTTCAGACCGCGGAAAAATGTATTTTCGCCCGCCACATAAGTAAGGCTTAAATAAAGCTGAAGCATCTCTTCGTTTAATTCTTTTACAAATCCCGGCTGTTCCATAATCTTTCGGATCGTTGTTCCGTAAAGCAGTTTTCCGTCCGCCGTTTCGTAATAATAAAACGGTTTTGTTCCAAACTGATCTCTTAAGCAAAACAGTTTCTCTTCCGATTCATCCCACAGGGCAAAGGCAAACATCCCGTGCATGTGATCTGCCATCTCATTTCCCCATGTTTCATATGCCTTCACAAGGATCTGTTCCTCACGCTCTTCCCTTGTCAGATCAAGAGGAATATCCAGTCTTTCGCAAAGTTCTTCCCAGTTTCTTATATGACCTCTGTATTCTTTTACTTTTATCATCTGTTTCCACTCCCAACTTTACGCCGCCCATATTGCAGGGGCATATCGGCTTTTATCAACTCTTTTGTTACACGGCTATTATAAACGAAAGCCTGTCATGTTACAAGACCGGCGCATACACTGCTTTCGTCCTTTCTCCTTCTCCTTGAAGTTCCACTTCCGGAAAGCTTTGAATGTATTGCTTAAATTGTGAATAACCATAATCTCTCACTTTAAAATCCGCGAATTTCAGTCTGATCCGATTGCCCAAAGCGCTCAATGGGATTCCTGATTCCCCGCTTGCTTCGATCTGATACAAAATATATTCTTCTACCATTTCTTTTCTGCTCTTATCTTCATTGAGCGCTACAGATACTTTTGTTCCCTCCTGAATGAGCATTAAACGAGGAAGCGTTTCCAAAAATTTGGACAAAAGACTATAACCATAGCGGCGGACATCAAAATCAGGATATAGCTTGACAAGCCTGCTCCCGACTTCGCCAAGTCCCGTCTCTCTGTCATTGTTTTTATTCTCCGTAATAATCTTAACGACCGCTTCTTCCACTTGTTCTTTCGTAGCCGAAATCATTTTTTTCGATTCTTTTCCACTTACAGTATGGAAAACGGTTTTTTCCTCCCTCTCGGAAACGCCCATCATATTATCTTCCAAAAGAAGTTCCAGTTCCGTAAAGATCTCGCATGCCTTACGAAACGGCAGGGGCGTTTTCGCCTCTCCCATTCCGATCACACGCTTCCCGCTCTCCCGCAGCCTGCTTGCAAGCCTTGTAAAATCGCTGTCGCTTGAAACAAGACAGAACCCCTCGAGTTCGCTCGCATACAGCATATCCATAGCGTCAATGATCATTGCCGAGTCAGTTGCATTTTTTCCGTAAGTATAACTAAACTGCTGGATCGGAGTGATAGAGTTCTGCAAAAGTTCTTCCTTCCACCCCGCGCTGTTCGGACGGGTCCAGTCTCCGTAGATCCTTTTATATGTTACATTTCCATATTTCGACAGTTCATCTAAGATCGGTTTAATATATTTTGCGGACACATTATCCGCATCAATTAAAAGCGCGAATCTTTCTTCCATTCTCTGTATACCTCCCCACTCATATTTTTCCACGTAAATGTTCCCTTTTCATAAACCATATAGCTGTGGGAAGAACCTTCTTTCGGAATCGAAACCGATCCCGGGTTCAGATACATATACTCATTTCCGTTCTCATCCGCTATTTTCTCACAGGCAGGCACATGCGTATGCCCGTTCAGCAAAATATCTCCGTTCTTCAGCGGAGGCATACACTGAGGATTGTGCACATGTCCGTGGGATGCAAAAACCACGCCTGTATCCTCAAGCTGCAGTACACAATAATCTGCCATGACCGGAAACTCTAAAACCATCTGGTCTACATCGGCTTCACAGTTTCCCCTCACACAGAGCAGTTCCTCCTTGACTTCATTCAACATCCGTATCACTTCTTTCGGGGCGTAGCCTTTCGGCAGATCATTGCGGGGCCCATGATATAAAAGATCTCCTAAAAGAAGGAGTCTGTCCGCTTTTTCTCTTCGATACGCCTCAAGCATCTGTCCACAATACACAGCCGAACCATGTATATCTGACGCGATCATCCACTTCATACTTTTTCTCCACATATTTAGATTTGACAGGTTTTAAACTATGCAAAATATCTCTCCTGTCCTTTTATTTTTATCATTTTAACATAATGCTTCTGTTTTTGTAAATCCGCCCTCCTGACAGGCTGCTATATCACAAACACCGCAAAAGACCCGAGCATTTTACGAAATTTTCTTTTATGCACAGCCGGTCATAATCTCCACAAACGGTATGCCTGCTCAACTGCCGCTTCCATATTTGCCTCCGCATTTTCCCGCTTCATTGCCGCTTCAAGAGAAACCGCCTCTCTTAATATCGGAAAGAATGCATCGATCCCCTGCTCATTGCATGCTCCGGCGTCACGCGCAGCAGCCCCGGCAAATGCAATGACCGGTTTTCCATATTTCTTCGCAATCTTTGCAATCCCGATCGGCGCTTTTCCCATAGCGGTCTGTCCGTCCATACGCCCTTCCCCGGTAATCACAAGATCAGCCTTTGCAATTTCCTGCTCCAAGCCTGTTTCTTTTATTACAATCTGGATACCGGATTCCAACTGTGCATCCATAAATGTAAGAAATGCAAATCCCAAACCGCCTGCCGCCCCCGTACCCGGATACATAGAATCTGCTTTCGGAATCTTTTTCTTCACCAAAGACGCATAAGAAAAGAGAAGACGATCTAACCTTTCGGTCATCTCTTCATCCGCGCCTTTCTGCGGACCGTACACAGCGCTTGCTCCTGTCTCTCCGCACAATACGTTCGTTACGTCACAGGCAATCTTGAATTTACATTCCGCAAGTTCAGGGATCACGTTATCATCTGTAATCTCCGCCAGTTCTTCCAGACCCCTTGCCCCAATCGGAATCTGTTCCCCGTTTTCCTTCAGCAGGCCAAAACCCAAAGCCTGAAGCATTCCTGCTCCCCCGTCGTTTGTCGCGCTTCCTCCGATCCCGACAATAAATTTTCTGCATCCGTTTCGCACAGCGTCTTTTATCACTTCTCCCACACCGTAAGTTGTCGTATACAACGGATTTCGTTCTTCCTCTGAAAGAAGAGTCAGCCCTGCCGCTTTCGCAATCTCAATGACCGCTGTTTTCTCTTCTGTTTTCTCTCCTGTTTTTCCATCTGTATTCTCGATCACACCATACTCGCACACAACCGTTTTTCCGATCGGTCCGGTTACAGAAACTTTCCGTATCGTTCCGTTCATACCGGACACCAACGCTTCCACTGTCCCCTCGCCTCCGTCTGCCAGCGGTCTGACATGCACTTTTGCTTCAGGATCAACTTTATGAATTCCCTTTGCGGCGGCTTTTCCCGCCTGTACCGAAGTCATACTCCCTTTAAACGAATCAATCGCCGCCACAATTTCCATAAATCCATCCATTCCTTTCACTTTACTCAGACAGAAAACATTATAAAAATGTTTCCCCGCACTTGTTTGTCATCATATAAATACCTTCAATGTACACAGCGTATCATTTCTTTTTTTACATTTCAATAACTTTGCACGACCGATTCCTAAAGAATGATCCGGCAACACTATCACCATGAAAGGATGTGTTACTATTCCCACTCCAAAACGACAGTATACTACTGACGATATTTATAAATTACCAGATTTCATAAGAGTAACTCTATTTGATGGGAAAATATTGACGAATGATTGGACAAATCTGATTATAGACGAAGAGGTCTTTAAGAATCTCCCTTCTGAAGATCACCACAAAACGTACCGACTTTCTATAGTAAAATCTGAATAGCCCTTGTATCGCTCTGATGGATATACTATATTAAAGACATAAAAGGAACAACCGCCCACAAGGGGGTTGACCTCGACAAGATTGTAATAGAATCACCACCCTGAAACCGGTCAAAGTTTAGAGGGTGGTTTTCTATGCCTTAAAGCACTATCTGATAAACGTAAATACGAATGTCAGCAATGCCAGAATGAACATTCCAAAGTTTGGGATTGATGGCACTAACGAAAAGATTCGCCTCGGAAAGTTGATGGGCAAGGACTTCATAATAACGTCCTTTTAGGTCTAAGTTTTTTTGGGGGCGGTACAATTTGTTGCCAACAATGTATTGTATTGTTATCTTTAATAATAAAATCCGGGGCAGATATGATATCATTCAAATAATCTGTAACTTCTTTATATACTTCTGGGTGTCTATCCAAAATATGCTGAAGCTGATTATCTGTAATAATAACTTCATCCGTTACGATATCTTCGGTTATACAACTATATATGCTTTTATTAATTCTACCAATGGTATGCACTTTTGATACCTCTTTTACATTAGATGCTGACGATCGGAAAATTAACTAACAGAATGCTGGGGACGGCTTGAATTCCAACGCTCTCCGTGCTATACTAACCCACGTTACAAAAACCCGAAAAATAAGGTCTTACAAGGGTTTCGCCGATTTCCGGCGTAAGCCAAATACCTGCGGTATTTGACTCTCGCGACATTCGCCAAATGGATGTGCAAGCACCTCCACATGGCTCATTGTTTCGCGGAAAATGAATCGTGTGTTCGTGACCTTCCACACGTAAAACAAAACTAAAGGAGAATTGAAAAATGAAAACAACTCAACAAAGCAAAGTGCTTTTCATGGCACAGGCGGCGATGATCGCCGCAATCTACGTCGTACTGACTATGCTCGGCGCATCTTTTGCATTCGGAGAAGTGCAGATCCGCTTTTCGGAAGCGCTGACAATTCTGCCCGCAATCACACCTGCGGGAATTCCCGGAGTATTTTTAGGATGTCTTATCAGCAACATATTAGGCGGAGCAATCTTGCCGGATATTATTTTCGGAAGCATCGCCACATTGATCGGAGCTTTATTTACATGGCAGCTTCGCAATAAAAGCAAATATTTAGCGCCGGTTCCTCCGATCATCGCAAACGCGCTCATCGTTCCGTTTATTTTAAAATACGGTTCCGATCCCGTTTATGATGCTGACAGTAGGTCTGGGGGAAGTGATCTCCTGCGGAGTTCTCGGAATGATACTGTACACAGCACTGAATAAATATAAAGGGGTTTTATTTAAACCTTCCATATCATAAAATATTCTAAAGCATGCGGCAGTTCAGCTTGCGTCATTCGCAAAACTCATTCGCAAAACGCACTCCGCGCTTATTGCGGCCAAACATCTGAAGCGCTGCTAACATACGATACAAAAAATATCCGTGAGATACGTTTTTCGCATCCCACGGATATTTTTTATCACTTATATTTACCTTTCCGGTATGTGCCGCGCCAATCAACTTCCTGAGGAAAGTTCTCCTTTTATCATCTGATGTATCCGATAAATGTGTTTCCGCCTGCTTCTGTCATATTTTCCATTTCGCTCATGCCGACTGTATATGATTCTCCTGTACTCGGATCTACATATGTGATATCCGTCATCGTATATCCTGTCAAAAGCACCGCATGTGCCGATTCCAATATCGCGATCATCGGACACCCGCGATTGATCACATATAACATCTGATCGAGAGAACAGCCTGTCAGATCAAGCCGCTGTGCATGATACTGTTCCATATAACGCTCACACGCATCAAGAGAACTTTCTCCTTCTTCACATTGAAACTTACCTGCTTCTGTTGAATAAACAAGATCCCGGTTTCCTTTCTCCCATACATATTTTTGCTCGGAAGAAATTACAACTCCCGAAACCTGCTCTGCCTTTTGAACCGCATACCCTGCTTTGTTATAGACAGCCGCCAGTTCTCCCATGCCGTAAACATAATATTTTTCTTCTTTCTCTTTCCCTTTCAGCTCAATCGTCAGCGTTTTTTTGCCCGGCTGATATATCGGTTTTTCATTCTGTTTTTGTTTCTTTTTCACTCCGTCCGCAAATGTAAAACGCATCTGTTTTCCTGTGTTTTCCGATACATATGTTTCAAAAACAATCTTCGACTCTTTACGTTCCTCATTGTTCGTAACATATTCCTGCTTTGTGGAATTATATGTTTCTCCGTCTTTTATAACGCGGTTAAAAGTCAGCAGATTCCCGTCGATGAGCACATCCGTCGTATAAATACTTTGTTCTGTGAAATTATACTGCGCAGCTTCTTTATTCTTAGAGTTTCTGATCTGCACTTCGTACATCGGTGTGATCTCTTCGCCTGATACCGTGATCCCTGTATCGGCAGGATTTACCTTTCCATATATAAAATCTCCGTTGATAAACCCAAGAGGGCGCAGGTTTTCCCCATCTTCCGCTTTGATCGTATAATCCTCTCCGCTCTTTAAGTTCATTATATGAAGCGTCGCGGACTTATCTGTTTTCCCTCCGGTCTGATACACCATAAGATGACCGTCATCTGAAACGGCATACCGTTCGTCAGTAAGATTCTCCGCAAGCACTTTCTTCTCATCTTTCTTCAGATCGATCCGATATAAAGTTCCGTCTGCAAGAACGTGCAAAAGGGAAGTACTCTGATTATAATATACCATCTTACCAAGCTCATCTTCTGCGATGGCAAACGATTTCGTACTTGTAATAAATGCCTTTTCCTCAATCTTATTTTCAGCCGCATCATAATAATAAATGCCGACGCCGACCTCGCCTTCGTGGCTGCCGCGCGCCATATACCCGTAAACGGCAAACGTAATATTATTTTTATTATCAATGCCGATCACACGCACCGCATGCTGATCATTCTCTCCCCGCGTATCTCTGCCTTCCTGATCTGGCATGGAAAATACTTTTGTCAGATTTCCTTTTTTCGACTCATACAGCCATAATTCACCGGCCTGCACAAACGCGGCGGAAGTCTGGTCTTTATTGATCTCATAGGAAATATCCTTCGGAATAATGCCAAGTATGATTCCGTTTTCATCAAAATCACTTTCTCTTCCGTCAAATACTTGTTCCATATTCCGGTTATAGTCGAGCAAATAGATCGTATCTACGAGAAATCTCACCCGGAAAAACTCTTTCACGTTATAGATGCTTTCCGCTCCCTCTTCGTCCGTACAGGAAACTTTATATTTTGCGAGTATAGAAGTATATACCGTATTACTTTCTTTTATATCCCACTCCACATCTCCGATCACGGAGGGCTTCATATCTCCCCATTGTATATGCGTAATATCTGAATGAATATTTACCGTTTGATATGTCGTATTATCGCTCTTTTCATCCGGCTCTAAATATGCCGTAAGTTCCTCTGTCGCTTCTTTATTCAACGCTTTTGTATGAAAATCTTTTGCAAATGCAAGGCACTGATCAGTCGTGACTTCTTTCGGTCGTACAATGCGGGTATAATATCCCGCCGTCTTTCCGTTTTGAGACAGCGGCGTATCAAGCGTCACTTTCAAAACTGCCTCCGGCTCTTCCGATGACAAGATCCCTTTCAAGTCCAGTTCTGCCTGCGAAGTTTCTTTCACTATATCCGCTTTGCCTTCTGCATGTTTCTTCGTTCCGTCAAGCGAATATACCTCATATTTAAGTTTATCGATCTTATTTCCGTATTTTTCTACTTTTACAGTCAATGAACCGTCGCTTTTAAGCGGAGTGATCGTATCACGTACAGCAGGTATCTCCATCTTGTTTACATAACCAAAAAGCGGATTCACTTCTGTTTCTCCGACATAAAAAGAAATCTCAGGCAGAGATGCAGCCCCCATGTCGGCGGCCTCATCCGACACATCTTTGTTGATCACAAGGCTTGAAATAATGACCGCGGCACAAAAAACAACGATCAAAATACCTGCTTTCATTATTTTTTTCTTCATTCTTTGTAATTCTCCCCTTTATCTGCCAACAATCTCCCCAACGTCGGCTCTATCTGCAAAAAACGTTCACATTTTTCAATCGCTGTTCCCGCGCTTTTTTTCGTAACTCTTTTCTCATCCGCTCTGACCGCCCGAAGCAAAATATTTTTCGGAGTGTGCTCCATATCGATAAACTCAAGTACCTGCGTATCATATCCCGCAGCTTCTAAATATTTTGCTCTCAATCCGTCCGTCACAAGCGCCGCAAACCTCTCCCTCAAAAGTCCGTAATCCATGATCGGATCCAGACATCCGTCATAACACTGCGTCTTATCCGCTTTCGCGAATTGTCCGTTCACTTCGCGCTGACAGCACGGAACCGATAATATAACTTTGGCATTCCAACCGATCGCTTTTGCAAGCGCATAATCTGTCGCCGTATCACATGCATGAAGCGTCACGACGACATCCACCTCGTTCACTCCTTCATAATCCGCAATATCTCCTACGAGAAAATGCAGTTTCTCATACCCATATTTTTTTGCAAGTCCGCTACACCGGCGAATCACATCTTCCTTCAGATCGAGTCCGATCACATGAATGTCAAACCCTTTCAGTTCTTTCAAATAATAATACATCGCAAACGTAAGGTATGATTTTCCACAGCCGAAGTCGAGAATTGTCAATTCACGTCCTTTGTCAAGCTGTGGAAGGATATCTTCTATAAATTCAAGAAAACGGTTGATCTGGCGAAACTTATCCGTTTTCGTCCGAACGATCTTCCCTTCTTCTGTCATAACTCCGAGATCATTTAAAAACGGAACAAAAGTTCCTTCTTCTAATATATAGCGTTTCTTCCTGTCATGTGAAAGCTCTGCCGGAGGCGCCGCGCTTTTTCGGTTTTTCCGCTTGATCGAAATTTTTCCTTTCTTGCTCACAAGAACCGTATATTCCGCCTGAACAGTCTCGATCTGCATCTGCCGGAAATTTTCCATATGACCTGCCAGTATTTCCGCTGCATCTTTGCAGTTTATGTTTTCATGAAACGCCTGCGTCTTCGTAAACTTTTCTACCTGAAACATGAAATCGCCGTTTTTCTCAAGAGGACGGACTTTCGCTTTCACGACGCCGTCCTTCGTCCTCGGATTGCTGAGCACCGCACGGATAAATTCTCTGTTTAAAACTTGTTTCAGCAACTCAAAAATTTCTTTCATCTTCCAACCTCTGCCCGTATTCGCTTTCAATGATCTAACCGCGATCCTCCACAAGAAATCCCTTATTTCTCAACATATCCTCAATCAGATCCAATGTCTCTTCACTGTCAGCTTCTACTTTATGGTAATGATAATCCGAAGTAATATTTTTCAGCGGACTCGACTTTCCGTTCTGAATATCATCCATAAATTCCGTCACTTTTCTGCGGGATGTAATGTTGATCTCAGCTTCCATATGCCCGTAAACTCTGTGGTTGACCATCACATTGCGCACGATCCCGCCCAGATCGATGATCTCTGTCAGCTCTTCTTCAACCTGCGCATCTGTATGCTTCACTTTGAACACACGGCTTACTGCTGCCGGCTCATTGATAATATACCCCCTGTTCGTAGAGATGATATCATATCCGGCTGCCCGTATAAGCGCTATGTCCTGCACGATCACCTGACGGCTTACGTCATATGCCGCCGCCAAAACTTTCCCCGCAACAGGCGTCGTGCTGTTTCTGATCTGATCTACAATCTGTTTTCTTCTGTCAGAGCCTGTCATCTGACATCCTCCTTAACAGGATGCAGGTTTTTCATCGAAATGTCAAGTATCGGAGAAGAATGTGTTAAAGCTCCGCTTGAAATATAATCAACGCCAAGACCTGTCAGACGTGCAATATTCTCTTTCGTTACATTTCCCGAACATTCCGTTTCAGCTCTTCCGTCAATGATTCTGATTGCTTCCTGCATTTCTTCTGTCGTCATATTATCAAGCATGATAATATCTGCGCCTGCCTCTACAGCCTCTTTTACCATGTCGAGAGTTTCCACTTCAATCTCAATCTTGCGGACAAACGGCGCATATTCCTTCGCCATTTTTACAGCCTGTGCAACTCCTCCTGCCGCTCCGATGTGATTATCCTTCAGCAAAACTCCGTCCGACAGATTATATCTGTGATTATATCCGCCGCCTGTCGTAACTGCATACTTCTCAAAAACACGCATATTCGGCGTCGTTTTCCTCGTATCTAAAAGTTTCGTTTTCGTACCTTCCAGAAGTTTTGCCACAGAATGTGTATATGTTGCGATCCCGCTCATTCTTTGCAGATAATTAAGAGCCACACGCTCGCCGGAAAGAAGCACTCTGATATCGCCCTTCACCTTTCCCATAAGCTGTCCTGATTTTACCTCATCTCCGTCCTTACAGTAAAGCTCTGTTTTCGTATTTTCATCTAAAAGTTCAAACACCCTTGAAAATACGTCCAGTCCAGCAATAATCCCGTCCTCTTTGCAGATCAGGTCAACCTCTCCCGGAACGGCTTCTTTCATCACTGCGTTTGTACTGACATCTTCACTTGAAATATCTTCTTTTAATGCCTCCATGATCAAATGATCGGCCTGTAATTTCATTGTAATTTTATTCACGTTTCCACTCCTTTTTTCGTTCTCTCCCGCCTGCTTTGCGGCGGTATCCGTTTTTTCTCTTCTGCGCCGCCCTTTTTGCGAACACAAGGCTTTCCAGCAAAGAATTGCTTGCCAGACGATTTGCTCCGTGAACTCCGTTGCAGCTCGTCTCTCCTGCCGCAAATAACCGTTCCATAGAAGTCTGACTATCGCTGTCCACCCAGATGCCTCCCATAAAATAATGCTGAGCCGGAACAACCGGAATCGGCTCTTTCGTCACATCGTACCCTTCTTCTTTACAACGTCTGTATATATTCGGAAAATGACTCAATATCGACTCTGTTCCTATATTCTCCATAGACAGCCACACATGATCTGTTCCGTCTTTTTCCATCTGTTCGCGAATCGCTTTTGTAACGACATCCCGCGGAAGCAATTCATTTACAAAACGATTTCCCTCTTTATCAAGCAGAACAGCTCCTTCTCCCCGCACTGATTCCGAAATCAGAAATCTCCGCCCCGGCTTCTTAGAATAAAGCGTTGTCGGATGAATCTGAACATAATCGGTATGTTCCAGTCTGATTCCGTGTTTTTTCGCAATTTCAAGAGCATCTCCCGTCAAATGCGGAAAATTTGTGGAATGACGGTACAATCCTCCGATTCCGCCGCTTGCAACGATCGTATACGCTGAGCGAACTGCCCGGCTCGTTCCGTCTTGTTCCTGCATGACAACGCCTCTGCATACTCCGCCTTCCTCTATAATATCCGTCATTGTCGTATATTCAAAAATCTCTACATTGTCAAGCTCTTTCACCCGCGCCAAAAGTTTTCCCGTAATTTCTTTTCCTGTAATATCCTCATGAAATAAAATCCTCGGACTTGAATGCGCCCCTTCTCTTGTATACTCATATGTACGAGAAATATCACTGTCACCGATGACATCATCACTATGCTCTGTCCTGCGTTCAAATTCAACGCCGTACCCGATCAGTTCCCTGATGATCTCCTGCGAACTGCGGATCATAATATCGACCGATTCTTTTCGGTTCTCATAATGCCCCGCACGCATCGTATCTTCAAAATAACTGTCATAATCACTTTCATCGCGCAAAACGCAGATTCCGCCCTGTGCCAAAAATGAATCGCTGCTCTCCAGATCCGCTTTGGTAATCATCATAATTTTAAAATCACGCGGCAGATTCAATGCCGCAAATAATCCTGCGACTCCTGTTCCGACAATGACCACATCGACCTGATCTTGTTTTTCTTTTATTTTTTCCATATCCATTTCCCTTAGCGCCCCTAATCTTACCTTACTATTCCTTAATTATATCTTTCATTTTCACCTGTTATTTTGCCAGATCAAGCATCTTTTCCAACGGTTTCTTTGATTCGGCACGAAGAGCTTCGTCCATCTGAACTTCATTTTCACCTGTTCTCAAAACATGAGCGATCTTTTCCAGAGTGATCATTCTGTTTTTGTAAAATAGAACTTTTTATTCGGATATCTTTTTTCAAGCTCATATCTCACACCGTTTTCCGTGCAGATGATAAATTCCTCAGCGTCGCTCTTTCCCACACGATCAATAATGCCGGACGTGCTTCCGATATAATCCGAAAGATCAAGAAGCGACTTCGGACATTCAGGATGCGTCAGCACTTCCGCTTCCGGATGCTCCGCTTTCGCCTGCTTTAATTCCTCTATTTTTACCGTCTC
>ENA-ORRT01000562-ORRT01000562.1-human-gut-metagenome-genome-assembly--contig:-NODE-562-length-19721-cov-2.85945_pt1 | contig 19721 bp, 16 predicted proteins | sample MGYA00242181_ERZ509146 | MGnify/ENA primary metagenome ERZ509146 (study PRJEB26280, sample SAMEA2338624) | human gut metagenome | biome: human gut; feature: human-associated habitat; material: faeces...
GATGATCGGCAGCGCGCTGTGCTTCTCTCTCATGCAGCTGTGTTCATCTGTATGTGCGGAGATCCCAGCTATGGAGCAGGTCCTGATCCGGAATGTGATCAGCCTGGGACTGTATGCCTTGGTCTGGCGGCCGGGAATCTCTCCCCTGGGAACAAAAGCGCAGCAGCCAGCGTTGTTGGCGTGGTCGGTCTGCGGCTGCTTGAATGTGGTGTTTCTGTTTATGGCGGCCAAAGGAGGAGATCAGGGAAGCCTGACTATTATAGGGCGGCTTTCCGGCTTCCTGGTGGTAATTTTAGCAGCCGTTTTTTTACATGAGCGCGTTACAGGCCAACAATACATTGCAGTGCTTCTGGCAATTGCCGGAGGAATTCTGACGGTATCACCATCAGGTGATCTGGGTGGAAAACCTGTGATTCTGACCTTGGCTCTGTTGTCCTCCCTGTTCAGCGCCCTGGCTTCGATTTGTCTTGGTCTGCTGAAGAACAAGGTTCACGCGCTGACAGTGGCGATCCATTTTTCAGTTGTCAGCTTGGTCATTTCGCTTCCGTTTCTGTTCTGGGACTGCGTCTGGCCCACAGGGACACAGTGGTTGGCATTGATCGGAATCGGTGTGTTCGGAGGACTTGGCCAGATGACACAAATGTGGGCCTTCGAGCGGGCTCCAGTAGGCGAAATCAACGTCTATGGCTATTCAGGCATTTTATTCTCCATGTTGCTGGGGTGGATTTTTTTCGGGGAGCGGGTCACATGGTCCGGGGCTTTGGGCGGAGGCTTGGTGCTGGCCGCCGGACTCTGGAGTTACCTCACAGTTGGAAAAATGCATCCTACGAAAAGATAGAGGAGGGATTCTTTATGACACCAAGACTCCAAAAAGTACTGGATTATATTCAGGAGCATCAACAGGAATACATTGATATGCTGCTGGAATTATGCCGCCAGCCCAGTCTGGCTGGGACTGGAGAAGGCATCCCTGAGATGATCGAGCTGGTACAAAAGAAAATGCGCAGTGTGGGCGTGGAGCCTACACTGATCCCCACAGATGGAAATCCTGTGATCTATGCGGAAATCAAAGGAGAGAGCGACCGGACATACGGCTGCTACGACCACTACGATGTACAGCCGGTGGATCCGATCGAACTGTGGGATTCCGACCCCTTTGCCGCCGAGATCAGAGACGGCGTGATCTATGCCAGAGGTGTGGCAGATAACAAGGATGGCTTGGCTACACGGCTGTGCGCTATCGATGCATGGATGAAAACCTATGGGAAACTTCCCTGCAATGTGAAGCTGATTTTTGAAGGCGAGGAGGAAATTGGCTCTCCAAACCTGGAGCCGTTTGCAAAGGCACATCCGGAACTGCTGGAATGTGACGGCTATGTCTGGGAGGGCGGCGAAAAAGAGGAAGGCGGGCCATGCGAGGTTACAATGGGCGTTAAGGGCCTGCTGTATGTCCATATGAAGGTGCGGACCGCTCCTGGGGACGCCCACTCCATGTATGCCGCAATTGCTCCAAATCCCGCTTGGAGACTGGTCCAGGCTCTGGCCACCATGAAAGACGAAGCAGGAAACATCACCATCGATGGCTTCTACGACGACATCATCCCGCCCTCCGAGACAGATTTGAGTTTTTTGGATGGCGATCCATTTGACCCGGAAAAGACCCGCCAGTATTTGGGCATTGAGCAGTTTCTTGGTGGAAAAACCGATCAGAAAGAGCTGCTGAAGGATCTTTACTTCAAGCCGACCTGTAATATCTGTGGTTTGACCTCTGGCTTCCAGGGCGACGGGTCCAAAACTGTACTTCCTTCAGAGGCCAGTGTCAAGATCGATTTCCGGCTGGTACCGGGAATGGATCCCAAGAAGATCTTCCAACTGGTCCGGGAGCACCTGGACCGGCACGGGTTCTCTGATGTGGAATTGATCTGGGACTCCGGCGAGCCGGCGTTCCGCTCCAACCTGGAGGCCCCCTTCACCAAAGCGGTCATCGGCGCACTGGAAAAGCTGTATGACCAGCCGGTAGCGCTGAAGGTGTCCAGCGGCGGGACCAGCCCGATGCATACGTTCTGCCATCAAACAAACATTCCAGCGGGGATGTTCGGCGCCAGTTCAGCAACTGCGAATATCCACGCCCCCAACGAACACCTGGCTTGCAGCGCCTTCATTGAAATGATCCGGATCAACTGTGCGGTCATGGAGGAACTGTCTCAGTATTAAAGCAGTGCAGCTGTTTTGATAAAATCAGAAAGGATGAGAAACGAATGAAAAAGAAATTGTCAATGCTCCTGGCTGGCACTATGGCACTGTCCATCCTGCTGACCTCCTGCGGTTCTCCCTCGCAAGGCAGCGCGCAGTCCTCTGGCTCCGGAAGCGGAGCACAGGCTGTGGAAGACCGCACCTTGACCATCGGTTTGGCCGCCGACCCCCAGACCATGGACCCCCAGGCCCTGCTGTCCACCGCGACCACCTGTGTTGTCGCGAATATGTACAGCAAGCTCCTCCGCCGGGATGATGATATGAACATCGTCAAGGATCTGGTAACGGAGTATTCTATTGTAGATGATACCACTTGGACTTTTACGATCCGGGACGATGTGGTGTTCCACAATGGCGATCCCCTGACTTCTGCCGATGTGAAATATTCCATTGAGCGAGCGGCCAAGGACGAAACTCTGATGGAGTATCCCCACTGGAAAAACATAGAATCCGTGGAGATCATTGACGACTATCACTTCAACATTAAGACCTGGGAGCCCTACCCCGCTCTGGAGGCCCTGCTTTCCAAGTCCGGCGGCGATATTCTTCCCAAGAACTACATCGAAGAGGTCGGTATGGACGGCTTCCTCAAGGCTCCTGTGGGATCCGGCGCCTATCGTTTTGTCAGCTACACCAAGGACCAGGAAGTTGTGATGGAACCCAATCCTGATTACTATGGCGAGCTGAACGATGACTGGGACCAGGTGGTTTTCCGCGTGATCCCCGAGGCTTCTACCCGCGTAGGCGAGCTGTTGGCCGGCGGCGTGGATATTATCAATAACGTCTCCCCCAACGAATGGGAGCGTATCAACAGCAATGACGGCACCTCCGTCCTGATGGGCGAAAGCACCCGCGTCTATATGCTGGGCATGAAGTGCAGCGAGGGCAATGAGACCGCCGATGTTCGAGTACGCCAGGCAATCGACTACGCCATTGACGATTCTCTGATTGCTGAGGCTGTTCTGGATGGAGCTGGTGTTCCTACTCTGACCCGTGTAGCCAACGGCGTGGTTGGCCAGGATGCCGATCTGTATGGCAAGTATAACTTTGATGTGGAGAAGGCCAACAAGCTGCTCGATGAGGCTGGTTATCCCCGCGGCGAGGACGGGATCCGCTTTACACTTGGCCTGGAAGGCCCCAACGGCCGCTATACCATGGACAGCGATGTGTGCCAGGCCGTAGCATCTATGCTGATGGAAAATGTCGGGATCCAGGTCGATCTGCAGCTGTATGACTCCACTACTTATGTGAATATCCTCAGCCCCCGTGAATTTAAGGATGCCGCTATGTACTGCTTTGGCGACAACTTCTTCGATGGGATCTATGCCATTGCCTGCTACACTCCCGATTTCTCTATGGGCGAGACCGATTACAACAACCCCCGTATGAACGAGCTGTATTCCTCCGCCATGGCCAATATGAATTTGGAGGAGCGTGTCGCTCAGATCGAAGAGGCGCAGCAGATCGCAGCAGAGGAAGTCCCCTACTCCAATCTGGTCAATTTGAAATCTGCTTACGGCGTCCGCGACGGCATCAACTTTGTTGGCCGTCTGGATGAGGTGTTCAACCTGAACACTATCACCCGCGCTGAATAATCCAAGCTGTCAACGCCGTGCAGGGACCGGATCATCCGGTCCCTGCACGGCAATCAGAGGACGCACTCAGTCTGTTGAAAGAGGTGATACTGTGGGGAGATACATTGTAAAGCGCATCTTGGAGATCATTCCAGTGCTGTTTATTATCACATTTATCGTATTTTTCCTGGTTCGAGTCTCAGGTGACCCGGTCAATACCATGCTGCCACCCGAGGCAACGCCGGAAGACCGGCAAGAATTGCGTGAGGCATTAGGCCTGAACAAACCATATTTAGAGCAATATGGTATTTTTCTGAGCGATTTGGTCCATGGACGTTTTGGCATCAGCCTGCGTTATGGCCAGGAGGCAACTGAGGTCGTGATGGAAAAGCTGCCCGCTACCTTGCAGCTTGCAACGCTCTCTCTGCTGGTATCCACGGTTTTAGGCGTTGTCTTGGGCGTATTGTGCGCAAGGACAAAAGATACGGTTTTAGATGTTTTCGTCAACGGGCTGGCAGTGGTCGGACAAGCAATGCCAAGCTTTTGGATCGGCATTATGCTGATTTTACTGTTTGGGGTCATATTGCAATGGCTGCCAGTGTCGGGACCAGGAGATTGGAAAAACCTAGTGTTGCCGGTATCAACTCTCTCTATCGTTACCGCAGCCCAGATCATTCCGCTGGTCCGTTCCAGTATGCTGGAAATTATGCACGAGGATTATATCCGCACCGCCAGAAGCAAGGGCTTAAAGGAGCGGGTTATTGTATATAAGCACGCCTTCAAAAACGCACTGATTCCTGTGGTGACGATTCTGGCGCTTCAGGTCCCCAATCTGATCGGTGGATCCCTGATTACGGAGACTGTGTTTGCCTGGCCGGGACTGGGGCAGCTTCTGATCCAGTGTATCAACGGCAAGGATATGTGCGTTGTGCAGGCATGTGTGGTTTTCATCTCACTGATCACGATCGTAGCCAATTTGGTGGCCGATATTCTGTATGCACTGATCGACCCGCGTATCCGCTACTAACGGGAGGGACGACATGAAAACAAAGATCAATCAAGCCGCTCCCACCGGAACACGGGAACCTTGGGAGTCGGAAGCCGACCGCAGAGGAGTCCGCTACTGGATGGAACTGCTGTTCAAAAGCCCCGTTGGTACAGTTGGATTTATAATTATCGTTTTAGTCATTCTCAGTTCCCTGTTGGCTGGGGTCATCTCACCTTACGATCCGGCAAAAATCGTATATGCAGATAAGTTGATCCCGCCGGCATGGTGCGAAGGCGGAAGCATGGCACATCTTCTGGGGACAGACAGCCTGGGGAGAGATCTTCTGACTCGTATTCTGGTCGGTGCACGGGTCTCTCTTCTGGTCGGCATCTTTTCTGTTGTGGTAGCCGGTGTGATTGGTACTTCGCTGGGGCTTGTCGCAGGCTATTATGGAAGCTGGATCGACAGTGTGATCATGCGCGTGGCAGACGCGTTTCATGCCATTCCGCGTATCCTGTTGGCCATGGTGGTGCTGTTTGTACTTGGCCCCAGCGTACTCACTCTGATTATGGTGATCGGTGTGACCAATTGGGTGTCTTATGCCCGTCTGATCCGAGGCGAAGTCCTGACCTTGAAAGAGAAAGAATTTGTAAAGGCCAGCCGTACCATCGGAGCCGGAGACGGCGCCATCTTGATGCGTCATATTCTTCCAAATGTATTTGCGCAGTTCATTGTGGTATCCACCATCTCTGTGGCAAGCTCCATTATTATTGAGGCTACCATGAGTTTTTTGGGCCTTGGCATCCAGCCGCCCGATGTCTCTTGGGGGGTAATGCTGGCAGATGGCCGAAATTATCTGGCAACTAACTGGTGGGTTTGCACCTTCCCAGGTGTGGCAATTACAGTGACAGTACTGGGGATCATGTTTCTGGGCAACTGGCTCCGGGACGTGCTGGACCCCAAAAACCAAGGAATTCGATAAAGGCGGGTGACCATTTTGGATGAAAAGTATATCCTTGATGTAAAAGGACTGAACGTCTATTTCAAAACCCAGCATGGCCGCCTGGATGCCATCAAGGGGCTTGATTTCCACGTCAAGCAGGGCGAAGTACTGGGGATCGTAGGCGAGTCCGGCTGCGGTAAAAGCGTGACCTCTCTTTCCGTCATGGGACTGATCGAGCCCCCCGGCGGCTACGAGGCCGAGTATATCAAATTCAAGGGCAAGGACATTTCCCGAATCTCCAGGGAGGAACGACGGAAGCTACGCGGAAGCGGTATGGCGATGATCTTTCAGGAACCGCTGACCTCGCTGAATCCGCTGTTGACCGTTGGAAGTCAAATTTATGAGCAGGTCAAAATACACACTCCCGGGATCAGCAGAACAGATTGCAAAGCCGTCTGTATTGAGATGCTGAAAAAGACTGGGATACCAGATCCCGAAGGTGTGTATAAAAACTATCCCGCATTTTTATCCGGCGGAATGCGGCAGCGTGTTATGATCGCCATTGCTATGGTCTGTAATCCGGCACTGCTGATTGCGGATGAACCTACGACCGCTCTGGACGTCACCATTCAGGCGCAGATCCTCAGCTTGATGAAAGGTCTGCAAAAGGAATATGAAACAGCGATCATGTTCATTACCCATGATCTAGGCGTTATTGCTGAGACCGCAGACCGGGTCATGGTCATGTATGCCGGACAGGTGGTGGAGGAGGCAGATGTGAGAAGCATTTTTCACAATCCGGTCCATCCCTATACCAGGGGCCTTCTGAACAGCACTGTCCGCGTACACGAAATTGCCGATCGACTGGAGACGATCGACGGTGTCGTACCCACGCTGAGCAAGATGCCAAAAGGCTGCCGGTTTGCGCCGCGCTGTCCCTATGCCTGTGACACCTGCCGCGCAACAATTCCTCAGCTGCGTTCGGTTGGGGACTGTCCGGGGCACTATGCCAGATGTATTCGCGCGGGAGGTGAGCAAGCATGAGCGATTATTTGCTTGAGGTTGAAAACCTAAAAGTCCACTTTCCTGTGGGCCGTGGCTTTCATAAAAATAAAAAAATTCTGAAAGCAGTAGATGGGGTCAGTTTTCGTCTCAAAGAAGGAGAAACCCTCTGGATCGTAGGAGAATCTGGCTGTGGAAAGTCCACTTGCGGAAACAGCATCATTCGTCTTCTGACCCCGACGGAGGGACGCATTCTCTTTGAGGGAAAGGACCTGGCTCAGATGAGTCAGAAGGAGCTGCGCGGATTGCGGCGAGATATTCAAATGATCTTCCAAGATCCATTTTCTTCGCTGAACCCGCGTATGCGCGTGAAGAACATCATTGCGGAACCGCTGGTGGTCCACAAGATCTGCCCAAAAGAAGAACTGGAACGCGAGGTATGGAAGCTGATGGATGCTGTCGGCCTGCCGCGGGAATATGCTGACCGCTATCCCCACGAATTTTCAGGCGGACAGAGGCAGAGAATCGGGATCGCACGGGCTCTGGCACTTCGGCCTAAGCTCATTATTTGTGATGAGCCAGTATCAGCTCTGGACGTATCGATCCAGGCACAGATCCTGAATCTTCTCTCCGATTTGCAGAAACAGTTTCATCTGACCTATATTTTCATCGCCCATGGTCTTCCCACAGTGCAGCACATCAGCAGCCAGGTCGCAGTCATGTACCTAGGAAAGATCGTGGAACAAGCGGATAAGACCACGCTGTTCAGCAGGCCAATGCATCCCTATACAGAGGGTTTGATGGCAGCCGTTCCGATTCCGGACCCAGATTTGAGAACGGATGACGGCCCGCTCCTGGAAGGCGATATGCCCAGCCCGACTAATCTGCCTCAAGGCTGCCGTTTCCATCCAAGGTGTAAATATTGTCAGGAAAAGTGCCTTACACAAAGTCCGGAATTGCAGGATGCAGGCGGCGGCCATCTGGTGGCCTGTCACTATCCCTTGGCACAGGCCAGAGGAATCCTGAGATGAGTGTGAATATGACGAACCGCATAGAGCGTGTCATGCGGGCCATGGGAAACTCAAAAATCGATACACTGCTGCTAACACCGTCATCCGGATTGAAGTATGTGCTGGGTCAGGGACCGATTGTGGACGAGCGCCTGTTCGTATTGGCGCTGTCACCTCATAGCGAACCATTTATCCTGGCGAACCGCCTCTATGCCGCAGAAGTTTCAGATATATTTGACGGCAATCAAATTTTTTGGAGCGATGGAGAGGACCCCTATCCCCTTTTAGCCCGCGAACTGAAGCGCCGGAAATATCCCTTGAACAAGATCGCAGTGGATCAATCCACTCAGGCCAGGTTTTTGTTTCCGCTGATGGACATCCTCTCTAAGAGCCGTTTCTACTCCGCAAGCCAGCTTCTGGATTCCCTGCGGGCCTATAAGGATGCAGAGGAATGTGCACGCATAAGAGAAGCCTGCCACCGGAGCGATGAGGCCCTCAGACGGGTGATGGAAGACGGTGGCCAGTGGGCAGGCCAGACAGAGGCAGAATTTTTTGCGCGGCTTTCTTACGAGATGACGGCGTTGGGACTGGATGAACCCGGTGCGTGCATCTGCGCCGGTCCCCACGCAGCGGATCCGCACTATACCGGGCGGCTGGGACGTATCGAACAGGGAAACTGCCTCCTGGTGGACTTTGGAGGGACATATCAGGGATATTATTCCGATATGACCCGGACGTTTTGGTTTGGCGATCCAGATCCGGAATTTGTCCGAGTTCACGAGATCGTCTGCCAGGCCAACGCCGCAGCAAAGGAGGCCGCTGTCTTGGGAAATCCGTTGCAGGAGGTGGACCGGGCAGCGCGCCATGTGATCGAATCGGCTGGTTATGGCCCCTATTTTATCCACCGGACTGGACATGGGGTCGGCATTGATGTACATGAGGAGCCCAATGCGGCAGAAGGGGAACAGACAGAGCTTCAACCAGGCATGGCATTCTCTGTGGAACCTGGAATTTATCTACCCGGGCGGTTTGGTGTTCGGATCGAAGATCTGATATTGATGACTGAGAAGGGTGCGGAGGTGTTGCACAACTATCCCCGAACATTAATTTGCTACACCTGACTCATATACAAATCAACAGGATAAGGAAACACAAGAAATAAAAACCGGCTCAAAATTTCCACTCAGAAATTATGAGCCGGTTTTTATGGACAGAACCAGAGCAGTACTACGGCAGGCAGCAGCAATCTTATTCAAATAGGATGTCTCTGACGAGAAGGCAGCAGCGGCTGTCAACTCTAAAAATCGTGCAACAAATTCGCCGCACAGCAGGGCGGCGTGTTTGCGCCATACAAGCATTTTGCAACGTAAAAGCTTGGTGCCCTGGCATCTGAATCTCTGATGGTATCCATAAAAATAACCACACTTGATGGTGTGGTTATTTTTACGAGCAGTTACGACAATTTGAACATTTTCAAACCCGCTGCAAGGGAACAGGCCTGTCCCCGCCCGGCCTTCTGGCCGGCGGCGCGAGTGCGCCGTGCGAGTGTTTTGCCGAAGGCAAAACCTCGGCGGAGGGCGAATTCATTTCACCCGAGCATTTGAAATTTCCCAGGCATCCAAAAAGAAACACCAGCCTATGGCTGGTGTTTCTTTTTGTCATGTGTTGATAAAAAAGATGCATGGGCTCAGGGATTCTCTGGTGACATCAGTGAGGTCCAGCTTTCACTATTTTCATGTTTTGCGTCTTGATTTCGCCCTGTTTGTATTTGAGTGGTGATATGGGCCGTCTTATATGTGAAAGCCCGAAACCATTGCGGTGCAACGGTTTCGGGTATAAAATGACCCCACCTATCCTGAAAAATGACAACTCTTTGTTCAGGTCAGGTAGGGGCATTCAGAATCATCCCATGTTTACACCTCTTTTACAACAATTTGAGCATTTCTTTTGAGTATATTTTTCTTCTTCATAAGAATTGCATCATTCTTTTTCGATATACCTTTCTCTGTACACATTTCATAGTCAGTAAAAGGATGATAATATCGTTCTTGACTGGTTAAATCATAATTTTCCCCATTAATCCGATTGAAATAATGCACTTTCTTTTTCCAATGATATCGAATAATTTCTCCGCCAAAAATTTCTTGTACAAGCAACGCAGTTACTGGACTCTGCCCAACGCAAGGATTGGATTCATCCCAATTAACATCAAAGCTGGTTTCTTCGGTCCATCCTTTATCCAAAAGAGCTTTATAGAGTGATGTAATATCTTCAATCCTTTTTGTCTCGATACAGCATTCTTTATTCGGTAGAATTGCACACTCAGCGTTTTCGGGGTGATAAAATGACTTCTTTAAATGATAATTCTTAACTTCGTCCACAGGAAGAATTAAATTACTACTATGTCTGTATACTCCTGACCGTTTTTGTCTGGTAAGGAGAAATTTGTAACCATCATCTATATCATAATCAGGAAAGAAATTCTCTACCGTAAGTAATTTGCCATCTCCAAGCCATGCATTTGCATCGCTCACCTTAACTTCAAGTACGCACAACACATTTTCAGCATAGTTCATACTTTTTTCAAAGTTTCTTCCACATACGACCCAGCCGTGCTGTGAAGCTGGCCGTAAAAAATAAGACGGAAGCGCTTTTCTTAAGTCAATAGTATATGTATCTTCTCCGATGTAGGTGCCATGTATTAATGGGCAATTCGTGTCCGCTAAGTACAGGTAAATGTATAAAAGCCCTTCGCTGTCATCACGTCTACTATAACTACGTGTACTAGAGTTAAACTGATGCAATCCAAACCAAAGCGCGCACCAGTGATTGTCAACGAAGTCCATGCAGTGTGTATTGGCGCCATAGTGTTGTAAGACTGCAGAAATTATGATCTCTTGATACTTTTTCCACCCTTCTATTTCGGTGGCATCCAATCCAAGATAGTGCTGAAAATCTTTATCTTCCATAAGTGCGGAAATCATTTCACTTGATACGCACCCTTGATCTCTACTGCCGCTTGGCTTTAATGCTTTGTAGTCTTTGGGCTGCCCTCTATAGATGACTGTTCCATTTGATGCGTTTATATATTTTACATATCCAATTAATTGGTTGAGTTCATGCATCGTGCTGACCGAAAAGACCGGAATATCAGAACAGCCCCACGAGCCTTTCGATAGTGCACCTTTGATTACATTTGGTTTGTATGGAAAAACTCTTTTCATAATGCAATTTCTCTCCAAAGCCCATAGACTAAATTTGTAGAAGCTCAGTTACTAGCCCTTGACACCATCCTGCCTGATGGCCTCGAAATCGTTGGTGTACTACGGGTCAGCTACATCACTGAGATGGGGTAGTGTAATCCATCAGGAGGAATATCTTCCCTGCATAATCGCACCCGCAGATAGGGTGCTTTTTTGATTGGCAAGCTGTCAAGCGACATGACTGCTGTAGGAGATATCATGTTCTGCCAACTTGCGACTCACCAGTGGATAGAGTGGATTGCAAATCGTCTAACGGGTAAATGCAAACGCGATATAAAACTACGATGTCTGCTTTCTTCATCTAGTTCTTCGTCACAACCTCGACCATCTGGTTGTGGCAAATATTGCCATAACAGCTAAAGAGGTTTTTCATTGTGTCTAATCTCCTGCTTTATTTTTCAGTATAACATAAATCAGGCCATACGTCGATAATCGTTTAAATCATTTTTGCAAGAACTGCTGTACTGAGCCGCCACAGCCTTACTTGCAGTATACTGACCTCATTGTACACTCTTCGGGAATAAAAACATCTGGGATAGACGTCCATACTCAGCACGTCCATCCCAGATGCTTTCATTTCAGCCGTATGATCTGCTCGTATAGCAGCACATATTTTTTCCGGATGATCTCGTTCCCGTGGTAGTGTCCGAAGAAGTGATACTTGAACTGGCACCGCTGGCCGATCTCCTCCAGAAAGTCTGTGAGGGCATCTGGCTTGGACAGCGGCCCCAGGAGATCGTTCTGGATGCTGGTGGGCGCGCAGTGGGTGAGGATGTAGTCCACCGTCCACCCGGCCTGGTTCAGGCTGGCCCTGGCCTGGGCGTACTCCGCTTCGTTGGGTAGCTCCTCCCGCCACCAGGAGCGGTGGTTGACCCGGAAGGCTGCGCCCTGGGCGTTGAGCCACTGGAACCGCCACAGAAAGTCCGGCGCGTCCGGCTCCAGGATGCCGTCCTGGATGTCGTGGCTGCTGGCGCCGCCCATGGCGAAGAATGTCCTCCCACCCAGGTCGAACACCTGTCCCCGCTCCAACATCAGCACCGAGGGCCGGATGATCCGCACCCTGCCGCCGTGCCACTCCGCCTGGGGGTAGGCAGCCAAGGCGTCATAGTTTTCATGGTTGCCGGCCACGAAGGCGGTGGTGAAGGGCCGGGACTCCAGGAAGTCCAGCCCCGCATCGTCCCGGCTGTCGCCGTACCACACGCCGCCGAAGTCCCCGGCGACCAGGACGATGTCCTCTTTTGTCAGCCCCTCTTGCTCATAAAAGCTCTCAGGCCGAAAACGGCTGAAGTCTCCGTGGGTGTCCCCTGTGATGTAAAGTTCCATACCGATCTTCTCCTTTGACTGATATTATATCACAGTTTCTTCTCCATCTCCGCCCCCGGATACCGGAACCGGATGCGGATGGTCTCTGCGTCCACCACCGCGATCCGCTCCACCGCCATGCGGGTCTGCTCATCGCTGTACTCCTGGTTGACCTCCAGTTTCTCCATCCAGGCCCGCAGCTCTGCCATGCGGGATTCCTGTGCTGCATTGTGGGTCTGGCTCTGCTCCGCTGCCGCGATTTGTTCCTGGAGGGCCTGTTTTTCGTCCATCATTGCCTTGAGCTGGGCATTGAGGATCTCATCATCCATGTGTTCCAGCACCTGATCCAGCAGCAGTGCTTGTTGGGCGGTGATGTCCTTCAGTTTCTGACGCAGATCGATGAGACTGACTCCACCAACGGTATTGCCTCCCCAGGCCATTGCAGTGAATGTCAGCATATCCTCCTTCACTTCCGTTCCAGCCTGGGCAAACTCGTTGATGGCCTCCTGGATGGCCTGATGCAGTTTTTCTTCGTCCAGCGTGGGGGAGTTATGGCAGTATTTCGTTCCAAATTCCAGCCGGGAGATGCACCGCCAAACGATCCGCTTTTTCCCGTTTCTGGCCCAGGTCACCCGCTTATAGGGTGTCCCGCACTCCCCGCACACCAGAAGCTCAGAGAGTGCATACTTAGCGGAGTATTTGCCCAACTCCGTTTTACCGGTTTTTTGCATCACTTTCCGCTTACTGGAACGGCGGGCCATCTCCTCTTGCACCCGGTAAAACATTTCTCTGGGGATGATGGCAGGGTGATTATTTCTTACATAACTCTGTCCCCGTTCTCCGTTGTTCTTTTTCACCCGCTTACTGATGCAGTCGGTGGTGAAGGTCTTACCCAGCATGGCATCCCCGATGTACCGCTCATTGGTGAGGATGTTACGGATCACCTGATACGACCATCGCTGGATGGCCTGGGCAGTGGGGACCCGATCTGCTTCCAACTCCTGCTGGATCTGGGACAGACTGCATCCATCCAGGTACCTCCGATAGATGCGCCGCACCGTTTCTGCCTCCTGCGGGTCAATCTCCGGCTTTCCATCTGGACCCTTCCGGTAACCCAGCAGTTTCTTATACTGGAAGGGCACCTTACCTGCCTTTTTACTCTCCTCTTTTCCCCAGATGATATTTTTGCTGAGAGACTCACTTTCTGCCTGAGCGAAACCGCTGAACAGTGTGATCAGGAACTCGCTGGACTCGGTGAGGGTGTTGATGTTCTCTTTTTCAAAGATGACCCCAATGCCATTGGCTTTCAGCATCCGCACTGTCTCCAGGCAGTCCACTGTATTTCGTGCGAAGCGGGATAGGGACTTGGTAATGATGGTGTCGATCTTTCCTTTTTTACAGGCGGCTATCATCTTATTGAAGTTTTCCCGCTTTTTCATGCTGGTCCCCGAGAGTCCTTTGTCAGCAAAGATGCCGGCCAGCTCCCAGTCTGGATTCTCCTCGATTTTCTGGGTGTAGTAGGCTTTCTGTGCCTCGTAGCTGGTGATCTGCTCCTCGCTGTCAGTGGATACCCGGCAGTAGGCTGCCACCCTCTGGTGTTTCTGTGCCCCCTTCAGCGGAGCGTTAACATTTTTCGTTGCCGGTATGATCCGTACCTGCCTCTGTGCTGTCTGTTCCATGCTCTGTCCTTTCCCGGTGGTCCTGTTGGAAGGTGACTTTCACCGTATTTTCTTCCGATATGTTGATATGAGAAACCGCCAGCCGGATGTGGTCCCAGCACACATCCAGCGGGCGGTTTGTATGTTCCTGTGTGTCAGGGCAGCAGGCATACCTCGCTGCAGCCCCTTGTAAGATCAGGGAGATGACTTCCTGGGGATCGTCAGGGTGCTCCAGTCCCCGGTTGATCGCATTGGTCAGGCGAATGACCTCTCCAGAAGGCTGATAGGAAGTCTGCTCCGGCCTATCCCATTCTTCCATTTGGTGTATGACTTCCTCCAACAGAATCTCATCCTGTATGGTGATGCTGATGCCGCAGTGAGCACACTTCAAGTACAACGTGTCTTTCCTGTGGTTCTTGCCACCCATTCGGTACAGCGTGGAGCCGCAGGAGGCACAGTGTAGGCGATCCGCCAGCTTGAGGATCTGGGCGTTCCGCTTTTGGGGTCTGTTTCGCTATTTTCTCCTGAATGCGGCTTTGGACGCATTGAAATGTCTCCGTGTCCAGAACACCTGGGTAGCCGTTCTGCCCTGTGTAGCGGGGGTTCTCCAAGAGACGCTTTACTTTGTGCTTATCCCATACTGGTACTTCTTTGCTGAACGGAATGTGTTCCCGATTCAGTAGGTCGGCCAGTTTCTGATAGGACAGGCCCTCCAGATAAAGGGAAGCTACACGAGCCACCACAGCAGCCTCTGCTTTTACCACCGTCAGCTCCCCATTTTGGATCTGGTATCCGTAAAGCAGTTTCCGCTTGCTCATCGTTTTGCCCTCCTAACTTCCTCCGTCAGCTCCACGCCACCCCAGAGCCGGAATCGGATGCAGGTCTGCGACTCTGCAATGATCCGTTCCACCAATTCTTCGAACAAACTTTCATCAAAGGTATCCAGCTGTTCCGGCCCGGATTTTATGGTGTCCGCCGTCTGATGCAGCCTGCTGATGGCGTCCTCAATATCGTCATGCTCCAGCAGGCGGCGGCGTTCTCTCCGAAGCTGGGTGAGCTTTATCTGGATGGAACTCAGCTTGGCAGCACAGGCATCTGCATCCAGCAACCCTGCGGTTTGCAGTTTGCTAATGTTATGACTCTGCTCGGCAATCTGGGCGATAGCTCGGTTGATCTCCAGCATAGCAGGGTTCTCCCGCTGCAGGGCGCGCTCCAGGTCGTCCAGTTGGGTCAGAGCCGGTTTTAGGACGATGTCTGCGTTGGCTCTGATTTTGTTATACATCCGCACAAAGGCGGCGTATATTTCCGTTTCGGGTATCCGGCCCACTGGACAATCTGCTGCATTTTCATCATGCTTGCGACAGACCCATGAGATCAGCCCCTTCCCGGTCGTTCGCCGCATAAGTGCCGTTCCGCATACTCCGCAGGCCATCTTACCCCTCAGCGGTGAATCCTGCTTGTCTAATTGCCGTTTCCGCGTCCGGCGTTCCTTCAGCTTTTGAACCCGCTCAAAGGTATCCGTATTTATGATGGCTGGGTGTGAGTTCTCAATATAATATTGATCGACCTCTCCGTGATTTCTTTTCACAGCAAATGGAAACTGATTTGTAGTATATCGTTTTAAAGTAAACGTATCACCCTTATATTTTTCATTATCCAAAATCAGTTGCACACTTCTTGGATTCCACACCGCATTTCCCTCGGTCGTTAAAATACCTCGTTCCGTCAGCGATTTGGCAATCTCTCGGGTGCTGATTCCAGCCAGATAGCTGGCAAATATCCACCGCACAATGTCTGCTTCTGATTCTTTTATCCTCAGCCCACAGCCATCCACGAGTTCATAACCGAATGGTGGGTTCGTTGTAACAAAATCGCCGGCAGCCATCATTCTTCGCCAAGCGATTTTTAGATTTTGAGAGATGGAGATGGACTCCTGCTGGGCCAGAGCGCCAGAAACGCTCACCATCAATTCGCTGGTGAGCGTCCCGGTGTCGATATTCTCTTTTTCAAAGTAGACGGTCACGCCCAGGGCGGATAATTCCCGCAGGGCTGCAAGGCAGTCTCTGGTGTTCCGGGCGAAGCGGGAGATGGACTTGCACAGCACCCGATCGACCTTTCCCTTGCGGCAGTCGGCCAGCAGGCGTTGAAAGTCCTCCCGTTTATCCATCCGGGTCCCGGTCAGGCCCTCATCCGCATACACGTCCACCAGCTCCCAATCTGCATGGGCGCCGATCTGCTCCGTGTACGCCTTGATCTGGGTGGCGTAGGAGTGGAGCTGGTCGCTGGAATCGGAGCTGACGCGGCAGTACGCAGCTACCCGCAGGGCCTCCGGGTTTGCCGCCTTGGGCGGGATATAGGTCACATTCGCTGCCATCGTCTCAACTCCTCTCAATTCATGATCTTGCAGTCTGTCAGGCCCTCCAGATGGTATCTGGCTGCGGTCTCGCTGTCAAAGCCATCTACATACAGTCTGCCCTCCGGCTTCTGGGCCGTATAACCATCCTCATAGCCGAGTGTTGCCGCCTCCTGGGCAGGCAGCACTCTGGCTTGGACGATCCCTTCTTTTAGCCGGTATATTTGCTCGGCGTAAAATGCGTATTCCATCGTGCTGACTCCTTTCTGCCCTTCTGGGCAACGCCAACACTACCACACTTGGGCGGGAATATCCATTACAATCCCCGAACAGTTTCCGGGCGGTATTTCTCTGCTGCCAGCCGCCGGATGGTCTCTGCCTCCTGGTCGTTGACAAGGCCAGCTGAACACATCTGTCCCAGGATACCCAGTGCGATCCGGTATTGCAGTTCTGTTTTGATGTTGCTCATGCCGCGCCCTCCAGGAAGTAGCCTTCCGGCTTCACAGCCCGTATGAATCGCTCCACATCCTTCAGGCTGTGGGTGACCGGCACTTCCGGCAAAGCAGTCAGCACGTCCCGGAAATAGCGCCGATTCTTCCCAGCACGTTCATCCAGGATAGCGACCACACAGGTATCTGTCTCAGTGCGGATTGCCCGCCCGAATCCCTGACGCAGTTTGATCTGCATCTCCGGCACCACCACGGCCCGGAGAAAATCGTGAAGCGTGGCGTGTTTCATCCGCTCCTGTTCCTTCACTGCGTCCGGCATCGGGAACGGCAGCCTGGGGAGGATGAGCAGAGATACGCAGTCTCCAGGAAAATCAAAACCTTCCCACGCCGCTCCAGCAGCCAGCAGAACACTGCCTGGGTGAGCCATAAACTCCGACATCGTGTGTCCGCCGTTCCGGCCCAGAGTCAACACGGGATAGGGCAAGTCCCGCTGTTTCAGCCGTTCACGCACAGCGGACATGGCCGCGTAGGAGGTAAACAGCCCCAGGGCGTGGCCGTTAGCTGCGTCCAACAGCTTGACGATTTGTTCTGCAAGGTCGTCATAGTAATCGCTGTCGGCCTGGCTGGGCGGTATTTGGGGCAGGTACAGCAGACAGTTCCGCTGGTAGTCGAAGGGAGAGGGTGCGATATGCTCCCGCACTCTCCCCTCGGCCAGCAGGCCAGTTTCCTCTTTGAAACGCCGGAAGTTGCTGCCCACTGCCAGCGTGCCGGAAGCCAGTATCATGGGCCGGTCCTGCTGCCATAGCGTCTGCCGGAGCTGTGCTGTAAGATCCGTAGCAGAGGCACACAGCATGGAACCGCCAGTCTCGTCCTCAGCGGTATAATACACCATGTCCGGCTGGTGCAGGCAAAACAGCTTTGTTTTATCCAGCACTCGCTCCAGTTCCATCCTGGTGCCGGCAGTCAGCATCCGCCGGATCTGTCGGTGGATCACCGACAAGGTGCGTTCCACCCCATCCAGAGGGATGCTGAAATGAGAAAAGGAGCTGTCTCCGCTCCAGGGCTTAGCCATCTCAGACAGCAGAAGCCCTGCTGTGTCCTCCAAGGTCTCCGCCGCCAGCAGGAACTGTTCCCTCCGCAGTTTTCTGCATAGAGTATGCAGTTCTCCCGCTTCCAATGTAATGCCGAACATCTGTCGAGCAGTCTCCGTCAGTTTGTGGGCCTCATCCATTACGATGGCGCAGCTATCCGGCAGAATGGGACGTTTCCCACTCCCTCGGTGAATGGCGTCGGCCAGAAGGAGGTTGTGATTACAAACCTGGATGGCATATCTCTCTGAGGCACACACATCCAGATAGCAGAGATAGCGGCATTCAGTCTTGCCGCAGTCACACGTTGGAGGAACACAGATCCGTTCACGGTCATATCCGCTGAGATGAGGGGCCATGTCCAGGTCCAAATGGTCTCTCATGGAGAGGAGTGCCGCTTTTGCCAGCGGATTCTTCCGATCCAGGTTCGCTGTCTGGAGCCTCTTCATCAGGCGGGCATCGCAGACGTAGTGGGATTTTCCTTTCCGCAGCACTGCTCGGAGCGGACTGTCCAACATACCATCAGCCATCATAACTTTGGAGAGGAATGGAAGGTAATCGTGGATGATCGCACCCTGGAGTGCGATGCTGGAGGTGGAGATCAGCAGGGGCTGGTTCGGCAGACCGGCACGTGACCGGTATCGCCGAAACACTACCCCTGCTACCAGATAGGCGTATGTTTTTCCAATGCCTGTCCCGGCATCGCACAGGGCAATGCTGCCATTCAGCATGGCGTCCAGCATCTGATGGCTCAGTTCCACCTGTACCGGACGCTCCACCATCCCATGAGCCGGGAGCAAGTCCCGGAAGACATGGTCGATATCTTGGTGAGGGTCTTTCCTGTAGTTGCATTTTTCCATCATTCAAATCCTCATATCATTTGTTTGGTTACTGATCGTCTCACCGCATTTGCAGCTCGCCCCCCGGTGAGTTAGGAACAGCACGGAAAAGGTTTGGCAGACCTTCACAAACACATTCCGGGGACCTCTACTGCTTTCAGTCCAGGGAATGAGAAAACGGCCTTGCCGGGGCTGTCCGATCCGCTGTGGTATCGCTCGCCGAGGCCCCGCAGGGGCCTCCGGGTCTTGGCGCACATTGGATCTGGTGTCTGTGTGGTGTTCCGCGCTGCTGGTATGAACTTGTCAAAGAACAATGGGGCCTGTAGTCAGGCTCCTTCAGGAAGCAAAGTGGGTGAGAATTCGATTCATCTCATCTAAATCTTCACCATGCAGCCCAATAGCTAGGCGTTTGAGCAGCGCTGTTTGTTTGGGAGTCAGTTTTGGCCGGTCCTGAAAGTACCAGTCTGCCATCCTGACCCCACCGCCATATCGGCCACGGACAGTCTCGATTGGGTAAGTAAGTGTGAGTTCTTCAATATCCCGGCGAATCGTTCGCTCACAGACACCAAGTTCCATCGCCAGATTTTGAATGCTATCACTCCGACGCTGACACAGCAGGCTGATAAGCTGCTGTTGCCGATCGTTCATCCTCACACACTCCCCCCCTTTTACCTCCATGGCCGAATCATACAGGTTAAAGCGGACAGCTCATGTCCGGATTAAAAACTTTTTTCGAGATTTTTTATGTCAGCAAACAAAAAGCGTCCATCCAACTCGACCAAAGAGCTGGATGGACGCAAAAAGAGCCGCTTGATCTCGTTGGCATACGCCGTTGAGCGTCCCCACCATATTTTGTCCCTTGCTTTAATGTACTTTATTTTCCCATATAAAAATTAAAACAGAGAGTAGGGGTATACTCCTACTCTCTGTTTTTTGCGCACTGACCAGCTTAGATATTAGATAAAGGTTCGAGATATATAACTTTACCTGCAGAAATGT
>ENA-ORRT01000563-ORRT01000563.1-human-gut-metagenome-genome-assembly--contig:-NODE-563-length-19536-cov-2.40486_pt1 | contig 19536 bp, 19 predicted proteins | sample MGYA00242181_ERZ509146 | MGnify/ENA primary metagenome ERZ509146 (study PRJEB26280, sample SAMEA2338624) | human gut metagenome | biome: human gut; feature: human-associated habitat; material: faeces...
TACGATCTCCTTCATTTCTTCTTCCTCAGAAACCGGCTCAATCTTACGAACCTTAATTACTGCAGGCTTGCTTCCGATTCCGAAAAATCCGTTGCTGCCTTCACTTATTACCTGAATCTCAAGCTGGTCACTGGATACGCCAAGCTCGATACATGCTTTTGTAATTGCTTCACTCTTTGTTTTCGCTGAAAACTGGATATAATCCTCCATGCCAACCCCTCCGTTTCTGACTACTTCTTCTTATTACGCTCATCAAATGCTTTTACCAGATTGGCCTTTGCAGTAATGCTGCCAGGTTTTGCATTCGCAGCGTCTTTGTAAGCTTCTTCAACCTTCTTGGCTCTTGTCTCAACATTTGTATTGCTGCTGCCTTTTTCAATCTTATTGATATTCTTGGTGCTCTGATGGGCCTGATTTGTAATCTTCTGAGGTGGAAGTCCCGCTTTCTCACGCTTCTTTTCCATCTTCTTCATATTCTCACTGATCAGGTCTTCAATCTGGATCTTATCCATCTTTTTATTGATAACAACCTGCTGCACACTTCTTACTGCAGCACTTGCTACCCAGTAAATACCAAGACCTACAGGGAATGTGAAACAGAATACTGCTGACATCAACGGCATTACCATATTCATTGTCTTCATGGAGTTCATCATTGCATCCTGCTGTGAATCGCCGCTCTGCTGTGCTGCCTGAGGCATCAGTTTTAAGTTGATCATCTGTGTAGCCCACGCAAGAATCGGGATAAGAATCGCAACGATAGCAAGAAGAGCAGATCCACCTACAAAAGCTGCTTTAATATAAGTCAGTGGCTGATCAGCGATATTCAGACCAAAGAAATTCTGCACATGTGAAATCTCTTTTGCAGTGCTGTTCAGCGTATCAGTAAATCCTGCAAACTGGCTTGTCTCAGCAAGTGTTTTCCACTGGGAAGGTGATAATGCATACAAAAAGTCTGTGACTGAATTACTTGTAGCTTTACTTCCATCCATAATAAGCTGAACTCTTGTCATCTTATTATCTGTGATAAACTGCTGAAGGATATCTGTATATCCGTTTACACCTGTAATACTGGTAACTGCAGATGCAAGGATATCCCTTACACTTCCTACATATGCCGGAATTTTATAAATTACCTGATATAAGGCCATCAAAATAGGGAACTGGATTGCAAGCTGTACACAGCTTCCTGTAGGAGATACGCCGTATTTCTGATATACAGCCTGTGTTTCCTCCTGCATTTTCTGCATTGCAGCAGTATCGTTGTTTTTTCCCTTGTACTTCTTTTGAATTTTCTGAAGTTCCGGCTGCATGATTGCACTCAGCTTAGAGAATTTCTGCTGTTTGATCTGCAGTGGGGTCATAAGAGCATAAATAAGGATACTGAAGATGACAATACAAAGACCGATATTCTGAATTCCAAAGATATTCAGCAATCTGTAAATACCATCCATGATCCATCCCATAACGGTCGCAAGCTGACCAATGATAGGAGTGCTGCTCTTTGTCGCTAAAATCATTTCCAAGTTCATTTCCTCCTAGAATCCATAAATGACAGGAGGTTCCTTCGATCGATCAATATTCAATTTTCAAGTACATTCCTGTCTTTACGGTACAGGGTCATAGCCTCCGTGGGAAAAAGGATTACAGCGAAGTATCCTCCATACCGCAAGAAGACCACCCTTTAATGCACCATATTTTTCGATTGCTTCTAAACCATATTGAGAACATGTGGGAATATAAGGACATTTTGTTCTCTTCATCGGTGATATATACTTTTGATAGAGTTTAATTATTCTGATCAGAAACTTCTTTATCATTGTTCTTACCTGCTATGCAGTGCTTTCCCGCCAGATGCATCAGCGCACTCTCTATCTCTTGATAGGTTCTGTCCTTTGCCTGTGGGCGTGCAACTACTACAATGTCCAAACTGTTTTCAAATTCCGCTTCATTCAACCGATAACTCTCTCTTATCAATCTGGTGAGTCTGTGGCGAACCACACTATTCCCTACTTTTTTACTTACTGATATTCCCAGACGATTCTTCATGTACTGATTTTTCAGTACGTACATCACCAGATACCGATTACCTTTTGATGTTCCATTTCTGTATACTTTTTGAAAATCTTGATTTTTTTTTAAGGACTCTGATCTTTGCATAGAATCCCCTTTCCTGATCTCTTTTTTAAGAGAAGAAAAGACCACATAATTGCGGTCTTATTCTTAGGCTGATAAATGCTTTCTTCCTTTTAATCTTCTGGCAGCTAATACTTTACGACCACCCTTTGTGCTCATACGAGCTCTGAAACCATGAACTTTTGCTCTAGATCTCTTTTTTGGCTGAAATGTCATTTTCATAGGTAAAGCACCTCCTTTATCTATTTTTAATTGTTATGAAATAACTTATCATTGTATGACAGACACCGGATTCTACAGCTCTCCTGCCCGCCAACTTTACTTATTAGAACATCATTTCAATTATATTCATAAAGGGTGGATTCGTCAAGTATTATTTACACAAAGATTTAAATGGTTTTTTATGCCATTGTGGATTACATAATTGGTTTACGTAATATTATCCACATTTTGTGGATAACTTGTGGATAACTTGTGGAATACCTATATATCTTTCCACTTTCTCCTGTCTATTTTACACATATCTTCAAAAAAATGCTTTTATTTCTACTTTTCTTACTGTGCATAAAATTATCCCCATTTTTTATCGTTTTTAAAAGAATAACGTCACATTATGGTAACCGGAATTGGCTTTTCCACTGTTATCCACACTAATCCACATAAAAAGTGGGGATAACTTTTTTCCACATTTCCCTCAAATATACATTGCGAAAACAGGCATTTTATTATAATATATATAAGGATATTTATGTCTTTTTTAAGAATACGGTCAGAGTTTGTGGAAAACTCAATATTATCAATACACACTTAATATAGAAGTAATACGAACCGGGAGAACCAGAAAATGAACAAAGTTGTGGAAAAATGGGACGAAATCCTGCAAATCGTCAAGACAGAACATGATCTGTCCGACGTTTCTTTTAATACCTGGCTAAAACCACTTACTGTTTACGAAGTAGTTGACAATGTTGTCACTATTATCGTGCCTTCAGAGCAGGTAGGTCTCAATTATATAAGTAAAAAATATAAACTTCCACTTCAGGTAACGATCAGTGAAGTTACCGGAATGGAAAACTGTGACATCAATTTCATATTGCCGGAAGATGTTCCAAAAAAAGAGGAAGTTTCTCCAAAAGCGCAGTCTCAGGACGCACGCTGCGAGGAAGCTCATTTGAATCCAAAATACACTTTTGATACCTTTGTAGTCGGAAGCAATAATAAATTTGCCCAGGCAGCAGCTCTTGCAGTTGCCGAATCCCCGGGTGATACCTACAATCCGCTCTTTATCTATGGCGGTGCAGGTCTGGGAAAAACTCATCTGATGCATTCTATTGCTCATTTCATTATTGATCATGATGAAAACAGCAAAGTACTTTACGTTACCAGTGAAGAGTTTACCAACGAACTGATCGAAACAATCCGTAATGGAAATAACTCGGCAATGACCAAGTTTCGTGAAAAATACAGAAACATTGATGTTCTTCTTGTCGATGATATTCAGTTTATTATAGGAAAGGAATCTACACAGGAAGAATTTTTCCATACCTTTAACAGCCTGCACAGTGCCAAAAAACAGATTATTATTTCGTCAGATAAACCTCCAAAAGATATGGAAATCCTGGAAGAACGTTTCCGTTCACGATTTGAATGGGGCCTGATCGCAGATATCACACTGCCGGATTACGAAACCCGAATGGCAATTCTTCATAAGAAGGAAGAAATGGATGGATATGATATTAACGAGGAAGTAATCAAATACATTGCAAACAATATTAAATCCAATATCCGCGAACTGGAAGGCGCGATCAACAAGGTGATGGCTTTTGCCAAACTTGAAAAAAAGGAAGTTACACTTGAACTTGCCGAACAGGCGTTAAAGGATATTATTTCCCCTGATGAAAAGAAAGTCATCACGCCGGATTATATTATTTCCATGGTTGCTGAACATTTTGATGTTACAGTGGATGACCTTTGTGGAAATAAGCGTAACTCCAAAATTGTAACCCCCCGCCAGATTGCCATGTATTTATGCAGAGAAATCATCTCAACTCCGCTGAAATCTATCGGAAAATGTCTTGGAAATCGTGATCATACTACCATTATGCACGGTATCGACAAAATTGAAAAAGAAATCAACAACGATGAAAACCTTAAAAACACCATTGAAACTTTAAAGAAAAAAATTAATCCACAGGGATGAGGATAACTGACTGTATAACATGTGTATAAGATGTTGATTGAATGTGTATAAGTGTGTATAACTTTTCGCCACTTTTTGGGCGCTTCGGTTATACACAAGTTATACACATACTTTAAGCACACCTTTACACGAAGTTATCCATATCCGAACTCCTTGAAAAATCAACCTTCAATGGAGTTTTTCACATATTCACATCCCCTACGGCGGAGACGACGAATTCCTTTTATATATTTATCTATAAAAAACCACATCACCCAAGAAAGGAAGTTATACACATTATGAAAATCATTTGCCAGAAAATCAACTTGCTCAAAAGTGTAAACATCTCACTGAAAGCAGTTCCCTCTAAAACAACAATGCCAATTCTGGAATGTATTCTGATTGATGCTACTACAAACCAGATCAAATTTACTACTAATGATATGGAACTCGGTATAGAAACAATTGTTGATGGAATCATTGAAGAAAAAGGAATCATTGCGCTGGATGCAAAAATTTTCTATGAAATCATTCGTCGACTGCCAGACAATACGGTAACTATTAAAACAGATGAGAAACTTACTGCCACCATTACCTGTGAGAAAGCAAAATTCACGATACCTGGTAAATCCGGAGAAGATTTTGCATATCTCCCACTGATTGAGAAAGAAGAAAGTCTTACTATCTCTCAATTCACATTAAAAGAGATGATTAGACAGACTATTTTCTCAATTGCCTCCAATGAAACCAATAAGCTGATGACCGGTGAACTTTTTGAAATCAAAAATAACTACCTGAAAATAGTATCTCTCGATGGACATCGTATTGCGATCAGACGTATGGAACTGAAAAAAGATTATGCTGACCGCAAAGTGGTGGTACCTGGCAAAACACTTAATGAGATCAGTAAGATTTTATCTGGTGAAATTGATGATATTGTAAATATTTATTTCTCAAAAAATCATATTTTATTTGAGTTTGACCAGACTATTGTTGTTTCCAGATTAATCGATGGAGAATATTTCCGTATTGATCAGATGCTTTCCAGCGATTACGAAACCAAAATTAAAATTAATAAAAAAGAATTTCTGGACTGTATCGACAGAGCCACTCTGTTGGTAAGAGAGGGAGAAAAGAAACCGATCATTATTGAAATTACAGATAATTCTATGGAATTACGTATTGATTCTGCAATGGGTTCCATGAATGAAAATATTGATATTGATAAAGAGGGCAAAGATATCCTTATTGGCTTTAATCCAAGATTTCTGATCGATGCACTCAAAGTAATCGATGATGAAACAATCAGTATCTACCTCGTAAATCCAAAAGCACCATGTTTTATCAGGGATGACGAGGAAAATTACACATATTTGATTCTGCCTGTAAATATCAACCAGAATCAGGCAAGATAGGGAGTAAATGAAAATGGAAGAAATTAAAATCAGAGATGAATTTATAAAACTGGGGCAGTTACTGAAACTTGCAGATATGGTTCAGGACGGGGTTGAAGCGAAATATGTGATCACTGACGGACTGGTAAAAGTAAACGGAGAGGTAGATGACCGTCGTGGCCGAAAGGTTTATGAAGGTGACATCGTTTCTTATGATGGAAAAGAAATTAAAGTGATCAGGTGAATAAATGTATATTGAATCTGTTCAGTTAAAAAATTTCAGAAATTATGATTCTCTGGAACTCGATCTGGCACAGGGGACGAATATATTTTACGGCAATAACGCTCAGGGAAAGACCAATATCCTGGAGGCACTTTATCTTTGCGGAACTACAAAATCGCATAAAGGAAGCAGAGATAAGGATATGATTCAGTTTGGAAAGGATGAATCTCATATCAGGATGATGGTAAAAAGAGATGAGCTTTCCTACAGGATTGATATGCATCTTAAAAAGAATAAAGCAAAAGGCGTTGCGATCAATGGTCTTCCTATCCGGAAGGCCAGTGAGCTTTTCGGAGTAGTTAATCTGGTGTTTTTTTCTCCTGAGGATCTGAATATTATAAAAAATGGTCCGGGTGAGAGAAGGAGATTTCTTGATCTGGAACTGTGCCAGTTAGATAAAATATATCTTACAGATCTGGCTTCATATAACCATATTGTAAATCAGAGAAATAAATTGCTGAAGGATCTCAGTGTTCAGCCTTCACTTAAAGATACACTGGATATCTGGGATATACAGATGGCTGAATATGGACGGAAGATTATTGACAAGCGCAGTGAATTTATTAAAGAACTAAATGAAACGGTTCGAAAAATACATGGTAATCTTACAGGGGGATTGGAAGAACTGAACGTTATTTATGAACCGGACTGTACAGCAGAGAAACTGGAAAGTACCATTTGTGCCAACAGAGAAAGAGATATGAGGATGAGACTGACATCCGCAGGCCCACACAGAGATGACCTGTGTGTAATGGCAAATGGGATTGATATCAGGAAATACGGTTCTCAGGGACAGCAGAGGACAGCGGCACTTTCACTTAAATTATCAGAAATATATATAGTAAAGAGAAAAATAAAAGACACACCGGTTCTGCTTTTGGATGATGTTCTGTCCGAGCTGGACAGCAGCAGGCAGAATTATCTTCTGGACAGTATCAGTGATATCCAGACATTGATAACATGTACAGGGCTGGATGATTTTATCAGTCATCAGTTTCAGATAAATAAGGTATTTCAGGTAGTTCAGGGAACAGTATCACAGCCTGTGTAAGAAGAAACAATCTTTTGACAAGGGTACGGGCTTATGATACACTGAGCGTAATTATGGAAAGTTGGTGAATGCATTGGATAAAGAAGAATTTCGGATAAAACTTGAAGAGATTAATAAGCTGGTTCAGGACAAAGATTATAAAGGTGCCATGAACATTGTAGACAGCATAGACTGGAGACGCGTCAAAAATGTCCGCACCTTATGTGTTGTCGGTGAAATATATGCAGCAAACGGAAGATATGAGGACAGTAAGGAGATTTTCCTTCTTGCATATCATAAGGCATCTATTGGAAAAAATATTCTTTACCGTCTGATTGAGATCTCTCTGCGAATGGATGATATCAATGAAGCAGAAGAATTTTTTGAAGAGTATAAGCAGGTGGCTTCGAATGACAGTAAACAATATATTCTGCAGTACAAGATTGCAAGGGCAAAAAATTCTTCATTAAATGAGCAGATCAGAATCCTGGAAGAGTATAAAGAACAGGAATTTACAGAGAAATGGTCATATGAACTGGCAGCCCTGTATTACAAAGCAGGAGAAAAACAGAAATGTCTGGATTTATGCAATGAAATCATTCTCTGGTTCAGTGAAGGCAAATATGTTATGAAAGCCTATGATCTTAAAATGAGAATGGGTGAGCTGACAGGTGCTGAGAAAGCAAAATTTGAGAAACAGTTTGTTCCGAAACTTCTTACACCAGAGCAGGCGAAAGAACTGGAGAAGAAAAAAACGGAAACAGAAGTAAAAGCGCAGGAAGAGCCTGAAGCTGAAGAAGTGGAAGAAACGACAGAAAACAATGAGCCGGAAGTTCAGGTCAGCATGGAAGGCATTCAGGAAAAGATTTCAAAGGGGATCAGGGATGTCTTTGGAGGTAAGACTCAGGAAGAGAAAGAAGAGTTTCCGGAAGAATCCATGGATATGGTTAACGAGGCCGGTATCACCAGGGAAGATGAGATTCCGGAAGAAATCATAAAGAGTGATGCGTCACAGAAAGAACCTGAAAATGTTCCGGAATTGGAGGCAGAACCTGAAAAACCGGGGGCAGAACCCATGGCTGCAATTAAGATGCCTGAATTAAATATTCCGGAATCCATGAAAAATATGGAACTGAGCAAACCGCCGAAAGTTGAGGAAGTTGCTGAGACGAAACTGAATATGGATTCTTTTGATCTGGAAGGGAAAGAGTTGAATCTGGAGGATACGATCCTTGCTGCTGCCAGTGCGCAGGGAATTGAGATTCCGAAGGAAGAAGAGTCAAAAACAGAAGAAGTACAGGAAGAAAGTTCAGAAACTGATGTTGATGATAAAGAAATAAAAGCCCATGATATTTCAGAGGAACTGGAAGAACCGGATTTCCTCAGCGGAGATATAAAAGATATAAAGGTTGCTGATCCAAAGCCGGATGAAGAACCGAAAAAGGAAATACCGGTGCAGCCGGAAATAGAAGAAGCTGAAGAAGAAGATGAGGTTACAGAAGAAGATCTCAGAAGAGCTGAAGAGGAATTTCTCCATGGACCGATTGGGAATACAGATCTGAATCCGGAAGATGATACAGAGGGAACGGAAGAAGCCCAACCCCTGACAGAAGAAGAGGAGCTGGAACGTTTTATAGAATCTATCCAGCCGGAAAATGGAGCAGATCCAAGGGATATCGTACCAAGAGAAAAAGAACTTACAGATAATGAGAAGCAGTTATTTACATATTTTGTAAAGGTTCCGGGTATGAAAGAGCAGCTTGTGGATACTTTATATGATGTACAGATGGCTGCAGCAGACAAGACTTCTAAAACTGGAAATATTATTGTGATGGGCGGTAAGGAATGCGGAAAGACCAGACTGATCTCAGGCCTGATTCCGGCAATCTGTAAAGAACTGAATCTGGAAGCGTCAAAAGTAGCATATGTTTTTGCAGATCAGATCAACGGAAAAAATATTTATAAGATTTTTTCAAAGCTGGCAGGTGGCTTTCTTGTGATCGAAAATGCAAATCAGCTGACACCGGAAACAGTAGAGATGCTTGACAAAGCCATGGAAGTTAATACAGACGGACTTACAGTAATCGTGGAAGATGAGAAGATTGGTATGCGAAAACTGATTGCCAGATATCCGAAATTCGCAAAGAAGTTTACTTCAATGATCAATATTCCTGTGTTTACCAATGATGAACTTGTCAATTTTGCAAGGGTTTATACAAAAGAGAATGGTTATGCTATTGATCAGATGGGAATGCTTGCGCTGTATAATCTGATTGGAATTAACCAGAAAGAGGATTCTCCTATGAATGTTGGCGCAGTAAAAGAACTGATAGATGCTGCGATTGCAAAATCACAGGGAGGAATCCGTAAATTTAAACGAAATGTATCTAAGAAACGTATAGACAGAGATGGATATATTGTTCTGTACGAGAAAGATTTTACTAAATAATGCGTATTTGTACAGTTACAGGTAATAAAGAAAAAGGAGTAAAGATTATGCCCAGACCGTATCTAGGAGATCCAAAGTATACCATAGAAGTGCTTCAGAAGTATAATTTTGCATTCCAGAAAAGGTTTGGTCAGAACTTTCTGATCGATACTCATGTTCTGGATAAGATTATAGATTCTGCACAGATCACAAAGGATGATTTTGTATTGGAGATTGGACCGGGAATCGGAACCATGACACAGTATCTGGCTGAAGCAGCAAGGGAAGTGGCAGCAGTTGAGATTGATAAAACACTGCTTCCTATTCTGGACGACACTCTGAAAGATTGGGATAATGTGACAGTTATCAACAACGACATCCTCAAAGTAGACATCCGCCAGCTTGCACTGGAAAAAAATCAGGGGCGTCCGATCAAGGTTGTTGCCAATCTGCCATATTACATTACTACCCCGATCATCATGGGATTGTTTGAGAATCAGGTTCCTGTTGATTCTATTACTATTATGGTACAGAAAGAAGTTGCGGACAGAATGCAGGTAGGACCCGGAACAAAAGATTACGGGGCGCTTTCACTGGCTGTGCAATATTATGCGAAACCAAAGATCGTGGCAAATGTACCGCCCAACTGTTTTATGCCAAGACCTAAAGTGGGAAGTGCGGTGATCAGACTGGAACGATATGAAAAACCGCCGGTTGAGGTAAAGAATGAGAAGCTGATGTTTCGTATTATCAGAGCATCTTTTAACCAGAGAAGGAAGACACTGGTGAATGGTCTGAAGAATTCACAGGAGATACCATTTTCTAAAGAACAGATTGAGCAGGCGTTGGGGATGTGTGGACTTTCCCTGAGTGTCAGAGGAGAAGCACTGACACTGGCACAGTTTGCACAGCTGGCAAATGCATTTACAGAAATTTCATAAAAAGATAAATATAAAAAGCATCCGGTGGCTAAGCGGATGCTTTTTATATTACGTTCAAATTTATTTTTTAAAAGGAAGGAGAGTTAATTGCCTCTTCCGGCAATCAACATATGAAAAAGAAATTTTATAAAAATAACGTTGGCTTTATTATTTTTATGGCTTTAGTATATCTTGCAATTATGAGAAAATCGTGTTTAAGATGTGAAAAAAATTTGAACAAATGTCGAAAGAATTATGAAGAGAGAAATTGGGATATTTATTTTACAGAAGGCATAAGATTTCTGATATAATGAGCCGGTAAATGAAAATGCCTGTTCATTGTCTGTAATCTGCTGACAGTGAAAAGACAGAGACTTATTATTGACTGGCAAAAGTATGGAGGTAATTAAATCATGAGAATAAAAAAAGCAGGAATACTTATTATTGCGGCAGCAATTACATGTACGACACCGGCAGTACCGGCGATGGCAGCAGATACTTCGGAATCTGTACAGGAGATTATTTCTGATAATGAGATTGATTCTCTTGTATCAGATCCGGACAAAGTAGTTGATATCATTATGTATGTGAAAAATGAGGCAGCAAAACAGGATATTTCAGATGATCAGATCAGATCGCTGATCCAGACTGCGGAGAGTACTGCAGGAGTTAGCCTTTCGGAGGAAGAAGAGAACAGAATCATAAAGATCGTTAAACAGATCAAGGATTCTGATATTGATGAGGAACAGCTCAGGAGTGCTGTGACGAAGGCATATGATAAACTGGAAGAAATGGGGATTGGTAAAGAAGAGGTAAAAGGAATCCTGCATAAACTGGCTGATTTTGCAAAGAGTCTTTTTGAGTAAAATCTGCTCATTCTCAAATCGTAACTGTGAAAAGACGAAATAGTTATGGAAGATTATGGGAGATATACAAGATAGACAAGCATAAAATAAAACAAGAACTATAAATATGTGGTAATTCTATAAAAAAATATTAAAAAATATAAAATAATTGTGCAAATAAACGAAAAGTTAACTGCGAGTTCATAATTTGTTCATAAATGATTGCTACTATATAGATAGTTCGAAAGAACCTACGAAAGACGTTGTAATGTGTTATCATTACACATAAATTTTTTTCATAATAATAGCCCCGGTAAACCACTGCCGGGGCACTCCTCGTTTTACGGGGATTTTTTATTTTTTATCTGATAATTTTCCATATTTCTGGATTTCATTATTGAGTTCTTCCATGCGGGTATCCAGTTCTGCTACATATCGCGCACATTCTCTTAATTCTTTTGTGATATAGTCAGGTCCGTCTCCCTCAAATTTGTAATGCATCTTATGCTCCAGAGTCGCCCAGAAATCCTGTGCAACTGTGCGGATCTGAATCTCTACTTTGGTATCAATGATACTGTCGGAGAGAAAGACCGGTGTGGTAACCAGCATATGATAACTGCGGTAACCGCTCTTTTTAGGATTTTTCATATAATCACGTCTTGCAAGGATCGTCAGGTCATTTTGTTTGGAAATCATATCTGCGATCAGATAGATATCAGATGTAAAGGAACAGCTGATACGGATTCCTGCGATATCATTTACATAGCGTACCATGTTCTCGATACTGGATTCATATCCATGTCGTTTCAGTTTTTTTACAATGCTTTCCGGAGTTTTGATTCTGGATTTTACATGTTCGATCGGATTGTATTTATGTCTGTGCTGAAATTCACCGTTTAGAATATCAATCTTTGTTTCTACCTGTTTAAGGGCAGACTGATAGACAAAAATAACTGTCTCCCAGTCATTCAGTTCTTTAAAATCCCTCAAGGGGACAGAATCATAATTCATGTATAATAATATCCTTTCCTGATACAGGCAGTTCCCCGTTGATTTTTGTAATCTCACAGGGGACTTGTTTATAGATTTGCTATAGTTGGTTGATGATATTATTGTAACATATAAATATCCGTTTGTGTGAACTATCTGTATGAAAATTCAGATTTCCATTATTAAAGTGATTGTGTTATAATGTTTGAAAATAGCTGACATGATATACTTTATTTGTAACTGTTCAGTATCCTGTAACAGATGGAGAAGAGTTACATTTATTCCAGGTAAAGGAGAAAACAGATAATGGCTGAATCAATGAAAGATTACGAAACAGAGCTGGAAGCCTCTTTTAAGAAAATTGAAGAAGGGGATATTCTTACAGGAACTGTCATCAGTGTAGATGAAAAAGAAGTTGTGGTAGATCTGAAGTATTATGCGGAAGGCATTATTCCGGCAGAGGATTACAGCAGAGAACCGGGATTTTCTTTAAAGGAACAGGTGAATGTGGGAGATGAAGTTTCTGCGACTGTTGTGAGTAAAGACGATGGAAATGGAAATATTCTGTTGTCCAGAACAGAAGCAGCAGATGTGCTTGCATGGGATAAGCTGAAAGAATTAAAGGATTCAAAAGAAGTAATTGATGTGGTGGTAAAAGGCATTGTAAATGGCGGCGTGATCGCCTATGTAGAAGGTGTACGTGGATTTATTCCCGCCTCAAAGCTTGCCCTGAATTATGTGGAGGATACAAACGAATATCTGAACAAACCAATCCAGGTTCAGGTTTTCGATATTGATAAAGAAAAAGGAAGATTAATTCTCTCTGCAAAGGAAATATTAAGAGAAAAAGCAGAAGAGGAGAGAAAAACAAAAATTTCCAATGTGCAGGTCGGACTTGTAACAGAAGGTGTTGTTGAGAGCTTACAGCCATATGGTGCATTCGTAGATCTGGGAAATGGTCTGTCAGGTCTGGTTCATATTTCACAGATCTGTGAGAAGAGAATTAAGAAACCATCAGAAGTTCTGACAGTTGGAGATAAAGTAAAGGTAAAAGTAACTGCTGTCAAAGATGGAAAATTAAGTCTGAGCATCAAAGAGGCAACAGATATGATGGCTAAGGAAATTGAGGAGGAAGTGATCGAGCTTCCGGATTCAAAGGAAGAGGCTTCCACATCTCTTGGCGCACTTTTTGCAAACATTAAATTAGATAATTGAGGTTAGAATCTGTATGAGAAATCAGGAAAAAATATTTGTAATAGGTCACAAGAATCCGGATACGGATTCCATCTGTTCAGCAATTGCCTATGCGGACATCAAAAACAGGACTTCTCAGAAGGTGAAATACATTCCAAAGCGTGCAGGACAGATCAATGAAGAGACAGAATATGTGTTAAATCGTTTCGGCATGCAGCCGCCGGGATATCTGTCTAACATTGGAACACAGATAAAAGATATGGATATCCGTATGAGTCCGGAAGCTGATAAGAGTATGTCCCTGAAAAATGCATGGGATCTGATACAGAGAAGGACAGCTGGAAGGTCTGATCACAATCGGTGATATTGCTAAGACTTATATGGATACAACGGACAGTTATCTGCTGTCAAGAGCGAAGACACAGTACAGAAGAATTGCCGAGACAATTGCAGGTACCGTAGTAGAGGGAAATGAGCATGGATATTTTACAAAAGGAAAAGTTCTGGTGGGAACTGCAAATCCGGAAATGCTCAAAGCCTATATTGAACCGGATGACCTGATAATCATGGGAGACAGAGAAGAGGATCATCTTCAGGCGATTGCGCAGAATGTTAGCTGTATTATCGTTGGTATGGGAATTGAAGTCAGCGAAAAGGTGATAAAGCTTGCTCATGAGAGAGAAATTGTAATTATTATGTCTCCGTATGATACATTTACGATCGCAAGACTGATCAACCAGAGTATTCCTGTACGGTATATTATGAAAACAGATAATCTGGTTACTTTTAATACAGAGGATTTTACGGATGATATTCAGAATGAGATGATCAAACACCGTCATCGTGCGTTCCCTGTAATTAACAAAAAGGGAAAATGTATCGGAACAATTTCCCGAAGAAATTTCCTGGATATGCACAGGAAAAAAGTAGCACTTGTGGACCATAATGAGAAAGATCAGGCAGTTGACAATATTGATAAAGCTGAAATCGTGGAGATTATTGACCATCATAAACTGGGTTCTCTGGAAACTATGGTACCGATTTCTTTCAGAAATCAGCCGGTCGGATGTACAGCAACGATTCTGTATGAAATGTATGGGGAGCAGAAACTTGAGATTTCACCGAGTATTGCGGGGCTTCTCTGTGCTGCGATTATTTCAGATACACTGATGTTTCGTTCACCTACCTGCACATTATCTGACAAGATGGCGGCAGGTGCGCTGGCACTTATTGCAGGAATCAATATTGAGCAGTTTGCAAAAGAGATGTTTAAAGCAGGAAGTAACCTGAAAGACAAATCACCGGAAGAAATTTTCTATCAGGATTATAAGAAATTTATTGCTGAGGATGAGATCAACTTTGGTGTTGGGCAGATCAGTTCTATGGACAGCGATGAGCTGGCAGAAATCAAAGAGCGTCTGGTTCCGTTTATGGTCAGCGAGTGTGGCCGTCATGGTGTTACCCGCGTATTCTTTATGCTTACCAATATTATTGAGGAATCTACAGAGCTTCTCTATTATGGTGAGGGAAGTGAGGAAATGGCACGTATTGCTTTCCATATGGAGCCAAAGGATGGTGTATTTGATCTGAAAGGCGTTGTTTCACGTAAGAAACAGCTGATTCCGGCACTTATGGAAGCTGCACAGGCCGGACAGAACGATTACAACTGATGGCAGCAGACAGAATAGCTGAGGATAATAAGAAATGGAAAAAGAAACCTGGAAAGCAGGAAATATGCTTTATCCACTTCCGGCAGTTATGGTAAGTGTTTCTGACGGAGAGGGGAATGACAATATTATTACAGTTGCATGGGCAGGAACTGTCTGCACGAATCCGCCGATGGTGTCTATTTCTGTGCGACCATCCCGTTTTTCCTATGATATGCTCAGAAAGACGGGAGAATTTGTAATAAATCTGACAACAGAAAAACTGGCATATGCAACGGATTACTGTGGAGTCCGTTCCGGCAGGGATGTTGATAAATTTAAAGAAATGAAGCTTACCAAAGAGAAGGCGGATTTTGTGAAAGTTCCCATGATCGCAGAATCTCCGGTGAGTATTGAATGCAAAGTAAGGCAGGTTCTGGAATTGGGTTCCCACCATATGTTTCTGGCGGATGTGCTTGCAGTTCATGCTGATCCGCAGTATATGGACGAGAAGAAGAAATTTCATCTGAATGATGCGAAACCTCTGGTGTATTCTCATGGTGAATATCTGGGAATTGGTAAAAAACTGGGAACATTTGGATACAGCGTTAAAAAAAAGAAGAAAAAATCCGGAAAAAAGAAACAGTAACCCGCAATTTGCAGACGCAGACAATGTATGATAAAATGAAAGGACATAAACATGAATAATGTGACATTAATAGGAATGCCCGGTTCAGGGAAAAGTACAATAGGAGTTATTCTTGCAAAAGCATTGAGATATGAATTTCTGGATTCTGATCTTCTGATACAGAAACAGGAGAAAAGAAAGCTTTCAGAGATCATAGAGCAGGACGGACCGGAAAAATTTAAGGAAATTGAAAATCAGGTTAATGCAGACATTCATGTGACAGATACGGTCATTGCACCCGGCGGAAGTGTTATTTACTGTGATGAGGCAATGGAACATCTGAAGTCCATAGGTAAGGTTATATATCTTAAATTATCACTGGAATCTTTATCCAAAAGACTGGGAAATCTGAAAGGCCGCGGAGTTCTGTTAAAGGCCGGTCAGAGCCTGAAAGATCTGTATGAGGAACGTGTACCTCTGTACGAGAAATATGCAGATATTACCATTGATGAAGAGGGGAAAGATTTGGATGAAAGTCTTCGGGCAATTCTGGAGATAATACATATCAAAGAGCAGGGAAAGTGATTATTACAGCTCGGGAAAAGGACAGTGGTAAATAATTTTTGTTTACAAATGATAAATATATGATATAATATACAACTGACTTTAAAATAGGATGATCGTTTAGTATAAACATATATGCATTTGAAACAGAAGTTACATGTTCGCAGAAAACGAAAAACAGAGTGAACAGTGACCATTAATTCTGCTCATGGAGTGAAAATAAATAAGAGGTGTGATATGGAACAGTATGTTATAAAAGGAGGCAACCATTTAGTCGGTGAAGTTGAGATTGCCGGTGCCAAGAATGCGGCACTTGCTATTCTTGCAGCAGCCATAATGACTGATGAGACGATTCTGATAGAGAATTTGCCGGATGTAAGGGATATCAATGTATTGCTTGAAGCGATCGCTGGTATTGGAGCACAGGTAGACCGTATTGATAAATCTACTGTGAAGATTAACGGATCTACAATTGGAGATGTAAGTGTTGATTATGAATATATCAAGAAGATCAGAGCTTCCTACTATCTGCTGGGAGCACTTCTTGGTAAGTATAAACATGCAGAGGTACCGCTTCCAGGTGGATGCAACATCGGAAGCCGTCCGATCGACCAGCATCTGAAGGGATTCAGAGCGCTTGGTGCAGATGTAGATATCATGCATGGAGCAATTGTTGCGAAAGCAGATGAACTTCATGGAAGCCATATTTTCCTTGACGTTGTCTCTGTAGGTGCAACGATCAATATTATGATGGCAGCCTCATTGGCTCCGGGACGTACTATTTTGGAAAATGCCGCAAGAGAACCGCATGTAGTTGACGTTGCCAACTTCCTGAACAGTATGGGGGCAAATATTAAAGGTGCAGGTACAGATGTGATCCGTATTAAAGGTGTGGAGAAGCTCCACCGTACAGAGTATTCTATTATTCCGGATCAGATCGAGGCAGGTACATTTATGTTTGCTGCGGCAGCAACAGGCGGAGATGTAACAGTTAAGAATGTAATTCCGAAGCATCTGGAAGCAACTACGGCTAAACTTGAAGAAATTGGATGTGAGGTTGAGGAATTTGATGATGCAGTTCGTGTACGTGCACCAAAGAGACTTCACCGTACTCATGTAAAGACTCTTCCATATCCCGGATATCCTACAGATATGCAGCCACAGATTGCTGTAACTCTGGCACTTGCAGAGGGAACCAGTATTGTAACAGAGAGTATTTTTGAGAACAGATTCAAGTATGCGGACGAACTTTCACGTATGGGAGCAAACATCAAAGTTGAGGGAAATTCAGCAATTATTGATGGTGTGAAGAAGCTTACAGGTGCGAGAGTAAGTGCACCGGATCTGCGTGCAGGTGCAGCCCTGGTGATCGCAGGTCTTGCAGCAGATGGAATCACAGTTGTTGATGATATCGTATATATCCAGAGAGGATACGAGAATTTTGAAGATAAGCTGAGATCTCTCGGTGCTGAGATTGAGAGAGTATCCAATGAGAAAGAAATTCAGAAATTCCGTCTCAGGGTGGGATGATAAAAAATACCAAAAAATTACTTGACATTTGTAAGGGTTAAGTATATTGTATGGTATGCAGCAATCTTAATTAATGCAAGTTAATAATTAGTAATAGCCTTTTATTCAGAGTGGTGGAGATACAAAGGATCTGCGAAGCCACGGCAACCCCTGTTTGTGTAGGAAGGTGCCAACCTGAGCGAGTGATCGAACAATAAGAGGATTGTTGAGATAATCAGACAGTCCGATTACTTCGGGCTGTTTCTTTTTGTTAACGGAAAAGTATCAGCGGAGAGAAATAATCTGTTGATACAGTACATAAATGGCTGCGGGTTATTCTGCGGTCGGGAAACAATTGTAAATGAATAAAAAAAGGAGAACACAATGGAGAAAATTTTATTTACTTCTGAATCTGTAACTGAAGGCCATCCGGATAAAATGTGTGATGCTATTTCCGATGCTATTCTTGACGCTCTTATGGAAAAAGATCCTATGAGTCGTGTTGCATGTGAAACTGCTACAACTACAGGTCTTGTACTTGTTATGGGTGAGATTACAACAAATGCATATGTTGATATCCAGAAAATCGTAAGAGATACTATCCGTGAAATCGGATATACACGTGGAAAATATGGATTTGATGCTGATACATGTGCAGTTATCACAGCAATCGATGAACAGTCTGCTGATATCGCTCTTGGCGTAGATAAAGCTCTTGAAGCAAAAATGGGTGAAGATGAAATTGATGCCATCGGAGCAGGTGACCAGGGTATCCAGTTTGGTTATGCTTCCAATGAGACAGAAGAGTATATGCCATATGCCATCAACATGGCACACAAACTTGCACGTCAGTTAACGAAGATCCGTAAAGACGGTACATTAAAATATTTAAGACCGGATGGAAAAACACAGGTTACTGTAGAATATGATGAAGCCGGAAAACCAAGCCGTATCGATGCAGTAGTATGCTCTACACAGCATGATCCGGATGTAACTCAGGAGCAGATCCATGAGGACATTAAGAAATACGTTTTCGATGAGATCATTCCGGCAGATATGGTAGATGAGAACACAAAATATTTCATCAACCCAACAGGACGTTTCGTGATCGGCGGACCTCATGGTGACAGCGGACTTACTGGACGTAAGATCATCGTTGATACTTACGGTGGAACCGGACGTCATGGCGGCGGTGCTTTCTCCGGTAAAGACTGTACAAAGGTAGACCGTTCCGCAGCGTATGCTGCACGTTATGTTGCAAAAAATATTGTTGCAGCAGGTCTTGCAGATAAATGTGAGATTCAGCTTTCCTATGCGATCGGTGTTGCTCATCCGACATCTATCCACGTAGAAACATTCGGAACCGGTAAACTTTCTGATACAAAGCTGGTTGAGATCATTCGTGAGAACTTTGACCTTCGCCCGGCGGGAATTATCAAGATGCTTGATCTGAGAAGACCGATTTACAGACAGACAGCTGCTTATGGACATTTCGGACGTACGGATGTAGACCTTCCATGGGAGCATCTGGATAAAGTTGATGACCTTAAAAAATACCTTGCTTAAATAAGAAAATCGTAACTGTTCAGTACTTGCACAGACAGTGGAATGCTGAATAATTACAGAATATCACAAAAATTGCAGTGCAATGGGATAAAACAGGAATTATCTGAAAGAACAGGACAGATGATTCCTGTTCTTTTTATAGAAAATTTAGATATGTAAAACAGACTTTATGATATAATGCTTGCAGAGGGCAAAATTATAGAAACCTTATAAATCAACAGATA
>ENA-ORRT01000574-ORRT01000574.1-human-gut-metagenome-genome-assembly--contig:-NODE-574-length-18794-cov-2.02364_pt1 | contig 18794 bp, 8 predicted proteins | sample MGYA00242181_ERZ509146 | MGnify/ENA primary metagenome ERZ509146 (study PRJEB26280, sample SAMEA2338624) | human gut metagenome | biome: human gut; feature: human-associated habitat; material: faeces...
TAGTAACAGTGAAGAAAAAATAATCACTTTATTTGACTCCTGCGGCGCGTTCCAAAAACGCGCCGCTTTTTTTGTCAATCTTGCCCCAATAAAGCTCGCTATAAAAAATTGAATCCGTATAATTCCTGTGATAAAATAGAAAAAAACAGATCAGGAGGGGATCATTATGAGTCTATCTCGCGAAAAGCCCTTATATACTACGTTCGGCGAAGAGTTCGATCGAGCCAAGCCATGGGACGTCTATCCGCGCCCGCAGCTGCGGCGGGAATCTTTTTTGAATCTAAATGGACTATGGGATTACGCGATTTGCAGGAATCCCTCCTTTCCAACATCCTATGACGGGAAAATTTTAGTCCCATTTTCTCCCGAGGCACCGTTGTCCGGGGTAAACCGGCAGTTACAACCAAAGGAATATCTCTTTTACCGGACCCTCTTCTCCCTGCCGGAGCACTTCAATCGGGGCAGGATCCTGCTCCACTTTGGCGCGGTGGACCAGACCTGCACGGTCTATCTGAACGGGGAAAAGGTTGGGGAACATCAAGGCGGATTTCTGCCCTTTACACTGGATATCACGGAACAGATCCATCTCAATACCGAAAACTGCCTGGCGCTCCGGGTACGGGATGTGACCGACACCTCCTGCTACAGCCACGGTAAGCAACGCCTACGGCATGGCGATATCTGGTACACGGCACAATCCGGTATTTGGCAGACCGTCTGGCTCGAGAGCGTACCCGAAATTTACATTGCGGGCCTGCGTATCACTCCAGATTACGACCACGCCTGCGTACGTGTCTCCGTTACGCAGGTAGGCAATTGCCTCCCCTGCAACTTTACTGTCCGTGCGGGCAATGAAGAGCTCCTGCATCAGGAGGGGATGGCGGAGAAAACGGTGCTGGAACTGCCGGATTTTCATCCCTGGAGCCCTGAGGATCCTTTCCTCTATGATCTGGAGGTCACCTGTGGAGAGGATCGTATCACCTCCTACTTTGGTATGCGGAAGGTTTCCGCCGGCATTGACGCCAATGGCCACCGGCGCATTTTTCTCAACAACCGCCCCTATTTTAACAGCGGGCTGCTGGATCAGGGGTACTGGCCGGACGGCCTGCTGACACCTCCCGGCGAGGCAGCCATCCGGTACGACCTGGAGCAGGTCAAATCACTCGGGTTTAATATGCTGCGCAAGCACATCAAGATTGAACCGGACTGGTGGTACTACGCCTGTGACCGGCTAGGGATCCTGGTCTGGCAGGATTTTGTAAACGGCGGCGGCCAGGCCAGTTTCCTGGTGCGCAGCCGGATAGTACGTCTCAAGCAAAACGCCAGTGACCGTGCGGAGCACTACCATGCGATGGGACGGCAGGACCCTGCCGGGCGCGAAATGTACTGGCAGGAGGCGCACGGTACGGTGGAGCAGTTGTATAACCACCCGTGCATTGTCGTTTGGGTTCCCTTTAATGAGGGATGGGGGCAGTTTGACAGCACCGCCGTCTATGAAAAGGTTAAGCAATGGGATCCAACCCGTCTGGTCGATCACGCCAGCGGATGGTATGACCAGGGATCCGGTGATTTCAACAGCCGCCACGACTACTCCGCCGCACCGGCCATCCAATCGGACAATCGTATCAAAGCACTGACAGAATTTGGCGGGCTGGCTCTGGCCGAGCCGGAGCACACCTTTCAAACCAGGCAAAAGATGTTCGGTTATCAGTACTTTAAAACGCGCGAGGCGCAGGAGGATGCCCTCCAAAAGCTATACGAGCAGCACATCCTGGCGGAGATTCCCAATGGATTAAGCGCCTGCGTTTACACCCAGTTGACCGATGTGGAAAGCGAACTGAATGGCCTGATGACATATGACCGTAAGGTGTTAAAATTCGGCGCGGAGAAAATCCGCTCGATCAATCAGCGGCTCTTACAGACAGAAATCCCCTGCCCCACTCCTGAGAGGTGATTTAACTGGGAATATACAGACAAAACGGTATTGCGGTCTATCCCGCAATACCGTTTTTTTCTATTCAGATTATAGAAGTTTAGCCGCGTGCCTCAACTGCCGTATGCACTGCCCGCAGCAGGGAGAGATCATCCGTATAGGGCAGGTCACAGTTGTAGTGCCACATCATGATACCACCCATCCCTGCATCCATGGCATAGGAGGTTTTATCATAGATCATCTGCCAGCCATTGTACCACCGAGTCTCACATGGATCATTTGGATCGCTCGCCTCTCCAGTGGCTTTGTTCCCATACTTGCCAAGCTTCTCTGCCTCCGAGGACCAGTTGTACCAATAACCGCCACTGTCGGCCGGACGCGCATAGAAGGGCAGGCCGAGATCCAGCTTCGATTTATCAATCCCCTTTTTCTCAAAGCTCTCCAGGGAATTGACCGTACAACTGTAAAAGGGGGAATGGTTTCCGTCCGCATCGAACAGATCATAGGACATGATCTCAAAACGGTCTACTGCCGCAATGGCCGCCTCATTCAGCCCGATACTCCAGTCGGCCAGGGCAACGCCCAGCAGGCGATCCTCCAACCGGTTATTGAGTGCAATCAGGAATGCGCTGTACATGTCCCAATGCTCCTCCTTGAGCGGATACTCGTAGTCGAAGTACACACCGTCAAAGCCATAGGTATCTATAATCTCCATAATACCGTCGATGAGCTTCTCCTGATTATCCTTCATGGCGCTCATGTGGAGGTCGCCCTTTTCATACATTTGCTCGTTCCAGTCATCCGTCTGCGTTTTAGGATCCGGCCCCAGGAAATTGCAGTAAATTTTAACATCCCGGTCCCCAATCGCCTCGCGGACATTTTTCAGCGCCGTCTCAAATCCAGTCTTGCCATCAACCGTCCCTTCAGATGTCTCGATATCATTAAAGAAAACATTGCCGTTCTCATCAAACGACGTCAGGCCAAAGAAAATTACATCCGTAATCGCGTCAAAGCTCTCCGCCGTCAGGTTCGCCTTGTCGTACACATTACTGGCCACGATGTAGGAAGTTACACGAAAATCCTGTGCATCGGAGCTCGCTACATTGTAGGCGCAAACCTCGTTGATTTTAAACGTCTCACCGTCACGCACATCTGTCACGGTGATGCGCAATGCGTCTACTGTCACAGTATCAAAGGCACAGTAGCGATACGCACCGACCTTATCCTGCTGATAAATGGTCTGGAAAGTGCCATCCCGCTCCGCCTCAATTGTAAAGCCCAGAATATTGCCCTCATCCTTTTTTGTTTTTTCCCGCAGGGTGACGGTATTAACTGCCGTAGGCTGCTCAAACTGGATGGTATAATACGTCCCCTCGCCGCCACCAAACGCACCCTTCGTACTGTTTGTCTCAACCTGTGCCCCTTCGGCCAGATTTGTCTCCGTGACGATCTTTGTCTCGTCAGGACCACCACCGCACGCGGACAGCGCGCCCAAAGCCAAAACTGACGCTGTCAATATGGCGACCAACTTCCCTGTTCCTCTCATATTCGCTGCTCCTTCCCTTTGCATCAGATTGCCTGTAGCCCCACCGTCCGCCTTACTGCGCCGTTGCCGTTGTGGCCTCAATCTCGTACCCATTATAGCCGCCAGCGCTCATATACTCCTTGCCGATCGGTTTGTTGCAGGCGACCCATGTATTGCGTTCCTCAAGCGTCTGGTACCGATCCCGCCATGGTCGGTCACAATGACAATCAGCCAATCCTCCTGCGCATAGGTTGGGCGGCTCTCGATGGCGTTGAGAATGTCAAGCGCCATCTGTTCTTCGGAGAGGAAGCCCTCAATATAATCCGGATTGTCATTGCCAAAGCCCGTATCGTGCCCGGCGTGATCCGTTCCCTCCAGCGTACCAAAAATAATATCCTTCTCATTCTCACTGCCCGCGGTCACACAGTCGATCAGATAGTCGCGCAGGGCTGCGTCATCCTTGACATACTGGAAGGTCATCGGAATCTCCGGATGGTCTTTCAGATACTGGATCTCATCCACGTAGTTTTCCGTAAAGTGGGGCTGCCAGGACGCGGCAAAGGTGGAACGCATCCCGAGTTCCTCCGCCGCTCGGAGCATGAAAGTCTTATAGTTGATATTCTTGGGCATACCGTTATCCGTAATGCCGTTGAGCTGCCCCCACACACGGGTAGTCAGAGCGCTCCACCCCGGGGCTGTGCTTGTGTGCTGCTCCGTGGCCGTTCCTTTGATACCGCCTGCATAGGCATGATAAATATGGCCGCCCTCATCCAGGAGCTTATTCAGCGCACTGTTTGGATTCTTTTCCGTAACGCCGCCCTCTGCCCCACTGACGATTGAATTGATCAACGCGTCGGAGCGGCAGCCGTCGTAACCGATAAAGGCGACCTTTTTGGCCTTACCATTTTCAGCTGGAGCCGACAGGAAATCCCATACCATTTGGCCGACGTTCGGCTGAGGGATCGCCTCCGAACCCTCATTATCCCAAAAAGTATAGGCGTTGATCTTGTCAAAATATTCCTCGTCCCCCTCGGGTGCGGAATTGCACGCGGCAAAAGACGCTGCCATCACGGCAATAGCGCATCCGGCCGCACAGACTTTAACAACACGGTTTCGATTCATGATTTTCTTCCTTTCCCAGATATTGGCACCCTCATTTTATCACAGAATATTATTGTTTTCAATCAGATTTTGTTTCAAAACTCACAATCAACTCCACTATTTTCTAAAAACAGTCATGGTCCGCTCCAGATGATGTTTAAACAGGACCGCCGGTGGGGAATACTGATAGAAAATCATTACAGGCGGTGGAACTATGTTTCGATATTATATGAGCAGGCGCAGTGATCAGACGTATGATCTATGTATTATCCTTGATCCGGGCGATGTAGAATTTGCCCTGGACTTTTTTTCCAAGAACAGCGATCCTGGCAGGCATCGGGACTTTCTCTCCTTTCTCCGGGAGCAGGGCAAGAAAAACCGCATCCGTGTTGTCAAAGTGTTCCTGTCCGGTGTACTGATCGCCTCCATCCCCTTTGGCATGTTCACGCAGGTATATGCCCAGGCCCACCCCGTATCCTCAACTCAAATGCAAAGTACCGGCGTTTTGGCCTCCGTGTTGTCAACAAGCAAATTCAATATGACCTACCTGTACGGCGGTACGGTAGAACAGCAAATTGCCAAGGTACAGGCCGCCGGCTCTTTCCAGACGGTCTCCCCCAGCTACTTCGATATTGATTCCAGCGGAAAGCTAATACTCAACAACGTCAGTACAAAACTGGTCAACGCCATGCACGAAATGGGGATTAAAGTTGTTCCCATGCTGAGCAACCACTGGGATCGCAAAGGCGGCCAGCTTGCCCTGCGCGACCCGGCTGCTCTGGCCAGACAAATCGCTCAATATGTGGCACAGTATAACCTGGATGGGGTCAATGTGGACATTGAAAACGTGACGGCCAGCGAACGTGACGCCTACACCCTGCTGGTTAAAACGCTGCGTGAATTGATCCCCTCCGAAAAGGAGGTCTCTGTGGCCGTGGCCGCTAACCCCAACGGGTGGACTACGGGCTGGCACGGCTCGTATGACTACGCCGCGCTGGCACAATATGCGGACTATCTGATGATTATGGCGTACGATGAAAGTTGGCAGGGCAGTGACGCAGGGCCGGTCGCAAGCCTCTCCTTTGCCGAACGGTCCGTCCGCTATGCGCTCCAGCACGCCCCGGCCGATAAGATCGTGCTGGGAGTGCCATTCTATGGGCGGCTATGGAGCGCGGACGGCGCCTTCAACGGCCATGGAATTGGCCTAAACGTACTGGCCAACATGCTCCGGGACTACCGGGCGGAGATCACATTCTCCGAGCAGCACCAGTCCCCAGTTGCCACCTTTACCGTGCGCAGCGGAGATGCCAGCTATACTGTGGGCGGCAAAAAATTGACTCCTGGCACCTATACCGTCTGGTTTGAAAACGAGCAGTCCCTTGCGGCCAAGGCGGATCTGATTCACCGATACGATCTGAAAGGGCTGGGTTCCTGGGCGCTGAATCAGGCCACAGATGATATTTTATCCGCCATGGGCGGATGGCTGGCCGCGCCAGAGGAGGGTGAGCTCCGCTATGGGACTGTCACCGCCACCTCGCTGCGGGTACGCCGGGGTCCCTCCCTGCAAAGCGATACCATCGCCTTTTACCAGATGGGCGACCGGGTGACGATTACCGGTGAAACCGAGGGATGGTACCGTATCCGAATGGCAGACGGCACGTATGGGTACGTCAGCAGTGATTATGTCCAACTGGAACTCGAAGAGGAAGAACCACCTGTGGAGACGCCTGCTTACTCGACCGGTGACCGCGTTCGGGTACGAGCCACGCCATCGACAAGCGGAGATATCATGACCCACCTGATGTTTGGGGAACTGGTGACCGTCACCGGAGAGATTGAAGGAGAATGGTATCCGGTTCGTACCGCGGACGGTATTACCGGCTATGTCCATGGGGATTATATCGCCTTCTCCGCCCCCGTACGGGAACAGACCGCCTACTCATCGGGGAGCCGCGTTCGCGTAAGAGAGCAGGCGTCCACTAATTCTTCCATTCTGGCACACCTCGCCTTTGGTGAATCCTTTACCGCTCTGGGGGAACGGCAGGGGGCCGATGGGACGCAGGGGTACGTCCATGCGGACTACGTGTCCTTTGAGAAGCCGGTACTGGAGCGGACGGGATATATTACCGGCAACAGCGTGCGTGTCCGGTCTGCCGCATCCACCTCGGCCGCCATCCTGACCCTGACCAACCGCGGGGATAGTGTAACAGTCATTGGCGAACTTCAGGGTGGATGGTACGCCGTACGCCTGCCGGACGGGCGATCCGGATTTGTGTTTGGCGACTATATCAGCTTTACAAAGCCAGCCGCCAACCGGACCGGGTATTCCGCCGGCAGCAATGTGCGGGTACGCAAAAGTGCATCTACCTCCAGCGCTATCCTAACGCTTGTGCAGCGTGGGGATTCCTTTACGGTGACGGACGAGACAGCTACCGGATGGTACCACGTACAGCTGAAAGATGGGACCCGTGGCTATATTCATGGCTCTCTGGTCGAATTCCGATAAATATACAAAAGCACGCCCCGCCGAAGCTTAAGGCTTCGGCGGGGGGTTGATTTCACCTGCAAAATTTTTAATTACACCACATTTTTACTTCTGCCAATCCCAGTTGTAGAAGCGAACCTTTACCGGATCAGAAAAATGTTCCTTGCCATCCATATCGCACACGACAGCCTGAACCCAGAAAGAACGTGGGCCGACGCCAAACGTCGGGCGAATTACTGCGGTCTCTCCATCCGTTGCGCCGTCGAATTTTGCCTCGGGCTCATCGATGGACCAATTCGCAGCCCGCCATTCGATGCTCTTATACTCGACATCCTGGCCGCCGTTGATCTGAACCTTCAGTTCAACCGTCTGGCTGGTCCAAGTCTTTGTCCAGGGGGTCTTGTGATAGATGACCTCACCGGACAATTCATCCCCAGAGCTTGTCGGGATAATGGAGACACTGGTAATCTCAGGGACACCGGCATATTCCAAATACAGTGCATACAACGTATCGTATGCCGCATCTACCGTTGCCTGAGTTGCAAACTCGTCGGAACTTACTTTCTGAGCGTTAGTAAGCGCCTCCTGAATCAGCGTCTCTTCCACTGCAGTAAGATCGAGAGCCTCCACCTTTTGGATCAGAGCGTTGAGTGCCGACTTATCCGCACGAACGGAAACTGTACACTGACTGGTAAATCCGCCATCCTTCGTAGTAACGGTAATGATTGCATCGCCGGGGGCAATACCTGTTACAAGACCGTTCGCATCGACGGTGGCGACTGCCGGATCACTACTCACCCAAGTGACATCCTTGACCGTAGCATCGCCCGGCTGAACGTTTGCTGTGAGCTGAGACATAGAACCCTCGTTCAGGGCAAGATCGGACTGATCGAGAGCGACGCCCGTGACGTGTACAGCCGCCTCGGTAAAGGTCACACGAATCGTGTCAGATACGGCCGGGTTATCTACGGAAGTCGCGGTGATATTCGCGCTGGCCGGGAGTGGGCGGATAAGAGGCATTACATTGTAGGAGACAACCCCATTCGCATCAACCGTGATATTTTTATTATCACTCGACCATGTGACCGCCTTGTTGGTGGCAGTATCCGGTGTGACTGTAGCGGTCAGCTGCGTAGAACCATTCCCAAAGCCAGCCGTAGTCTCAACCTCCACGATTGTCTCGTCCGGCTGATCGATTGTCAGACCTTCAACCGCCTCATGGACGGTGATATCCATTGAGTATACAATGTCGTTATTACGATCGGAACGCAGATAAAGTGTCGTTGTTCCGCCTCCGACCGCCGCAATCTGGAAAGTCCCTTCTGTATTCCACGCCAACCATTTGTCGGAATTGATGCTATTGCCGCCACTGACAGCAATAATGCCATTGTTGGCATTGCCGCTCCAGTTGATAGTGCCATCCGGCATCAGAATACCAATAGTTGCGTATCTGGCAGCAATATCCAAGGTAACTGGATACACCCTAAAAGTATAGTATCCGGTCTCACCCTTTTCCAAGTAATCTGAGCCAACAAATTCAATATCAGTAGGCGAGACGGTGTTGTCCGACCTCACCCATCCGTATTTGCTCACTGTTTTACCATCGACTGTCGCACTAATGGTAAATTCACTTGCAACAAACAACTCCTCTGCGCCACGCACCGTCAACTTACCTGTACTGTCTACAACAGCAACATTACGATTGCTGGAATCCCACTGAATATCTTCGGGTCCAACAACAGCACCCTCGGGCTGAATGTTACCGATTGTCAGATAGCGCGTAGCGTTGAGCAGGCTGCTGACATTCTCCGTATCACCAATAATCTCAAAGTTCTCGACGGCCAGCTGATCCACGATCTCCACGGTAACAGTATCGTTAATTGTGAACTGCAGAACCCAATTCGCGACTTGGGAGACAATTTCCTGCATCTTCTGCGCATCGTCGCCGGTACCTGCATCCACAACACCCTGAACAATACCGATGATCAGATCAATCGCACCGGAGGTCAGACTGTCGCCAAACATGTAGACGAGCAGATCCTTCAATCCGTCTGCCGCATTGGCAATATCACCGATTGTCCCAAGGTACTCCTCAATCTTGTCCATCAGGCCCTGTACATCCGGCGAGGCAGTGATGCGCACCGTGCCCGGCTCGTTAAAGGTGACTACATTGTTCTCATCGATGGTGGCGATATCCGACTCAATCGGGAGCCAGCCGCCAAGATACAACTTTTCTACCTTCCAATCGACACCCATATTCAAGCGCAGAGGAGTTGTGATAGCACCCAGTTTCACCTGGTAGCCCTTCTCCACCACAGCCGGAATCGCTTCGTGATTGGTGATATACGTTCCATTCGGGATAACAAGCGCAAGCGGATTGTCATCCTTGTTGACGCCAACCCATGTGTTATCGGAAGCAAGCGTATTGCCTTCAGCATCAACGAGTGTAGCGGTAATTTCTACCTTTGTCTCGTTAATCATGGACTGGAGCGGATTGAGCAGCGTATTCGCTGCGTTCTCTCCCAAAACTGGATCAAGAACAAGATGGAACGCACTCATCATCGTCTCGGGATCGTCAATCCCCGGAGTATTGCTGACGGTGTTCGTCAAGGAGTCAGCAAGACCGGGACCAATCAGCCACAGCGGACGGATATTTTCGTCAATCCAGGCTAAAATCACCGGACGTTTAGAGGCGTCACGGCCCGTAACCAACCCATTCTCATCGACATATGCAGCATAGGGTGCGGCAGAGTCCCATACCACGCTGCTACCCTCCGGCAGCACCTCACTACCACCGTAACGAACGGAAAGCTGCTTACTTTCACTCTCCTTGAGGTAAAATCCCTCATCAGAGACTGGAGCAGCCCCATCGTAGATTTCCAGTGTCCCCGGCTCTGCCGCGGCGTCATCGGCCGCGAAGACGGATGCCGGAACCACTGCGGTGCACAGCATCACTGCACTGAGCAGTGCACTGAGCCACCGTTTGGTCTTCTTTTGCATAACACTATCACTTCTCCTTCTTTTTTGAGATGGATCGAATTCCTTGAAGAATCCATCATCTATAATAAATAAACTGTATCACCAATTCTGAATTAAGTCAATGCATATTGACGGATAATCAAGCACTTTCTTACAAAACTCTTAAATGTATAAAAATGTTATTTATCATTTGTCTATTATAGATTAAAAATTCTGTATTTGCGTTCTATCCTGCAACATATAGGATCAGATGTGTTGAATAAAAGTAAGATCCACGCTCGATTTCGACATATATTTTTACAAAAATGAGGCGTTTGGGCACAAAACCAATTTTCGCTCTGCACTGGATCGTATTAAAAATTGGGAAAGATGAATACTTTATCCCACACTATTCTGCCCCCCGTCCGTCAAAAAAATGATTTTCCGCATCCATAGCATGGATTCCTTGCAGTTTGCGTCATTTCGATTTATAATAACCCTATGAAGAAAAACATATAAAAAAGATGAATATGGGGGAAAACGAGTGGACTATTATAAAATCGTAACCGGCCTGCTTGGTGGACTGGCGCTCTTCCTGATCGGTATGCAGATGATGAGCACCGGATTAGAGGCCGCCGCCGGGAATAAAATGAAGCGAATCCTTGAAAAGCTGACCTCCAATCGATTCCTTGGCGTGATTGTCGGCGCCGCTATCACAGCGGTAATCCAGTCCTCATCCGCTACGACGGTAATGGTTGTAGGATTTGTCAACTCACGGCTGATGACGCTCAATCAGGCCGTATGGGTAATTATGGGCGCCAATATCGGTACAACCATCACCGGCCAGCTAATCGCACTGGACGTAGGTGAAATTGCCCCGTTGATCGCCTTTGTGGGTGTGGCGCTGATCGTATTTATCAAGCGCGACTCCATCCACCATTATGGCCAGATCCTCGCAGGGCTTGGGATGCTGTTCATCGGTATGGATATGATGAGCAGCGCGATGCTACCGCTGCGTGAATCCGAAGCCTTTGTCAATATTATGACACAATTCTCCAACCCACTGCTCGGGATTCTGGTCGGCGCAGGCTTTACCGCCCTGATCCAATCCTCTTCCGCCTCCGTCGGAATCCTGCAGGCGTTGGCAATCAGCGGTGTGATTGGGCTGCCAAATGCCGTGTATGTACTCTTTGGCCAAAATATTGGCACCTGCATTACCGCAGTGCTCGCCTCCATCGGAACAAGCCGCAACGCCAAGCGCACCACCATTGTGCACTTGATGTTCAATATTATCGGCACTGTATTGTTCACCCTGATCTGCTACTTCACCCCGCTGACATCGTTTGTGGAGTCCTGGACACCGGACAATGCCGCCGCGCAGATCGCCAATATGCACACCCTGTTCAACGTGGTAACAACGTTACTGCTGCTCCCCTTTGGCAATCAACTTGCCAAACTGGTGGTCAAGCTCCTGCCGGATCGGGTATCCGACAAAAAGGATGGCCCCTATCTCAAGTATATCAAGCCTATTGATGCAACGCAGGAATACCATATTGGTACTTCCGCAATCGCCATTGGAAGTACGCGGCTGGAACTCACCCGGATGCTGCATAAGGTACAAAATAATGTGGACCTGAGTTACCGCTGTGTATTGGACGGGACCTCACGCCACCTGAAAGAAGTGGAAGATGTGGAGGATTCCATCGATTACCTGAATGCACAGATCTCCGACTATATTTCTCACATCATTGCCCACGAGTCAAACGAGAAGGACTCCGAGGTTATCAGCTCTTTCTTTAAGATCTCGGGCAATTTGGAGCGCATTGGCGACCATGCAATGAACATCAGCGAATACACCAAGCGGATGGAATCAAAAGGGATTACATTCTCCAAGGAGGAACGTGCTGAAATTGGACAGATGCGCGATATCTGCATTCAGGCATTGGGACTGCTGGGCAAACTGGAGCCTCTCAGCATGGAAACCTTTGATAAAATCGTAGATGCAGAGCAGAAAATTGATGATATGACCGCACAGTTCCGCCACAATCAGCTGAAGCGGATGCGTGCGGGCACCTGCACCAACGAGGCCTCCGTCCTCTATGCGGAAATGCTCACAGACTTTGAACGTATGGGCGACCACATTCTCAACATCGGTGAATCGCTGCTGTAAATTTCACCAACAATATCATCCCCCCACTCTCCCGGCCAATCCGGTTGCCGTGCGTGTGGGGGTGTTTTATGATACAAACTTCTCCTGTGCCCTCCAATGCTTCCCTAATGGAAATGCTGATTGGAACAAGATGCAGTCCACGACGGGGCTGGAGTTATCATTATAGGGTTTACAAATTTTCCTTTTCACCTTGTACCCCGCAAGGAGCTACTACCCCAGATAAGCAGAGAGCGCCCCCTCACACCTTACGGCGGAGGGGGCGCTGCTATAGATGCGGCACGGATCACTAGATCATCCGGCCTGTTTGTTTACTTCTTTTTCCGAGTCAGAATGACTACCGCACCGGCTGAGAGCCGCTGCACCGGCAACAGCTGTGAGAACCGCATCCCCGGTATTGACGCTGTTCCCACTGTCTGAAGTGTTTGCCGATCCGCCATTCGCCGCTGTGGTCGTTGGGGCCGCTGTAGAGGGCTGCTCGCCAGAGGGCTTCTCATCAGATGACACAGGCTCCGTGGTTCCCTCAGGGGCTGTAGAGTCTGTTTCATCGGTGGGATCGGTAATGTCCGTAGGTTCGGTTGTATCCTCGGGCTCGGTGGTATCTGTCGGATCCGTTGTATCCTCGGGCTCAGTGGTATCCGTCGGATCCGTCGTATCCTCGGGCTCAGTAGTATCTGTGGGTTCTGTCGTATCCTCAGGTTCTGTCGTATCCGTAGATTCCTCCGGTTGTGTAGATTCTTCCGGATCCGTCGGATCTACCGGTGCTACATCACCCACCGCGTCGATGTAGAGAAGCACACTGCTGGACCAGGAGGCATCAATTGTCAGATACGACGTATTTCCGTAGGCAACGGTATCCTCCTGCCCGTCGATACCCTCCAGGGTGACTCCGCCCTGATAGACATCGGCTGTAGACCACTGTGTAACCTCTTTTCCATCGGTACAGATAGCCGTCAGGGAGACACGCGTGTCCGTGGGGATAATGATACTCTCATAGTTGGATGCGCCAACATCTTTAAAAGTACCAAGCACATCATAGGTGTAAGTCTCCGTCTGGCCGGTTTTCGGGTTCAGGGCATCAAAGGATACCGTGTAACCCTCGACCGTATTTTGGATCCCGCCCCACGGCCGCCGGGCAATGGACAGATTGTCATAATTCTGGAATGTCCACAGATAGATCTTCAGAACGTTATCATAGTCGCGGTCCGCATTGAGCGCGCCGACAATGCTGAGGTAACCAGTTGTCTGATCCCAAGTGGAGCCGGCATTTTTCGTATTGAAATCATATCCGGCGGTTACATCCGCACCGATTCCAACATGATAGTAATAGCCATCCGCCGGGGTAAAATTGAGGCAATCAATTTCACCGCTCCGGACGCGAAGCTGATCCGTCACAAACTCCTGCTGGCCGTTGACATAAACCTCTACAGTCAGATTATAGCCGCTGCCGGTCGGATTTTTGTACTCCAGCAGGCCAAAGCCCGTGTTGATCTGCGTGTCGCTCAAGTTGGTCCCCATGCAATCCTCGCACGTGCAATCAACTGGGCAGTCACAACCGCCTGCACACAGGCAGGTATCCCTGCCGCAGCCACAGACGGGGGGCAGATCAATTGTGAGATCGCGGTTGGTCAACTGATCCAACACGTTCGCCGGGCTCATTGTGACAGCACTCTTGAACAGCGTCGTATTTGGAGTAAACCAATACTGGCTGGTATGCATGGTATTGGTCAAATCCTTAGGCGTATTGACCCGCTGGGTCCACTTCTCCTCCCCGTTGACACGGATTGTCACCTGACGTGTAAATGCGGAAGTGTCGGCATTGGCCTTGGACCAGGAGAACGTGCCAAAAGCAGTCTCCCCATCCGTGATGGCAATATCGTCCTTCGTTTTCTCCGTGGCGATGTTGATCACGGCCGTATAGCTGGAATCACTGCCAAAATATGTCAGCCGATAGCGCTCTCCGCTCTCGACAACCGAGACACGAGAACCCTCGACAAACACATCGTACCCATCCGCCTTGACCGTAATCTCGGCATCTGTCGCCGGAAGGCCCTCTACCGTTCTTTCGGCCACCTGTTCCCCGTTGACTACCACTTGGAAAGTGACCTCCTTGGGTAGTAGGGCATCGCTGCTCTCATCTACCGAAACGGAAATCCCCGTCTCCGGATCGCTGTAGACTTCTTCGTGAACCGCTGCGAATACTGCCAGGGGCAGCATTGCCAGCAGCAGGGCTGCTGCTGCCGTGATGGAAACGGCCTTTTTCACGTGTATCTTTCGTTTCATTTATAAACCTCCATTCTAACATGCATTTTTTCAACAAGAAGTTTTTACCTGACGACCACTCAGGGTGCCAATAGACATAACGCTGCCGTGCATGCAGCGCCTGTCATAGGCTCAATTCGCCTCCTCCTGACTTACCGTACGAAAAAATTAACAAATTCCGCTTTTATTTTAATATTTGACAAAAGATTTGTCAACATCCATCTATTTCCTGTCCCAATATAGTCTAACACAATGGCATGTAAATATTCCCACAATTGTCACAATCATCCGAGGGGATACATGTTTTTGGAATAAAACAGGAGGCAGGTGCTAAGCCTGCCCCCCTGCTGTAATATCGGCATAAATCCAATATGCATTACATCATGGACTCATACAGCGCTACGACATCCGCCTTCGTGACGTCCTTCGGGTTGCCCGGCGTGCAGGCATCCGCGATAGCGGAATCGGCCAGGAAGTCGATATCCTCCGCCTTGACGCCAACCTCGCTGACCTTCTGCGGGATGCCGACGTCGATCCCCAACTGGCGTACCGCATCGACTGCCGCCTTACGGTACTCCTCCTGGCTCATGTTCTCAACGCCCGGTACGCCCATCGCAATAGCGATATCTTTATACTTCTCACCGGTTGCCTCCGCGTTGAATGCCATGACCGTGGGCAGGATGGTCGCACAGGCGACACCGTGCGGTGTATCATACAGCGCGCTGAGCGGGTGTGCCATGCTGTGAACGATGCCCAATCCCACGTTGGAGAAGCCCATGCCCGCAATGTACTGGCCAACGGCCATCTCCTCGCGTGCCTTTGCATCGCCTGCAACGGAGGCGCGCAGGTTCTTCGCGATGATCTCGATCGCCTTGATGTGCATCATGTCGGTCAGCTCCCAGGCCGCCTTGGTGATGTAACCCTCAATGGCGTGGGTCAGCGCATCCATACCGGTCGCGGCGCACAGGCCCTTGGGCATGGAGGCGACCATATCGGGATCGACAATCGCAACAATCGGAATATCGTGCGGGTCGGCACAGACGAACTTGCGGTTCTTCTCCACGTCGGTGATCACGTAGTTGATCGTGACCTCCGCCGCCGTGCCAGAGGTCGTCGATACTGCGATAATCGGCAGGCACTTATTCTTGGTGGGGGAAGCGCCCTCCAGCGAGCGGACATCCGCAAACTCCGGATTCGTCATGATAATGCCAATGGCCTTGCTGGTGTCGATCGCACTGCCGCCGCCGACGGCTACAATCACGTCCGCGCCCTCATTCTTGCAGAATGCGACGCCCTCCTGGACGTTCTCGATGGTTGGGTTCGCCTTGATACCGTCATACACTGCATAGTCAATGCCGGCGGCATCAAGCAGGTCGGTCACCTTGGTTGCGACCTTGAATTTCAGCAGGTCGGGATCCGTGCAGACCATGACCTTTTTGCAGCCGCGCGCCTGGATCTCGTTGGCAATCTCCTGGATTGCGCCCTTGCCAAAGTAGGATGTTTCATTTAAGATGATTCTATTTGCCATAAGGGATTCCTCCTTATTGATGTTTGCAAGTTTATTATATATCCAGCTTATCCCAAATTCAAGAATTAAAGTATGAATAATATATAAAAAATGCTATATTCCCAAGTGATATATAAACGTTGCGTTGAAAATCAAAATGTACTATAATGAGGCCATCTTATTTTAATTAGACAGAGGGTGTCTTTGATGTACATTTCCGACCTGCATATACACTCCCGCTTTTCCCGTGCCACCAGCAAGGACTGCGACGCCCCGCACCTGGAGCTCTCCGCACGGCGCAAGGGCATCCAGGTGATTGGCACTGGGGACTTCACCCACCCTCAATGGCGCAAGGAGCTCAAAGAGCAGCTGATCCCCGCGGGCGAGGGGGTGTACACGCTGCGGGACGAATTCCGTCTGCCGGGGAGTTCTATGGAACAACGCCCGCTGTTCGTCGTAACGGGGGAGATCAGCTGCATCTATAAGCGCAATGGCAAAACGCGCAAGGTGCACAACGTGATCCTGCTGCCCAGTCTGGAGGCGGCGGACGAGCTGTCCGCAAAATTGGAGGCCATCGGGAACATCCACTCCGACGGACGGCCAATCCTGGGTCTCGACAGCCGCGATCTGCTCGAGCTGACGCTGGACACCTGCCCGGAGGCCGAGTTCATCCCGGCGCACATCTGGACGCCGCACTTTTCCATGTTTGGCGCATTCTCCGACTTTAACACCATCGAGGAGTGCTTTGACGACCTGACGCCGCACATCCACGCGGTGGAGACAGGGCTCTCGTCCGATCCGCCGATGAACTGGCGCGTCTCCCAGTTGGATGGGCTCACACTCGTCTCCCACTCCGACGCCCACTCCCCCGCCAAGCTGGGGCGGGAGGCCAACTTGATGGATACCCCGCTCACCTATCCCGGAATGGTTCACGCCATCCGCACGGGTGAGGGCTTCCTGGGGACGATCGAATTTTTCCCTGAGGAGGGGAAGTATCACCTGGACGGGCACCGCAACTGCGGCGTCTGCCTGACTCCGGTACAGACGGCCGAGCGCGGCGGCCTCTGCCCCGTATGCGGGCGCAAGCTGACTGTCGGCGTGGAACACCGTGTGGAGGAACTGGCCGACCGTGCATCCGGATTCCGGCCAGCGGGAGCCAAACCGTTTGAGTGCCTGGCCCCGCTGCCGGAGGTCATTGCCGCGTGCACCGGCGTATCCGCCACCTGCAAAAAGACGGCCACGCTCTATGAACGGATGTTGCGTGAACTGGGGACGGAATTTTACATTCTGCGTGAAGCACCCGATACGGATATTGAGCGTATAGCCGGCCCCTGCTTAGCTGAGGGGATCCGCCGTCTGCGCGCCGGGAAGGTCGAGCGCCGGGCGGGATTCGACGGCGAATATGGCACAATCTCCCTGCTCACGCCGTCTGAAATCGAGCGGCTGAACGGCCAGACATCTCTGTTTGCTGTGGAGGCTTTACAGATCCATGGTGCAGCGCCGCAGCTCAAAAGGAAAAAGGCGCCAAGAGATCCCAAACCGAATCACAAACCGGAAAAAACGGTGCCTGAGGAGTTGCTCAACCCACAGCAGCTGGCAGCTGTTGATGCGGACAGGCGCCGTGTGGCGGTCATCGCCGGCCCCGGTACCGGTAAGACAAAAACGCTCGTCGCCCGGATCGCCCACCTGGTGGAAGATTGCGGTATCAAGGCCGACGAGATCACCGCAGTTACGTTTACCAATCAGGCGGCGGCGGAGATGCGCGAGCGGTTGGAACAGCGGCTGGGCGGTAAACGCGCCGTAGCGCATATGACGATCGGGACTTTTCATGCGATCTGCCTGAAGCTGCTCGGTAATGTCCGCCTGATTGCACCGGGTGACGCATTGACTGCGGCTGCCGACGCCCTGACAGCCTGCGGCTCCGACCCCAAACGGGCCAAGTCACTTGTGCGGGCCGTCTCCCGCGTGAAAAATGGGATAGAACCCGAAGCGTGCGGGATTATGCAGGAGGAGTTTGACGCCTACTGTGCCCGGCTGCAAGAATGGGGCGTGCTGGACTTCGACGACCTGCTGACCGAGGCGATCAAGTTGGATCCCACCGGTCAAAAGCGGTTCCATCACCTGCTTGTGGATGAATTTCAGGACATCAACGATACACAGTACGAGTTGGTGCGCCGGTGGAGCCGCGATGGGAAACTGTTTGTCATCGGCGACCCGGACCAGTCCATCTACGGATTCCGTGGTGCAAGCGGCCGGTGCTTTGAACGCCTGACGGAGGATTTCCCGGACACGCAGGTGATCCGGCTGGTGGAGAACTACCGTTCTGCTCCAGAGATCCTCCACGCGTCCACTGCGGTCATCGCGCACAATCCGGGCGCAGAACGCATTCTCTCCCCCAACCGCCCCTCCGGCCCCGCTGTCCGGCTGGTGATGGCGGCGGATGACTTCTCCGAGGGGATTTTCGTCGCCAAGGAGATCGCGCGCTTGGCCGGCGGTGTGGATATGCTGGAGGCACAGCGCACACGGCGTGATGATAACGTGCGCGCCTTTTCGGATATCGCGGTGCTTTGCCGGACCCACCGCCAACTGGAACTGATTGAAAAGTGTCTGATTCACGACGATATTCCCTGTATTGTCAGTGGGCGCGAAGACTTTTTAGACGCGGACGATGTACGCGGGGTGCTCGCCTTTTTCCGTTTCCTCCGCCATCCCACCGACACCGGTGCGCTGGATACCGCCCTGCGCACTCTGTGGCACTGCCCAGCCGACTTGGTTGAAAAAGCCTGCGCACTCAGCCGGGGGATGGGTTCGCTTGATCCGAATGCACTCCGCGGCGAGGTGGCTGGATACGGGCCG
>ENA-ORRT01000577-ORRT01000577.1-human-gut-metagenome-genome-assembly--contig:-NODE-577-length-18711-cov-1.88427_pt1 | contig 18711 bp, 19 predicted proteins | sample MGYA00242181_ERZ509146 | MGnify/ENA primary metagenome ERZ509146 (study PRJEB26280, sample SAMEA2338624) | human gut metagenome | biome: human gut; feature: human-associated habitat; material: faeces...
GCCGTGGGCCGCGATCTGCGTGTCATAGCCGTTGGGCAGTCGGGTGATAAAGTCGTCTGCGCCGGCCAGTTTGGCGGCGGCGATGCACTCCTCATCGGTCGCATCCAGCTTGCCGTAACGGATGTTCTCCATCACCGTGCCGGAGAACAGATTGGAGTCCTGAAGCACAATGCCCATACTGCGCCGCAGGTCCGCCTTTTTGATCTTGTTGATATTGATGCCGTCGTAGCGGATCTTGCCGTCCGCAATATCGTAAAAGCGGTTGATCAGGTTCGTGATTGTCGTCTTGCCGGCGCCTGTGGCCCCGACAAAGGCGACCTTTTGCCCCGCCTCCGCATAGAGGGTGATGTCGTGTAGTACAGTCTTTTCCGGTGTGTAGCCGAAGTCCACATGGTTCAGCCGCACGTCGCCGCGCAGGCGGGTGTAGGTGACGGAGCCGTCTGCGCTGTGCGGATGCTTCCAAGCCCAGATCCCAGTATGCTCCTTGCACTCGACAAGCTGTCCGTTTTCTTCGCGGGCGTTGACCAGCGTGACGTATCCCTCATCGGTCTCCGGCTCCTGATCCATCAGTTTAAAAATGCGTTCCGCACCAGCGAGCCCCATCACAACAGGGTTGATCTGTTGGGAGACCTGGCCGATATTCCCGGCAAACTGCTTGGTCATGTTGAGGAACGGCACCACGATACTGATCCCGAACGCCAGGCCGGAAATGCTGAAATTAGGCACGCCAGAGAGCAGTAACAGTCCGCCTACAAGCGCCACAATTACATATAGTACGTTGCCGATGTTGTTCAGGATCGGACCAAGCATATTGGCGTACTTGTTCGCTCGTTCCATGTTGTGGAAGAGTTCGTCGTTTACGCGGTCAAAATCGGCCTTGCTGGCCTCCTCGTGGCAGAAAACCTTGACCACTTTTTGGCCGTTCATGATCTCCTCAACATAGCCTTCTACCGCGCCAAGGGACTGCTGCTGCCTCATGAAAAAGCGTGCAGAACCACCGCCGATCTTTTTGGTGATCATCAACATCACGATCACGCCCAGCACGACCACCAGCGTCATCCAGATGCTGAAGTAGAGCATAATGCCGAACACGGTGAGCACGGTGATCCCGGCGATCAGCAACTGCGGCAGGCTTTGGGAGACCAGCTGGCGCAGGGTGTCGATATCATTGGTGTAATAGCTCATAATATCGCCATGGTTATTGGTGTCAAAGTAGCGCAGCGGGAGCTTCTGCATACCACCGAACATCTGCACGCGCAGCTTCTTTAAAAATCCCTGCGTAATGATGGCCATCATCCGCGTAAAGGCAAAGGCCGAGGCCAGGGAGAGTACATAAAAGATGACCAGAATCCCGACCAGCTTCAGAATCTGACCGGAGACGGCACCCCAGTCGCCGGCCTGCCAGCTCGACTCCACCAGCGCAATGATATTCTGCATGAAAAGGGAGGGTGCCGAGCTGACAATGGCGCTGAAGATGATGAAGAATATAACCAGCGGCATCATGACCGGATAAAACCGGAAAAGCAGCTTGAACAGCCGCAGCAGGGTATGGGATTTTTTGACCTTCTTGTTCTTATGCATCCTGATCACCTGCCTTGTTCTGGGAAGTGTACACTTCGCGGTAGATCGCGTTATTTTTGAGCAGTTCGGCGTGGGTTCCGATGGCGTCGATGCGGCCCTTGTTCATCACGATGATACGGTCCGCGTCCTCCACGGAAGAGGTGCGCTGAGCGATGATGATCTTTGTCGTCTCGGGGATGAACTCGCGGAACGCCTTACGGATCAATGCGTCGGTTTTGGTATCGACAGCACTCGTGGAGTCGTCCAGAATGAGGATCTTCGGCTTTTTCAGCAGGGCACGGGCAATACACAGGCGCTGTTTTTGGCCACCGGATACATTGGTACCACCCTGCTCAATGTAAGTGTCATATTTCTTGGACGAACTCGTCCGCCTGGGAGAGCCTGCAGGCCTCTTCAATTTCCTCGTCCGTGGCATTTGGATTCCCCCAGCGCAGATTTTCCTTGATCGTACCGGAAAAGAGGACGTTTTTCTGGAGGACGACAGCCACCTGGTCGCGCAGCGCTTCCAGGTCGTAGTCCCGTACGTCCACACCGCCGACCTTTACGTCGCCTTCAGAGGCATCGTACAGGCGGGGGATCAACTGGATCAGGGAGGACTTGGAAGAGCCCGTCCCGCCGATAATGCCGATCAGCTCGCCAGAGCGAATGTGCAGGTCGATATCGCTGAGTACCATCTTATTGGCACGGGAGGCATACTTGAAGTTTACATGGTCAAAGTCGATGGAGCCATCCTTAACCTCGGTCACCGCTTTTTCGGGGCTTGTGATGGCCGGTTTCTCCTGAAGCACCTCCACAATGCGGTGTACGGATTCGTTGGCCATTGTGATCATCACGAACACCATGGAGACCATCATCAGGCTGCTCAGGATCTGGAAGCTGTAAGTCAACAGAGCTGAAAACTGTCCGACATCTAATGCCAGTCCACGCGAACTGATAATCGTATAGGATCCAAAGGAGAGCACAAACACCATCACCACGTACAGGCAGAACTGCATGAGCGGGTTATTGATAGCGAGGATTTTTTCCGCACGGGTGAAGTCCCGGCATACATCCTCGGCCGCTGTATTGAACTTCTCGGTCTCATACTCCTCGCGGACAAACGACTTGACCACGCGCATCCCGCGCACGTTTTCCTGAATGGAATTATTGAGCGCATCGTACTTGCGGAACACCCTGCGGAACAGAGGCATCACCTTCCATGCCACAATGCCAAGCCCCACGCCCAGAATGGGTGCGACGATCAGGAAGATCGTGGCCATCTTTCCACCCATCACAAATGCCATCGCGAATGAGAAGACCAACATCAGCGGGCAACGGATGGCAATACGGATAATCATCATGTACGCCATCTGAACGTTGGTGATGTCAGTCGTCATGCGGGTGACGAGGGACGGGGTGGAGAACTTGTCGATGTTTTCAAACGAGTAGTTCTGCACCTTGTAGAAGATATCCTTGCGCAGGTTGCGGGCAAATCCGCTGGATGCGGTGGCCGCTGCCGTCCCCGCCAGAACACCTCCGGTCAGGGAGATGCCCGCCATAACGATGAGAATGCAGCCGTACTTGATGATTACGTCCATGCCGCATCCCGCCTTGATCTGGTTCACCAGTTCCGCCACATAAAAGGGGATAATACACTCCATAAGAACTTCAATTGTGACAAAGATTGGGGAGAGGATCGAGGGCTTTTTAAATTCACGGATCGATTTTATTAACTCTTTGTACATTGAGCGTCTCCTTTCATCATTGATTTAAACAGAAAAAAGAGCATAAGTCCGGACAGCCGGACTTACGCAGGATATAGGGCTCTATCTATTTTAAGGAATTATTTTCAATTTGTCAAATTCTAATCTTTTTGAAAAATTTTGGAAAAACAAAAAAGCCCTGCCCGGAAATGGGCGGGGCGCCTGTATGAAGGAACTGGATGGCCTCCTCAAATGTCATTGTTTGGGATCATTGCCAGCAGTTTTTTTACTGCCTCCACCGGGAAGGCGGCGGATGGAGGATTTTCGATCCACGCCTGTAACAGCGCATGGGCGTTTCCGCTCTGCGGGAGCATATAGCCCGACTCTCGCAGCAAATCCTCATTGATCAGGCGGGAGGCCTTGGCTACGGCGGTCATCAGCCGGTACAGCCCGTCGCTTTCGGCCGACTCTGCCAGCTGGAGTGCCGTTTTTTCCTCAATCGCCTTGTTCCGGATCAGCTCATTGGCCGCAGCGGCGACACGCGCGCTCTTTTTCTGTTGGGGAGGGTATTCGACCGGCACCATGGAGATCGCTCCGCTGGGGCACGCTGCGGCGCAGGTGCCGCAGCCCAGGCACTTGTTGGTGTCGATGACGCTGTTCTCTGTGTCCGTCGCCCCCACCGGGCAGACATATAGGCACAGGCAGTCCTTGGTGCACAGCCGCAGGTTTCGTACGGCGATCTGTGTTCTCATGCAAAAGTCCTCCCCTCAATTTTGTCAAATTTCCAGTCCGGCACCTTGCACACGGGGCAGCGCTCCGGCGGCGTGTCGCCAATGTAGATGAATCCGCACACTGAGCAGACCCACACCTGTGTGTTTGCCAGCAGCGCGTCGCCCTCCTGCTGGTAGCGCTGTAGGTGGGCCTTGAGGATGGTAGTCACCTTCTGCCCCCAGACGCACACGCGCCGGGTGCCACGGTCCTGTTCGGCCACAGCAGCCTCCGTCAGGGCTGGATAGCGGCGCTCCAGATCCTCCTGGATCAGTGCGGCCAGATACGCCAGATCGGCCTCAGGTACCGCTGGCGCCACGGAGGCAAAGTAATCGGCAATCTCACGGAACAGCGCGGCAGCCTCCTCCTGGTACTGCTTCTCACAGCCGCGTGCCAGGTTGGAGCACAGGGCGGACAACTCCCCGGCGGAGAGCTGCTGGATATTCCCCTCCGGCTGAGCGGGCGCGGTGGATATCGCAGGGGCGTCCGCTTGGCTTTCCTCCGGCTCAAACAGGGCTTTGGGCGCGCCACAGGCCGGGCAGGTCCACGATTCTGGTAGATCGGCAAAGGGGATCTTTTCCTGCGCCTCATCATAGACGTACCCGCAGATGGTGCAGACGTATCTCATGTTTCATTCCTCCCTTATTCAGGTTGTATGGTGTGCCGCACTCCTGCGGCCAAGGTTACGCCCGATCGTCCGGCTTTTCGTCCGGCACACCGTTCGTGCGCCGTTTCCCCTGCCGCGTCAAGCGGTCCAGGATATGCCCGTGCCTCTTTTGGAGCGGGCGGTTCATAGCGGCTTCTTCCTGCTGTTCCAGGGATACGCCGACGGCGTTGACCACATCATCAGTGATGTCGCGATCCCGTAAATTTTTGTTGACTGCCTGCCGGATCAGGCAGTAGAGGATAGAGGCCACCGGGACGCCGATAAGCATACCGGTAATCCCGCCCACGTCACCGCCGACCAACACGGCGAGCATGACCCAAAGGCTCGGCAGTCCGACGGAAAAACCCACTACGCGCGGATAGATGAAGTCCCCCTCAAACTGTTGCATAATGATGATATACAGCACAAACCATACAGCCTTGATCGGGCTGTCCATCAGGATGATCAGTGCGCCCACGGCCGTGCCGATCAGTGCGCCGAAGATTGGGATCAGCGCGGTGAAGCCGATCAGTGCACTGATCATGGGAGCGTATGGGATCCGAAGAATGGTCATCCCCGCAAAGCAGAGTACACCGATGATGACGGCCTCCGTCAGCTGTCCGGTGACAAAGCGGTAGAACATCCGGCTGGTCAGTTTTCCGATGGAGATCAGATATTCGGCCAACTTTTCCGGCAGGAAGGCGAGTGTCAGCTTTTTGGTCTGTAGGCAGAGCTTTTCTTTTTGCATCAGAATATATCCGGCAAAGACGACACCGAGCACAAAGGAGAAAATCCCCGAGGCGACGGATACTGTCGTACCGATCGCGGACTGCACCATATCGGAGGCGTTGGTTTGCAGCCAGCCGGTAAACTTCTCTAGCAGGGAGTTCCAATCAAAATTCCGCAGCGGGCCAGACGTGACGTCAAATCGGGCCAACAGGCGGTCGTACCAGATTTGGAGCTGCTCCAGATAGCCGGGCATGGAGCTGATGAGCAGCTTAATGGATTGGATCAGCTGTGGCAGGATCAGGAACAGGATCAGCGCGATGACACCGAGCACAAAGAGATAGGTTAACAGCACGGCCACAGGCCTGCGGCACTTTTTCCAGTATTTCCCCGCCCGCCGGTCAATCGGGCGGAACAGGTGCTCTTCGATCACGCGTAGGAATACGTTCAGGATGAATGCGATGCAGATCCCTGCAATAAAGGGAGAGAGGACCTCCACCGCCTTGCCGAGGAAGGAGAAGACAATATTGATATTTTTCAGCGTCAGGTAAAAGACGATCGACGCCGCGACAATCAGGAAAATTCGCTTGACGTTCTTTTTGGTGAGTTCCATACGCTCCTCCTTCGGGTTCATGCACCCTGTTTGATTCTATTCAGATAAACGGGCAAATTTGATGTTTCTTTTCCGCCGGTTTTCAGTTATAATAAGGGTATAGGCTCCCTGCTAGGATTTTTGGCAGATGGAGGCCGGAATAATCGGAGACCGGAGGGATTTTGGTGGGTATATTTTCATCGCGGGAGCACAGGTATGAGCTGATGCCCCGCCCGCGCGGCAAGACGAGCGCTATCATCGTGGCGGCCGGAGCTTCCACGCGGATGAAAAATGTCAATAAACAGTTCTTGGAGCTCGGCGGCATGCCCGTACTGGCGCGGACGATCCGGGCGTTTGAATGTACTGATATCATAAGTGAAATTGTTGTCTGTGTCAAGCAGGAGGACATCCGCCGTACCCGCGAGATGATCGAAAAATACCGCTTCAAAAAGGTCAAGGAAGTTGCTTTGGGTGGCAGCACACGCCAGGCGAGCGTGCTCAACGCGCTCAAGTGCGTCTCCGAGGGGATCAAATGGGTCGCCATCCACGACGGCGCTCGCCCGTTTGTCACGGCGGATGAGATCATTCGCTGTGCGCTGGCCTGTGAGTCGTATGGGGCCGCCGCCCTGGCTGTCCCAGTCAAGGATACGATCAAGATCGTGGATGATCGCGGTTTTATCGCCGCAACGCCGGAGCGCGATATGCTGCGCGCTGTGCAGACGCCGCAGGTATTTCAATTGGAGGATTACCAGAGGGCTGTCGAACAGCTGGGGGATGCGGTTTTCAATTATACGGATGACTGTAAACTGATGGAGCAGATCGGCCGGCCGGTCTTTCTGGTAGATGGCAGCTATGAGAATATCAAGATCACGACACCGGAGGATATTCCGGCGGCGCAGGCGATTCTGGAGAGCAGGGGGGAGGCCTGAACATGCGTGTCGGTCATGGATATGACGTGCACCGCCTGGTAGAGGGGCGGGATCTGATCGTCGGCGGGGTGAAGATCGAATATGAGAAAGGATTGCTCGGCCAGTCGGATGCGGATGTCCTGCTGCATGCGGTCGCCGACGCGCTGCTCGGGGCGGCTTCACTTGGGGATATCGGTGGTATGTTCCCGGATACGGACGAGCGGTTCAGGGGGGCGGACAGCCGGGTGCTGCTGCGGCAGGTTGTCTCCGCCGTAAAGGCGCGGGGGTGGATTGTCGGCAATATCGATGCCACGATTATTGCCCAGCGCCCTAAGATGAAGCCATACATTGAGCAGATGGCGCAGAATATTGCGGACGACTGCGGCGTAGCGCTGGACCAGGTCAATGTCAAGGCGACCACGGAGGAGGGGCTCGGCTTTACCGGAACGGGCGAGGGCATTGCTGCCCATGCCGTCTGCCTGCTGGAGGGGATTGAGCGGGGACAAGGCACATCAGGCGCACGCTGGCAACCTCGCCGGCAGCACTTCTGGCCGGGGTTTCCGGATGCTGCTCCCGGGATTCCAGTCTTACATCGGATGCGATTATCGGCGGCGCGGATGAACCGACTCACATCGTTGTCACGTCGGCCGTCAACTGGCCGCTTGTGATCTGTGTCCTTCTGGTTGCTGCCGCCGCAGGTCTGATCCTGTATCTCTGTTTCAAACATAAAAAATAGGTGGATATCATCCAGCCTTTGGGGAGGAGAACCAGACGGGTTCCCCTTCCTTTTTATATAGGGGAACGGCAGGGAGCGGCAGGCATAAAATATCAGTATAGAGAGGTGATGTAATGATGGAGTATTCCAATCTGAAAATAAAAACCATTACGCAGGCAGAACGTGGCCGGGAGTTGCTCCTTGCCCACGGATATCGGGCCTATATCCGCCGCAGCGCGGTCACGTCCGACACAGAGGGGTGTGGGTACAGCATTCGGGTCAATTGCAGCTATGAGAGAGCTGTTGGGATCCTGAACCGGGCGGGGATCCATGTGCTGGGGCGTGGTGAGCCGTGATCTATCTGGACAATGCGGCCACCACCTATCCAAAACCCCGCACCGTCCCGCGTGCCGTCTATCAGTCCTTCCGCCGGTATGGGGCCAATCCAGGCCGGGCAGGTCATGAGCTTTCGCTCAACACGGCGGAGCAGGTGTACCGGTGCCGTAAAACACTGGCGGAGATGTTTGGGGCATCCGGGCCGGATCAGGTGGCCTTTACACTCAACTGCACGTATGCGCTGAACATGGCGCTGAAAGGGCTGCTGCGGCGGGGGGATCATGTGATTACCTCGGATCTGGAGCACAATGCCGTGATGCGTCCGCTGGAACAGCTGCGCCTTGACGGCGTGATCACTTATAGCCCGGCCCGTGTGACTGTTGGAAATCCGGCAGCCACGATCGCGGCCTTTGAGCGCGAAATCCGGCCCAATACGCGCCTGATCGTCTGCACCCATGTCTCCAATGTGTTTGGTGTGATCCTGCCGGTGGAGCAGATCGGGGCGCTGGCTCACCGCCATGGCCTCTACTTTGTGCTGGACTGTGCCCAGTCGGCGGGAGTGCTCCCAATCAGGATGCAGCATCTGCACGCGAGCTGCCTGTGTATGCCGGGCCACAAGGGGCTCTACGGCCCGATGGGGACAGGGGCGCTGCTGTGCAACCCGGATATCCCCATGCGCACGCTGATCGAGGGTGGGACGGGAAGCCTTTCCAAAAATTTAAAACAGCCGGATATCCTGCCCGACCGGTTCGAGAGCGGGACAGTCAATGTCCCCGGAATCATAGGGCTGCGTGCGGGCTTGGAATTTGTACGCACGCGCGGGATAGAGGCCATCCACCGTCACGAACTCGGGATTGCTGGGCGCATCTATCAGGGGCTGGCAGCTATTCCCGGTGTACAGCTCTATACGCCCGCCCCGCGGGAAGGGGGGGGTGCGCCTGTCATCTCCTTTAATATCAGGGGACTGGGCAGCGAGCAGGCTGCCGCCAGGTTGAGCGAATCCGGTATTGCAGTCCGTGCGGGGCTGCACTGCGCGCCTGTGGCCCACCGGGCGTTCCACACGTTGGAGAGCGGTACGGTGCGCGTGTCCCCCGGTGCCTTTAATACGGAGCGTGATGCGTCTATTTTAATAAAATCTGTTTTTCAAATTGCAAAATCACGTAAATAATGATAAACTATTATAATAACGCGAGCTATATCTATCGAGAGTTTAAAGAGATAGAGCCTCCGGCGGTCTACGCGCCGGAGGCGCCAAATGAATGCTAAGGATGGATGTGTATGACAGATTTGATGCTGCTGAGTTTGGCGGATGAATTCCAGTCCACCGTGGGGGCCTTTTTCAGCCAGCTGTGGAGCGCCCTGAAAGGGTTCAGCTTTTCAGATTTTCTGGATATTATCCTAGTCGCCTTTGTTGTCTACGGAGTGATCAAGCTGGTGCGCGAAACGCGCGCGGTTCAATTAATGAAGGGGATTGTCATCCTGGTGATCGTATACCTGCTTGTCACCTGGTTCCGGATGGAGGCCATGAGTTATATTCTCAGCCAACTGTTCGGAGTTGCACTTATCGCAGTGTTTGTCCTCTTTCAGCCGGAGATCCGCCATGCATTGGAGAGCGTCGGGCGCAATAACATTACCAGGCTTGGGATTTTCAGCCTCAGGGGGGATGAGCGCCTGCGGAATATTGAGGTGACGCGCAATGCGATTATTTCGGTCTCTCGCGCGTGTGCCGCCATGAGTGCGCAGAAAGTCGGCGCGCTGATCGTGTTTGAAAAAGATACGCTGCTTGGTGAAATTATCAAAACGGGTACTGGCGTCAATGCCGATGTGACAGAGGAGTTGGTAGGCAATATCTTTTATAAGGGTGCCCCTCTTCACGATGGCGCTATGATTATCCGGGATGGCCGGATCTGCGCGGCGGGGTGTATTCTCCCCCTGACGAGTAATAATTCCATCTCTTCGGCGCTCGGCACGCGCCACCGTGCTGCGCTTGGTGTGAGTGAGCAGTGCGATGCCATGGTCGTTGTCGTCTCGGAGGAGACGGGTGCGATCTCCATCGCGTACAAGGGGATCCTGATGCGTTCCATTACCAGCTCTCAGCTGCGCCAGAAGTTGACTGAGTACATTCTGGGCGATGCGGAAAAATTGTACGAGCAGAGTTTCTTTGACCGCCTGAAGGGCAGCCTGAAAGGGAGGCGCAAAAAATGAGCCAGACGTCACTCAAACGGAAGTGGAGCCTTCACGCTCTGTTTTCCAATGATAAATTCCTGTTTGTTTTTTCTCTATTGGCGGCGTTTGTCATCTGGGCGGTCATCACCGTGACCCAGGCGCCCGAGACGGAGTCTGAAATCGGGAATGTCAGCGTCACCATTGATATGAGTGAAAACTCCCAGCCGGCACAGCTTGGGCTGCAATATTTTGGCCAGACGGACACGCGCGTGAATGTGCGTGTGCGCGGAAAACGTTATGAGGTAAACGCGCTTAATTCTGGAGATATCGTTGTCACGGCGGATACGAGCGGCGTCGGCGCGGCAGGGATGCACACACTGCGGCTTTCGGCCTCCTGCTCCAACGATGATGTAGAGGTTGTCTCGGTCTCGCCCAGCAGCATTGATGTCTATTTTGATGCCTATAAGGAGCAGCAGTTCACGTTGGAGACGGATATCTCCGCGCCAAACGGCGTCGTCCCGGAGGGCTATACCTATAATGCCGCGCTCTCTACGCAGAGCATCGTAATCAGCGGCCCAGCGACGGAGGTCAACCGCGTGCAGCGGGTCGTCGCCTCCGTGGATGTGGACTCGCCGCTTACAGCCAGTCCGTCGGAGCCGCTTACAGCCACCGTGAGGGCATTGACTTCCTCCGGCGATGAGCCGCGCTATGTCGCAATCAAGGGGAATGCGACCATCACGGTCAGCATCCAGGTGCTCAAGATCCGTCAGTTGCCGGTCTCGGTCAGCTTTACCGGAGCGCCAAGTGCGTATGCCGCCACGCCGCTGCCCTACACGGTGTCACCCTCCACCGTCCAGGTGGCCGGAGCGCCGGATACCATTGACTCGCTCGATGCCCTGGTGGTGGGTACGGTCGATTTCAGCAAGCTCGGGGAGCAGGGGGGGACATTTTATTTTCGAGCGGCCGATATCAGTGGATTCAAGGTGATGGACGATGTGGACACCTTTACCGTCCAGGTCACTCCCAGCGATATGGGATCCGCTGTGTTCAGCCTGCCGTCAGGTTCCATCGCACTGCGCAATATTCCGGAGGGATTTTCCGCCCGGATTGAAGAGGCGGAACTGTCTGATGTGACGATCGTAGGTTCCCGGTCGGAGATCGCGAGCCTGACCTCGGCCGACCTTAGCGCACAGGTGGATCTGTCCGGCCTCACTGCGGCGGGAAGTTACCAGGCGAACGTCACAGTTACTGTCCCAGGGCGTTCGACCTGCTGGGCATATGCTACGTACTATGTGACGGTAATTTTGACCGCTATCTCTTAAGTTCCTGAAAGGGGGGGCTGCCCGATGAAAAAGAGAATATGGACGGGGGCAGCTCTGCTGATCTGCCTGATGCTTCTACTGTCTGGTTGCAGCTATCAAATGCTCACGCCTGACCAGTTGATGCGTCCCCCCCGTTATTATGGGGAGAATGCGGGCTTGCAGGAGGCATTTTCTGAGGCTGCTCCCAACGCCATGCTGAAGGCCCCCTATGAGGGGGAGTATCACTCCGCCTTTATTTTAACGGACCTGGACGGGGATGGAGTGGAGGAGGCGCTGGCCTTTTATGTCAATAATATGGACAAGAATATCTGCCGGATGATGCTTTTTAAATGGGAGCAGGGCAGTTGGGCACTCTGTGCTACCGTCCGCGGGGAGGGAAGCGATGTTGTGTCCGTCTCCACCGGAGATCTGGATGCGGACGGTGTGCAGGAGATTATTGTAGGCTGGGGGATTTCCGGCAGTCAGGAGCGCACATTGTCCGTATACCGGTATACCGCGCAGTCGGGCAGTCTTCGCAATTTGGCGAGTGAATCCTATCGTCTGATGGCCATCCTGGATTTTGACGGCGATGCGGAGCAGGAGCTTTTTGTGGTCTCCAGTGTGTCGCCCACTGCGGGAAACAGTGGGACAGATCTGGGCGCGTCACGATTCCGGGTTCGCCTGTTGAAGATCCAGGAGGCCGTGCAGCCCAACGGAACACAGGCGGTTTCCGTCACGGCTGTCAGTGAACTGATGCTCCCCTCCTCGGTGACGGAGTGCAGACAGATTGTGGTTCAACCCGCGGTGGGGGAAAATCCGCAGGCGATTTTCTTGGACTGCACCATGGGGGAGAGCGGGATGTTTACCGATATCATTGTGTGGTCCGGCGGGAAGCTCGCCCGCGTGGAGACCGGTACTGCGGAGAACCCCTTTCGCTATACATACCGGACTGCCAATATCACTTGTAGGGATATCAATCAGGATGGTTACTATGAAATTCCGGCCCAGATGGTGCTCGCCGGCGGCGTGAATTCATCGGCCGCTGTTGTCAACAGTTCCGCGTCAGATACCAGTACGGAAAAAACGGTGGACGACCAGATGTATCTGACGGTTTGGCACCAATTCTCCGACGGTAAACTGATCCCGTGTGCGAACAGCGTGCTGAATTTTAATGATTCCTATATGTTTCTGTTTCAGGAGGGGTGGACCTCCGGGAATTTCCCGGATATGACCAACAATGTCACTGTGGAGGCGAATATTGAAACGCGGACGTGGTCTTTTTATGACTACGACTATCAGACCAAGGTTCGAGGCAGTCTGATCTTTGAGATCGTCGTCCACCCTGTGGGGACCGATATCGGCACGGCTGACGAAGAAGAGCTCTTGACCGACGGCGGCCTGATTTATGCGGTACGCATGGGCGCCGCGGCTGCCAGCCGGGATGTGACTTATGAAGATGTGGTTGAGGGCTTTGTGCTGCTCGATTCGTAATGAGCTTTTAGAAAGGAGTTTTAGTGTGAAGAGGATTCTTGTAGCGGAGGATGAACAGGCCATCAGGGAGTTTATCGTCATCAATCTGGAGAGCGGCGGCTATGAGGTCCAGCAGGCCGAAAACGGTGCGCAGGCCCTCCGGATGTTTGACGACTGTAACGGAGATTTTGATATTGCGTTGCTCGATATCATGATGCCGGAGATGGACGGCCTGGAGCTGTGCAAAAAACTGCGGGAGCGCAGCAAGCAGCTCGGGATTATCATGCTGTCCGCCCGCACGCAGGAGATGGACAAGGTCACAGGTCTATTAGTGGGGGCGGATGACTATATCACCAAGCCGTTTTCCCCTTCCGAACTGATGGCGCGGGTCAACTCTGTCTACCGCCGGGTGGATATGAATCGTGAGACGGTGCCTACCGGCAACGAGATCCGTCTAGGGGACTTTGCGCTCAACCTTCGCAACCGTACGCTGACCAAGAATGGCGTTCCCATTGAGTTGACCCAGGTGGAATTTCAGATCATGGAGTGCTTTTTTAAGAATCCGGACGCCGCACTCAGCCGGACGGAAATTCTCAATAAAGTGTGGGGGGATTCCTACTTTGGCGAGGAGAAAATCGTGGATGTCAACATACGCCGCCTCCGTGTCAAGCTGGAGGAGGTTCCATCGGATCCCAAACACCTGATCACGATCTGGGGGATGGGATACAAGTGGATTGTCTGATAGGGAGCTCATCGATATCGCGGTAACGATAACGCAGGAAAGGGGGCAGGCGCGTGAGCCGGTTATCTGGTTTTCAGCTGAGCGCAATTACCAGGCGCTGGATGTATAATACGTTCGGAGTGATTGCGGCAATCCTTGTGATTGTCACATTGGTCGCCTGCCTGTTTATCCGGCAGTATTATTACGACGTGGTTAAAATGAATCTGAATCAGGTGTCCGATAATGTCGTCGCCTCTTATTTCAGCGCCTATCTTGGCTCCGACCAGCGCCATTTTGAGTTTGGCGCCCGCGGATATGTGGAGAGCTTTGAGGAAAAGAACACCATGGAGGTATGGGTTCTGGACGATGAGGGGCACGTGATCGCCTCATCGTCGGGATTTGATGTCCCGTCCGGCATGGAGATGCCGGATTATACCGCAGCGCTGGAGAGTTCGACGGGTACCAGCATTGATATCAGCCGCCTGCCCTCCGGGGAGAAGGTGATGGCACGTACCATCGCCATCTCCGGCAGCAATCAGAATATTGTGGGCGCGGTTCGGTATATAACATCTCTGGAAGAGATCGACGATAGCTTTGCCATAATTTGTGCGATAATTGCAGCGGCGTGTGTCTTTGCGATCTTCCTTGTGTGGATCTCCGGATATTTCTTTATCCAATCCATCGTCAAGCCGGTGCGGAAGGTGAGCCGGACGGCGCAGGATATCGCCAAGGGGAATTTTGCCGCCCGGATCGACAGCCATCGCTATAATGATGAGATCGGCGAGCTGTGTGAGACGATCAACTATATGGCCGGTGAGTTAGAGGATTCCGAAAAAATTAAAAATGATTTTATCTCCACTGTCTCTCACGAGCTGCGCACCCCGCTGACGGCGATCAAGGGCTGGGCGGAAACATTGGCGCAGGCCGGCATTACGGATCCGGCTATTATGAAAAAAGGGATGCGGGTCATCATCGGGGAATCCGAGCGGTTGAACAGTCTGGTTGAGGACCTGCTCGATTTCTCCCGGATTCAATCCGGACGGATGAATATGAAGCGGGAAAAGATCGATATCCTGGCGGAACTGGATGATACCATCTATGTGTTTAAAGAGCGCGCCATGCGCGAGGGCGTGGATCTGGAGTACAATGCGACGACGTTGCCGGCCCCCATGGAGGGGGACGGCGGGCGGATTAAGCAGGTATTCGTCAATATCCTGGATAATGCGATCAAATACACTGGGCAGGGTGGTAAGGTGTTGGTGACCGCCGTCATTGATGAAAAGAAAAACGAACTCTGTATCACCTTTGCCGATAACGGCTGTGGCATTCCGGCCAGGGATCTGCCGCGGGTTAAGGAAAAGTTTTACAAGGCCAACACGGCCGTCCGTGGTTCCGGCATCGGTTTGGCCGTTGCGGATGAGATTATCCGCCGTCACGGCGGAACGCTGGATATCTCCAGTATCGAAGGGGAGGGGACGACCGTATCTGTGACGCTGCCCATCGGCCGGGCCGCCGGTGGAGGAGCCGGTGAACGAAGCGGAAAAGTAGCTCTCAAGAGCTTGATGAATATAACTTTAAAAAAGGGAGTCAACGAATGAAAAAATCAAGCACTACCAGTTGCCCATCTCATAAGACGTCGATCGGCGGCCAGGCTCTCATCGAGGGCGTGATGATGCGCGGCCCCAAGGGGATTGCCCAGGCTGTCCGTAAACCGGACGGGACCATTGATGTGGAGATGAAGCAACATAAGAACATCGCTCAAAAATATAAGATCCTGCGCTTGCCGTTGATCCGCGGCGTATACAGCTTTATTGATTCGATGATTGTCGGGTTTGGATGCCTGATGGATTCTGCGGAGAAGTCTACGGAGGGCCTGATGGAGGATGAGGCGGAAGAGGAATCTAAGCTGGATCAGTTTATTGAGAAACATTTTGGCCCGAAGATGATGACGGTGGTCAGCACGTTGGCCATGATTATCGGGCTGATTGTGGCCTTTGTCCTTTTTGTCTGGGCGCCGACGATCGTGACCAATTGGATTAACGAACTGGCGGGCGGAGTGCTGACCAATTTCCGTGCGCTGATTGAGGGAGTCATGCGGATCCTGATCTTTATTGCCTATATTGCCATTGTGGGGAGTACCAAGGATATTAAGCGGGTGTTCCGCTATCACGGTGCGGAGCACAAGACAATCTTTTGCTACGAGTATGGCGAGGAGCTGACAGTGGAGAATGTCCGCAAGCAGATCCGGTTCCATCCGCGCTGTGGGACCAGTTTTATCTTTGTGGTACTCATTATCAGTATCTTGATCTCCTCGATCATCTCCATTGCCGCACCCATGCTGCGGGATACGACGGCGGTGTGGATGTGTATCAAAATTCTGATCCTACCGGTTGTCATGGGGATCAGCTATGAGTTTATTAAATACGCCGGCCGCCACGACAACCTGTTTACAAAGATCTGTTCCGCCCCCGGGCTGTGGATGCAGCGCCTGACGACCAAGGAGCCGGACGACGGCATGATCGAGGTGGCGATCGCGTCAATCAGCGCCGTCATCACCGGGAATCGGGAGGATGATGCAATCAAATGACCATTGCACAGGCACTCGCTGCCGCCCGCGAGCGGTTGGCCGCAGCGGGGATAGAGGACGCGGCTTTTGAGGCGCGCGAACTTGCCGCCTCCCTGTGCGCCATCCCACGATCCCGGCTGAACCTCGCCCTCTCGGATCCATTCAACCGCGCGGAAGAGTTAGAGCGGCTGGTTGGCCGCAGGCTGTCCGGTGAGCCGCTCCAGTATATCATTGGGGAGTGGGAATTTATGTCCCTCCCATTTCACGTTGGGCCGGGCGTTCTGATTCCCCGTCCGGAGACGGAACTGCTGGCCGAGTTCGCCATCCGCCAGTGTGGAGATCAGCCGTTCCGGATCCTGGATCTCTGTGCGGGGAGCGGTTGTATTGGCATCAGTGTGGCCAACTCCTGCCCCAATGCGCACGTCTGGCTGGTGGAGAAGTCGGAGCAGGCATTTTCATACTTGATGGAGAATATCCGGATTAATAGGGTTCCAAACGTGACTCCTATTTTGGGGGATATCTTCGATCCGGAAATTTTACCGGCAAATGTTCGGTTTGACTTGATTTTGTCCAATCCTCCCTATATCGCATCCGGCGAGTTGCCCGGCCTGCAGCGGGAGGTTCACTGGGAGCCTTCGTCCGCTCTGGATGGCGGGGCCGATGGGCTGGATTTTTACCGATCGATTGCTTTGACTTATCCGGAGCATATCATTCCAGGGGGCTGGATCGGCCTGGAGTTTGGGGACGGGCAGGCAGAGGCAGTGCGGGGGATTTTTGCCCCGTATTTTGCCGATACTAAAATTGTGCCCGATCTCGCCGGGATCCCGCGGATGCTCTTTGCACATAAATGAGGGCAGAGCTATTGACTTTTGTCCGGAATTCAGTTAACCTATTTATCATATTGCCGTAGTGAAAATAGCGCGGTAAAAGCGGAGCCCGATTGGGGCGCCTGATTAGGGGGAACATTGCATGCTGCTTCAAATACTGCGCGGTGGAGATATGATGAGTATCTTTGTCTATTTGATCTCGACCGCATTTGTCGTCTTCTGTACGCTGCCTGTGCACGAGTTTGCGCATGGATGGATGGCCAACAAAATGGGGGATCCGACGGCGCGCCTGAGCGGCCGCTTGACGCTCAATCCCATGAAACATCTCGACTTGATCGGCTCCATCCTGATCTTCCTGACGGGTTTTGGATGGGCGAAGCCGGTCCCTGTTAACCAGAATAACTTCCGCAATCCCAAAAAGGGTATGGCGCTCACGGCGCTGGCCGGTCCGGTGTCCAACCTGATTATGGCGTTCATCTTTATGCTGCTGATGAATTTTTGCGGCATGTTTCATAACATGGCGGCCTATATTTTCCTGCTGTTTTTCCAGTATGCGGCTCTGGTGAATATCCGCCTGGCAGTATTCAACCTGCTGCCTGTGCCGCCGCTTGACGGCTCCAGGATTTTTTGGGCAATCCTGCCCGACAAGTATTACTGGAAGGTCATGCAGTATGAGCGTATCATCATGCTTGTGCTCTTTGCCCTGCTGCTGTTTGGTGTGCTCAGCTGGCCGCTCAGCTGGCTGTCCAATCTGGTGTATCGGTTATTCAATCTGATCACCGGCCTGCCGTTCCGGTTCTTCTGATGCCGATGGAGAAGATTTCTTACAAGCTCGAGGTGTTTGAGGGGCCAATGGATCTGCTCCTGCATCTGATCACCAAGCACAAGCTGAATATCTACGATATCCCGATCATGGAGCTCGTGGAGCAGTACACGGACTATATCCGCCGGATGGAGGAAGCCGACATGGAGGTCGCCAGTGAATTTCTGGAGATGGCGGCCCGGCTGGTCTATATCAAGACGGTTTCCCTCCTGCCGTCTGATCCACAGGCGCAGGAGCTCAAGCAGGAGTTGACAGGCGAATTGCTCGAGTACCGCGATTGCAAGCTGATGGCGCAAAAGCTCTCCGAACGGACGGATGGCTTTTTACGCTTTACCCGAGAGGCGACAGATTTTCCGATTGATTACACGTACAACCGGCTGCATGAGCCGGAGGAGCTTTATCGCGCCTATCTGGCGGCGGCCGGGCGCGGCAGGCGATTTATTCCGCCGCCTGCGGAGGCGTTCTCCGGCATCGTATCGCACAAAATCGTCTCCGTTGGCTCTCGGATCTTTTTCATTCTCAAAAAGCTGGTTCGTGGTGCGCGCAGCCGGTTTGAGGATTTCTTTTTGCCTGCCACGTCCCGATCCGAGATGGTGGCGACATTTTTAGCCATGCTGGAGCTCGTAAAGGACAAAAGAATTGAGATCGACGGCTCTGGCGACAGTGCTCAAGTCGTCCTCATACGGAAGGGGGAGAGGCCAGATGAACGCGAAGGAGCTGACAGCCGCAGCTGAGGCGATCCTGTTTGCGAGTGGGGAACCGATTGAACTTAAGCGTATTGCGCAGGCATTGGAGATTGGCGAGGGCCAGGCGGAGCAGATTGTGCTGAATCTGGCCGCACAGCTTGATGAGCGCGGGAGCGGTCTGCAGGTTGTGGCCATTG
>ENA-ORRT01000583-ORRT01000583.1-human-gut-metagenome-genome-assembly--contig:-NODE-583-length-18489-cov-4.21352_pt1 | contig 18489 bp, 22 predicted proteins | sample MGYA00242181_ERZ509146 | MGnify/ENA primary metagenome ERZ509146 (study PRJEB26280, sample SAMEA2338624) | human gut metagenome | biome: human gut; feature: human-associated habitat; material: faeces...
TTTTTTGCCGTAGGGGTACAGACGGGTGTCAAACTGTTTCGTGGAGCCAGTGTACTTGAGGGATTTCAAGTTCAGATCCTCCATGATGTACTCGCCCGACGGATTAAAAGTGGCTGGATCGACAACAACAAGCGTCTGATTGATCGTATCAAAATTAAAAACCACGTCATATACCTCGGAAAGTCGTCCCAGCAGGTCGTACGGCGTGACATTTTCAAGCGGTTTGCCTTCGCTTGCCTCTATGGTTTTGCGGGATGATATGATCCCGGCATTGACAATCGTCCAGCCGGACGGCTTGATCTCCTCCAGTGCTTCCTCCAGATATGTATCGGTGCGCCGGTAGGACTGGTATATTTTCTCGCGCCAATCATCCAAATCGAGCTCACACGTGACAGTGGAGACCGTGGCGCACTCATCGATATCCCGGACAACAAAGCGATTCTCCCCATTGGTGATCCGTACTTCCTCCGATATGATCGGATACAGGTCATGCTTGGGATGGATATCAAAGGTGAGGGTGTCGTACCCCTCATATTTGTGGGTGACGTAGGCCGCGCCCTTATCGAGTACCAGTGGGTACAAAACTTCGGGATTGGCGCTATCCAGTATTTGCAGCAATTCAGATCACCTCAAAACGTCGGATAATACTCTAATGTTGTGGGCACGGCCTGGGAGAGGCTGATTTCATTCTCCCCAGGCTGGATTTGCGGGAATTGCGTCAGGTCGGTATCTGCAAAGCGGTTCTCCCCATCCGCGGTCACGGTCCCGCTCAAGCCGTCGATGACAAAGGGGACGTTCGCCGCCAGATTTTTGACGGTGACATCCCCAACCTGCATGGATGTGATCTTTTTAGTGGGTGTAAGGGTGATGCGCAGCCCGGAGGCCACAGCGCCGGGATTGTCCAGCTGCAAGGTTTTACCGGCAAAATCCACCGACACCAGCGGCAGACGGCGCACGGCGTACAATACGAGCGTGACGAGCAGATAACTCTGGACGCCCGTATCCTCCACAGTGGGAGCCCCGCTCAACAGGGCGGCATATTCAAACCGGCTTGTCCCGATACGGATCACACACTCCCTCGAACAGGACTGGATCAGCCGTTCGGCGTTGATCTGTGCCTCATCTTTATCCTCCCCTCCCACGTAAAATGCAAGCGTCAGGAGCTTCGGCGTCGATTCACTGCCGAACAGCAGCAGCCCGCTCTTGCCAATCCGCTGCTGGTAGTCCACCGTCAGCGTGCCGGGCTCCACGGTGTATTCCTTCAGATCGGCGTTAAAGGATTGATAGACGTCGATCCCGCTCACCGTGACAAGATCCCCCACTCGCCGGTCGCGCTCCTTATATGTCTGCATAGGATACCTCCTTCTTTTTGGGCATAGAAAAAAGCACCCGCCCGGAGGCAGGTGTCGTTTTGCTATGTAAAAGATGTCGTTTTTTGCTACATTATGAGGTATACCTCATGGAGGTGCACCTCTTCTCCTGTTAAAATCTTACTGTGAATATTAAATACAGGAGGATTTTGAAATGAGAAAATATCAACCAGAACTAAAAATCTATTTAAGAGATTTCCTGCTCCCATTCCGGCGCAATCTCAACCTGACTCAAGAGCAAATGGCCGCCATGCTGCGTATGACACCGCGTTCCTACTCCGATATAGAGCGCGGTAAAACCTGTCTCTCTTCTGTTTCACTGGTATTCCTTCTCTACCACCTTTCGCCGGACGAAGGCGCTCAGCTGATAGATACTTTTGTTGATTCCTTACTCGAATCCGAAGTAAAGGAGGCTGTATGATGACCGAATTTGCTCTCTACAGCGCTTATCTCTCCTGGCTTGGTCACAATGGCGCTGTTTCCCTAAAGCACCTTTTTGATTTTCCGCTCACTACCAAGGAGGATTACGAGAATGATTCCAAAGTAATAAACCATATCATCTATTTTGTGCCCGATTTAACCGGCAGTGTCCCACGTGGATTTTTCTTCTTGGAAGAGGACATCTTCGCAAAGGATGGTTTTGGCGAATTGGTACTCCAATCCGTCTCTTTCAGGCTCTTTGAAGAATGATAGCTACTCCCCCAGTCGTCAGACCGGGGGATTTTTCGCACGAAAAAAGCACCCCGGAGGGTGCTAAGATATATTTATCATTCTGTTAGGACATCAATATATTCGCCCTTTAAAAAGGGGATTGTGACCGCTCCTCCCCCAATTGATTGGTATGTTTTTTCACCATTCAGCATACCATAGGCCGTTATAATGTCGTCCTCCAAAATCTTGGGTTCGTCGTCACTACGAGGTGTGTACGTTATATAAATCGTATCCGAGTAAATTCCGACATCACTTTTTGTTATATTTACTCTCAACTGATATTCCCCAAGAGTACGCTGTACCTGTATCACTTCCCCAGTAAACTTGGCTTGCTTCCCTTCATACTCATTTGGATGGCGAGCTATTTGTGTAAAAGTATATGTATCACAAGCAGCAACATAACTTTCACGATTTTCCCGCCATTGGCGTGTCTCTAAAGGATCAAGGGCAATTTCATAAAGGCCGGAGTCTTTGATTGCTTGTCTCATTTTTTCAGCTGAATTTTCGACATCATCAGTAAATGAAGGGACATAAACTGCATCGTCAAGCGATTCTTTTAACAGTACATACTTATTATTCTCCGGGGTTAAGTCTATTGTGCAAATGAATACGTCCGGCAACCCGTACACATAATCCTCTTCTAAAAATTTTAAGTTTATCTTTTCATATTTTTCGGAATCCAATTCTTTCTCTTGGAATTGTTCAACTATTCTCTTTACTTTTTCGCAGTAGTCCGAAAAAATAGAAGATAAATCCTTGCCTTCAGGATTAATACTGATCGTTAGTGTGCCTTTCAGCTCTCCGTCTTTGATGTAATTGTAAAACGTAGCATTAGGAACCACGGAAGTTATGGCATCATATAACGAGCCTTCAATAATTCTAATTGACTTATCACCTCCAAAATGCACCACTTCTAAAGGTTCTGTCGTCGTTTCCGCTTCAATTTCGGCGGGGCTGTTTTTGACAGATACTGCCAGTGCTATAATAAACACCACAACCAAAATAGCACATACTGCAATGATATTTTTTTTCTTCATTCTAATCCCCCTCTGTGTATGACAATAATACCACACTCAGAGGGGGATTTTCAACAACGTTAAAATTTCTTGGCTTGAATTCGAGAGATCACAGGAGCCTGTTGTCGTCCAACGAGCTCGTTGTCGAGATAGACACCGCCCTCCTGCACGCTGATGGGTACATCGACTTGCACCGGTGCTTTCCGTAACTCGTCTGCAATCACCTTGCCAAGCTTGTTGTAGTCGATCTCCGGCGTATGCCTGAACAATGCAGAGGCATCATAAATCTGTGGTGGGGTGTATCCGAGCTCGCGGACGATCTGGCGCCGCATGGCAAGCGTTGCGGGATCCTCTACCGGAATTATGCCTAATTCCTGACCTGTCTGCTCATATAGCGAGAGCGCCCGCTGCCGCTTATCCGCAGACAGCGGAATCACAACCTCGGGTTTATTGCCCTCTGATAGCCACGACAACTGTTCGTGATCCGTAAATCCACCGTTGGCGTGCTCCGCAACATCAATCCCAAACCATCCCTTTACAGTCGCCACAGCCTCATCCCAGACCGCTTTGATCTTTGCGATCAGCGGATGACGGTCAAGATAAGATTGCATACTATCTTGACCTGCCTCTGCCTGAGCACTCCAGTCGGGATCTTCCATCCCAGCTGCGCCTAATGGATTGTTAGCGACAGTGGTGTCCATCGTTGCCAGCCCGCCGTACGCCGCAGCCGTCCAGTTCGGTGTGTCGATTCCGGGTGGCTTTAACGTGCTGTTACTGACCAAATCGTTGGCTGACGTAATGCCGGCATAGCCCATCTGCTTCATATTCTCGACAAACTCCGGCGTGACCTCAGCAATCGCCTGCCCGGTCTGCGCATTGACCGCATAGACTGTGCCTGTCGCCGCATCTTTTAGAAAGCTCACGTTATCCATCATACCTTTTGCGACGGATTGATCGATATTCTTTCCGGCATCCTCCGAGGTAGCCAAAAGGTTCAGGAATTGCGGATCCGTGGAGAGTTTTTGCCCCAGCATATAATTGACGGCATCCACATCCCCCATCAGGGCCTGCAATTCATAGTAATCGGTCAGCCCCTCACTGATGCTTCGAGGCACCTGTTTCCCGGCGTCGCGGAATACCTGCGCCTGTTCTTCCAACTGCTGAGTGGTTGGCTCCATCTCCTTGAGCAGCTTTTTCATCGCGGATTTTGAAGTGGACGACATGCCGGCAGATGCAGCTTCATACGAATACGCCAGCTCCTGGCTCAACGTTTCAACAACACTCGCAGCGGAGTTACTCAATGCGATTTTTCCACTCTCTGTTCCGGCGATCGCTCCGCGTTCTATCGAATAAGCCAACGCCTCACTAAACGCAGAATCGAGCTGTGGCTGGATGGCGTCCAATTCTTCCTGATAATTCCCAACTATCGTGCTCAGCTCCATTTCGAAAACAGGCTGTATCACCTCGGCTTTTCTGTTGGCAACTTGATATTTAATTTGATCAAGAGCTTTTTGATACTCATCCCATATAAGATTTCCGTTCTCATCATTAAACTCTCCATTATCTTTTTGGATTTGTATCTCCAACGCAACTTGGGTTTCAAAAGTCCCGATATCCTCCATCTGCTGGTTGATCTGCTCCTGAGCTTGTGTCACGACTTCATTAAAGCTCTCCTTATCCAGCCCGTTTGAGGTCAAACTCACGCCCAGATAGTTGATCTGCGCCTCATACCGCTGATCCTCCAGCTTCTGGAGCTCGTCATCCATCTGCTTTTTGATATTGGCAATCGTTTCGGCGTTAAACACATTGTCTTCCGCCCCTTTGTTGATTGCTTCACTCATCTGCTCGCCCAAATCAAGCAGGGTGGCGTAAGATTCGGAATAGATCTGATCGCTTGCCTGTATGATCTTATCCCCAAGTCCTGATTCATCGTCCCCGAACACCATGCTGAGATTCAGATGGGCGACATATTGGCGCTGGAGGATATACTCCTGGGCATTGCTCACATACTCATCGATCGATTCTTTATAGGCTCCCTTCTCCTCTTCGGTAAGCTCAAGGCCGACAGACACCTTCCAGTCGAGCTTATTCATCTCGTCCACAGCCGACCGAATTTCCTGCTGATAATCCTCCAGTTTTTGTGTCTCCTCAATCGAGGTCTGGAGCTTGACTGTCCAGTCGGTAGTGGTCAAACGTTTTGCAACATCCTCCACCTCTTCGGCGGATAGTTTGATATCGCCAAAATGATCTTCAAGATTTGCATCAACAAAATATTTATGGGCTTCCCAAGCGCCTAATCCAATCCCAGCCAACGCAGTAGCGCCTAAAGCCGCCCAGCCAACAGGAGAGGACATCTTCGTTATGATACTTTTAAATCCCGTGAACACGTTCCCGGTCTCCGTAGTAGTTGTACCCAACTCCTGGGCAATAGCCTCAACGCCGCTCAGGGATTTCTTGGCGACATCGAACGCCCGTTTTTCGGACAGTTTTTTCGCCATGCTCCCGAATCCCTTCGTCACAGAACCGATCCCGGAAGCGAGCGTACCGGTCACTTTGGTCACAGGCCCGGCGGCGGCTACCAGGGCCCCAAACTTGATGATCCCCTTTTGTGTCTCAGGGGGGAGATCTGCGAACTTTTCTGTTAGATCGGAGAGATCCTCCGCAAGATCAGCAACAACTGGCAGCATATTCTCACCCATAACACGCGCCGCGTCTGTGATCTGGTTTTTTGCCACCTTGATTTTGTTCGCCGTGGTATCATAGAACCGGCTGGCCTCATCGGTTAGGGCAGTGTTTTCTTTCCAGGCTGCCGTCCCGGTCTCAACTGCACTGGTGAACATGTCGCTGGCGCCGGCCGTGCGGAGGATCGCATCACGCAGGCGCACATCGGAAAGCTCCATATCGGTGAGTACCTGGATAGCAGACTGTCCGCGATCCTCACAGGTGGAAAGCCCCTGAATGAAGGAAACAATCGCACCGGCGGCGTCCTGCTCAAAGGCATTTTTAAATTCAGCAGCACTCATCCCTGCCACGGAGGCAAACTGGTCCAGGCTTTTACCCCCTTCAACAACCGCAAGCTGCATCCGGCTCATCAAAGTGGAGAACGCCGTACCGCCGGCCTCCGCCTCAATACCGACAGAGGACAATGCCGCAGCAAACCCCATAATCTCCGGCTCTGTCATGCCCACCTGATGTCCCGCGCCGACTAAGCGGGAACCCATCTCCACGATCTCACTCTCTGTGGTGGCAAACTTGTTGCCGAGATCGACGATAGTTGAGCCGAGCCGGTCAAAATCTTCCTGTGACATCTCGGTCACATTGGCAAAGCGCGCAAGGGCGGTTGCCCCCTCCTCTGCTGAGAGGTTGGTGGAATTTCCGAGGTCGATCATCGTCCGCGTAAAACCGAGAATATTCGGCACCTGGATTCCAAGCTGCCCAGCTGCCTCTGCAACAGCGGAAATCTCCGTAGTAGATGCAGGGAGTTCCTTTGCCATGTCAATGATCCCCTGGCGCAATTCAAGGATTTCACCCGCAGTCCCGTCGACCGTCTTCGTCACACCGGTAAACGCAGTCTCAAAGTCCGCAGCCGCCTTAAAAGCGCCTACGCCAAGGCTGGCAACCGGAGTGGAGATGTACAAGGACATTTTCCCACCAATATCAGACAGCTTGTCGCCGAAATTTTTCATCTTGGTGCCTGCGGTGTCCATTACAATTCCAACACGGTTCAAAGAACTCTCCATCAGATAGAGTTCTTCACTCATCTCCTGCACCTGAACCCGTGTATTGTTCAATGCAGTCTGGTACTCCGTGGTCTTGTTCCGGCAGTTGGTGATCTCAATCCCCAGCTCCTCATATTGTGATTCAAGGTTGAGCTGTTCAGTACGGTATTTCTCCGACTGTGCAACGGCCTTTTTGTATTCCTCGCTCTCCTTCCCCACCCCGGCGGCGAGCTTCTCCACCTTTTCGCAGGAGCGGTCATACTGTGCTTGGACTTTTTCAATCTCACTCTTGAGGTTTTTCTGTTTGCTTTCGCACTCGGAGATATATCCATTCAGCCCCTTGATGCTCTCGCTGTAGATTTTCGCCTTATCATTGGCAATCTTGATCTCGTTCGACCAGAGCTTGGTGGATTTCTCCATTCCTTTTAATTGGTCAGCCAGCGACGAGGAAGAGCTGGTCAGCTCCTTAAATTCACTGCGCAGCAGTTCCCCCTGACGGTCAACATTTTCGAGTTCCCTGACAGCAGTCTTGCACGCCGTTTGAAAATTGGTGAAATCCAGCTCCAATTCACCGCGCGCAACACCCATATCAATACCCATGTCATCCCTCCAAACTCTTGTAAAACGCGTCTAAATCTTCAGCGGTACCCTGATACCGGGGCGTCTCTCCCTGCTCCATCATGGAGAGGATATAAGAGCACGCCTCGTCAAAGCAAAAAGCCGTATACTCGTCGTCAATGCTTAGGATTTCGCTTGGCAGTCTTTTGCACCTGTTTGCCAGGCACAGGATCCGTGTAATTTGTCTGGACTTGACGAAATCGTTTGATTTGATCTACCCCCGTCATCACATAGCTGTATATAGCCGTCAGTTGACCGTCGGTCAGCTGCACACCTGCCTCCTCCAGATCTGCATAGGCGGGTTCCACAAGCGCCGCCTCGGCATAGATGCGCAGCAGCTCCGCCGTATTTTTCATCCCGTCAGCAGACTGGATGGTGCTGTTGACCCCGCTGTTGAACATCTCCGCAGCGATCCCCATGAGCGGATTTGGGATTTTCCCATCCGCCACCATGGTCATCACGGAAGGCCGCCTCAGTTTGACGGTGATCGTCTCACCGGAGACAAAACCGGGGAGCTCCACCTCGGAGCCCCCCGCGTACCTTTTGAACTGTTCTATTGAAGTTACCGGCATTGTCACGCCCTCCCTTTAAGTTTTGGATGTGACGGTCGCTGTACCGCACTTTTTGGCCTTGTTTGCGCTGTCCACCTCGACGATCAAGATTTTCTGACCAGTGGTAGCGGTAATTTCAGAGGCGCCGTCCCAATCCGTATAGCCGCTGGTACAGGCCTCGTCATATCCGGGAGAAGTCACACTGGACGCCGTCTTGTACTTGTAGCTGTTTCCACTACCCTTAGCCGGAGTGACCGTGACTTTTGTCTTACCGGAAGACGTGCCTGCCTCTGACTTGACTGCCAGTGTACCGATCACCGTGGATGTCTCCTCAAGCTCCGGCAGTTCGTCCACGTAGTGGATCTCATAGGGCGCTTTGCCTGCACCGGGCGCGGAGTTCATTGTGTACTCCGTCACGCGGAATGTGTCATCCTCATTGGATACCGTGAACGGGACGCCGACACAGTCCGGATAGGTACGCTGCTCATAACCGATGATATCGGAACCAGACATCCGCGCCGAATACAGATCTACCGTACACTTAGGCGGCTCCTGACCATCCATCGGAGGGACATAGTGTGTCGGATTTCCCTGCTCATCTTTTTCGAGCGTTCCGCCTAAAAGGAAGAGCGGGAGATCCATAATCGTCGCATTGTCGGAGAATGTAAGCCTATGTCCAGAAAGCGTGGATTTTTCAGGCTTCTGCGCTTTGAGTACGCCCTTGACCATGCACTTAATCGCCTCTGTTGTCTCCACTTGAGGCTCAACACTCACACTGGTATCCGTTGTTAGTGCAATAGAGCGCGGCTCTTCCTCCTGGGTGGTGATAACTACCAGAGAGCAATCAATCGTAAAAGTCTCATTGCCCTTTTTAATTGCCATTCAAATCAATCCTTTCTAATCTGTTTATGTTGTGCTGCTGATAGCACACATAGATCAAGCTTGTCATATATGCCTTGACCTCATCGTCAAGATAGTGGGGCTGTTCGTCATCCACCAGCCGCAGTGTAGGGAATAGTGCGTTCATGGTGCGCTTTACACCGGAGATATAGTCCTCAAACTCGGCGTAGCGATCCACAGGATAATAGAGCAGCAGCTCGTACTCGCGCCCTGTAAGGCTCTGGCGGATCACCGCACCGTTATCACGTAAGACGATATAGGGGGCGTGGCACTCACCTTTGTGGCTACCGATCGGATAGGTGTCATATCCGCTGTCAGTAAGATGCATATAGATCCCTTTCCAGTTCATTTGTTCATGACACCCCTCAATCCGTTCATAATCTCCGGTGCCTGACGCCGCAGGGTCGGAAAGACAATCGCATACTTCTTTTCATGCGCAAATTCCAGATAAACGCCGTAATCCACCCCGTGCTGGAGATAGATAATCAATTTTCCCGGTTTCAGCTCGCTGCCTCCCAAGAGCCGTTGGCGTGCCTGCCCCGTACGGTCGATCCATTTTCGGTTTTTCTTCGCCTCGGCTTCAAGCTGCTTCGATGATGTTTGGCCATACTTTTCAAGCGACTTTTCCAAACGCTCCGGGAGCGCATCAAGGTTCCTGTAAATTTCCGAAAAATCGAACACCGCCTCACACCCTCTCCAAAGAAAGATCCAGGCAGACGTGTAGTCCGCCCGGATCCTCAATACCAACAATTTTGTACCGCCCGGTATCTATGATGAGCTGATCCTCCAGTTTGAGTTTATCGGAAAACAGGATCAAGAACATCGGTTGATTACGCTGCGGGATCTTCCCGCTGTCCTGTGCCGGAAGTTGCAAGTAACTGTGACTTGTGTGATATAGGCCTCTCATGCATCCGATACGCTCTGGTTCCCCAATGGATCGAAACGTGTTCTCCTTACAGCGCAATAGCTCTGCTTTCTTTCCGTGAAGTTGAATTGCACGGGAAATCATGCGGAGTTGATTTACTAAAATTGCCATCCGATCACCCACCTTTCACGATACAGGATCCGGAAGGCCGCACTGAGGACGCGAGGCGGAGCCAATACTTGGAAGTATCCTCCAACGTGAGGCCCGACACCTGCACGGCACAATTTTCCGCCTTGATCAGCAGGCAGCGATATGCGGCAAGGCTGATGTCTCCTCCGGCGCGTTCCAGCTGAAATGCCAGTTCAAAATCATCAAAAAACGGCACTTGATCCTCACGGCACAACATTTTTAGCTCGCGGAGTGGTTCCATACGCTCACCCCGTTCAAGTCGCCAATATCCCAGCAGCGCGCAGGGAGGCCGTCAGTGCCTTTAGCGAGGTGCTCACAGCAGCAGCCTCGTCACTGTCCGGGTCAGAAACTGCCGCCGCCTGTTTCACGCCGCCCAGCTCGGATGCGGTCGCAGCAGGAAGTACATACGCTTCAGGAATTACACCAGAGGCCATTTTAGCGGCACTAATAGTTCCATCCTTGATATTATCGGCCTCAACTGCATTTGCGGCCAGTTTTGCATGGGTTACAGAACCATCCGCAATCTCTGCTCCCGCACCGCCTCCCTGAATCTCTCCGAGCATCTCGACAAGCAGCGTCCGCAGTTCGAGCGAGATGCCGGAGAGCGACTGGATATAGTCAGCCGTCATTGCCATCGTGATCCCTCCTTACGATTCCGCCAAGCCGGTGATCGTGCCGTGCATGAACTTCGGGCCGTGATCAAGTCCAATCTGGCCAAAGATCTGCCCATCCTCAGAGGCACCGGTCTTCGCGAGCGTCTCATAGAAGAAATTGCCCTTTTCGGGTACCGGCTGGAACACAGGTGCAATGACGGACATCTCGGCAGCCAGAATCGTCCCCTGCGGCACAAAGCGGTTGAGAGAAATACCGATATTGCCAAAATCCGTCTCCAGCTGCTTGATATTTGTACCTCCAAGATTGCGATCTGTTGGTGCATAACTGTACAGATCCGTAATGATCTGCTTCTGCGTAGAGTTCACCCAGAGCACCATGTTTTTGAACACCGCGCCGGCATCATACATTTTCTTGAACAGAGCCTGCATATTTGCCTTGGTGAGCTTCTTGCTGCCGGCGGCAATGGTGTTGCCGTCAGAGCACAAAGAAATCATGCCGCGAGTCTTATTTGCTACATCGGCACTGGTAGATTTGGCGAAAACACCGTTAATGAATGTATACTCTACATCGCGTGCAATTTTTTCCAGCGCCCGGGAGATCTGCCAGGACTTCTCATCCGGCACATTGTTCTGCTGCCCTGCTGTGTTCAGGCCGCTCATACGCTTGGCATTTGCCATCTTGACATAGGAGATGGAGATTTTCTCCTGGAAGATCTGCGTCACATTTGTATTCTGATCGCGTACGATGTTTGAAGGCTGTGGCGCGGTGAGGGAGGCCGTCTCTGAAATAGACGGCTGTTCAGGCTCTGGCAGCGAATACTGGCTATCGGTCGCAAACTCAAAATCCTCTGTCTGCATCCCGCCCGTCAGGCCGCCGATCGCAGTCAGGAACGGGGTATTGATCGGGTCAGCGGTGAAGAGCTCACCGGCATAGTTGGGCAGGTTCCATACGGTTCCCACTCCGGTTGCATTTTCAGGCATAAATTAGTCCTCCTTTAAATTAAAAAGTTTTTCCTTTGCCATGACGCGCTGCGCAAGAGGCAGCGAGATATCGGCCGCCTGTTTCTCCAGCTCCTCACGCTCTGTAGAGGCCTGACGGTTCCGGGCAAAATTCCCGGCTCCACCTGTCCCTGTCGGCGATTCGGTCTCAAACATGGAGGCAAAATTCTGCTTGCTTTTTTCGATCAGCGCATCCTTGTCCTTTAGGGAGCCGTCGTCGGCAAACTCAACGGTATCCCCCAACTTGAACATGACGTATTCCGGATCCTTACAGCCCGTTTCCGCGAGGGCGGCTTTCAGGTTCCAGTCCTGCCGGTCCTTTTTCCGGCCGGTTCTTTCGTCATCAAGCTGGCGTTGCAAAGCCTCGACGTCGACTTTTTCAAGGCCTGCAATTCTGGTGTTTGCGGCGACAAGATCGTCCCGCAGTGTCTTGATCTCGGCATCCTTAGTCGTGATCTGCGTCCTGAGTGCGGCAACTTCCGCGCCGTTCTGATTCAGCACTTTGTCGATCGTTTCTTTTTCCAGACCGAGACCTTCTAAAAATTTTCTTTCCATATGCATCCTTTCACAGCTACGCGTTTTTTACGAGGTTCCGCTCCCCTGCTGCCCCGTAGTTTTACGACATCGGGCCGGTCAAATTTAGGTATCAAAAAAGCAGCCCGAAGGCTGCTGATTTGCATAAATGTTATTCTTTTTTTGGTTCGAAATGAGTTCCATGATCCCCCGGATAATCCTGATCGTGTCTGATATCAAACAACAGCGGGCGGGGGATCCCATCGGGATACGCATCGCACTTTCCAAAACCGTGGTAGTGCCTACAAAAATTGCACTGGCTATCCACCACTCCAGGGTCCATTGAAATGCGAACCAAAAACTTATCATGATCCGTCAGATCTCGATATCGCTCACCGCGTTCCTCTTCGGTCAGGGACCAGAACTCTTTTAATGAAATAGATGCCATGCTAAGCCTCTCTTAAGTAAATCGTATTTCCTTCGATTTTCTCTACATAAAAAATCGTGTTACGCGGAAACAGAATTTCAGATTCCTCAGGATTAAACATCCTTATATCCCGTCCATTCTTACTAATGATAACATATTGGATTGGCATACTTTCATCGTAAACCTCTGTTCCGGTTGATAGATACGCTTTATACATCTTCTGCGATCCCACAATATGGCCAGAGATAAATGATGCTACATCAATTTCAAAATCGCTTAATGACCGATAGACCGTCCCACGGTAGATAGGCATTTTTGAAAGAGCAGAATCCAGATTGTTCATCAGCTTAGTCTGTTCCGGTGTGAGTGCAACGCCTCTGCGCAACGGATCGTTCAGCTTATAGCTTCCGCTGCTGATATAATCCATCAGTGCATACTCCTCATCCGGTGTCAGATCTATTGTATCACGGTCTGGGACAGGGTTCAACCACCGATCCAGCGCTGGATCCCGATTTTCTCCCCGTGCCCAGGCTCCTAATTCCTCGCCAATCTCCCGATAGCTCTTGGTGATTTCCGCCGTGACTACGCACATCCCATTCGGGTGATCGAGCGGTAAGCTGTCCTTGGCAAAAACCTGACCATCCCGTGAGGCACAGAGCGGACAGACGCGCCCGCCGTTGCTGCTGTGCCACCGGTATCCCTCCACAAACGGATTGTCCCGCGTTGCACGCTGTAGGGAGAGTTGGTAGGCGTGTGTCACCGCCGTGCGCGCCAGGCGCTGGGCGTTGTAATCCACCACGCGCTTCGTTCCCGGATAGACAATCCCCCAGTTCCACGGCTTTGCGGCGCCCGGCTTGAGATAGAGCTCCAAGTCCTTGGCCAGATCATATGCGGACTTGTGTTGGATGATCCCACGGTTGATAATCGTCTGTATATCCCGCTCATACTGGCGCTGGTAATCCCACAGGCGTTCTGATAGCCCCCTGAACCCCTGATAAATTTCCCCATTCATGAGTTCCTCGGCAACCCCATGAGGGACACGTGAAAAGACGTCCGAAAAGCGCTCGGACAGTGCGGGGCAGGCCTTGGTATAAAAGCGTCTCTCTGCTTTGGTCACTGCCTCAGCCGTACCAAGGATGGACCGGGTTGTAATCCCTTGGAGCGCGTTAAGCATTGTGTCACTCTGCTTTTTCAGGTTCGCGGCATAATCTCTCAGCCATCGGTATGTAAGCGTTTTCTCACTGTGCTTTTTCGCCTCCCGCTCAAAATCCCCGGCGATTTCCAGATACAGTTCCGCAATCTGTTTTTTCTGGCTCCGGGTAATTTCCAGCCTCCGGTTCTGCGCCTCGCGGACCAGTTCCAGATAATTTCCCAGCTGCCCCGACATCAGTCAACCTCCGGCGGCTCCTCCACCTGGAATGAGTCCTCCAGCATACGCCGCTCCTGCACGATCTGCTGGATCTCAGCATCAGCTTCATCCGCATCCAGCCCCTTACTGTCCGAACCGCCCCATTTCATCAGGTACGAGCGAATGCTCCGAGTGTTGGCGGCAAGCTCGGAAAGATCCAGCTGTTTCTCCTCGCTCTCGTCCTCCGGGATTGGGTATTGATTATCCACTGTTATCACACAAGGCGTAGGAACAAACTCACCATATTGCTTCCGTAAATTTGGAAAAACATCCGCCGCATAAAGCAATAGGTGCGCCAACCACTCCAGCGCGGGACGCCAGGCATTCATCTTTTCCTCACAGCGGCAAATTAACGGCCAATAAAGTGCTTTAAGCCCTTTTCCACTGGTGATAAGAGAACGGGTACTCTCCAGATTCAAATCCGGTATCCCCAACAAATCATGCATATCCTGCTTGATATTGGCTAATGTGTTCTGATAGGCGCTTCCATAGGAGAAAGAATTATCGATCGTCCCGACCTGTACCGCCGCGGCATTACTGTTCACGCCTGCCTGAGCCGGATCGCCTTTGACATCCCACAGTGCGCCAGGAGCATACCGGAAAGTCTGCGCTGAGCTTGGATCTATACCGCTCATCCAGACAATCTGGTTCATTCCCTTCCGCAGAGCATCAATATTGGCGCTTTTTAACCGGCCATACCATGAATCGTCTGCCATGAGCTCTTTGACTTCGCTCTCACCGTCCGTATCACCAGAAAGACCGTCATTGAGGATAACGTAAGCTGGGATGCGATCCAAACCTGTCTCTGCATTTTCCCGGGTGCCATCCCAGGGGATTGTCTGACCGTAACCATCGGTAAATCTCTCGCTGACCATACAACGGCCGTTATCCATCCAGTATTTCTGCACCCAGATCTCCTGCCGGGCCTTGTCCGGGTCATCTTTGGTCGTGTAGAAAAAGGTGATCCGCTCCAGTTTATCCACGTCGTCCATGTCCGTGTCAAAAACAAAACCATCGGCGGGGACGAAAGAAAAAGTGCACTGATCTGCGGTGATATTCGCCTTTAGCGCTACTCTCCCACCAATTGAACAGTCCCGGGCTCCTTTGATAAGTTTGTCCGGCATTCGATTCCTCTTCAGCACGGCATTCAAATAATCCTGCATGGCTGATTCGTTCGGACGCTTGCCGTCTGTCTTTTCCTCATCCGGGCAGGACACCCGGATTTCCGGCGTTTTTCCAAACTGGAACTGCGCCTCCCTCCGGATGAGCTGCTTGATCAAATGTGATCGCAGTTGGGCGGGGGTATAGTCTCCGCTGTCGTCCGTCTCAAAACGTGCGCCATCCTCATAAGTTTTGTAATATTTCTCAATCTGCCCCAGTTTCCGAAGCACGTCCGGCCCATAGGGACCATAAAGTTCCAGGGCTATAAAATCAGGGATCAAGCCCTCACCTCCCATATTTCAAATCGCTGTATATGGCGTACCGAATCGAATCCTGTACGTCGTCATTTTCTTTTACCGGTTCATCGGCTCCAGGCTTCCATACATAGCTGTAAATTTCGTCCGGAAAGCGCTGGACGTTTTCGCGTACAACAAAAAGGCAGCGTTGCTTGTACAAGCTCGCCACCTCTGAAATTCCCGCCAGTACATCCTTGCGGGCATATATCGCTCGAATCCCCTTCTCCCGAAGTGTCTGTACCAGATCAGGGCGGGCAGGATCACAGTAAAAATTGATATTTCCAAATTCGTTTTTGATCTCCAGAGCGATCTCCGCCCATCGGTCAATGTGCCGGTGCTGAGCGGCCCACTCTCTAATGAGGTAATACCGCCCATCCTCGGTTTTCCCGATCAGAACCATAGCCCCATAATGCTCCCATCCGAAGTCTACCCCAACAAACCACTTGACGATCTCGTCGACCGGTACAGAAGACATCGGGATATAGTGGACATTATGATCGAAGTCGGGATAGACCATGCCATCGGCATTCGCCCATGCTCCCAATATGTACCGGTCGTAGAACACGCCGGCATACTGGTTTTCATACCGCTTCCGAATCTTCGGCGACAGGGTCAAATTGTCAGCCATCGTGAAATGCAGATGTAAGGCATTTTTTTTGATCGGTTGATCGCCCTTGATCCATTCGGTGTAGAACCAGTGCGACGGACTCTCCGGGTTACAATTGAACCAGTAACGGCTCCCTTCCACTGAACAGCGCGCCATCGCCTGCTCCACAAAGGAACGCGGCATGAGTGCCACCTCATCGAACAGCACGCCGGAAAGCGTCATGCCCTGAATCAGTGCAGCAGAGCCCTCGTCTTTCCCGCCAAACAGGAAGTATGTATTCTGCCGTCCTCCTCCGGTAATCGTCAGCTTGTTCTCGCTGCGGCGCTCCTGGACGTTGAAAATCCCCTCCATCCATGTCGGCAGGTAGAAGATCACGTTGCGCCGTAAGCTCTCGATGGTCTTACCACAAATGGCAAATACAGCGCCGTCAAACTGCGTCATGCTCCACAGGATAAATCCAACGGACATGGAGAGCGTTTTCCCAGAGCGGATTGATCCGTCGCAGATGATCGCATCACGATTCCGGTATTGTTTCATCTGCCACCAGTTCAGGCTGATCAACTGTTTCCGGCTGAATCTCCCGTATTGCATCTCCGTCCTCCTCCAAAGCTCTCGTACTCCGCTGGATCTGTTCCAGCAGGTTATTTGTGGGGGCCTTATCATCTTTGTCACTGCCATCAAAAAGCCCTTGATGCTTGCCCAGCAGCTCCAGAGCCCTCACCTTATCGGCCAGCTTGATTTCAAACCCATTCTTCGTCTCTTTGATCGACAGGACAGCGGCTTTTTGCGTGTCGTTGAGTTCATCGGTAGGCTTGATATGCACCACTCCTCCGGGACTTACCGACGCATAGTCCGTCCCTCGGGCAAATGCGATCGCCGCCAGTTCCTGAAGCACACGGTCCTGCGTAATCTCCGTGCGGCGCTCACGGTCGCGTCTGCGTCTTTGGATAGCGTCCGAAACACAAGTTTTCCCAAGTAGCTCCGGTCCGATCCGATCGGCCGTCTTACGGCTATACCCCGCCCGGATCGCTGCCTGTGTAGCGTTCAGGTCAATCAGGTATTCATCGACAAATCGCTCCTGCCTTGGCGTCAGCCTCGGCGGACTCCTTTTGCTCACATACTCACCACCTCGTTGTTGACAAAATGAAAACCCCGGTAAAACCAGGGTGAAAAAATCAAAAGGAAATCCCCACCGGAAAACCAACAAACCGGAGGGGATTCTTTGTGCCGGCGTCGTCACATCCCATATGGTGGGAGGACTACCTGCGGGCCAATCATGAGAAAGAGGAAAAACATGAAAAAGCACTTGATGGAGGTTCTTTACACTTTCCTCATTTTAAATTTTAGCACAAAAAAACCGAAAAAAACGAAAATCAGCAATTTTGATCTAAAAAAATATTATGGCGCATCCTGACAGCGTCCGCACTGATCTCATTATCAAACGCATTGGCGATCTGCTGCCAGCTCTTGCCCCCCAGATAACGCAGCTCAAAGATCCTGCGTGTCCGGCTATCCTCGATCGTCATGATCCAGTCAAGCACCTGCCCGAATGCCTGAATAATCCGCAGGCTATACCGCTGGATCTGCCCGTCCAGATCATCCAGCCGTTCCCACAAGGGAGCCGCCTCCGGGTCCGTCCTGAAGTGCGTCTCGCCGGGGATCGTCACCGTATGCATCGTGTACGGAAAATCAGGATAGGAGCCTTTGACGTGTTCCGGCGGCGTGACGTCAAGCAGTTCCTCCAACAGCTCATCCCTCTGCTGTTTTAGCTCTTTCATTTCCTTCCGTAGGCTGCGCACCTGCATCAGTTCGTGTTTAGTCATTGACGTCCTCCTCTCTGATGATCGTATACATACACCTTGGCATCATACAAAATCCCTTACGGCCCGTGTACGTTAAGTACGGACAGTGTATCTTGTCCCCCTCGCAGATCAATGGAGGATCCGGCGGATCAGGGGCGTGAGCCTCTACTGTCTCCTCCGGCTCGTCCTCCTCCGGGTCTGGCTCTGTCCCCCAGTCCGCCAGCGCGCTCTCAATCAGCACCCGATCCGACGGACCTACCTCCTTGCCGCGCTTGTATGCCGTGATTTCTTTCTCGCTGTACCCAACCGACAGCAGCAGGCCGTCGGGATCTATCCCTGCGGCAATACACCGGGACACAAAGTCGGCAAACCAGTTATCGCTCTTTGTCATAACCCCTAATCCTCCGTCATCTTCGCTCCGCAGTTGGGGCAGTAATTAGAACCGGAAAACATAAGTGGATTCATATTACTATTCATTGGCAGACTATTATTTCTACAAGCACATTCACTGCACTCCCACGCTCCTAATCCCCAATCCATACCATTTGGATTCCAAATCCACTTTCCTCTTGGCCCCATCTCCTCCGGGTCTATGGTGGGAAGGCGTTTAATTTCAGCCCAAGCCTCTGCATAATCCCCACTCGTTCTTTTGACGATCCCCATCGCCTCGCTCCTGCTGATCAGATCATTCTTGTCCATGGTCGGCCTCCTCTTCAACATTGA
>ENA-ORRT01000597-ORRT01000597.1-human-gut-metagenome-genome-assembly--contig:-NODE-597-length-18143-cov-5.18239_pt1 | contig 18143 bp, 18 predicted proteins | sample MGYA00242181_ERZ509146 | MGnify/ENA primary metagenome ERZ509146 (study PRJEB26280, sample SAMEA2338624) | human gut metagenome | biome: human gut; feature: human-associated habitat; material: faeces...
CCGAACCCCGATAGCGCGGATTTATTCCGCCGAGGAGATACATTGTGAGTACCATCAACAGGCGAACTTTCATTAAGGGCACGACTGCCGGTTCTCTGTTTGTTCTCACGCTGGCCGGCTGCTCTGAAAAGAAGGACACTCCCGCCAAGAGTGCTCAGACTCAGGGCACAGCTGCTGGTTTAAAGCAGGCTTCCGCCAAGCCTCACTATGTCATGGTCTTTGATCAGAACAAGTGCGTCGGCTGCGGCGAGTGCAAAGAGGCTTTTGCCGAAAACAACAAAACACCAGCCGGTGTGTTCCGTCTGGCCTTAGAACGCCAGAACGGAAGAGAACCCGGAACGGCTTGCCCGTACTGCGGAAAAATCGAGCCCTGCGACTGCGAACGCAAATATGTTCGTGTTTCTTGTCAGCAGTGTCTCGATGCTCCCTGTGTTCGCGTCTGCCCGACACAGGCAGCTCACCGCGATCCGGAAACCAACATCGTGACGATGGATCCGGACAAATGCGTCGGCTGCAAATACTGCATCGCCGCTTGCCCGTACAACGTCCGCTTTATCAACCCTCAGACCCGCGTTGCCGAAAACTGCGACTTCTGTCTGCACACCAAGCTCGCTAAGGGAGAGGATCCTGCCTGCGTCTCTAAGTGCCGTTACGGTGCGTTGGCGTTCGGCGATCTGAATGATCCGAACTCTTACGTCGCCAAGCTGTTAGACGTGAAAGACGCCGTCCGGGTTCGCCCGTATCTCGGAACCGAACCGAGTCTGCGTTATATCCCGGTGATGAAGGAGAAAATTTAAATGGACGGAGCCATCAACTTTACAATGGGTTTATCCGAGGGCATCGCCTGGCCCTGGCCGATCGCCGTCTATTTGTTCTTAGCCGGCATCTCGGGCGGTGCGGTTGCCGTAGCCCTTATGCTTAACTTCTTTAGGCATAAGACGGAAACAACGCCCATCATCAAATCAGCGAGCATTATCGGCTTAGCTACGATTCTGCTCGGCATGCTCTGCTTAGTGCTTGACCTAACCAATCCTCTGTACTTCTGGAGAATTTTGGTCTACTACAACCCGACGAGTGTGATGAGTATCGGCGTCATGCTGCTCTTCTACATCCCGCTGGTTGCAGTGCTGATGGTGATGTCCTTTGCAGACACGTTCAGCAAGTGGCCGCTGTTAGGCTGGGTTAAACCGGTCTGTGACCAACTGGAAAAGTTCCGCGTTTGGATCAACGCGATCGTGATGGTGCTGGCAATTGCCATCTGTGCCTACACCGGTTTCCTGATCTCTGCGCTGATCCGCTTCCCACTGATCAACACGGCCGTGCTTCCCGCCCTCTTCGTTGCTTCCGGTATCTCTGCCGGTATGGCTGCCACTAAAATTTTGGCCGCCCGCTGGTTTCGGGCCCACGAAGAAGATGACGATATGCACGCGATGCACCAGGCCGAATGGCCGGTCATGGCAACCGAGGCTTTCTGCCTGTTCATGATTGCCATTGCCCTGCTCTCCGGCAACGAATCTGCCAAACTTGCCTTCAGTGCTTTCACGGACGGCATCTGGGCAGTCGTCTTCTGGGGCGGTGCCGTCGGTATCGGTTTCGGCATTCCGCTGATCGCTTCGATTATTGCTGGTAAGCGTACCGAATCCAAGGTTTCCTTCTACTTTGCTGGTACCTGTGCGATTGCCGGCATGATGTGTCTGCGTCTGTTCATCCTCTATGCAGGACAGATGAACACCATCGTTTGGACGCGATAAAGCCATAAAATTTCAGCCGGCTCTCTCCTCGAGAACCGGCTGATTTTTTTGCGTTTCCAACTTAGATTTCGAAAGCCGGATTAAGCACCCGGTTAAATTCCAAGACTGCATATCGATCAGTCATACCGGCGATGTAATCGGCCACCGTGCGTTCCACGCCGTATCGCTTGGACCGTTCCTGATAGAGCGGCGGCAGAAGCGCCGGGGAACGCGCAAAAGTTTGGTAGAGCTGAGTAATCATGTCTGCGGACTTTTCTACCGCCCGCAAGACGCGGTAATGACGGTAGAGCTTGTCCATTAAAGTGCTCTTCAAAATCTTCATTTGCCCGCGCGCTTCTTCCGAGAAAGAAATCAGCGGCGTCTTCAATGCTCTGACATCGTCCGGAGATTTCGGCTGCGCGGCTTCAATATTCGCTCGGCTCGTGGAGACTAAGTCATCGACCATGTAACCGATGAGGCGTCTGACCACTTCCTTTTGCTTGCGGCGCTCCTGAATATCCGGATATTCCGCATCGACCTGCGCATGATATTCAGCATACAGCGGAACGTTTTCGATAAGGTCCTTTTCATCAAGGTAGCCGACGCGCAGTCCGTCATCGATATCATGTGTGCTGTAGGCTATTGCATCAGCGATGTTGACCAATTGAGCTTCTAAAGACGGCTGCTCGCCCTTTAAAAAGCGCTCGCCTAGAGCACCGAGGCGCAATGCATTTTCCCGGCTGCAGTGCTTCAGAATCCCTTCTCGGGTCTCCCAAGTCAGATTCAGTCCGTCAAAGTTCGGATACTGATCTTCCAGGAGATCCACGATACGAAGCGACTGAAGATTGTGCTCAAAACCGCCGAAATCAGCCATGCAGCGGTCGAGCGCTGTTTGGCCGGAGTGACCAAAGGGCGTGTGGCCCAGGTCGTGCGCCAGCGCAATCGCTTCCGTTAAATCGGGGTTGATCTTTAAAAGCGTCGCGGTTGTGCGGGCAATCTGCGCAACCTCCAACGTATGCGTCAGACGCGTGCGGAAAAGATCGCCTTCGTGATTCACAAAGACCTGAGTCTTATATTCCAGTCTGCGAAATGCCGAACTATGGATGATGCGGTCACGATCCCGCTGAAACTCCGTTCGCGACGTACTGCTCTTTTCTTCAATCGCCCGCCCTCGGGAGTTTGCCGAACTGCAGGCGTAGTCCGCCAGCTCAAAACCTTCCGTAATCATGGCTGATATCCTTCTTCCAAAAGAACTTCCCTGATCAGGCTTTCAGGAACTTCTTCGATCACTGTTGTTCCGATCGCAACCGGCAGAATAAAGTGAGGAACGCCTTTGGTACTCTTTTTATCGCCTTTCATCGCCTCAATTGCCTTCGCGGCACTGATTCCAGAAATACGAACGGGAAGCCCGGCGCGATGAATCAAATCTCGAATTCTCTTAACGTCGTCACGATTGATCTTGCCCTGCTTTTCAGCGGTCACTGCCGCCAGAACCGTCCCGACAGCCACCGCCTCGCCGTGCAGCCAGGTGCCGTAGCCGGTGAGCTTTTCGATTGCGTGACCGAATGTGTGACCAAGATTGAGTTTGGCGCGCTCGCCTTTTTCTTTTTCATCTCGGGAAACGACACCTGCCTTAATCTCGCAGGATCGTCCGACCACTTCGGCCACCGTCTCGGGATCGAGCGCTCTTAACTTCTCCATATCGCGCTCGAGCTCTTCGAAATAATCTTTATCTGCCAAGACACCGTGCTTAATAATTTCTGCAATACCGGCGCCAATTTCTCTTTCCGGCAGTGTCCGCAAAAAGTCGGAGTCGGCAATCACGGCTTCCGGCTGATGAAAAGCCCCAACTAAGTTTTTCCCTGCCGTCATATTCATGCCGGTTTTTCCGCCGACGGAAGAGTCCACCATCGCAAGCAATGTTGTCGGAACTTGAATAAAGCGGATGCCGCGCATATAAATCGCCGCCGCAAAACCGGCAAGGTCTCCGACCACGCCGCCTCCGAGTGCGATCACGACCGACTTGCGATCCGCGCCCATCGATGCGAGTTTTTCAAGAATTGCCGAGACACTGTTCCAGTCTTTATAAGCCTCGCCGTCAGGCAGGACGACCGATTCCGTACGGCAAACCGTATTGCAGAGTTCTGATACTTTTTTCAGATAAAGCGAACCCACCGTAATATTGGTGACGATGAGACAGCTGGAAGGATTGAGCCTTTTCAATTCCGCCGGGAGGTCTTTAATCACGCCGGACCCTAACTTAATCGTGTAGGAATGGCCGGGAACATTGACTTGTACTTCTTTCATACTTGTTCTTTGACGAATTGGTGTTGATGAATGCTGTCGAGGAGTTCTTGGGCGGCGCGCGCCGCATTCATTCCGTCTGTCTCATAAGAGATGTCGGCGACTTCCTCGTACAAAGGTCCTCTTTCCTGCAGCAGACGGCAGATCTTCGCCATCGGATCCTCGCATTGGAGCAAAGGACGATCGGTGCCTTGTGTCCGCCGGAAACACTCTTCAGGGCTAACTTTAAGGTGAACCGCGACAGCCGGAGACGCTTTCAGTATTTCTCGGTTTTCTTCTCGGATAACGACTCCGCCGCCGGTCGCAACAACCATATCGGCTGCTCTAGCATATTCCTGCAGGAGACGGGTTTCCCGGCACCTGAAGCCGGCTTCACCTTCCGTCTCGAAAATGTGAGGAATCGAGACTCCGCAGCGCTCTTCCAGCTCTCGGTCGAGATCGACGAATTTCGTCCCCATTAATGCAGCAAGCGCTTTGCCGATCGTCGACTTCCCGGCACCCATCATTCCGACGAGGATTATCGTCCGGTTCGGAGGTTGTACTGCCATATGACTCCTTTGCTTTTAGAGCTGCGAATGATCTAAATTTTAGCAATGCACTTTTGATCCTGAAGATCCGGCGCTGTTATTTGATCAGGAAAAACAAACCGATACCGCAAATGACAACACCGAGTAATTTCCTTCCGGTAATCGGCTCGCCGTAAAACAAGAATCCTATGAACAGCAAGAGGATGGCAAGAGCGATATTAGTCACCAGAGAGGCCGTGTTGATTTTCCATCCCGCCCGGTAAGTGAGAATGTAGCCAACTTCCAAAGCCACCACAGCCAAGCCGAGCGTCGGCGCCGTCCAGTTAAGTTTCGAGAGTTCTAGAGAAACAGCCTCTCTCGACTGAGAAAAAAGAAAGACCGAAATGCAGACCGCAGCGGCTGTTAAGTAAGTAACGCACAACGAGAGAAAAGGATTCGCCTGTTCAGGCGTGGATTTAGTACAGATGTTATAGAAACAGTTTGCCAGCGTGATCAGCGCAATCGGCCAAAATAGATTCCAAAACATGATGTCCTTAGGTTTTCGTTCAGTTCCTCTTATCTCCTATTAATGTAAGGTGCGGAACCTCATTCTGCGAACTTACGCCTAGGATCGTGTGTTTTTTCCTGCGTTCCATTCAATCAAAGGTTTTACTCACTAAAATGGATTTCTACAAGAAAAATTAGTCCCTTGAATCCTAAAAATAGAAATGCAGCTTCAAACTTCCTTAGTGAAGGGCGCCTTTACTGCCTCTATCCCGGTGTGTATGGGCTACATCCCGCTTGGTATCGTGTTCGGATTCCTTTGCGTACAGGCAGGCGCTCCGTGGTGGATTCCACCGATCAGCTCGATCCTGATTTATGGAGGGGCGGTTCAATACATGATGATTCCGATGCTGGCAGCCGACATGACAGTGGCGTCCATAGCTTTTGCAACTGCTGTCGTCAATCTGCGGCACGTTTTCTACGGCCTCTCTCTTATTAGATCGTCTGCATACCGCCGGTTGGAAAAAATGGCTGATTGCCTTTTTGCTGACCGATGAGACTTACTCTCTTATTACAACAGAGAAGAAAGACGCATCCATCGATCGTCTGGTCCTGATAGCACTCTTCGACTATTCATGGTGGATTCTCGGAAGTCTGATCGGCGGCTTACTCGGCGCGGCCGCTACAATCGAACTCGCCGGTTTCGACTTTGTTCTTACAAGTCTCTTCGCCATGCTCCTGTGCGAACAGTGGCGAGGCCGCGTCAACTCTAAACCGCTCTGGGTTGCCTTGATCGGTTATGCCGTCGCTCGTTTTATTAGTGCCGACAACGCGTTAGCTATCGCCATTTCGATTTGTGCCCTAAGTGCAATCCTTTTTGCCTTCCAAAAGCATCCTCTGCCCAAGATCGCCCGTTCCGCAGGAGGCTCCAGCCATGAATGATTACATGTATCTCTTTACGGTCTTCATCGCCATGGGCGCAGTGACCGCAGCTGAGCGCCTTCTGCCTTTTGCCTGCTCCTCCTGGCTGCGCAAGCAGCGCTGGGTCGGTGTTGTGGGCAATTTTCTTCCGCTCGCCATTATGGTCCTTTTGGTTCTGCACGCCTCGACCGGCTCAGCACTCGCCCGTGGAGGTCTCCCTGTTCCGGAAGCCGCCGGCGTCTTCCTCACATTGATTGTCCAATGGTTTGTTAAAAAACCGCTCCTTTCCATCTTTGCCGGAACAGCCGTTTACGTAATTCTGGTCAACAGCCTTTTTGTCTAGCATCGAGCCGTCGCTACAGTTTGTAACAGTCAGACAGCTGCGCTCAGACAACAAGAGGTTGGGAGGAAGCGCACGCTTTCCTCCCCAAAAGGTAAAATTAGGCGCTCATACAAACAATTAACGTGAGAATATTGTGGCTGATACCAATAGAACTACGCCGGCTCGTTCCGCCGACAAATCTCCGAAGAAAGTCCCTGCGCCTCGAAAAGGAGGAAGCAGGCTCTGGGCTTTCTTTAAGGGCTTCGTCGCAACTTGCATTGCCCTCGCTTTGGCCGGCGTCGGTTTAGCGCTTTTCGTCTTCGCCCTCGTTTACTCTCAGCTCCCTCCGATTGACACCGTCGTCGACTACAAGCCGAAGGTCCCGATGCGCGTCTGGACCGCCGACGGCAAGCTGATTGCCGAATTCGGCGAAGAACGCCGCGACTTCGTCACGATTAACGAAATTCCGCCGCTCGTCAAAGAAGCTTTGATTTCTGCAGAAGATGACGGCTTCTATCAGCACGCCGGTATCGAACCCAAAGGCTTCATTCGTGCTGCGCTAAATAATTTAGCTACTGGCAGAAAGAGTCAGGGTGCCTCCACCATCACGATGCAGGTCGCCCGCAACTTCTTCCTCTCCAGCGAACGAAGCTACATTCGTAAACTCTACGAAGTAGCAATGGCTTTCAAGATCGAAGCCAATCTCAGCAAAGATGAGATCCTTCAGATTTACATGAACCAGATCTTCCTCGGCAACCGCGCTTACGGTTTTGCTGCGGCTGCACGCACTTACTACGGCAAAAGTCTTCAGCAACTGACGGCCGGAGAAGCTGCCACTCTGGCCGGCCTTCCTGCCGCTCCTTCGGTTTACAACCCGTTTGCAAGTCCTAAACGCGCCAAGATGCGTAGAGACTACGTGCTCGGCCGCATGAGAGATCTGGGCTACATCTCCGAAGCTGAGTACCAAAAAGAAGTCAGTGCGCCGATTCAGACACGCCTGACGCGTGTTGCCGAGCAGGTCGGCACGCCGACCCGCATGAATGAATCTCTCCATGCCGAATACGTTGCCGAACTTGTCCGCACGCTGATGTTCGACATCTTCCAGCAGGAAACCTATACTCGGGGTCTGAACGTTTACACCACGATTAATTCTGAAGATCAGGGCTACGCTTACAAGGCCCTAAGAAGCCACTTGCAGTCTTATGACCACAGTCAAGGCTATCGAGGCCCCGAAGCCAAAGTCGATATCAGCGATCCGAAGACGCGCGAACAAAACATCTCCAATGCACTGCAGGAAGCGCTGATTGCCACCGATATGCCGGCGGTCGTCGCCTTAGAAGTCTCGCCGACGGAAGTTAAAGTCCAAATGTCTCACGGCAAGGTGATCTCTATTACAGGCAAAGGTCTGGATTTCGTGAAGAAAGCACTTCAGCCAAAAGCAAAGCCTGATATCAAGATCGTCCCGGGATCTGTGCTGAGACTTCAGAGCAACAAGGAAGGCTATTGGGAAATCACCCAAATTCCTCAGGCTGAGGCCGCTTTTATTGCGACGGAGTACAACACCGGCGCCATCAAAGCAATGGTCGGCGGCTATGACTTCGCCCTGAATAAATTTAATCACGTCACTCAAGCGTGGCGTCAGCCGGGCTCGTCCTTTAAGCCTTTTATTTATTCAGCTGCGATCGAGAAAGGATTTTCTCCGCAGACAGTCATCAATGACGCTCCGATCGTCTTGGATCCGTCTGAAACCGGCTTTAAGAAGTGGAATCCGAAGAACTTCTCCGGCAAGTTCAGCGGCCCGATCATGATGAAGGACGCCTTGAAGAAATCGCTAAACCTCGTTTCAATTCGAATTCTTCAGGCGATCACGCCTCGCTATGCAGTGGACTTCATCCAGCGTTTCGGCTTTGACTCGGATAAACATCCGCCGCATTTGTCTATGGCCCTCGGTGCCGGATCCGTTACTCCGTGGCAGATGGTGGAAGGCTTCTCCGTTTTTGCCAACGTCGGCAGAAGAACAGAACCGTATTTGATTTCCAAAGTCACCGATGCTTCCGGCAAAGTCCTGATGCAGTCGACCGCGGAAGCAGAAAAAGTAGCCGGGGTTGAAGCGCTTGATCCGCGCAACGCTTACATCATGCATCAGATGCTGCACGGCGTTGCGACTTCCGGTACAGCAGCACGCGCAACCGCCATGCTTAAAAGAACGGATATTGCCGGCAAGACCGGTACCAGTAACGATGCGTTTGACGTATGGTTTGTCGGATATGCCGGCGACCAGTGTGCGGCCGTCTGGATGGGCTTTGACCAGCCGCGCAGCTTAGGCCGCAGAGCTCAAGGCGCAGGCTTAGCGCTTCCGGTCTGGATTGATTACATGAGAGAAGCCATTAAGGATGAGCCGAACGTCGTTCGCAAAGCGCCTCCGGGCGTAACGGAAGAAGGCGGCAATCTCTACTACACCAATCGTAAAGACGCCATTCCGAATCTCGGACTCGATCAGCCGGCTACCGATGATCCTATCGGAGCTCTGATCAATGACAGCTCCGTCAGAGGCCAGATCTTCTAATCTCTTCTGCGGACAAACAAGGCTGAAGTTCTTCAATAGGAACTTCAGCCTTTCACTTTTGTCCGTTCTACCTCAGAAAGAGCAATAGGCTTCAATCTTATTGGCAAGGAGCTAAAATGGTCTGCGGTGAGTGTCTGTGGTATAGAACACATCACCATAGCGCGCAGGGGGTTCGATTCCCTCTGCGGCTATTTATTTTTGAACGGCTAAATTATGCCGATTTAGCTTAGAGAAATGCGAGCTCCGATATCAAGAAACCAGTCCGAACTTTACTCCGGGCCGATCGTTTTTGCTCCAACAGGCTTTAGACCCATCTCATTGATACCTCATCTGCTCAAAAATCCGAATAAATACACAGAGAGGGTCCGAAGACCCTCAATTGTTTTGAAGAATTAGGTGGAAAGTTATTCCACGCGTTCGCCGTGCAGACTCAAGTCCAGACCCATCCGCTCTTCTTCTGCGGAGACTCGGATACCGATCATGACATCAACGAGCTTCAAGAGAACGTAAGTAACAATCGATGCGTAGATGAGAGTGGCGATAACGCTTTCTGTCTGAACCCATACCTGTTCAAGAACCGGCTTCATCGCAGAGCCCGTAATCGCCTCGGAAGCAAACACACCGGTCAGGATGGCACCCACAATACCGCCGACGCCGTGCACGCCGAAGGCATCCAGAGAGTCATCGTAACCCAGCCAATGCTTGAGTCGAGTGGCTCCGAAGTAGCAGATAAATCCGCCGCATAAACCGATGAAGAGTGCCGGTGCCGGTTCAACAAAGCCTGATGCCGGAGTAATCGCAACCAAACCGGCAACTGCACCGGAAATAGCGCCCAGCACTGTGAATCGCTTGTTTTCTACATATTCGCAGGCCATCCAAATCAGCGCTGCGGCAGCGGCGGCGATCTGAGAAACCACGATCGCCATAACTGCGCGGCCGTCGGCAGCCAAACCGGATCCGCCGTTAAAGCCGAACCAGCCGATCCACAGGAAGCAGGCACCGACCATGGCCAGAATCAGGTTGTGCGGAGCCATCGCTTCTTTTCCGTAGCCGATACGCTTGCCGAGCATTAGACAGGCCACTAAACCTGCGACACCGGCGTTGATATGCACAACGGTACCGCCGGCATAGTCCAGGGCACCTGCGGCAGCAAGCCAGCCATCCGGACCCCAAACCCAGTGGCAGATGGGCACGTAACAAAACAGTGACCAGAGCACCATGAAGAGGAACAGCGCCGAGAACTTCATGCGTTCCGCAAAAGCACCGCACATCAGAGCCGGCGTCAGAATGGCAAACGTCATCTGGAACATCATGAAGAGCATCTCAGGGATAGAGCCCTGCATGGTGTTGATGCCGATTCCGTGGAGAAAAACTTTGTCAAAACCGCCGATAAAGAAGTTGCCTTCGGTAAAAGCGAGAGAGTAACCGCAGACATACCAAACAATCGTAATCGAGCAGCAGATTGCAAAGCTCTGCATCACGACGGATAAAACGTTTTTCTTACGGACCATACCGGCATAAAAAAGCGCAATGCCCGGGATTGTCATAAAGAGCACGAGTGTCGTTGCGACCATCATCCAGGACACGTCGGCTGCGTTCATTGCACTTTCTTCCGCCGCCCATGCCGCGGGAGAAAGCAGAGCTAAAAGTAAGGCTGTAAGTCTCATAATGCACCTTCCCCTGTTTCACCTGTACGAATACGAACCACTTCTTCCAACGGCATCACAAAAATCTTGCCGTCGCCGATCTTTCCGGTGTTTGCCGCATTTCGGATCGTTTCCGTCGCAATATCGATCAACCCGTCCGGGCATGCCGCCATGATTTGAACTTTCGGGAGAAAATCCACGACGTATTCCGCACCTCGGTACAGTTCTGTGTGGCCTTTTTGACGTCCGAAACCTTTAACTTCCGTTACCGTCATTCCGGTGATACCGATCTCAGTCAGCGCTTCTCTGACCTCGTCGAGCTTGAAGGGTTTAAAAACCGCAAATATGAGTTTCATAAGGGCTCCTGATTAGTTTGTTGTACGATCTCGTGGGATCTAACCATCACCACGCATAATCTGTGCCAACTTTCTAGTCCTTAAGCCCCAAAGATTCTTACTGTCAGAAAAGAAAAACCCTTCCCTAACCAAGCACCATTTCAGTGCACAACAGGCCTAACCCCTTGCGTGAGTCGGGGCTTTGGCCTGCGGTTTTTCCTCTTCACTTATGCTCCAACTTGGAGCATACTTAGAATACGGGCGCGGGGCCGCCGCATCCCACCGCACTTCCCTTCGGCTCTCGCCCTCTCCACCACGTCAAAAAAGGAGACGCAAAATGAAAATTACCTGCCATATGATCATGTCCGTTGACGGTCGCCTGCTTCCGAAATACTGGAGTCCTCTCTACAACGCTTCCTCCAGTGTCACAGAGGTTTATGAAGCCGCTGATGCAAAATTGTCCGCAGACGGCTGGATCGTCGGACGCAAAACCATGGCCGAGTACGGCGCTGATGTCGTAGAAGAAAAAGAACCGATGGAAGGCCACAAGACCATGCAGACGAATACGTTCATCGGTAAACGCGAAGGCAGGCCGCTTGCCGTCGTATTCGATATCCAAGGCCGCCTCCACTACAAATCTCCGACACTTCCCAGCGGCGAACATATCGTTGCCGTTCTCGGAAGTCACGTCACTCGTGCTTATCAGAAAGAACTGGAAGAAATCGGCGTTTCCTACATCATGCGCACTCCCGGTTCCAAACTTGAAGAAACACAGAGTGCCCTCAAACACCTCGAACACGATTTCAATGTAAAACACATGCTCCTCGAAGGCGGCGCCATTACCTGCGGCAACTTCCTTCAGATGGGCTTGGTTGATGAACTGAGCATGATTGTTTACCCGGGCCTTGACGGTGAATCCGATCATCCTTCCGTCATCGAATGCCAGGGCGTCGTTGAGCCGCTCAAGAAGAATCGTCTGGAATTAATCGATTGCGAAACCATCGGTTCCGGCTACGTTTGGCTGCGCTATAACATTCATCGCTAATCGGCCTCAAAGTTAAGCGATTAACACTAAATAAAACCTCGGAAGATTTTCAGCCTTCCGAGGTTTTCTGTTTTTGGATAACCGATTAGTAGCGGGTGCCCTGGACTACGACATATTTGGCGTCAATATCTTTTTTCAGATAATTAACGAGGTTGTTGGCCGCCGCAAAATTGGTTGCCTTGCTGTTTTCTGCAGTTGAGGTCGCAGAGTGAGGCGTCAGCAGCGCGTTCGCATATCGAGTCAGCACCGAATTCGTGCACGGCTCTTTTGGAAAAACATCTACCGCGCAGCCGCCCAGGTGTCCGGAGGCCAACGCTTGAGCAAGCGCCTCTTCGTCGACTACCGGTCCTCTGGCAATATTGATCAGAACCGAACCGGCCTTCATCTGAGCAATGCGTTCCTCGTTAAAAAGATGGAACGTCTGATCCGTAAGCGGAACCGCAGCGACAACGTAATCGCTTTCTTTGAGGAGCTCTTCCATCGAAACGCTTTGCACGCCGTAAGCCGCATCATCAGCCGGATTCGGATGACGACAGAAATAAATTACTTTCATCCCGAAAGGCACTGCGCGTTTTGCCACTTCTGTTCCGATTCCGCCAAATCCGACAAGCCCTATTGTGTGATTCTTAGCGCCTGGCATTAAGCGGCTGTTCCAGCAGTGATCATGCATGTCTGCACTTTGCAGATCAACGCGCCGCGCAAAATAGAGGATATAAGCCATCACCTGCTCGGCAACCGCGCCTTCAACAAAGCCTTTGGTTCTTGTCAGCCCGATGCCTTCTTTGCGAAGTGCATCAAGGTTGATCGCGTCGTAGCCGATGCCGTTGCGGCAAATAAGCTTGAGGTTCCTTAAGCGGGCGAGAAGCTCGGGACGATAGGTTTCTGTTCCGGCGATTATTGCATCAGCGTCTTCTACCACGGGGTACAGAACGTCGTCAGGCGCCCCGGCGCCGATACCCAGCCTGTTGCGCAGCGCAACTTCAAAGCCTTCAGACTCTAAATAGCGCTTCGCTTCTTCGCAAAAATCTTTTGTTGTAACGACGACTTTCATTTAAGCCTCGAATTAATAATTAGAACGTTTCTTCAGGACGGCAGATTCGATCGATTTTCTTTTTTATCTTGCGCAGTTTCTTGGGCATTGAAGCCGACGGCAGCTCTTCAACCGCTTCGATACTTCCCAGACGGACAGCCTGTCGGTAGACCCAGTTTTCATACTGAAGGCGCTTTAACGTTTGCTTCTGCCGCTTAAGTTCCTCTTTGAACTTGACTTCTAGGTCGCTCAGGATATCAGCGCGATCTTCCAGAGTCCTTTCTCCGGCGTGAAGGAGTTCAATAAAGTGAGATATCTCTTTAATAGACATCCCGCTTTGTTTAAGGCAATCGATCAGAAGCAGGACTTCGCAGTCTTTTGCTTCAAATTCGCGTGCACCCGAAGCTTTTCTTTTCACGCCGGGGATGAGCCCTTCCTTTTCGTAATAACGAAGTGCAGAGGGCGCAATATTGAATTTCTTAGCAAGTTCTCCGATGGTGTAGCTCATGATTTTATTTTTCCTAAAGTGCACTTCTTATCCCTGCATTCTACCGACCTTATAGGTTTGAACGGAACTTCACCTGCCTCTCTTGACGCTTTTTTCCGCCTCTAATTAAAAAAATAAATCTCGTTATTCCAATATTGAATAATGAGAAATTTTTATGTATACTTGTTTCTGTTCTGAACGAACTGATTGCGCCACCACCGCGATATTGCACAAGCAATCTTGGTTATTCAGATTCAGGAAACCGAAACCCTCTGTTTGGGGTTGGAGTAATTGGGGTGCTCCACAAAACCTTACAGATGTTCGAAAGAAGCTTTTTGGGGAAAGCTGGCAACGGTTTTCCGAGCATGATGTTCTCCTGCTCAATGCATCAAAACACCGGTCCGTGTCCTGGCCGGTGTTTTTGTTTGTGCGTCCTGCTTCTTTTTTGAATTGATGAGTCTATCCGGCGCCTCCAGGCGATAAACTAAAAAGACATCAACAAAACAACCGGAGAGGAAGATGTTGAGAAGAACATTGTTAGCAGTGTCTGCCGCGTTCTCTGCAGGAGCTGCCTTTGCAGCCGATAAAGTCGGCATTCGTCCCGAAACCGTTCCGAGTTCGGCCGAGTATCCGCGTCTTCGAGCCGGAACCCAGCTCGATCATTTATACGAGTCTATGCTTGCAAACGGATTTGGTATTAAAAATCCCAAAGCATCTTCCGATCTTCCCTCCGTTGTCATCGTTTCTGATACGCAATGTCCTTGGTGCTCACGTCTTTGGAATGCAACGATGCCGCTCACCGACAAGGTTAACTTTGTCTGGTATCTGGTCCCCGTTCTAAGAGATCTCAGCATTTCTCAGGCGGCCCTGATTCTCTCCTCATCTAACCCTTGGGAAAAATACGGAGAACACGAACTCCACTTCAAAGACGCCGGATTCAGAGGGTTAAATCCGGAAGGCATTCCTGTCGATCAAAAATATAGAGATGAAGTTTGGACCAATGCAAAAATCGCCCGCTGGTCCGGAGTGACATCTGTTCCGCTCGGTGTCTACAAAAATAAGGCGGGGAAATATATTCCTATTTTCTCGGGCTCTTCTACAGAACAAATAGAAGAAGTCATTTTTGGAAAACCTAAATAAGCGATAGATTTAGGGTTATCCTTAAATCCCAATATGAGGGAGGATGGATTGAACATTTGTAACAGACTCCCCTCCAACTTATTGATAAAACAGTATTAAAACTAACCCGCTAACTCGGTATTTTGGATTAAGGGATGACCCTATCAAAAAAATGCAACTTATCGTATAATCTCCCCTTGTTTGACAATTACTTGACTCATTCAGGAGAATCGAATGCAAAAAATTCTTTTGGCCTCTTTAGTCTCCGCTGCTTTTGCAATGCCTACAGTTGCAGCTGAACAAGCCGACGTCGTCATTATCGGCTCCGGCGGTGCAGGCCTCTCTGCTGCTGTTACAGCCCATGACCTCGGCAAAAAAGTTATCGTTCTTGAAAAAATGGCTATGGTCGGCGGCAACACAAACCGTGCAGCCGGCGGTCTGAACGCAGCCGAAACAAAGCCCCAGGCTAAACTCGGAATCAAAGATTCCATCGAGTCTCACTTCAACGACACGATCAAGGGCGGCCACTATCTCAACAACCCCGACCTTGACCACAAACTCACTGACAACGCCAAGTATTCTGTCGACTTCATTAACGACCTCGGCGGTGACCTGAACGACGTCGGCATGATGGCCGGTGCTTCCCAGAAACGCGCCCACCGTCCGACAGGCGGCGGCTTCGTCGGTGCTGAAGTTGTTAGAACTCTCTACAAGGCTTCCAAAGACCGCAACATCGACATCCGTACGATGGCTGACGCTCAGAAGCTGATCGTTAAAGACGGCAAGGTTGTCGGCGTTCAGTTCAAACAGGGCAAGAAACCTGCTCAGATCGTCCACGCTAAAGCTGTTGTTATCGCTTCCGGCGGTTTCTCTGCCAACCAGGCCATGGTCGCTAAGATCGATCCGAAACTGAAAGGCTTTGCTACAACTAACCAGCCCGGCGCAACCGGTGACGGTATCATCATGGCTGAAAAGGTCGGTGCTGCTACTGTTGACATGAAACAGATTCAGACTCACCCGACAGTTGTCCCCGGCAACGGCGAAATGATCACTGAAGCTGTTCGCGGCAACGGCGCTATCCTCGTCAACAAAGAAGGCAAACGCTTCATCAACGAACTCCAGACTCGTGACGTCGTTTCTGCTGCCGAACTGAAGCAGACTGACAAAGTCGGCTACCTCTTCTTCGATAACAGCGTTCGCAAGAGCCTGAAAGCCATCGAAACATACATCAAGAAGGGTCTCGTTACTGAAGGCAAGACACCTGAAGAACTCGCTCAGAAACTCGGCATCAACGCTGACAACCTGAAAGCCACTCTGGCTGACTACGCCAAGTTCCAGGCTGACAAGAAAGACGCTCAGTTCGGCCGTGCCGATATGCCGCGTCCTCTGACCGAAGCTCCTTACTACGCAGTTATGGTTACTCCGGCTGTCCACCACACAATGGGCGGTCTGAGAATCAACACTGAAGCTCAGGTTCTGAACCACCAGGGCAACGTTATCCCGGGTCTCTTCGCTGCTGGTGAAGTTACCGGCGGTGTCCACGGCGGCAACCGTCTCGGCGGAAACGCTATGGCTGACATCGTGACATTCGGTCGTATCGCCGGCCGCAACGCTGCTGAGAACCCCACAGGCGTTATCATCCCGCGTGCTACACCTCCGCAGACAGCTGAAAAGCTCGCTCACGAAGCTAAGTAATTCTGAGTAGTTACTAAAACTGCAGCGCCCGTCAGAAATGACGGGCGTTTTGTTTTTGTCAGATCCTTGATCCGTGATGAATCAAGAGTTTTAGCTCTTGTCTTATTCTTTGTTCTCTGTAGTCGGCTCTAATACCTTTCTACCGATTACATTCATATCTTTATCGAACTCGTAGAGAATCGGTTTGGTATTTTTGATTTCTAACTTCTGAAGCGCTTTAGGGTCCAAATTCGGTTCAATCCAAGCGGACAAGGCTCTGAGGTTGGTGCTGTGTCCGACCACTAAAACTGTCTTACCGGATTTAATTGCCGGACGAAGCTGATCCGTCCAATATGGACCGACTCGTGCAATGACATCTTTAAGGCTTTCAGAGGCCGTTATGACGCGAGGATCCAGATCTGCATAACGAGGATCCTTGATCGGTGAGCGAGCATCTGTCACGGCTAAGGGAGGCGGCGGAACATCAAAGCTTCTTCTCCAGATTTTCACCTGATCGTCACCGACCTCTTTGGCAACATCTTCACGTTTCTTGCCTTCGAGATCACCATAGCAACGTTCATTCAGGCGCCAGTATTTTTGAAGCGGAAGCCATTGAGCAGACATGCCTTTTTGGGCCAGCTGAGCAGTTTCAATAGCACGGTTCAGCTTAGAAGTATGAACTTCATCGAAATTGACGCCGGCTCCTTTCATAATCTCGCCTGCCTTAACGGCTCCGGCTCGACCTTTATCCGTAAGGTCAACGTCCGACCATCCGGTGAAACGTTTTTCAAGACTCCACTGGCTCTCGCCGTGTCTGAGGAGTACCAGTTTATAAGCCGCTTCTTCTGCCTGAGCAGCAGGAACAGAGATCAAAAAAGCGGAAGAGAGAAGTGAGGCCGCAACTGCAGTCAAGAGAAGTCTTTTCATCATTTTTCCCTTGGGTTGATTGAGTTATGGGAATATTCTAGTTACTTCAACCTTCGGCCTCGATTGGCAGAATCCCTTTAGGCGCCAGCTAGTCCCATCTAACCTTGACTTGAACCGGCTCCGTGTAAGGTTTTATGACCTGATCCACCGTTCTTTTTTCCCCGGACGGCAGTTCAATGGGTGCGTGAATCGCCTTATCCAAACGCCACGGTATCGCAAAGAAAGGATGTTCGACAAAGCCCGGTGCCATATTGACTACAGCTTCCGACAGCTCAGCAGTGAGCCCGGGCTTCCCGATCAGCGTATCAGCCATGACGTTTTCTCGAATAGGCGTATTGGCTAACACTTCGGAATCCAAGAGTTTTCTGCCCATGGCCCCACGCATGGAAGGAAAAGAGAACCAGGAATTGACGCGATGATAGTCCCGGCCAGCCGGCGCATAGACAATATACGGAAGATCGGCAATGGCACCCAGTGCTACCAGCCAATCCTTCAACCTTATGTTGTCTTGTCGTCTAATGCGTCTGTCGAAAACAAAAAAGGCCTTCCCGCCGTCCTTAAGGTCGATAGAGATGTAGCCGAAGCGAAGTGCATTGACCTTGAGCCTGATATCTCTGGCTAAATCATGATTAACGTCATCCTGACTCGCATTCGGGAAATAAAGCAAACCCGTCGGACAATGTTCCCAGAGATAGCGCAAACGATTAAAGCCAAATTCTTTCCGAGGAACGTTAACTTCTCCTCTCCAGCTGTTATCTTCGACAACGTACCTGACTGCCATATCCTGCTCCTGAAATCAGTTCTCTGAAACTGAATTCGCATCATCTTCTGACGCTTAAAATTTACGACTTCTTTCTTACCGACTTATTATTCTTGAACCTTTTGTCGGCTCGGCGGCCCTCCTTAACACGCGCCGAGCCTAAAAAGGCAGAGATATCTTCTCCTCCGACCGTTTAGAAGTCGAAAGAAGAATCGTAGATGTCTTATAGGTTCGTATCTTAATTTAGCTGCATGATCAATACTGTCT
>ENA-ORRT01000598-ORRT01000598.1-human-gut-metagenome-genome-assembly--contig:-NODE-598-length-18106-cov-2.26503_pt1 | contig 18106 bp, 15 predicted proteins | sample MGYA00242181_ERZ509146 | MGnify/ENA primary metagenome ERZ509146 (study PRJEB26280, sample SAMEA2338624) | human gut metagenome | biome: human gut; feature: human-associated habitat; material: faeces...
TCTGCGGTAGGGAGACGAACCGCTCGCCCAGGGATTCAAACAGCGCACGCGTCTGATTGACGAGCAACGCGCCGAGCAGTGTGAGCACCCCCAGGACAACTGTCAGGATCAGCAACACCAGCAGTACCGAGGGGAATCCGCGCCCGATTTTAAGTTTGCGCTCCACAAAATGGACCGGACGCTGAAACACCATCGCGAATACAAAGGCCATTAGAAAAGGGAACAGCGGCCAAAACAAAAATTTAAGCACCACATAACCGATTGCGATAATCAGTGCAAAAAACACAAAATTAATCAGAAAGGCACGCCTGCGCTCTACCCGCAGGGATCCCTTCGTTTTATAGTCCTCTGTCATCCATACAACCTCCCGTTTCCAATACGGATGTAAACTTGTTGATGCCCCTATTTTAAACGATATTTATTACAATTACAATTCTGAAAAATAAAAAAAGGTAGAAATTTTGAAAAAATTCGGTGCGTTATCTTTATTCTACCGCCTTTTTGTGTTATGATATTAGGGAATAACAGCTTTCATCGGGTAGTGGCTTATCCATATGCCCGTTGTCTTTTATTGTTTCACACGATGGACTAAGAGGGGGTTCTCCATATGCAGCTTGCAATCATGGGCTACGGCGTCGTCGGCTCCGGTGTGGCGGAGGTGCTGATCAAAAATCACGACAGCATCGTCCGGCGCAGCGGGCAGGACTCCGTACAGCTCAAATACATCCTGGATCTGAAGGATTTTCCGGATGATCCACTCCATGACCGCGTGATCAAGGACTTTAACCTGATCCTCAATGATGACGAGATCTCAATCGTTGTGGAGACGATGGGCGGCCTGCACCCCGCCTATGACTTTGTTAAAAGCCTGCTCGAACGTGGTAAGAGTGTCGTCACCTCTAATAAAGAGCTTGTCGCCTCCAAGGGGGCGGAACTGCTCCGCATTGCGCGGGAACACAACGTAAATTTCCTCTTTGAGGCAAGTGTGGGCGGCGGGATCCCGATCATCCGCCCCATCAGCCAGTGCCTGGCTGCCAATATGATTGAGGAGGTCGCCGGGATCCTCAATGGAACCACCAATTTTATCCTGACCAAGATGATTGACGACCACATGGACTTTGAGACAGCGCTCCGCCTTGCCCAGCAGAACGGCTACGCGGAGAGCGATCCCACCGCCGACATTGAGGGGATCGACTCCTGCCGTAAGATCTGCATCCTCGCCTCGCTCTGCTTCGGGTACCACGTTTATCCCGACAGCGTCTACACCGAAGGGATCAGCCGAATCACGCTGGAAGATGTGACCTTTGCGCACAAATTTGGCAAGGTAATCAAGTTGTTGGGAATCGCCAAAAAACTGGGGGACGGGCGCGTAACGGCCTCCGTCCGCCCGTGCCTGGTAGATCACGCCGGACAGTTTGCCAACGTGACGGATGTGTTCAATTCCATCCTCGTCCGCGGCGATGTAATCGGGGATGTGTGCTTCTATGGGCGTGGCGCCGGAAAGTTGCCAACGGCCTCCGCCGTAGTGGCGGACGTAATTGACTGTGCCAAGCACAGCCACCGCCCCAAGCTGTTTGGCTGGCAAGACGCGAAGGAGAATTATGTAACGGATCATTTGGATGATGAGACAGCGCTCTATGTCCGGGCCACCGGAGATGAAAAGGCGGTCCTTGACGTGTTTCCGGCTGCGGAGATCACTTCCGCCAATGGAACATTTGCCTTTATCACGGATGTAGCCACAGAGCGCCAACTGCTCAACCGGCTGGCACAGATCCCGGGCATTGAAGTGCTCAGCACCCTGCGTGTGACCGATTATTGATCCCCCGTGTGTTCCAACACACGTCGGGGGGCATAACATAACATATCAAATTGAAAAAACACCAGTTAACGGGAGGAATAGTATGGCACTCATTGTTCAGAAATTTGGCGGCAGCTCTGTTGCGAACGCCGAGCGTGTGATGAACGTTGCCAGCATCGTGACGGATACGTACCACGCCGGCAATGATGTTGTGGTCGTCGTCTCCGCACAGGGGGACACAACGGACGACCTGATTGAAAAGGCAAACGAGATCAATCCCAAGGCGTCCCGCAGGGAGAAGGATATGCTGCTCGCCGCCGGGGAGCAGATGTCCATCGCACTGCTGGCCATGGCGATCGAAAAGCTTGGCTGCCCAGTCATTTCACTTTTGGGATGGCAGGCGGGATTTAACACCAACTCCACCTACGGCGCCGCACGGATCAAATCCGTCAACACAGATCGCCTGAGCGCGGAGCTCGATAAGCACCGCATCGTCGTTGTCGCCGGCTTCCAGGGCAAAAACAAGTACGACGACGTGACGACCCTGGGCCGCGGCGGCTCCGACACAAGCGCTGTGGCCATTGCGGCGGCACTGCACGCGGACCGCTGCCAGATCTTCACCGACGTGGAAGGGGTCTACACCGCCGATCCGCGCAAGGTGGAGAATGCGAAAAAGCTGAAAGAGATCACCTATGATGAAATGTTGGAGTTGGCAACGCTGGGCGCGCAGGTGCTCAACAACCGCTCTGTTGAAATGGCAAAAAAATACAATGTTGAAGTTGAGGTCCTCTCCAGCTTAAAGAGAGTGCCTGGTACAATCGTGAAGGAGGTCACCACTGTGGAAAAAATGCTGGTCAGGGGCGTAACCAAAGACAACGACATCGCGAGGATTTCAATCATCGGCCTGCCCGATACGCCCGGCATCGCCTTTAAGCTGTTCAGCGTGCTGGCAGCCAAAAAATTCAACGTCGATATCATCCTGCAGTCTGTCGGCCGTGACGGCACCAAGGACATCACCTTCACCGTGGCCAAGGACAATGCGGAGGAGACCGTGGCCACCGTACTGGAAAATTTTGATATCCCCAAGGAGAACATCGTCTGCGACACCAACGTCAGCAAGGTTTCCGTGGTGGGCGCAGGCATGGAGACACACCCGGGTACTGCCTCCACAATGTTTGAGGCGCTGTATGCCGCCGGTGTCAACATCCAGATGATCGCCACCAGCGAGATTAAAATTTCTGTTTTGATTGATCTGGACGACGCTGATCGCGCTGTATCGGCAGTCCACAAGGCCTTTTTCCCAGATTGATCGTCTTTTCGGTCCGAGGGATCCGTCTGAACCGGATCCCTCGGTCTTTTCATTTACCACTATGGGGCAAAAATCCATTTAGATATTTTTAAGAAAATGCAGGGTTTCAATTTTATATGGGATTGGTATAATAAAAGAGAGTTTTCAATTCAGACTGGAGGCGATTGAGTGGAAAAATATATCGACTATATTGAAAACGCCCTGGCGGGGGAATCCGGTGGTGATACCCTATACCGGTACAAGCGCCAGATACTGGATCAGATGACGGAACGCGCCCTTGAAATTACAGGTGCCGGCATGAAAGACGACCAGGTGACGTTCGACCTAATCCGTGATGAATTCTCCGATCTAAAGGCCGGGTACTTGGAATTTGCAGAGCAGTCACGCCTAAAAGCGCGGTCCAAAGCGCGGCGCAAAATGATGTTGATCGGGGCCCCCTGCTATATCCTGCTGCTGGTCGCGCTCTATCTGGCTATCAGTTTCCTGACCGGGCACTGGGCGCAGACCTGGTTAATCATTGTGGGCGGTATTTTCCTGATGCTCCTCTTTTTTTCCGGCATCGGTATAAAAAAGCTGTGCGGTATGCGGCGTCTCTTCCATCCGTTCGCACGGCTGTTGATCGCCATCGACGTCATGCTGGTGGCAACGTTCGTTTTTCTGTTCTGTCTGATACTCTTCCACATCCCGCACATCTGGACCGTTCTGATCGGCGGGGTGATCGCCCTGCTGATCGCCGATGCAGTCTTTGCCGCGGCAACCCGGCAGAAGCTGGCGGTCATCAACTATCTGCTTTATATTCCGGCATCTTCCGCCCTGCTGTATGTCATTCTGGGCGCGGTAGGGGCCATTCCCTGGAGCCCGGGCTGGATGATCATTTTGCTGGGAGTATTGGCGGACATCCTGGTGATCGCCGGCGTTATCATCAATAATTCCCGCTACAAGTATAAACCGGAGGTGGACGACGTATGGAACGAAAATTGACCGCCGAGCTCTGGGATAAGATGCACTACCTGTTCCGCGATTTTAATGACCGCATGGTGCATGTGGAACTCCGATATGACTATGAGATCGACTTGGACGCGCTCCGGACCGTACTCATCTGCTTTTTTGAAAAGGCGCCCGTCCTCCACTCCAGCTTTGTGGACAGCCCAATCAATCCCTATTGGCGGGTAGAGGATTACCGCATCGATGACGTACTCTCCGTCTATCATCCTGAGGCGGAGGCGTTGGACACATCCATTGACGAATTTTTGACCCAGTATATCCCGCCGGACAGCCCCCTGCAAATGAAGGTCGCCGTCTTTTACAGCGGCGGTAAGAGTGTGCTGTGTATCGTGGAAAACCATATGTGCATGGACGGCGGTGACTTCAAATACTTTCTCAAGGCGCTGTGCCAAAACTACAGTGACTATGTGGAACGGAAAGTCAGCCCCATTAATCTGCGGCAGGGCTCCCGCTCCTACGAGCAGGTATATGCTGATTTTTCCAAGACGGAACAGCGCATGGCGCGCAACCTATATAAAAATGTATGTGCCAAGGACACTCACAGATTCCCCCTCACACCGGACAGCATCCGGGACCGCGCCTTTATCGCCCGGCGTAAAATTGATGCCGAGCGCTTCCAAAAGATCCGCCGCTCCGGCAAAAAGCACGGTGCGACTGTGAATGATATGTTGCTGGCCGCCTACTTTTACAGCCTGTATGAACTGGCCGGCTACCCTGAGAGCGACAGTGTGACTATCTCCTGCGCCATCGACCTGCGCCGCCACATCAAGGACGTCAGCAAAGAGGGGCTGACCAACCACACCGCCTTTATGCAGTGCAATATCCCCGAACGCGGGAGGGATATTTTCCAAACGCTCACCTATGCCAAACGCAGTGCCGAGCGGTTTAAACGGGACAAATTCATGGGACTATACGGTCTCCCTCTGCTCAAAACCGCCTACAGCATCCTGCCCTATACGGCCTCCGAGGAGATCATCAAGATCGGGTACTCCAACCCGCTGATCGCCATGAGCAATATCGGCATTCTGGAGTCCGACCGGCTCTCGCTCGCCGGGCACCCACCGTATGACGGATACATGACGGGGGCCGTCAAGTACAAGCCATATGTGCTGCTCTCCGCCACCTCGCTCAATAACGTATTGACCCTGTCCATGTGCGTTCGGGGGAATGAGCAGGATCAGAAAACAGTGGCGCACTTCTTTGACCTGTATGAGAAAAACATCGATGTATTGATCGGAGAATAGTTTCCAGCTTCTGCGCGCGTCATTTTTCAATTTATTCCCCGTATCAAGATCCTTTTTCCGAAAAAAGCGGTGGGATAAATTACCATGCAGCCAAAAAGCAAGGCCGGTTTGACCGGCCTTGCTTTTTGAATTTAATATCCGATTATCATCAATTAACCTATTCCTGGAGAAACGCCCATCTTACCATCGCGTTCTATAGCGCGCCCAGATACAGGATCGTCCCCGCGAGCAGGCACTGCGCCGCATAGTAGGTGACAATGTTGACAATCCGCATCGGGCGCGGTTTTTTATCGCCAAAGTGCAGGATTCCGATCAGCGCGTCCGACGTGGCAAACAGCAGGCCGCCTCCGCCGAGGAACAGGAGCACCATGGCGCCGTCTGCCAAACCGGCCAAATAGTATTGGGCGGCCAGATAGCAGGCGTGGATCACCGTGCACACCAGGATTGTCGTGTACACATACAGCGGGATCTTCAGCTTTCCGGGCTTCAGGTGGAACATCTTGTTGCCCGTCTGCGCAATGGCCAGTGCGATCACAAGCGCCGCCAGCTCCCACCAGGAGAACGGCTTGACCTGCGGCAGTTTGGCGGTAAGAATATAAATATAGTCCGCCAGATACAGCAGGTGCGCGATGCCAAAGGCGATCATCCCATAAAAGAAATAGTCGTGATTTTCAATGACATCCTCATAATGCAATAAAAAGTCCCCCACCAGTGAACAGACGAGCGCGGCGAGGATGATCCAGGAGTAGATGCCCACATTGCCAGAGCACGCGATGCAGGCGATCGCAACCGCGATAAAAATCGCAGAGCAAACCATCTTCAACGTCAAGGATTTGTAATTCCGCTTGGGGTACTCGGCATACAGGAACCAGGGGACAAACACGATCTCCGCTGCGGAGATCCCAAGCATGGCGATCAGTCCAGTTGTCATCATTCTTTCCCTCCATCAGGCTCAATCGGCCAACTGATTCTTCACAAAAACAAATCCCCGGCCGAGCAGATGGTACGGCCGCCCGCCGGGGAAAATTTTATTGTTTATCGCGTGTTACGCCTGCGCCTCATCGGAGGCGTCACCCTTTTTGTGCTTCTTGGTGCGCGGCTTATCGGAAAAGACCTTTTCCAGTATAACCATGCACACCACAATGACACCAATGACGATAAAAATACCGATCATGCCGATCAGCAGCGTCGGCAGGGAAGATAAAAACGCACTCAAATTGATAATGCTCAAAGAAAACATAGCAGTCAAACTCCTTTCAGCTCAATTACGCCCTTATGCCAGCGGAACCAGGTTCATGATCATACCGCCCGCAATAACGGAGGCAATCTGACCGGAGACGTTGACCCCTGCGGAGTGCATCAGCAGGAAGTTCTGCGGATCCTCCTTGAGACCCATCTTGTGGACCACGCGGGAGGACATCGGGAAGGCGGAGATACCGGCCGCACCGATCATGGGGTTGATCTTCTCCCTGGCAAAGAGGTTGTACACCTTGGCAAACAGTACGCCGCCGGCAGTATCGACCACAAAGGCGACTAAGCCCAGGCCGAGGATGAGCAGCGTCTGCCACTGCAGGAAGTCCTCGCCGCGCATCCGGGCGGCAACAGTCAGGCCGAGCAGAATGGTGATCAGGTTGGCCAGTTCGTTCTGTGCGCTCTTGGACAGCTGATCAAGCACGCCACACTCGCGGATCAAGTTACCGAACATCAGGAAACCGACAAGGGCAACGGACTTGGGCGCCACCAGGCCGACGATGGCAGTAATCACAATGGGGAAGAGAATCTTCGTCGTCTTGGAAATATGCTGCGGGTTGTACTTCATGCGGATCAAGCGCTCTTTCTTCGTGGTGCAGAGCTTGATGATCGGTGGCTGAATGATTGGGACAAGCGCCATATAGGAGTAAGCGGCCACCATGATCGCCCCCATGTACTGGGAACCGTAGTAGTTTGCCACAAAGATGGAGGTAGGGCCGTCCGCCGCACCGATGATGGCGACGCTCGCCGCATCCTGCGGGGTAAAGCCGAACAGGGAGGCGAGGGAGTAGGTAAAGAAGATACCAAACTGTGCCGCCGCGCCGAACAGGAACAGCTTGGGATTGGAGAGCAGCGGGCCAAAGTCAATCATCGCGCCGATACCGATAAACAGCAGCAACGGGAAGAGCTCGTTGGCAATACCTGCGTTAAAGAGGGTATCGATCGGTCCAACCTCCGCGCCCTGGGTTACCGCACCGGAGAGGGGCAGGTTCACAAGGATCGCGCCAAAACCCATCGGGAGCAGGAGCGTCGGCTCCATATCCTTTTTAATCGCAAGGTAGATCAGTACGCCGCCGATGATCCACATGACCACACCCTGCCAGGTGATTTCGGTGACGTTGCTGAACAGGGAGATGAATTGGTTCAAAATTTCCATGTCTCAACATCCTTATTCTTTCTTTTGTTTTTACACCCCTCTTGTGGGCGCATACTATTACAATTATATATAATTCCGGCTTAAGATTCAAGAGAAGAACTGAAGAATCCAAATAAAAATTGTATAAACCGGTTGTTTTGCCGGATATTTTTCCGCCGGAATCAGTTCCCTGTTGTCGTGGGATAGGAAGCCGTCAGGATCTGATCCACCAGAACTGTTCCATCATCCTTTAATGTGATCAGGTTTGCCCCCTTGCGCATGGTCGAAGCATAGGGATCTGTCTCGCACACACCGGTTTGTACGCCATATGCCAGCAAAACATCATGGTACCATACCGCAGAGGTGTTGGCGTGATCGTGGCCGGCAAACACGGCCTTGGTGCTTTGCTTCTCCTCAATCGCCCGAAACATTCCGGTGTTGATATATGGGCAGTAAACATCCTCATTATTGCTGCCGTGCAAGTGATTTTCGGTCGCAACCTTGGCCTGTTCCCATCCGTCCGCGTACTCATTGAGCGGGACATGAATAAACAACAGGCTCGGCAGGGTCTGTGCACCGTTCCCGGTCTGTCCAGCGTAAGCCTGTTGCAGGCCATCCACATTTCGCTCGTACCATTTGATCTGGTCCCGATAGAGCGGCCGGTAATCCATCGTCCCAGCCTTGGCGTAGTGGGAATCCATCAAGAACAGCGCAGCGTCCAAATGATCGGGATCCTCGTGGTCATATACGTTGATTACATAATTCCCAACGCCGCTAAGCTCCTCCGGCCCTTTGGCAAACAGGCAGTTTTTCGCCTTTAAGAATAAATCGGCCAGCTCCTCTCGTGTGGCCTTCCCCTCGGAATCATGATTGCCAAAGATCACCGCCCACGGCTTGCCGCAAGCATCCATCACCTCGATCAGCTTTTCGGTCGGGGGAATATTCTCTTCATCGGAGGTCCAATCCCCTGTCACCACTGCCAAATCAAAGTCATTGTTTTGGAGCAAAGCGTCAAGGTTCTTCCATATCTTGTCATGCTGTTCATTCGTGTGATCCACGTGTAGATCCGTAATCTGAAGAACCTTTAAATCCTCGCCGCTCTTGGTGATACGCAGGCATTCCTGCGCGTTAAAATCGCCGTTCCACGCTCCGTTGAACCATGGCTTGTAAAGGCAGACCCCCAGTATGATTCCGGCAATCACCAGCAATACAATACAGGATGCCAACACCGCTTTTATCTTCCTGGACTTTTTCATTCGATCCATTTTTGCTTCTCTCTCCCTCCGCTGTTATTCGCAAGTGCATTGTATCATGATTATAAAGCTTCGTCAAATTTCATGCACGCCTGGAATGCCGCCCCCCACACTGCAAAAATTGCCATCCCCAATTTGCCAAAATCTTTTGAACACGATATAATGGGAACAAACGGAATGGGGGCGGTCAAATGTCAAAAACAGCACTGGTCACAGGCGCATCCCGAGGGATCGGCGCAGCAGCGGCGCTGGCATTGGCACAACAGGGGTTGGATATCGCTGTGCATTACCATCAAAACCGGCAGGGTGCGGAACAGACGGCTGAACACTGTCAGGCCTTTGGGGTGCGTGCGGAATTGTTTGCCTGTGATGTGGCGGATAGCGTTGCGGTGGCGCGGATGTATTCGGAAATCCGGAGCCAAATGGGGACGCCGCTCATCCTGGTCAACAACGCTGGGGTGGATTCCTTTGGCCTGCTGACCGATACGACCGATGACGAATGGCGGCGCGTGATGGGCGCAGATCTGGACGGTGTATTCTATTGTTGCAGGGCGGTGATCCCGGGCATGGTCCATGAAAAGTACGGCCGCATTGTCAATATCTCTTCCATGTGGGGGGTATCCGGCGCCTCCTGTGAGGCGGTCTACTCCGCCGCCAAGGCCGGGGTGATCGGCCTGACCAAGGCGCTCGCCAAGGAGCTCGGCCCGTCCGGCATCACCGTCAACGCCGTGGCCCCGGGCGTGATCCGCACAGATATGAACGCCCACCACAGCGCGGAGACAATGGCATCGCTGTGTGAGGAGACCCCTGTGGGCCGGCTGGGAGAACCGGAGGATGTTGCAGCGGCAGTGACATTTTTGGCGTCGGACGCCGCCGGATTCATCACCGGGCAGGTGCTCGGCACAGACGGCGGCTTTCTATGAAGAGTGGCGTCGTCCGGATTTTCGTCCTGTTTTGCAAAAAATACGGGCGTTTCTCGTCTAAATTGACCTATTTTATTACGCCGGAAAACATGTTAAAATGAAAAGAGGCAGAACGTGGCGAACGTTCTGTTTCTGTATTGGCATACACAATTTGATCTATTACTTTAACGTGGTGAGAAAAATGGGAATCATCGGTTTAAAAGAGGCGGATTGCAGGAGCTGTTACCGCTGCCTGAAAGTCTGCCCGGTCAAATCCATCAAATTTACAGATGAGCAGGCGCGCATCCTGGACACAGACTGCCTGCTCTGCGGCAGCTGCATCAACGAGTGCCCACAGGGGGCCAAAACCCTACACAGCGACCTGCCGGAGGTCCGGCGGCAGATTAAAATGGGCCGTCAGGTGATTGCCGCCATCGCTCCATCCTTTTTCTCGGACTTTCCGGTGGACAGCGACGGAAAGATCGCAGGGGCGCTGAAACAGCTCGGATTCTACGGAACGGCGCAGGTGTCCTATGCGGCGGCGTATGTCTCCCGGGAATACTACCGGCTGGCCCAGCAGGGGGAGATGAAGAATATCCTGACCACCTGCTGCCCGGTGATCAACGACCTGGTGGAGAAGTATTATCCAGATATGGTTCCCTACCTGGCACCGGTCCAGAGTCCGATGGTCGTGTGCGGCGAGCTGATCAAGCGCCAGTTCGGGCCGGATGCTGTCACTGTATTCATTGGCCCGTGCATTGCCAAAAAGGGCGAGAGCACTGACATCCGGCATAACACCCAGATCGACTACGTGCTCAACTTTGGCGATCTGGCCCAGTGGTTCTCTGAGGAGCAGATCGACGTATCTGCCTGTGAAGAGGCCGAGTTCCTGCGTCCCAATGCGGAGATCATGCGCCTGTACCCCGTATCCGGCGGCATCATCAAGACAGTAAAAGCACTCGGTCCGGTGGATAAATATGACTTCTCCGGTGTAGATGGGATCGACGAGTGCAAGGAGGTCTTTGAGTCCATTCGCGCGGGGGAGATTGAGCACTGCTTCATTGAGCTCAACGCCTGCAAGGGCGGCTGTGTCAACGGCCCGGCGCGCGGCAATATGGGCGCCAACCGCTTTACCGGTTCCATTAAGCTGAAAAAGCACGTTGCCAAGACGGGCACCGCCTATCCGGAAACCACAGGCGAACCTGATATCCACAAGATGTTCCTCGGCCGCGAGGATAAGAAAAATATCCCGGATGAGGCGACAATTCGCGCCATCCTGCGCAAGATCGGCAAGGAGACCAAGGCCCAGGAGCTCAACTGCGGCTCCTGCGGGTACCCCACCTGCCGCGATAAAGCCATCGCCGTCTATCAGGGCAAGGCGGAGCTGACCATGTGCGTGCCGTACATGCGCCAGCGGGCGGAGTCCCTCTCCAATACCGTCATGACACAGACGCCCAATATCACCATCATTGCGGACAGCGATCTAAATATCGTGGAATTCAATCCTGCGGCGGAGCGTGCGTTCGGCATCACCCGCGCCCAGGCGCTGCAAAAGGGCCTGTACGAAATTCTCGACACGCAGGACTTCTTGGGGGTTTTCGATACGCAGAATGATGTCACGGACAAAAAGATCGAACTGCCCCGCTATGGCCTGATCCTGATGATGAGCATCGTCTATATCCCGGAGAACAACATGGTCATGGGTGTCTTTAAGGACATCACGCAGGAGGAGCGCCGCCGTGCGGATATGGTTAAGCTGCGCGATGATACCGTCAGCATGGCGCAGAACGTCATCGAAAAGCAGATGGTCGTCGCACAGGAGATCGCAAGCCTGCTGGGCGAGACAACCGCCGAGACCAAGGTGACGCTCACCAAGCTCAAAAAGATGCTGGAAAGCGACGGTGAGTGATATGGGCATTTATGTACAGACCGCCTACCGGAGCCTGAACAAAAAGGGCGAAGAGCTGTGCGGGGACAAGGTGCGCATCATGCGCCGTGGCGGCACGCTGATCGCCGTGCTGGCGGATGGATTGGGCAGCGGCGTCAAGGCCAATATCCTGGCCACACTCACCAGCCAGATCCTCTCCACCATGATCTATGAGGGCGCGAGCGTGCGCGAGGCCGTGGAGACGATCGCCAAAACACTGCCCGTGTGCAGCGTGCGCAAGCTGGCCTACTCCACCTTCAGCATCCTGGAGATCTCTGAAAACGGCGACGGATATCTGGCCGAGTTCGACAACCCCTTCTGCTTCTACCTGCGTAATGGCGAACAGCAGGAGTTCCGACCGGAGTACAATGAGTATTCCGGCCGCGGTGTCTATGAGACGCACTTTAAGGCAGAGCCGGGCGATATCATCACGTTGGTGAGCGACGGCGTGATCTGGGCCGGCGTGGGGGATAACATGAACTTTGGCTGGACATGGGACAGCGTACTCCAATGGCTGCAAAATGCCGCCGCGCTGGAACTGGGTGCGCCGCAGCTGACCGTGGCGCTCAGCGATGCGGTCAATGATCTTTACCATCACCGCCCAGGGGACGATTCCACCGTTCTGGTAGCGGAAGTGTTGGCCGAAAAACCGGTCAACCTGCTCGCCGGGCCGCCCGAAAACAAGGAGATGGATGCGCGTATGGTGCGCGACTTCATGGCCTCCAAGGGCGCCAAGGCTGTGTGCGGCGGCACAAGCGCCAATATCGTCGCACGGGAGCTGGGGCGGCAGATCACAACATCACTTGACTACATTGACAAGGATATCCCCCCCATCGGCCACATACAGGGAATCGACCTGTGTACGGAGGGCGTTCTCACGCTCAACAAGGCGCTTGAGATCCTGGGCCGCCTGATCGACAGCCCTCCGGACGACGGCCTGATTGACCGATTGGAGAAGAAAGATGGGGCTGCCCTGCTGGCCAAGCTGATGTACGAGGACTGTACGGCCCTTAAAATGTTTATCGGTTCCGCGATCAATCCGGCGCACTCCGACCCCTCCATCCAGTCGGAGCTGAGCATGAAGCTGCATCTGCTCGACAAGCTGGCCATTGCCATGGAAAAGATGGGCAAGCGTGTGGAGAAAATTTATTATTGACATCGTATTAAAACATGATATCCTATTGAATGAAGCAAAGAATTGCCTGTCAGGCTGCGAGACAGAGAGGTAATACACATGAAAAAACTATTTGATACCGCTGTACAAAAATTAAAATACAAAGTCCTGCGCGAGGTGGCACGCATGGAGTATGAGGGCCGGCTGACCAGGGATATCACCGAGATCCCGAAGATCATCATGCCCGGCCCTAAACCAACGCTGCGCTGCTGCATCTATAAGGAGCGCGCAATCATCAATGAGCGCATCAAGCTGGCCGTCGGCGGGGACGACTCCAACCCCAATGTAGTGGAGGTGCTCGACATCGCCTGTGACGAGTGCCCGGCAGATGGCATTAAGGTCACGGATTCATGCCGTGGATGCATCTCCCACGCCTGCGTGGATTCCTGTCCGCGTGGTGCGATCACCATCGTGGATCACCGCGCTACGATCGACCGCAGCAAGTGTGTGGAGTGCGGGCGATGCCTGAGCGCTTGCCCATACAGTGCCATCCGCAAAGATGTGCGCCCGTGTATGAGCGCCTGCAAGGTCAAGGCGATCAGCATGGATGAGGATCAGAAAGCTGTTATTGATAACGAGAAGTGCATCTCCTGCGGCGCGTGTGTTTACAAGTGCCCGTTTGGCGCGATCTCCGACAAATCTTACATTCTGGAGGCTATCCACATCCTGCGTGACTCCGAGCAGAACACCAAGTACCACACCTACGCCGTGGTCGCCCCCTCTATTTACAGCCAATTTGTGCAGACGAGTGTTGAGCATGTGGTCGCCGGGATTAAGGCGCTCGGGTTCCACGCAGTGGTGGAGGCGGCGCTCGGCGCCGATATGGTCGCCTATAAGGAGGCCAAGGAACTGTATGAGAAAAAATTCCTTACCAGCTCCTGCTGCCCGGCGTTTGTGATGTACGTGCACAAGAATTTCCCGCAGTTGGCGGAACATGTATCGCACAACCTATCCCCGATGGCGGAGATTGCCCGTTATCTGAAGCAGTCTGATCCCGGGTGCAAGGTAATCTTCATCGGCCCGTGTATCGCCAAAAAGGCGGAGCAGAAGTGGGACACCGTGCGGCCCTACATCGACTGCGTCATCACGTTCGAAGAGCTCCAGGCACTTTTTGACAGCCGCGATATTGACATCACGACGCTGCCGGAAGAGTATCTGGACAATGCCACTTATTACGGGCGTATCTTCGCCCGCAGCGGGGGCTTGGCCGAGGCAGTGCGTGAGGGGCTGACGGAACAGGACCTGCTCCATACGGGTGACTTCGAATACAAGCCCATCTCCTGCGACGGACTGATGGAATGCCGTGCAGCGCTGCTCAAGGCTGCCCACAATAAGCTGGAGGAGAACTTTATTGAAGGGATGGCGTGCGAGTCCGGATGCATCGGCGGCCCGGCCTGCCTGACCCATGGGCCCAAAAACAAAGCCGACGTGGACGCTTACGGCAAGCTCGCCATGGAGAAGACCATGCGCAGCGCAATCAGCGTGCTGGATATCAATACCCTGTAAATTATAATGGATACATTCCCCACCGGGGCCGGTCCCCTTACGGGAGAAAAGGAGTTGTTTTTTAATGACAATCGAGGTCTGTATCGGGAGCGCCTGCCATCTGCGCGGCTCCCATGAAGTGATTTCCACATTAAAGCACCTGATTTCCGACAACGGGCTTGCCGGTCAGGTGGAACTGAAAGCCGTCTTTTGCATGGGCAAGTGCTCGGACGGCGTTTCCGTGCGAGTGGATGGCTCGGAGATCTACTCCCTGCACCCGCAGGATGTGAACGCCTTTTTCGTAGAGCACTGCCTGCATGCATAATCATGCGAAACAAAAATCCCGGTGCAGCGATGCATCGGGACTTTTGTATATTCAGGATTGGAATGGAAGACAGCGTCCGGGGAATCAGACAGCAAGCATCTGGGCCGGAGTAACTGTATTGAACAGGACGGCGCCGACCGCCACTGCCACGAACAGGGCGGCGATCACGCCAAAAGCAATGATGGTGTGCAGGTTTCTTTTGATAAACGACTTCATTTCAGATCGCCCCTTCGCTTTTGTTCTGTCTCTATTATACGGATATAAGGTTACAAATTAAACAGCAGAACGATTACAAATCAATTAAGATTTGCATCCAATTGTGAGAATTCGGTTACAAGTGGTTACAAATTGTAACTTTTCATGGCCGAGGAGAAAAACAGGCGACAAATTTCGAGGGGAAGATACAAAATCCCCGAATAGTATGTTATAATTTATCATAACAGATTTTAAGCAAAACGGATGTGAATATAATGAACCGTGAATATAGCAGTCCGCCCCGGAGGGACGGGCGGCAGGAAAACATCATCATTGGCCGCAACGCCGTCCTCGAGGCGCTTAAGGCGGGTACGCGCATTGATACGCTCCTCATCTCCGCCGGGGAGCAGTCGGGCAGCATTGGCAAAATCCTCTCCCTCGCCCGCGAGCGCAAGGTGCTGATCAAGGAGGTCAGTGTCAAAAAGCTCGACTTTATGTGCGGCCACTCCCGCCACCAGGGCGTGATCGCTGAGGCGGCGGCCTATCCATACGCCGATTTGGAGGACCTGTTCCGTATCGCACGGGAGCGTGAAGAGCCGCTCTTTGTCGTGATCTGTGACGAGATTGAGGATCCCCACAACCTGGGGGCGATCATCCGCACCGCGGATGCCGCTGGGGCCCATGGCGTCATCGTACCCGCCCGGCGCAGCGCCCCCCTCTCCTTTACCGTTAACAAGGCCTCGGCCGGGGCGCTCAACCATGTGCCCGTGGTACGGGTGACCAATCTGGTGCAAACGATCGAAGAACTGCGCAGCCGTGGGGTATTCCTCTACGGGGCCGATATGGGTGGAACGGACTACACACAGGTGGATTTTGGCGGGGCAGTCGGCCTGATCATCGGTTCCGAAGGGGCTGGGATCGGCCGTCTTGTCCGGGAAAAGTGCGACTTTATTGTGAGCCTGCCCATGAAGGGGAAAATCTCCTCCCTGAACGCCTCCGTGGCGGCGGGGATTCTGATGTATGAGGTCAGGCGCACACGCGACGCACAGCTCAGATGAAACAGGAGGTAGTTGGATATGGAAAAGCATTTTTCAACCGGAGATTTTTCGGTTGACGACATCCTGTTGGAGGCACGCACCAGCCATGACAAGGGCAGTGGGCGCAAGTGGAGCATGGAGGATATTGACGCCCTTCTTGCCGATGAACCGCGTACCCTGCTGGCAGATGAAACACCGGAGCAGACATCCGACCTACCGCTTTCCGATGCGACGGGCAATTTTGTTTTGAAGAAAAATCCCGATCCTATGGTAGAGGAACCACAGGCGCCGGTAGAATACGAGTATACACCGGCAAACCAGCGCCCCCGCTTTTTTGCCCGATCCTCCCTGGTGGAGAAAAACGAGGGGGAGCTTCCCCTGCGCCGGGGCGGAGAGGAAACGCTTGGCACGATCAAGACGGCTGACGTTCGTCTCCCCTCTCCGGAAGAGCCCCTGGCAGAGGAGCCGACGCGTTACTTTAACAAAATTTCCGATAAACCGGAACCCTCCGTCCCCCGGCGCCGTCAGGACAAAGTGGTGGACAGTCCCGGATTTCTAAGTAAGGAAAGCGGCCTGCGGGCCACGGCGGATCTCTCGCCCCTCCCGGTAATTGTCGCCGCAGACGCCGGGATCGAAGACCACTATAAAAATCAGGAAAGTCAGCCGCCAGCGGCCCCTGCAGACAGCATTGAGGGACAGATGTTCTTCAGTGAATTTTTACAGCAGGAGGAACCCGGCGAGCAGATTGACGAGAAGCAGGCGGAACAGGAGCTGCGCAAAAAGCGCCGGGAGAAGGTCAAAAACTTTAAAATCAATGAGGAGTTCCGAGACAGCGAATCCTTCGGAGAGCCCCTCCCGCCGGCCGAGGTCACCGGTGAGCAACAGGACGATTACAATCGGGCCGAGGATGCGGACGGAATCCAGGTGCGCCTGCGCCGGGACCGTGTGACCGCAGCTGTGCGGAGTGTGGCAGCTGGTGTACTTGGCGTATTTGCCGCAGCTGTCGCCATCGCCGAACAGATCCGCACATCCGCCGGCAGTTCGCTGTTCTTCCCCGGTGGAAAGACCGGCCTGCTGGTTATGAATACCGTCGTGCTGGCGCTGTGTATCGCGGTGGGATTCCCGTTGCTCCTGCGTGGAATCAAGGGGCTCCTGCGATTGCGCCCCAATGCGGACAGCCCGGTGCTGTTGGCAACCCTGGCTGCGCTGATCCAGACTGTAGCGCTGTTCTTTTATGACGATGCCTCGCTCGGGGGATTGACGTTGTTTGCCGGCCTCGCGGGAATTGAACTGGCGCTCGGCTTTGCAGGCAAGGCCGTCCTCCTGAACCGGATCAGTCGGAATTTCGCCTTTTGCTCCCCGGAAAAACAGCTTTATGCCGTCCACTCCATCGAACGCGGGGAGGATGCGGAGGAGATTGGCCGCGGAATGCTGATGGGTGAACCGGATATCAAATACTCCGCCCGTGTCAAATTCCCTGCCGCGTTTTTTGAACTCTCCCTCAAGGGGGATCCGGCGGACCGGTGTGGGCGCCTTACCACGCTGATCGTGCTGGCAGCGGGAATTATTGCCGGAGTGGTTGGCGGCCTGCCCGGAGATAACGCCTTTACGGCCATCACTGCCATGGCGGCCGCCGTGTGTGCGGCGGTCCCGGCGGTCTCCCTGCTGGGGAGCAACCTGTCCATGCTGCGCCTGTCCAGGGAGTGCCTGGAAGAGGGGGCGATGATCTCCGGCTTCCCGGCTGTTCAAAGCTGCGAGCACACCAATGCAGTGGCATTCGATTCCTCCGACATTTTTGCGAGTGGCGGCTGCAATATCCACGGGATCAAAACCTATCACAATATGCGCATTGACGAGGCGATCCTGCACACGGCGGCCCTGGTGATCGCCGCCGGCGGCCCGTGCGGCGAGGTGTTTGACCGCGTGATCGAGGGGCGGCGTGATCTGCTGCCGGAGGTTGAGGAGCTGCGCTATGAGGACCGGCTGGGCCTCTCCGCTTGGGTGGCGGGCCGTCACGTGATCGTTGGGAACCGTGAAATGCTTCAGCACCACAATATTGAGACGCC
>ENA-ORRT01000600-ORRT01000600.1-human-gut-metagenome-genome-assembly--contig:-NODE-600-length-18015-cov-3.18892_pt1 | contig 18015 bp, 16 predicted proteins | sample MGYA00242181_ERZ509146 | MGnify/ENA primary metagenome ERZ509146 (study PRJEB26280, sample SAMEA2338624) | human gut metagenome | biome: human gut; feature: human-associated habitat; material: faeces...
AGGCCGTGCCGCTGCTGTGCGACCCGGATCTGGACGCGGTGCGGACGGACCTGCGCCGTCGCCTGGGAATGGCGGAGTGAGTGGCTGTATGCAAAAAAGTCCCGGCCCTTTTTAGGGCCGGGACTTCTGCTTTTTTATGAAGCGCCGTCTTTCTTGGGCTCGATCAGATAAGACGGCAGGCTCCGCTGGCAGCCGGTTTTCTCATAAAACGCTTCCGCCCCCGGCTGGGCGCCGAAATACAGCAGCGTGGGGGTATGGGCCGCAGCCAGCCGCAGCAGCCGGCTTCCGATGCCCTGCCGCTGATATGCCGGCAGCACCAGCAGCTCCGTGATGGTGCCGAAAAAGCAGCCGTCTGTGAGGACTCGCAGGCAACCCGCCAGCTGGCCGCCGTCCCAGGCAGTGAAGTTCATCGTTTTTGACAGTGCGGCGCGGGTCTGCTCCAGATTGTACGCTCCCGGCCAGACCTGCTGGACAAAGTCGAGGAAGGTCTCTCCGGAAAGGCTCCGGTCGTCCACACGATACTCCATGGCAGCATCCTCCAATCCCGTCACGCCTCCGCCATCTCCCGCATCAGGGCGATCTCCCGGGCATAGCCGGGCAGGTCGTTGGGGGTCTCCAGACAGAAGGGAAGATCCTTCAGCGCCGGGTGGCGGACGATCCGCCCCAGCGCCTCCAGACCGATGGTCCCCTCCCCCAGACAGGCGTGGCGGTCCTTGCGGCTGCCGGGGGGATTCTTGCTGTCGTTCAAATGAATCGCCTTCAGCCGCCGGAGGCCGATGATGCTGTCAAATTCCGTCAGCACGCCGTCCAGGTCGTGGACGATGTCGTATCCTCCGTCGGACACGTGGCAGGTGTCCAGGCAGACGCCCACCTTGCCGGAGAGCTCCACCCGGTCCAGAATGGCCCGCAGCTCCTCAAAACGGCCGCCTACTTCGCTGCCCTTGCCTGCCATGGTCTCCAGCAGAACGGTGGTGGCCTGATCGGGCCGCAGGATGGCGTTGAGCCCATCGGCAATGAGAGCGATGCCGGTCTCGCTTCCCTGCCCCACATGGCTGCCGGGATGGAAGTTGTAATACTGTCCTGGCACATGCTCCAGCCTAGCCAGGTCGTCCGCCATGGTCTCCCGGGCGAATATCCGGTTCTTCTCCTCCGCGCCGCAGAGGTTCAAAGTATAGGGAGCGTGGGCGACGATGGGGCCGAAGCCGTGCCGGGCCAGCAGGTCCCGCAGGGCTGCAGCGTCCGCCGGGTCCAGGTCCTTGGCCCGGCTGCCCCTGGGATTGCGGGTGAAAAATTGAAAGGTGTTGGCCCCCAGCTCCAGCGCCTGGCGGCCCATGGCCGCAAAGCCCTTGGAGGAGGACAGATGGCAGCCGATATACAGCATGGCCGCGCCTCCTTCTCTCGGTCTGTACTGCTCTGCATCCGCCGGAAGGCGGAAGGAGATTATATTTTATCATACCACATGGACACTGCCTATGCACGGGCAAAAGCAACAAAAAGCGGGGTCTGCCGGCCGAAACCGGTGACCCCGCTGAGACACTGCCGGACGCTGGTAAAGCGGCGGCCCCGTCCGGCGGGGGCCTTATATGTTTCGGGAGAGCGGATCGGCTTCATCGTCTGTGATGAAAAGTTCCTCCGCCTTCTGCTGCGCATCGATCAGCCGGGCCTGGAGCCGGCGCAGGGATTCCTCCGCATCGGTGATGGCGTTGAAGAGCAACAGATATTCCTTGGAGACCTTCTGCATTTGGTATTCATCCTTTCTAAACCGCCACAAGATCTGGGGACTGCCCTTATCATACACAAAGGCCGGGCGAAATTCTGTCTGAATCTGTCGAGATACCCAAGGTTTTGCAAAAAATTCAAAAACCAACACAAAATAGCAGGAATTTCCGAAAAAACGAAAAAAATCCAGGGCCTTTTGCCGGAAAAAATGGAAATGGCAAAAAAAGCGGTCCGCGTCAGGCGCGGACCGCTCCGGAATTCAAGTCAGGTTTCGGGCTGCTCCAGCTCCCGCAGGCCGGCGATGTCACCCACCGGCAGGGAGAACACCAGGGACTGAGCGGCGCTCTGGATGCCCGCCTTGGCCATGATGGCCTTCATAATGGGCTTCTTCGCCTCGCTCCGGGCCAGGATGAAGACCATCTCCTGCTCCGACGCGATGGACACGCCGAAAAACTTCCGCACCAGGTCTGTGCCGGTGCCCTTGGCGTGGATCACCGTGCCGCCGGTGGCGCCTGCCTCCCGGGCGGCGTCCATCACCAGGTCGGTGGACCCCTGGTTGGCAATGACCACGATCAGATCGTGGGCAATCTCCCGTTCCATAGCAGTTTCTCCCTCCTGTTCATGCAGCAGATATTCCTTGGCGGTGGATCCGCCGATGCTGTTCACCGGCACAGTCATCAAAACGCCCTGGCCGGGCACATCCAGCCACAGGTCACGGGCCGCCTGGCGCACCAGCCGAGGGGACCGGGGGGACACGCAGAACAGCACGGCCTTCTCCGTGGCCTCCAGGCCCAGAAAGTCCAGCACCTCCGTGGTGGCGGTGCCCTGACCCAGGGCTGTCAGCACCAGCGAGATCCCGTGGGTCCGGAACCAGGCGGCGAACTGCTCTGCCCGGCTGCGGTCAGTGATGGTGATGAACAAATCGACGCCCTGCATGGCGGTCTCTCCTCTCTTTACGATGTCGGACGGACCGCTCACAGCTCGATGATCTCCTCGTCCACCGGGGTGGGAGGCGTCTCCTGAGCGGCTCTCTTCATCTTGAACTGATACAAAAGGCCCAGCATCTGGATGGTCAGCAGCGGCGTCATGGCCACCATGGCCACCACACCGAAGGCGTCCGTCACCACATTGCCGCCCAAGGCCTCGCAGGCGCCCTGGGCAAAGGGCAGCAGGAAGGTGGCCGTCATGGGACCGGAGGCCACGCCGCCGGAGTCAAAGGCAATGGCAGTGAAGATCTTGGGGACGAAAAAGGACATGACGATGGCGGCCAGATACCCCGGCACCACCAGCCAGAAAATGGAGATCCCGGTCATCACCCGCACCATGGCCAGGCCGATGGAAACCGCCACGCCGATGGAGAGGCTGGTGCTCATGGCCTTACCGGGAATGGCGCCGGAGGTGATTTCCTCCACCTGCTTGTTCAGCACGTGGACCGCGGGCTCCGCCTGGACGATGAACCAGCCCATCAGCATTCCGATGGGAATCAGGATCCAATTGAAGGACAGGCCGGCGATCTGACGGCTGAGATAGCTGGCCGCCGGCATGAAGCCCACGTTGGCGCCCGTGAGAAACAGGACCAAACCCACATAAGTATACAGGATGCCAATGACAATTTTCAATACTTTTTTCTTCTTTAATTTCAGGGACACCACCTGAAAAATGGCGAAGAACAGCGCGATGGGGGCCAGACACACCGCCACCTCGCTGAGATACGCCGGCAGCTCCTCCTCAAACAGGTGCCACAGGGCCCGGCTGTCCGTCACGGAGGGGATCTCCACCGGGGTGTAGACGCCCGCGCCCGGATAGATCAGGGCCAGCATCATCACTGCCAGGATGGGTCCCACGGAACAGAGGGCCACCAGGCCGAAGCTGTCCTGGGCGGCGTTCTCATCGCTGCGGATGGAGGCCACGCCCACGCCCAGGGCCATGATGAAGGGCACGGTCATGGGACCCGTGGTGACGCCTCCGGAGTCGAAGGCGATGGCCAGGAAGTCCTCCGGCACAAAGAGGGCCAGCGCAAACACAAGAATGTAGAACACGATCAGCATCCGGTTCAGGGGAATGCGGAACAGGATGCGCAGCATGGCGATCACCAGAAAAACGCCCACGCCTATGGCCACAGCGCCCACCAGGGTGGCGTTGGGCACGCCGGGCACCTGCTGGGCCAGCACCTGGAGATCCGGCTCCGATACGGTGACGATGACGCCGATCAGAAAACCGACGGCCGCCACGACCCAGAGCTTCCGGGAGCGGGTCATGGCGGCGCCCACCCGTTCTCCGATGGGGGTCATGGCGGTGTCAGCGCCCAGGGAAAACAGGCCGATGCCCAGAATCACCATCACCGCGCCGATCAGAAAGGCCAGCAGCGTCTCGGTGGGGATGGGCGCAACAGTAAAGCTGAGGATCAGCACGATCACCGTAATGGGGACCACGGAGGCCAAGGCTTCCCGGAGCTTTTCCCAGAGGATGGTTTTATTCCGCCCCAATCGTTCCTGCCATTGCTCTCGTCTCTTCCACGGCAATCTCATCACCTCTCCAAAATTCATACAATTTATATAGATATGATTATAATAACATAAATAGGCCGCCCACAGTGACGAAAAAGCAGAAATTTACAAAATCTTTATAAGCGGAGCGGTGATTCCCTTTTTTCCCGAACTGTGCTATGCTGTACCATATCACCTTCACAGGAGTGCGCAGGATGAAGAAGAGTCCTTACGACAGAGAGCGGTTTTTTGAAAAATACAGCCAGATGGACCGCTCCCGCCTGGGACTGGCGGGCGCCGGGGAGTGGGAGTCCTTGGAGCCCCTGCTGCCGGACTTCGCCGGGAAGCGGGTGCTGGATCTGGGCTGCGGCTACGGCTGGCACTGCATCTATGCGGCGGAACACGGCGCGGCGTCTGTCACCGGCGTGGACCTGTCGGAGAAAATGCTGGCCGTGGCCCGGGAAAAGACCACGGCTCCGCAGGTGACCTATATCCGGGGGGATATGGCGGAGACCCCATTCCCGCCGGAGAGCTTTGATGTGGTCCTCAGTTCCCTGGCCATCCACTATCTGCCTTCCTTTACAGACTTTTTGGAGCGGGTGCGGCAGTGCCTGTCACCCGGCGGCGACTTTGTCTTCTCTGTGGAGCACCCCATTTTCACTGCTGCCGGTCCCCAGGAGTGGTACTACGGCCCGGACGGCACCCCCCTCCACTTCCCTGTGGACCGGTATTTCGAGGAGGGACGGCGCACCGCCCGCTTTCTGGGGGAGGATGTGACCAAGTACCACCGCACCCTCACCACCTATCTGGACGGCCTGCTTACCGGCGGATTCCAGCTGCTGCGGGTGGTGGAGCCTCAGCCGCCGGCGCGGATGCTGGGCCAGCCGGGAATGCGGGACGAGCTCCGCCGCCCCATGATGCTGCTGGTCTCCGCCCGGAAGCGGACGGCGTGGCCGCACGGAAAACCGGGGCGGCGCGACGGCCCCGGATGAAAAACTGCTGGAAGATCATGAATACACAGAAAGGAAGAACTGCTCCATGAAAACAGGTCTGGTGCTGGAGGGCGGCGCGCTGCGGACGATCTTCTCCTCCGGCGTGTGCGACGCTTTTTTGAACGAGAAACTGCCCATGCCGGACTACACCATCGGCGTCTCGGCCGGGATTGCCTACGGCGTCAGCTACCTCTCCCGGCAGAAGCGGCGGAATCTCCAGCTGCTGATGCACTACGCCAATGACCGGCGGTACATGGGCTGGGGGAATTTCTTTGATCCCCGGAATCGCAGCTACTTCGGGCTGAAGTTCGCCTACGACACCATCCCCAACGAGCTGGTGCCCTTTGATTACGACACCTTCGAGGCGTATCCCGGTCAGGTGGAGGCGGTGGTCACCAACCTGCAGACCGGCCGGGCCGAGTACCGGGAGGTCCCCCGGCGGGACGCCAGCTTCCTCCTGCTCCAGGCCACATGCGCCATGCCCGTGCTGTTCCAGCCCATCCGGCTGGATGACGGCGCCCCCTATCTGGACGGGGGCTGCTCCGACGCCATTCCCTGGAAGCGGGCGCTGGCGGTAGGCTGCGACCGGGTGGTGGTTGTCCTGACCCGGGAGCGGAGCTATCGGAAGGAGCCGGAGCAGCTGATGCCCCTGTTCCGGCGGGTGTACCGCAAATACCCCGTCTTTCTGGAAGGCCTGCGGACCCGGGCGGAGCGCTATAACCAATGCCGGGAGGAGCTGTTTGCTCTGGAGCAGGAGGGCCGGGTGTTGGTGATCGCGCCGGCGAACACCCGGGGCTTCTCCCGCACGGAGCGGGACCGGCAGAAGATCCTGGCCCTGTGGCAGGACGGCTTCTTCCGGCCGCCGGGCTGCGGAGGCGGTGCGGGACTTCTGGACGCGGGAGACACCTTCCGCTGGGACACCGGAATAGCAGCAGACCGCCGCCCATCTTTCAGTGGGCGGCGGTTTCCTCTTGGCGGAAGTGGTTTTGCACAAGAAATCCGTACTGCTTTTTGCGTTTTACCATATTTTTACGCAAATTTTACAAAATCTTAGAAATCCTCTTTCCAGCGTGCCGCTTTGCATATATAATGTTGGAGCGCAGTATACATGACAGAATCGGACCGGCCGTGCCAGACGGTCTGGAATACTGGGAAAGGAAAGCGCAGTTATGGACATTTTCTCCGTCTTTACCCTCTGCGGCGGCCTGGCGTTCTTCTTGTACGGCATGACCGTCATGTCCAAGAGTCTGGAAAAGATGGCCGGCGGCAAGCTGGAGCGGATGCTCAAGCGCATGACCTCCAGCCCCTTCAAGAGCTTGCTGCTGGGCGCGGGCATCACCATCGCCATCCAGTCCTCCTCCGCCATGACGGTGATGCTGGTGGGCCTGGTGAACTCCGGCGTCATGGAGTTGAGACAGACCATCGGCATCATCATGGGCTCCAACATCGGCACCACCCTGACGGCGTGGATTCTGTCTCTCACCGGCATCGAGAGTGAGAACGTCTTTGTGAACCTGCTGAAGCCGGAGAACTTCTCTCCCCTGATCGCTCTGGCGGGTATCCTGCTGATCATGGGCTCCAAGCGCCAGCGGCGCCGGGACGTGGGGCGCATCATGATGGGCTTTGCCATTTTGATGTACGGCATGGAGCTGATGAGCGGCGCCGTCAGCCCTCTGGCGGAGATGCCCCAGTTTGCCGGGCTGCTCACCGCCTTTGAAAATCCCCTGCTGGGTGTGTTGGTGGGCGCGGTGTTCACCGGGATTATCCAGTCATCCGCTGCCTCTGTCGCCATTCTGCAGGCCCTGGCCATGACCGGCTCCATCACCTACGGCATGGCCATCCCCATCATTATGGGGCAGAACATCGGCACCTGCGTCACCGCCCTCATCAGCTCCATCGGCGTCAACCGCAACGCCAAGCGAGTGGCGGTGGTCCACATCTCCTTCAACGTCATCGGCACCGCCGTGTGCCTGATCCTCTTCTACGGCGGCGACATGATCCTCCACTTCACCTTCCTGAATCAGGCCGTGGGGGCCGTGGGCATCGCCTTCTGCCACACCGCCTTTAACGTGTTCACCACGATCCTGCTCCTGCCCTTCTCCCGCCAGCTGGAAAAGCTGGCGCGGAGACTGGTGCGGACCGAGGACACCCGCGAGAGCTTCGCCTTCCTGGATCCCCTGCTGCTGCGGACCCCCGGCGCGGCAGTCAGCGAAAGCGTCGCCATGGCAGGCCGCATGGGACAAGCCGCCCGGGAGAACATCTGCCTGGCGACGGACCAGCTCTCCCAGTACAGCCGGGAGCGGGAGACCCAGATCCTGCAGAACGAGGACAAGCTGGACATTTACGAGGACCGGCTCAGCAGCTACCTGGTGGAGATCTCCCAGCACGGGCTGTCCATGCAGGACATGCGCACGGTTTCCCGCTTGCTCCACGCCATCGGGGACTTCGAGCGGATCGGCGACCATGCCGTGAACATCCAGGAGTCCGCCCAGGAGCTCCACGACAAGGAGCTCCGGTTCTCTGACAGCGCCCGGGAAGAGCTGCAGGTGCTGCTCTCCGCGCTGGATGACATCCTGGACCTGACCATCCGCAGCTTCCAGGCAGCGGACGTGGAGACCGCCCGCCGGGTGGAACCCCTGGAGGAGACCATCGACCAGCTGATTGAGGAGATCCGAAGCCGCCATATCCAGCGGCTCCAGGCGGGCCAGTGCACCATCCAGCTGGGCTTTGTGCTCAGCGACCTGCTGACCAATATCGAGCGGGCGTCCGATCACTGCTCCAACATCGCCGTCAGCGTCATTGAGGAGTGCTCCGGCGGCCCCGGCCGCCACGCCTATCTGCAGGAGGTGAAGGCCGGCGGCGCCTTCGGCGAGGACCTGCGGCGCGACCGGAAGAAATACCATCTCCCCGAGGCATGACGGAAAGCGGACAGGCTCTGTGTCTACCAGACGCAGGGCCTGTTTTTTATCATTCAGGTATAGCCGTCCCCTGTCGGAGGGAAAATACCCCTATCTCACCGAAAACAGGAGGAATCCGTATGTCTGTGGATCTGAAGAACAGCGAGACCCTGAAAAACCTCATGCGGGCCTTTGCGGGCGAAAGCCAGGCCCGGAACCGCTACACCTTTGCCGCCTCCGTCTGCCGCCAGCAGAAGCTGCATGTGGTGGAGGCGGTGTTCCGCTTCACTGCGGACCAGGAGAAGGAGCACGCGGAGATTTTTTACAACCACATGAAAGAGCTGGCGGGCCAGACCGTGGCCATCGACGGCACCTATCCCGTGGACCTGACGAACGATGTGAAGGAGCTGCTCCGCAAGGCGCAGCATAACGAGTATGAGGAGCACGACCCGGTATACAAGACCTTCGGCGACGTGGCCCAGCAGGAGGGCTTTTCCGCTGTGGCGGCTTCCTTCCACAAGATCGCAGAGATCGAGCGGGCCCATGGCAACCGCTTCGGCAGGCTGGCGGATCTGCTGGAACAGGGAAAGCTGTTTGTCTCCGATGTCCAGTGCGCCTGGATGTGCCTGAACTGCGGTTATATCTTTGAGGGGACGGCAGCCCCCAAGGTCTGCCCTGTGTGCCAGCACGACCAGGGCTTTTTCGTGCGGCTGGAGATGGCACCCTTCGGGGACGCGGTGCTGAAAAAGTGAATCAGGCTCCCAAGGCGGGGAGGCCGGAAAAGCGGCCTCCCCGCCCTCTTGCGGTCGGATCTGAATATTCACTCTTTTATTCATCTGCAATATACATCGATGCTGGAAATATTCACAAATTTTCGGCTGTTTTTCCGGGATTGAACCGGATAAAATAGAGCACTCCACCAACAGGGGCAAATAAATATTCATTTTTGCACGAAAATCTATTGACAAGAGGGAGGGAACGTGATAAGGTAAGGCATGTTCCGGCGGGAGGTGCTTCCTCCCTTGGAAATTCAGAGAAAACCGCCCCGCGACCGCGGGAGCATGAAAAAGGGAGATTGCGATACCATGAAGAAGTTTCTTGCATTGATTCTGACGCTGGCCATGGCGCTGTCCGTCACGGCCTGCGGCGGCAGCGACGACACTGCGGATGACACCGCCGACGGCGAGGGCTCCGGCACGGAGGAGACTGCGGATTACGCCTCCATGACTGACGACGAGCTGAAGGCCGCCATCACCACTGTGGAGGGCGGGAAGCTCACCGTCGCCACCAGCCCGGACTTCGCCCCCTATGAGTTCTACGCCATTGATGAGAACGGCGATCCCCAGCTGGCTGGCTTTGATATGGACCTGGCCCAGTATATCGCCGACTACCTGGGCCTGTCCCTGGAGATCGTTCCCATGGACTTTGACGGCACCATCATGGAGCTGCAGAACGGCAATGTGGACTTGGGCATGGCCGGGTACTCCCCCGATCCCAAGCGTGCCGACAGCATGGACTTCTCTGACATTTACATCACCGGCGGCCAGTCTTTCGTGTGCGTGGAGTCCAACAAAGACCTGTTCACCTCTTTGGAGGATGCCAACAATGCCGACTATCAGATCGGCGCTCAGGTGGGTTCTATCCAGGCGGATCTGGCGCATGAGAACACCCCGGACGCTGATATCATCGAGCTCGCTAAGGTGCCCGATATCATCGCCGAGCTGGTGACCGGCAAGCTGGACGGCGCCTTTATCGAGACCATGGTGGCCGAGAGCTATGCCACCCAGTATCCCGAGCTGTGTCTGGTGCTGGAGGTCCCCTATGACGCCGAAGGCTCTGTGGTGGGCGTCACCAAGGGCAACGCCGCCCTGCTGGAGGGTGTGAACCGTGCCATCGCCGCCGCCAAGGAGGATGGCTCCTTCGATCAGTATGTGCTTACGGCCAACGAGCTGGCTTCTGGCGACATCATCGAGGGCCTGGTGGACGAAAACGGCGAGGCCGTTCAGTAAGCTTGTAAAACTTTCAATTCCTCCCTGCGGCTGCGCAGGGAGGAATTGGCCGCTTTCTCATATATTTTGGTAAAGATAGAAGGAGGAACCGCCCGTGTTTACAGCCGCCGGTTTCGAAAGAACTTGGGAGTACATAGACCTTTTCAAAGAGGGCCTGATTTGTACCGTCTCCCTCTCCCTGCTGACCGTGATTTTCGGTTTTGTCCTGGCACTGCTCCTGGCCATCATGCGGCTGTCCAATGTGCGGCCGTTTCGCTTTCTGGGTCTGACCAAGGACGGCCATCTCCGGGAACAGGGCGTGCTGATGGTCCTCAGCAGATTTAACCCCCTCAGCTTCATCGCCACGGTTTACGTGGAAGTCTTCCGGGCCACCCCTATGCTGGTTCAGCTTTTCATGATCTATTATGTGGTGTTCGGAGATATTGATCTGCCCTCTTTCAAGATCTTTGGAACCATTCGCTTTGAACGGTTCCTCCCGGGCGTGATTGCCCTGTCCCTGAACTCCGGGGCCTATCTTTCCGAGATCATCCGCTCCGGTATCCAGTCCATCGACGGCGGTCAGACGGAGGCGGCACGGTCCCTGGGACTCAGCCAGGTGCAGAACATGCGATTCGTGATTCTGCCACAGGCTATCAAGAATATCCTGCCTGCCATCGCCAACGAGTTCGTCACCATTATCAAGGAGTCTTCTATCTGCTATACCATCGGCGTTCAGGAGATCATGTACGCGGTTTCCTCCATCAAAGGTGCGACCTACCGCATTGCGGAACCGCTTGTGGTGGCCGCCTGTGTCTACTTCTGCCTGACGTTCCCCACCAGCAAGATCATCGCTTACTTCGAAAGGAGAATGAGCCGTGGCGACCGGAGATAAGCTGATCCAAGTCAAGGACCTGAAGAAATACTACAACCGGGGCGCCATCAAGGCCTTGGACGGCGTCACGGTGGACATTGACCAGGGCGACGTGATGGTGGTCATCGGCCCCTCCGGTTCCGGCAAGTCCACGTTCCTCCGCAGCCTGAACCTGCTGGAGGAGCCTACCGGAGGATCTATCCTCTTCAATGGGGTGGATATCACAAAAAAGAAGATAAAAAATGCGGAGGGCAAAACGGTAAAGGTGGACATCGACCAGCACCGCCAGAAGATGGGCATGGTGTTCCAGCACTTCAACCTCTTCCCTCACATGACCATCATGGACAACATGACCCTGGCCCCCATCCAGGTGAAGCACATGGACCGGGGCGAGGCGGAGAAAAAGGCCCTGGCCCTGTTGGACCGAGTAGGCCTGCAGGACCGTGCCCGCGCCTATCCCATCCAGCTCTCCGGCGGCCAGAAGCAGCGGATTGCCATTGTCCGGGCATTGATGATGGAGCCGGAGGTTATGCTCTTTGACGAGCCCACCTCCGCCCTGGACCCGGAGATGGTGGGCGAGGTGCTGGAGGTCATGAAGGAGCTGGCCCAGGAGGGCATGACTATGGTGGTGGTCACCCACGAGATGGGCTTTGCCCGGGAGGTGGGCAGCCGGGTCCTCTTCATGGCAGACGGCAAGCTGCTGGAGGAGGGCTCCCCCGCCGACATTTTCGGAAATCCCCAGCACCCCCGGCTCCAGGACTTCCTCAGCAAGGTACTGTAAGGCAGCCTGAGCCCAGTGCCGCCCGCTGGGCGGCGGGACCGGGCAACTGCGGGGCGCGCACATCTGTGCGCGCCCTTTTTAACGGGCCGGGGCATCCGGCGCAGAAAGGAGCATCCCCATGACAGCAGAAAAGCAGGCGGCCGTCGCCGCCATCGAAAAAAAAGCAGATCTGGTAGCCCAGGTGGCAGATGAGATCTGGTCCTTTGCGGAGTTGTCTCTCCAGGAGGAGCAGTCCGCCGACCTGTACTGCCGAGTGCTGGAGCAGGAGGGCTTCAAGGTGGAGCGAGGCATCTGCAACATCCCCACCGCCTTCTCCGCCTCCTACGGCAGCGGGCGGCCCATCATCGGCCTGCTGGCGGAATATGACGCGCTCTCCGCCCTGTCCCAGAAGGGCGGCAGCCTGACGCGGGAGGAGCTGGTCTCCGGCGGCTGCGGCCACGGGTGCGGGCATAACCTGCTGGGCGCCGGGGCCATGGCCGCCGCTCTGGGAGTGAAGGCGTATCTCGAGGCCGCCAAGATCCCCGGCACCGTGGTACTGTATGGCTGCCCCGGCGAGGAGGGCGGCGCCGCCAAGGCATTTATGGCCCGGGATGGGCTATGGTACGGTCTGGATGCGGCCCTCACCTGGCACCCGGACGACGCCAACGAGGTGCTTACCGGCTCCTCCAACTCCTGCATCCAAACCCAGTACCACTTCACCGGCGTGGCGGCCCATGCCGCCGGAGACCCGGACCGTGGCCGCAGCGCCCTGGACGCGGTGGAGCTGATGAACGTGGGCGTCCAGTTCCTGCGGGAGCACATGAGTGACAAGGCTCGGGTCCACTACGCCATCACCGATGCCGGCGGCCGGAGTCCCAACGTGGTCCAGCCCAGGGCCAGCGTGCTGTACATGGTCCGGTCCAATCATGTGGCGGAGGCCGTGGAGCTGCAGGCCCGGGTGGACAAGATCGCCCAGGGCGCAGCTCTGATGACTGAGACTACGGTGGAGAAGAAATTCATCGACGGCCTGGCGGACACCGTCACGAACCACGCCCTGGAGCGGGTCCTCTACCGAAATTTCGAGGCCCTGGGGGTCCCCAGTTACACGCCGGAGGAGCTGGCCTTTGCCGACAGCCTGGCCGGCACCTATTCCGGCAGTGACCGGGCGCCGGGCGTGGGCAGCCAGTATGATCTGGACTACGCGGCGGATGCCCAGGCCAGGCGGGCCCAGGCCGGCCACGCCATGAACCGCTTTCTGCTGCCCCTGTACCAGGGGGACGCCTTCCAGCCCGGCTCCACGGATGTGGGCGACGTCAGCTGGCAGTGCCCTACTGCACAGATCCACGTGGCCGCCTGGCCCAACGGCTGCCCCGGCCATAGCTGGCAGAATGTCTCCTGCGGCCGGACAGACAAAACTGTACCGGCGAGTGCCAGGGACAGACAGCGGCCACAAGGCGTCCCTCCAGGCCGGCAAGGTCCTGGGGGCGGCCGCCATTGACCTGCTGACGGACCCGGCCCTGCTGGAGGAGGCAAAGACGGAGTTTCAGCGCCGGACGGCGGCAGGCTACACCTGCCCTATCCCCGCGGACGCGGTACCCACCATCGCAGACTGATTAAAAGGGCGCCCCGGTCAAAGCCGGGGCGCCCTTTTGTCGAAACAACCAATTATTTTTTCAGGTTACCAAAAATTTTGTTTGCTTTTGGGGAAATCCATGGTATCATAAGAGCAGAAGCCTCAAGCCTCGACTTCCGCACCACAGAACGCGCGGAGTTTCCGCCCGAAAGGAGTCCTGCCCATGGAGTCTCGCTTTGACCGCCGGGAGCTGCTGTTTCAGCCCCGGGGAATTCCGCCCCTCGGCACCTCGCTCTCCCTGGCCCTGCAGCATCTGGTGGCCATGATCGTGGGGTGTGTCACCCCGCCTATCATCATCGCCGGAGCCATCGGCCTCAGCCAGGAGGAGCAGGTGCTGCTGATCCAGGCATCCCTGGTGATGTCCGCCGTGTGCACATTCCTCCAGCTGTATCCCATCGGCGGGCGGTTCGGCTCTGGCCTGCCGGTGATCCTGGGTGTCAGCTTTGCCTATGTTCCCAGTATGCAGGCCATCGCCGCCTCCGGCGGCGGAGTGGCGGCCATTGCCGGCGCCATGATCGTGGGCGGCATCGTGGCTGTGCTGGTGGGCGTGTTCGTCAAGAAGATCCGCCGGCTGTTCCCGCCGGTCATCACCGGCACGGTGGTGTTCACCATTGGCCTCTCCCTCTACCCTACCGCCATCAACTACATGGCCGGCGGCACCGGCAACACCTATGAATCCGTGGTGGCGCAACAGGGGCTGACGGAGGCGCTGGTATATGGCTCCTGGCAGAACTGGCTGATCGCGGCCCTGACGCTGACTGCCGTGCTGGTGCTGAACCACAAGGCCAAGGGCATCTGCAAGCTGGCTTCTATCCTGATCGGGATGCTGTTCGGCTATGCGGTGGCGCTCTGCTTCGGCATGGTCAGCTTTGCCGACGTGGGAAATGCTGCCTGGTTCGCCCTGCCGGAGCCCCTGCACTTCGGTCTGAAGTTCGATCCAGCCTCCTGTGTGGCCATCGGGCTGTTGTTTGCCATCAACTCCATCCAGGCCATCGGCGACTTCACCGCCACCACCGTGGGCGGCCTGGACCGGGATCCCACGGACCAGGAGCTCCAGGGCGGTATCATCGCCTATGGCACCAGCAATATCCTGACGGCGCTGATGGGCGGCCTGCCCACGGCTACCTACTCCCAAAATGTGGGCATCGTCACCACCAACAAGGTGGTGAACCGGACGGTGTTCGCCATTGCCGGGGGATTCCTGCTGCTGGCGGGCATCTCCCCCAAATTTGCGGCGCTGCTGACCACCATTCCCCAGTGCGTGCTGGGGGGCGCCACAGTGACGGTGTTTTCCACCATTGCCATGACGGGCATGAAGCTCATCGCCTCCCAGGACCTGACGGCCCGGAACACCACCATTGTGGGTCTCTCTGCTGCTCTGGGCGTGGGGATTTCCCAGGCCTCCGAGGCCCTCAGCCAGTTCCCGGAGGCGTTCACCATGGTGTTCGGACAGTCTCCCGTGGTGATCGCAACTATCATGGCGGTGCTGCTGAACCTGATTTTGCCCAAGGAGAAATGAAAAAACGAACGCCGGATGGGTTTCCATCCGGCGTTTTTATTTAGGGGGCGGGGCGCTCAGATCTCCCGGCGGCCCTCTAGGGCCCGCATCAGCGTGGCGTCGTCGGCGAACTCCAGATGTCCGCCCACGGGAATGCCGTAGGCCAGGCGGGTCACCCGCACGTCAAAGGGCTTTAAGAGCCTGGCGATATACATGGCTGTGGCCTCCCCCTCCGTGTCCGGATTGGTGGCCATGATGACTTCCTTCACCTCGCCGCTGGCCACCCGCTCCACCAGGGATTTGATGGCCAGGTCGTCCGGCCCCACGTGGTTCATGGGAGAGATGACGCCGTGGAGCACGTGATACCGGCCGTTGTACTCCCTGGCCCGCTCTATGGCGGCCACGTCCCGGGGATCCGCCACCACGCAGATAACGGAGCCATCCCGCTTGGGGGAGGCGCAGATGGGACACAGCCCCCCGGCGGTGAAGTTTTGGCACACCGGGCAGCAGGTGACGCTTTTCTTGGCGTCCAGGATGGCGTCGGCGAACTCCTTGGCCTCCGCCTCCGGCAGGCCCAGCACGTAAAAGGCCAGCCGCTGGGCAGACTTGCCGCCGATGCCCGGCAGGCGGGCAAACTGCTCCACCAGTTTTTCAAGAGGTGCGGGGAAATATTCCATGGTCTGATGCTCCTTCAAAGGGTTCGTATCCGGTCTCCGGCCGGGTATGGGAAAAAGAGGCGATCACCGGGGCAGATCGATGGCGAACAGGGCCGCCGTGCCGCCGGTGTGGACAAACAGCAGGTCGTCCTGCCCGTCAAAAGCTCCCTGGCGCAGCAGCTGCATCATGCCGGCAAAGGCCTTCCCGGTGTAGACCGGATCCAGCAGGATGCCCTCCGTCCGGGCCAGCTCCTCGATATAGGGGGTATCCTCCGGATTCGGCAGGGCATAGCCGGGGCCCATGTGCTCCACCATCTGAAATGCATTCTCTTCCGGCTGGAAGGGGCACTCCAGCAGTGCTGCGGCCTCCCCTGCCAGGCGGGGGACGATCTTGTCGAAGGGGCCGCTGTCCACGGCGATGCCGGTGACCTTCACACCGGGCAGAAACAGCCCGGCTCCCAGCAGCAGCCCAGCGGCCGTGCCGCCGGAGCCGGTGGCGGAGACGATGTGTCCCAGCCGCACGCCCGCAGCCATAGCCTGGACGGCGATCTCCCGGGCGCCGCTCACGTAGCCCACGGCGCCGAGGGCCGTGGAGGCGCCCACGGGAATATAGCAGCACTTGTGCCCCGCCTGCTCCAGCGTGCCGCCGATCCGGTGCATCTCTGCATAGATCTCGTCATAGGAATCCATGTCCAGCAGACGCACCTCGGCGCCGAAGAGCTCGTCCAGCACCAGATTGCCCCGGTGCTCCGTGACGCCCCGGCGCTTCAGCAGCAGGATGCACTTCATCCCGAGCCGCGCGGCGCAGGCGGCGGTGAGGGCCGCGTGGTTGGACTGGGCGCCGCCGGTGGTGAATACCGTGTCGCACCCCTGGTCCAGGGCCTCCGCCAGAACGAATTCCAGCTTGCGGACCTTGCTGCCGCCCAGGGCCACGCCGCACAGGTCATCCCGCTTGATCCAGATGCCCCGGCCGTACTGCTCGCTCAGCCGGTCCAGCCGGTAAAACGGGGTGGGAAACACGCCCAGCCGGACCCTGGGCAGATCGTGCAGATTCCGCATGGCGCGCGCCCTCAGCCCCGCAGCTCCGCGATGCGGGCGGGGATATCGTCAGCCTTGTAGACGGCGCTGCCGGCCACCAGCACATTGGCGCCGGCGGCGATGCAGGTCTTGCAGGTGACGGGATCCACGCCGCCGTCCACCTCCAGCTCGCAGCCGGGGTTCTTCTCATCGATCCAGCGGCGGATGGCGGAGACCTTGGGCATCATATCCGCCATGAATTTCTGGCCGCCGAAGCCCGGCTCCACCGTCATCACCAGCACCAGTTCCACCTCATTCAGGAAGGGCAGGACCGTCTCCGCAGGCGTTTTCGGCTTCAGCACCACACCGGCCCGCTTGCCCTTGGCGTGGATCCTGGCAATGGCGTCGTGGAGCTTTTCCTCCGTGTCGGACTCCACATGGACCGTCACCAGGTCGGCGCCGGCGTCGCAGAACTGCTCCACATACCGGCCCGGCTCCACGATCATCAGGTGAACATCCAGGGGCAGCGCCGTGGTGGGGCGGATGGATTTCACCACCGGGATACCGATGGTAATGTTGGGGACGAACATGCCGTCCATCACATCCACATGGACGTAATCGGCGGTGGAGATGCGCTGGATATCCCGCTCCAAATTGGCAAAATCCGCGGAGAGGATGGACGGTGCGATTTTTATCATGGAAAGCCCCTCTTTTCTTTCATTCCGGCGGCAGACCGGACGGAATCGGGCTGCCGGGCCCTGTGGCGCGGGAAGAACCCGGTGCATAGGATACCCCGAGCGGCAGGCCGCCCCCCAGTCTGCACTTCCGCGCAGCGTCCGCCCCTGGGCGGGGCGCCGCCGCTTTTTTGAATAGGGAGCCGGTGGAGCGTACGCTCTGCCGGCTCTCAGCTTGCGTATATACCGTATTCAGTGTAGCAGACTTCCGGTGCAAAAGCAACGGTCTCTTGCCCGGACGAGCCGGGAGGCCGGCCCTGCAAAAAATTCCAAAAGTGTTGCATAAACCACTTCTAAAATGAGAATATTCTGATAATCTAATACCAGAATCCAAGAGAGAGGCGGTGGAATCGTGGAAGAGCAGATCGACTATGAGGAGCGGGCATCGCTGCTGAAGGCCCTGTCCAACCCCATCCGGCTGCAGATCGTCCACGGCCTGCTGATTTCCGGGTGCCACAATGTGGGCTGCATGGAGGCGTCCACCGGCATGTCCCAGTCCTGCATCTCCCAGCATCTGCAGAAGCTGCGGGCGGCCAATGTGGTGACGGCGGAACGGTCCGGAAATGAGGTATACTATCAGGTGGCGTCCCGGGAGGTGGCCTCCCTGGTGGCCGACCTGCTGGGAGAGGAGGCGGACTCCTATGTCCTATGATGTGCTGGTGATCGGCGGCGGCCCCGCGGGGCTGTCCGCGTCCATCAACGTCCGGGCACGGGGGCGCAGCGCCCTGGTGGTCTCTAATCCCCTGGAGGAAAATCCTCTCTGG
>ENA-ORRT01000603-ORRT01000603.1-human-gut-metagenome-genome-assembly--contig:-NODE-603-length-17978-cov-4.51799_pt1 | contig 17978 bp, 19 predicted proteins | sample MGYA00242181_ERZ509146 | MGnify/ENA primary metagenome ERZ509146 (study PRJEB26280, sample SAMEA2338624) | human gut metagenome | biome: human gut; feature: human-associated habitat; material: faeces...
ATCCGGTGTGGGTGCTGATGCCCGTGCGGCCAGGGTGGACGGCTGTGCCTCCTGGTTTTTGCACATGCCCAGGCAGATCACGCCGGGCGTCACCAGATAGCTGGTGTTGTCGCCGTTGGTATTGATTGAGATATCCGTCATCGCGGATCCTGCCATATTCAGCAATGTCAATCTGACACGTATCGATGCGTTATTGCCGCCCGATGCGATAAACGTTGCGTTGTAGTTATCGGCTGAGGGAGTGGATCCATCCAGCGTGACCGCAGGCAGATACTGGCTTCCCAGCGATTTAAGGTCCGTCAATGTGCCATCTGCGCCGGTATATGAGTCCTTGAGGCCGCCAAGGCCGCAAATCACAGCGTAATACCATACGATCCCCGCCTGTGCGACCGCCCACAGTTCCAGATAGTTCTGCCCATCCTCGCACCGCCAGAACCGTACGATCTCCGTCGGGCTGCCGGATGAGATACTGCGGATCAGTGCTCCAAGACCATCCGCCCTCGTCCCTTCTGGTACTTCAACGCCCTTTTCTGCGATCGCTGATTTTGCGTCAGATATTCCAGCATCAAGCCTGTTGATTTCGTCCTGGATACTCATGCTGCCTCACCTCACAGGGCCGCAAGGGCCTGTTCAATGTCATCCGTCAGGCTCACCTTGCCGCCACCGCTGTGATATCCTGCTGGGACTGTATATTCCGTGGTGGTCAATCCATCGATTGTTGCAGTAACCGCACCATTGTTGACCATCGTACCAGTAACGGGCGATCCATCCGCTCCTACAAAAATCTTGTTGGCAAGGACGTCCCCTGCCGCGGCAGTAACGTCTGAGACATCTGCATAATTGTCAGGGATCGCATTGACCGTCACTTTTGACAATCCATCATACCCAACGTCGGCAGACACTTCCTGTGCGGATTCGGTTGGCGTCACCGTTTTCTCCTGGAGTTTTGCTCCTTCTCCCGTATAGGTGCCTGTAACGCCCAAAATGGGCACACCGCTCCTGATATTCCCAGCTACGATCTTTTCCGCCTCGGATGGTGCGATGCCAACCGTACCGCCCCCGTTATGGTATCCTTTCGGTATTGTTACCGGCACATCTTTTGATTCGATAAAATCATTTAGCGCACCGTTGTCGGCGATCCCCTCGATCGCTTCCGTCAACTGCTCAAATTTGTCTGTTGACTGGGCAAGCCCCATCCCGGACAATTTTGTTTTTTGCCTTTTTTGCAGGTCCTGTAGTCTTGTGATTTCTGTTTGAATACTCATCTTTCATCCTCCTATAGGTTGTGAAGCAGAGCTTCTATGTTCCCAATCTCCATAAATACTGCCGCCGATGTGACGGGGCGTGTATTATCCTCCTCGACCTGATCCGCCGTATCGACAGACAGGATCCCGCCCTCCACTTTCAGGCCGGATCCGATCTGATAGCCGATCCCTCCGCCGCTCCCTCCCTCTTCCAGTTCCATCTCGAGGGCATCGTCGTTCTCCTCAAGCACCATGTCGATCTCCGGTATCATCCCATCACCCCATCGTCTATGATCTGCCGGATCTCCGAGGGGACAGTCACAGGGTCTGTTGCCCGGATGTCCCCTTCGCTCAGTTTCACTTTTGCCTGCACGTACAGCGTGCCGGAACTGCCGGGCTGATCGGACAAATACTGCCCCAGACGGATGGTCTCCTCCTCGGTCAGTCCCACTGTGACGCTTTTCCCGTCCTCGTTGACCGTCACGCGCTGATCCGATCGTTTGAGTGTCAGCTCTGATTCCCCACAGCCTCCGCCAGCCCAAAACATCACCCAGATCTCTTTGGCCTCTGATATATCCAAGTTAAATCGCAGCGTCAGCGTCGGTGTTGTCCCTCTGTACATCCATTCACTCCCTTTCAAGTAATCCCCTTGTTAACAGTGCCGATATAGACCTCGCCGCTCTCATCCGTCGAGACCGGGATCTCTGGTTGGTATTTCCGGCTACGTATAATCCCACTCGCGGTCATAGCCTGCGCCGTAATGGTCCGCATAGATCTTTTCGTTTGTCCGGTCGATCGAGATCACGCAGAATGACGTATCCTCCGCAGAATCCGCCGTCTTGGCATACGTCTTCCCGTCGTCCGACTCCCTCTCACAGCCATTCATCACATTCGGGCATCCAATTGACAGAATTTTACCAGTCCCCAATTCATCCTCCAGATACGCATGGTTGTGCCCGTGGATGCAGCAGATCACCTGTGACCGCGGCGATGATGTAAAGTCATACGGGACAGATTCTCCATCTGACGTCACGCTACCGGACTCCCCTTGCCGGTACGCTGTGAGGATCGTAATTACATTGGCCGTATTGTATGTGTGGTCCTTGTATGGGCTATCCGGGAGATCCAGGGCCTCATGGCTGCAAACAACGATCCCCCACTCCGATGCATCACTCTTGCCGCTCATATCAAGTGCCGTGCCTACCAGCCACTTCAATTGATCCGCACCAACATGCATCACATTCACGTATTCGTTTCCCCCGTCCTCGCTCTCCCAGCCGAGCGTATCACGGGTGTTCAGGCAGATCACGCGGATCTTTGCCTCCTCAAAGTCCCGATAGCCGTACATCGGGCTGTCCGCCATGGTAAAGCCGTTTCGCAGATGAGCCAAGGCGAACATCACGTTCATTGTTTCCTCGTTCACCCGGTCTTCTGTTGCACGGTATGGGGCGTCGTCGTGGTTCCCCAGTACAAAGAAGTACGGGAATCCATCCTCCGCCATTCCATTCATATCCAGGAGCGTCAGCCCTGTGGTGATATCCTCCGCGGCATTCTCAGCTGTTGTGGGCGGTCCCCCGGTTGTATAGTCCCCTCCGCCGATGACGGCGTCCAGATGCGGGCGGATCCGCTTGAGCGCCTGCCCCGCATGGGTGGCGCTCACGTTCTCCGGATCCTCATAATACCCGCAGTGCAGGTCCGTGGGGAATGCCAGGCGCAGGTACTGGCTGCTTCCGCTCAGGTGGTTTTGTATCCTCGACGCCAAGTCGTCTGCAGCTTCCGTCACATATGTTGGCTCGTCCGGATCCGGCTCAGGCTGTGCGGCAACATCGATTTTGTGACGCAGCTCAGCTTCCAAATCACTCACCGCATCATTGATTACATATAACAAACGTTCTATATCATTGGCTGTCTCATATGTCATATAATCTAACGACATAGGATAATTGGGAGCATCATCCGGTAATGTTAGCGCATCGCTTAAAACGGCCAAATTGGCTAAATAAAAACCAATATAAAGCTGTGTGGGAATTTCATCCATTGTCGCGTTTGTTGTAGGGAATACCATAATCTTAGATATATCGTACGGGACATGAAATTCCGGGGAATCTTCTACCCCCTGGGATTCCCGATATGCGTCCAGTTCGTCCGGCAATGCTTGCATACGATCATAAATATACTGAACAGCTTCGCCGACGCGATTTATGTCCGTGTAGTTATAGGAGCCCTTCATCCCAGCGAGCCATTCGTCTTTTTCCTCCTTTGATAGGGCACTCATCCCGCCGGAAAGAATTTTGTTTCGCAGCTCATAGACGCGATCCACATCCTCCTGCGTCCGGTCAAATATCAAAGTATCGATTACGCTCATATTAGTCCCTTCACCTTCATCCTTCCACTCAGTGATCCATTAAAAGAAATCTCATCCACCAATACCAGCGCATCCATCTCCCCTGTATAGAGTGTTTGAAGGCCGATAATATCCCCTACCTCAATTTCCGGATTTCCCCGATAATCCACATCGTAGGTATTTCGCATTTGAAGATAAGACGCCACGTGTTCAGCCAGAGCATCGCGCATTTCCTGATTGGTAATCAGCGGGTTTTCTTCCTTGTCGATTTCGCCGCTGGAACTAACCGGATAAGTTGTCACCGTGGAATTTTCCGAAAGTGTCTTACCTTTTATTGTGATATTTTTTGTTCCAGCTGGCAGTTCAAGATCCGCAGCACGCGCGTAAATTTTAGAGGAAATCAGCTCTCCGCCTTCCACTTGAATTTGCACATCTTGCGCTGCGCTCGAAAACTCTACATGGAATTGTGTGTCCGTTGTACTCCCTTCAAATAACGTCTGCACATCATTCCCAACAGTATAGGAATACTGAGCGACTGTAACAGCCTTCAAGGAATCAATCTTTGAAATTTTTTGGCTATTTTCCGCGATAGAAGAAAAATCCAATGTGAAGTCGTTTTCGCGATAATAAACTTTGCTGACTCGAACTCGCCTATATGGTAGACCGCCGTCCAAAGTGATGACAATTTTGTCGCATTCTAAAGCCAGTTCGCTGGTTACTGATATCTCTGGAGAATCAATTCCATTCACCACTTGCGTATCCAGCAATACCGAATCCCTATAATACTGAACTTGTATTCCAGATGGATATTCACCCAAAACTGTATCAAACTGAATTTTTATTACTGATAAATTGTGTGGAACGTCAAATGTCCTGGTAATCTCTGGCTCCACATCAAAGGTGCCACTTGCATTGCTCAAACTCTCACTTAGATATCCAAGCCCCATCTGCTTCCACGGAACAACCTTTTGGTTCTTGCCGTCCAAGATCCATCGGTTTAGTTCCAGTGTCGCATAGGTAAAATTCAGATCGTTTCCTCTATCTACGGTTTCCCATTCGCTGTAAGAGGAATGGCCGTTATCCGACCACTGCCCACTATAAATCCCCCTAACCGTAACGCCAAACGGCCTAATATGGATCACATTGTCGTCATCTGTATATAAGCGGCACCGGCAGGCGTGAGCGATCAATTGCAAACAGTTCATATGGGTGTCAATTGGGAGCGCTGCTGTCGAATACATGGACTTCAGGCTTTCGTCGATTTCCCAAGGCTTTTTTCCGTCCGGGGTCAAACCGAGGTTAGCATCTTCCAAAACACTTAAAGCCATATCATAGAAACTCTGATCCCCAGTCTTTCCTTTGTAATAAATATCGTTCAAGCTGCCAATCAGGCCAGTAGCAGAAAAGGTGGCTTGATTGTTCTGTACAGTTGGCTTGGAATCCAGCAAATAGCGATCTGGTTTTATCCACTCGATCGTATGATCTGGGAGCTCATAGCCGTATTGTATAGAAACCGGGGATTTTTCATCCACATAGATATATGTACCCTGTGGGTTATCCGGGTCATAATTATGCTCGTAATCAAGAATTGTAAATTGGAAGGTTTCTGTCGGGAGCCTTCTACTCAGCGGATCAACATCATGAGACTGACTCGTTGACACGATTTCTTGACCGGTAAACTCTTTCTGTACGCCAAAAGACGTCTGCTCTACCCGGATCCTTCGGTAAGGGATCGCCTGGTGGAATACGACCTCCACTTTGTCAACCGAAGACGATTCGCTTTCAACTATCAAAACAGAACTGGTGGGAGAAGCAGTTTTCATCCCCACGATCTCGCCGTTAAAATAAAAACTTACTGTAACCGAGAGTGGCCATTCGTTAGATCTGGTATCAAATGTAAGTGTAATCCCCTGAAAAGTTCTTGCCTGTGAAAATGTGCGGGTTAAAGTGGGTTCTTGTGTAAATGTTCCGGTCTCGCCGCTTAGAATATCTGATACAAAACCATCCTTGACATTACCGATAGGATCCTGAATAATCACAGAGGTTCCATCCAAGATCCATCGGTTCCACTCAAGTGTAGCGTAGGCTTCAGGATAATTATGGGCATAGTTAATCATATCGAGATCTGAATAATCAGCTTCGCCATTACTCACCCATACGCCATCAGCAGCAGCCTCCACGTCAATATTGCTGAATTCCACTTTCACGTAGGAGCGGTTGCGCATCATGGATTTCATGCTGTTTTTGTATTCCTCGCTGACCTGCTTCATATGCGCACCTCCTTATTTGTATCACAGCGGTTCACCGCAGTCGATGATGTTCACCTTGCAATTGATATAGTCTATCGGCAGTCCGGTTGTTTCGTCTAACCGGTAAGGGGTAGCTGTTCTGTCACCCGGATACATTTTCCGGGTCGTCCAAGTGTTGTTCACCATATCCGGGTAAGACACTGTGACGTAAAACGACTCAAATTCCTTGAGGATACTTGACCACTGTTCGGCAGTCAGATATCCCCACTCCAATCCATCGATTTTTTGCTGGGGACGTCCTACAACCTGCCCAACAACGACGGCGTTGGCGTTTCTGGCTGAATCAACGATTGTGGACACCATTAGGTTCAATCCGCGTTTGGGCTGCGGATACGGATGGCCATTGATCGTAATAAATGGTTGCATAAGCCGTCATCCTTCCTTAATAAGCATTCGAGAAAGCCCCCTTGTTCACACGGATTCCGCGCCGGTTGTTGTACCGGTCATAGGAACGCCCTATCGCGTCCTCCGTGATGGAGACATTCATGTCCTTCTCCTCTACAACATTCATCAGCGCATAGATCGCCGCGATCACGCCGTCATTTGCCACCGATACCCCCGTGGATATCCCTTCAACAATCTGATCGTTATTTGCTACCGCTGTACGCCTGCCGATATTTCCAACCATCTCTGCACCGGCCTCACGCGCAACGAATAGCTGGCCTTCATCTACAAATCCACCTTGGGCAAAATTAGGGATGTGCGGAATATTAACTAAGCGCACATCAAATGACGGGATAATTTCCACACCCGCTATCACAAGACCGTCAAATTTAAAATGAAAAAATTCATTAATCTTATCTACGCACCAATTTAAAATATCTATGATTTCATTAGCCATCTTTTTTACAAAACGGGTTATAGGATTGTCATCCAACTTCCACGCGGCGTATGATCCTGCTAATCCAGCAGCCAAAACAGCTAATCCAAGACCAACACCTACACCAGATAAGCACAACAAGATTCCAAGAACGACTAAAGCTCCGCTGAGAATGGCAACTATACCAGAAATCACTGTTTTAATCTTATCCTTAATAGAGTCCCAATTTACAGATACTGCTGTTGCCAACGCCAAAGCTCCTCCCGCTATCAGCGCAATTCCCAACGGGATATTTACAGCTGTGAATGCCAATATAGCTCCAATCGCCAGTAAAGCCGCCCCAACGACAGTAGTTATAATGGAAATGACATTTCTCACTTTATCCGACATTCCATTCCAGTTAAGAGCCACCGTCGCCGCAAGAGTAACAGCACCAAGAGCCATCAAAGCAATACCGAGCGGAGTATTTATTCCAGTAAACGCCAGGATAGCCCCCAACGCAAGCATTCCCGTTTCTACAATAAGAGCTATTTTTGAAACAGTATTACTTACCGGATCTTCCAAGGAATTCCAGTTCAGTGCCATTGTTGCGGCCAGTGACACAGCCCCAACCGCAATTAATGCGATACCCAACGGCATGTTGACTCCTGTCAAAGCCAGCAATACTCCAAGCGCTAATGCTGCTCCAGCTACGATGCCGGAAATTGTCGTTAATGCATCGGAAACATGTTGATCACTACTATGCCAGTTTACAGCAACCGCCGCGACGATACTTGTAACACCAATGGCCATAAGTGCTAATCCTAATGGAATACTTGCTCCACTGAACGCTAATATTGCCCCAAGTACCAAGAAGAATCCGCCCAAAAAGCCTGCGATTGCTGCTAATGTGGATGCCAATTCAGTGCTCATGCTGTCCCAATTAACCGCCACAGCAGTAGCAATGCCAACAGCACCAGCCGCCATAAGGCCGAGTCCGAGAGGAACTTGTGTCCCTGTTAAAACCAAAATCGCTCCAACTGCTAAAGCAAACCCTGAGACAATTACAGTAATCTCAGCCAGCGACTGTTCCAACGTTGATTTTATTTCCTGCGTTCTGTTCTTTATCGACTCGTCAATAAAATTGTAGGTAGGTAATTCAAACCCAAATCCGCTTCCTCCCAACGCATCTCCGGCATTCGTGACCCCAGAATTATCCGCAGAAAATACATTCAGCTCATCAAACCCAGCAGTGTACTGCTTCAGTTTTTTGGCCGAATCCGTAGCAGATTCCATTGATGATGATACATTCTCGGCCCCGGAGGCGAGATTTCCCATCCCGGAATAATCCACCTCCGTCATTTCAAACCCGAATAGAGTTGCCACCTTTTGAGCAACATCGCTTATCACCTCCACTACTGCAATTGCATAAGGAAGTATTTTGGTCAGCACCGGTATGAAAATATTGCCAATTTCACGAGCCAACTGGTTAAATTCCGATTTGAGAATACGCAGTTGGTTTGCTGGGGACTCGAGTGTCCGGGCCAAATCCCCCTGGGCAGTCGTAACCTGCGTCATGATGGCATAGTAGCGCAGTTCCGCCTTTTCCGCCTGGTTCATAGATGCAACAGACTTATCGATCCCCAGGGACAGGGCAACAGCCTCCAACCGTGCCTGAGACAAGTCGTAGCCCAAACGCCTCAGCGGCTCAAGCTCTCCTGAAATTCCGGATTGGAGCTTCTGCATCGCCTCTTCAACAGGTAAATTAAAAAATGAGGACAGATCATATCCGAGCTGTGTAAGGTTTTTGCTCATCAATGCGGAGCGTTCAGCCGTGTCGCCAAATCCAGTTAGAAGTGTATTAAACACGCCCTGGTTCCGGATCCACTCCGATAAATCAATCCCGAGGGTATCGCTCACTGTCTGGCCATATTTAAAGGCTTCATCAGCATACTCACCCATAGCAACGGTGAACAGGTTTAGATTCTCCTGATACTCGTTGGATTTTGTGATCGCAGTGCCAATCCATCCAGCCGTTGTTCTCAGCCCATAATATAGAGCGGAGAATTTAACCCCACCAAGGATACTGCTTAAACCGGAAGTGGATTTAGATGCCCCACGCATCGCGGAGTTGTATTTAGCTGTGCCCGACGTCACCTTCTGAACCTTGGACGGGAATGCCGAGAACCCGGCGGAAACCTTCTGCATTTCATCGGCAAGAGGAGCCATCGCGGCAGCAAGCTCCTTCATCTGCTGCGTAAACTTGTCAAGATCTACTTGGTCAAGCTGCTCTATGACATTTGGCAATTTTCCAAGTTGATTGATAAAAGTGGTCAGATTAGCTCGTCCTAATTTGGTTAATGGCTGCAATCCCTGTGCGAACGCGGATATCTTATCGCCATCTGTCCATTTCACCTGGTTCAGAGCGTCCGAGAGATTATTCAGTTGATTTGCAATGGAGCTTGAAATCTTGACCGTACCTACACTTTTCAGTGTTGTCAAACCATCAGATAATCGTTTTAACTTCTGAACCGAACTATTGTTAATCCCATCCAGTGCCTTTGACAGCGTGGAAAGCTGATTAGAAACACTCGTAAGTCCCTTTATTCCACCACTGGTAGCCGTTTTCAACCGATCCAGCGCCTCTTTTAGGTCGTTCAGCTCCTTAGCCGCAGAATTACTATCACTTTTTATCTGGAATTCCAATCCCTGTATTTCTACGTTGTCCGGCATCCGCCTCACCACTTTTCTTGAATCTCTTGTTATTGGCGACCATGAACATTTCCATAACCGCTTTGGCTTTCATGTCGCTTGAGTGCTCTTTTTTCTTTTTGGAGCCTGAATCATTGGATTTCACATTAAAATCGAACGGCTTGTCAGGATAGGGCTTGGCTTTTGTCCCCTTCTTAGCGCCGCCTCTAAGAATCGGAGAAACATCTCCAATTGCCTCATAAACATAGAGCCCAATCAGCCAAGCATTTTGATTCACGAGATCCCTTTTAATATCCGCTGCTTTTCGATAGCATTTGACCAGATCACAATCCATTTCCCAGTACTGTTCATAGGACATTCCTATGGCAAGATAATACGGAAACAAATCATAAAATTTTTCGGTGTAAGCCTGTCCGGAGGCGGAACACCCGATGTTCTCGCCTCCGGATTTCTTGGGCGATGGATCGCTTACGAATCCGCCGTCCAGTCCACGTTTCCCTCGTCGCCAATCTGCCCAGGATCCTCCAAAAGCGCAACAATCGGTTCATTGTACATTTCGACCAATTTTGGAATTAACTCCTCTTTCCTGGGCATTCTCTGATAGAGATCATCAATCACTTCCCGCTTTACCCAGCGGTGATGGGCAAGAAATGCTCCGGCAAAAAGAGCTGGCAGATAGGTCATCGGCTTTTTTTCCAGTTCGGATGCCGAAAAGCCTTGTTTCTCCATCGTCTCCACGCTCTTGCGTGTAAACTCTAACAGGTATGTATTTCCTGTTTTTCCATCTTTAATGGTCATCTGTTTTGCCATGATATATTTTCCTCCTGTTATTTAATCTCTTTTGTAACCTTCAGGTTGATTCTTCATCCAGTACAATCGGCGTTGAAGGGGCAATCGAAATGGTCATACCAACGACTTCGTTCACGCCGCCCCCGTTTGCATATACGGAAAGCTGGCCAGTAAATTTGAATTTGCCGTCTGTCCCAGTTGGGGTAACGTTATCTCCTGCCTCCGTACCGCCGAACCAGACCGCATATTCCTCAGATTTGCCCTCCAACTCTTTCAGCTTCTTGTAATCTGCCAGCGTATAATTCGCTGTAAAAGACAGCGCATCAAGGGACTGAATGCCGGAAATATACGTTTGCATACGGTCTGAAAGTGTCGTCGTCTCAAGCATCTCCGGCTCGCCGCCGAGGTCAGGGAATTCCTTGATATCAATCACTTTTTCATATGCACTGGATTCTTTGTGCATCAGAAACACTTTATAGGTGCTTATTGCCATACTTTTTACCTCCTGAAAATTCTTGTTCCATCCGTCTCCGCCCTGTACCGGGCAACCAGACGGTAAATCGTTGCGTTTTCTAAATTAGGGATGGGGGAGAGCGAAATCCGAGTAAAATTCCCAATGTACATTTCACGATCAATGACCGCCATGATCTCCCGGCACTCCGACTTTTTCGTACCGGATTTATTCGAGTACACATTCACCTCGTACATCAAGGTCACGAATTTTTCCGCTGCTCCATTGTCAAGATGCTCCGGCGTCATGTAGTTGTCCTGCTCCACGATGCTCACATACGGGAATACAGAGGGCGCTTTCACATACTCACCGCTCACATTGATTTCTGGAAATTTTTCTCGCAGCATCTGTGCGATCGGCGTATAAACCTGGCTTTCAATATCAATCATCGGAACACCTCCCTCACAATTCCGGATAACCGGGATTCAAGATCCTTTACGGTCTCATACATCGGCATGTTTGCCGGGCTTCCGTGTGTGAGTACCAGCTCCCCTTTTTCCGTTGACCGGATCACCCGGCCGTTCGTGCCCGGTTCCCCGTAATATCCCCAGGATTGCTGTTTACCGTGTCCCTTCCCATAAGAACCTCGGATCATTCCGTTTTGGACGGCTTCCGGATGGTTATCCGGATAGGTCACACCAGTTCCAAACTCGATAAAGAGCGTTGCTGCACCGACCGCAACAACTGCACTGACTCCTTGTCCCCGAGCTTCCACAGATACAGACGTGTCATTTTTTCCGTCATACTCGGCCTGCGAAAACCGTACCGACGCGATCTGATATCCCTCATTTGCCAGGCGTTCCACCAACAGCTCACTCTTTTCGCGGAGCCACCGACGGTACTGTTCAACAGCTTCGATCAACAGATCAATCCCTTTCTCGGAAAGCGAAACAGAAATCACCTTTTTCATGAGACTTCCACCTTACTTACTGCATAGGCAATCAGATTCAACGATCTGGCTACCCGGCGCACAATATAGTCATACAGGGGATTTCCATCCCGGTCATATTCAGGCTTTTTGTCCAGGAATATCACTGTATTCTCATTGATCGGGCAGCACATATTGTCCGTGATAATCACTTTGTCATAAGCTGTAAAATCTCCGAATTGCTCCACTTGTGCAGAACCTTGAGCAGCTGAAACACTTGCCCGCATCCGCCGTTCCTCGCCGTAACGGATCCGGTATTCACCTGTTTCATTCCCGCTATCATCTTTGACCGGCTCTTTCCCAAGATAGAGCAGGTAGCAGAGCGGTGTCTTGTTTCGTTCCATCAGCCTCACCGCATGTCACCGCCAATCACCGACACTGACGGGAGGATATCGCGCATCATACTCGGGGGAATGTCCCCGTCCTCATAAGATCGGGATACTCCATTTTCGCTATGCGCGGTCTCTCCCTCCGCCCCCCGCTTGTTGAGCAGGTAAACAGCAATTTCAATCTGTTTCAGATCATATTCTTCCGGGAACGCCTCCGGCCTGTTTCCGAACGGGTAGGCACGCCGCAGGATTTTATCACCCGCTATAGAGAGAAAGGCGGAGAGGATTCTTGGATCCATTTCTCCGGTCATCGCTGTCAGCATTTCCCGCTTTTCTGTATCCGTCAAATCTTCTACGCCTCCTCTCTGATCAGCCTGCCGGTACTTCCTTGGTATTGACCGGCGACTCCGTGGTGTTCGCCACATTTACGCTCACCGGATCGCTCGCGCCATTTGCGATAAACACGGTGCGGCTATACGCAGGTTTGGTGAAGCTCTGTGCAATGCCGGTAAACTTCCCGTGATACCACTCCGGACCGTGATCAAGGCCAATCTGGCCAAAGAGCTGGTACTTCTCACCCGCGCCGGTTTTTGCCAGCGGTTCAAGGAAGAAATTACCCTTATCGGGAACCGGCTGGATCACCGGGGCGATGACGTCGAGATCCAGCAGGAGTGCTGTACCACCGGGGAGGCACTCACCCAAATGCAGATAGACTACTCCGATCGGTGTAACGACGCTTGAAAGCGAAATCCCGTTGATATTCCGGGCCGCTGGGACAACCGTCAGGCCGTTCTGCACGGCGTCCGCATTGATCTGGAACATCGTGGTTGCGTCGCACCACAGTACCAGCCCGTCTGTGGGGGCATTAGCTGTATAGATTTTTTTGACCATATCAGCGATATCCCACAGCCCCAGCGGTTTGCTTCCCATAGTTTTTGTGTTGGAGGTGATCGCCTCAATCAGGCCGCGCGTCTTATTCGCCTCTGCGTCACTGGCGGCCTTCTTGTATGTACCATTGATAAACGTGTACTCGATATCCCGGTTGATCTTCTGCATCTTAGCCGCCACCTGGAAGTCGAGTTCGTTGATGGGGTTAGCCGCTTGATTGGCCACGTTCAAACCGGAAAGCGTGCCCATATTGGACTTCTTAGCATAGGAAACCCCTACAGAGGCCTGAAAAATCTGTGTGACGTTCGTTTTCTGCGTGCGCGTCACAACGCTCGCGTCCGGGGCGGTCAAGGAAGCCGTTTCGCTGATTTCTGGCTGCTCCCCATTACCACCGCCCTCATACTCCTGACCAGTGACGAATTCGACGTGGTTGGTGATCTTGGTCCTTCCGCCAATAATGGAGGAAAGCGGTGTTTTGGTATTACCCTTGTTAAAGAGCATCCCGGAATAGTTCAGGACGCCAAAACTGGTTGCAAGTGTGTCAGACATAAAATCTCTCCTTTACTCGTTCGCCTGGGCCTCCTGTTCGGCCTTCAGGCGGGTGTAGTAGGCCATGGCAGCCAGATTCCCGGACTGCTGTGCCTCTTCAATTTTCTTGTTGTAATCCATCGATCCGGAGCCGGATCCTGCTGCCGGGCGCGGTGTGTTTTTCAGCGCGTCCGCCTTGAGCTTTTTGGTGTATCCATCGAGGAATTTTTTCTGGTTGGCAAAGACCTTTTCGGTGTTGCCGTCGGCCAGTGCCCTGGCGGTTTCCTCAGCCAAAGCCTCATCATAGCCCTGGGCTGCAAATTTGGCCTTGTATTCGGAAACGGCCTTGCCCTTACGGAGATCGGCAAGCTCCCGTTCCATCTGAGCCAGCTTATCGGCATCCTCCTGTTTCTTCTTTTCCTCTTCGGATAGAAGAGCATTGTGCTTCCGCTTCCACTCAGCGGCCTCGGAGTTTGCCCTCGAAAGAGCGTTCTTCTGCTTTTCCAGCTCTGCGGCGTAGTCCTCGTACTCAAAGCCCTCCAGCGCTGCGAGCTTCTGTTCCGGGGTCATCGCCTCGTAACCTTCAATTTTGCTTACATCGATCTTTGCCATAACAAATACCTCCTGCGTTTTTAATAGGTGGTTCACTCCACACTGATTTCTGTTTTTGGTAGGCTTGTCTGCCTTTTGCGATTTGTTAAGGCGGTTTCCCTAACGCCAATATCAAGCAGAATCCTGCTAATATCCAAAATAAAAAGAGGCTACTGGTATTTCTACCAATAGCCCCTGTGGCTGTTATCATTACCCCCCGGTAACGACCTCATATTTTGTTTTGCTGGTTATTTCCCATATAACAACCTTATTTTTTATCAAACCGATCTCAACGTTTTTCCCCCGGTTCAGGATTTCTATTATCATCCGGACCGCCTCCGGTGGAATTTTGATTTGATTCTTCTCCATTTTCACGGTTCCCTCCGGTCTGATTGAAAATCTCCTGCGCTTTTTTCTGCTGTTCCCGGGCGTATTCCTCACTCATCTTATATGCGACAAGCGGATCGGTAAACATACCGCTGTGCGTAAATGCAAGCATTGGATGAATCTTGGAATTACTCAGCATGGCGGTCAACACGTTCGCCTTTTCTGTGATATTCTCGTAATTCCGGCGCGTAAAACGGATTTCGACAGCTGATAGGTTCAGCTCCAAGTCACTCAGATCATGGCATATCCGCAAAACCAGTTTCAAAAACTCCTTCTCGGATTTCTTGAACATCAGTTCGCTATCCTTGGCCCGGGCCTCTGCCGCCGACCATCCGTCCCGCATAATAACCGCCGAGCCAGTATCGCTGGTGGAAGACCCGCCATTTCTGTTTGGCATCCCACAGATCGTCAGGACTGTGTTATACATATGATCCACGAGTGTTTGGGTCTGTGTCTGGTTCAGTTCCTCAGTAAGATATTTGATTTCGCCTTTCAGCTGCGGGTCGGCATCCTTGTATTTAATCGCACCATCCGAGCGCAGTTTGTCGTAATCCTCATCTGAAATAATCACATTATGGAACAGCATGATCGCCTGGATAAACTGTTCCACGCCATCCATGCGGTTGGAATCCACGTTGTTGATCGCATCCAGAAGCGGAAGGACGATTTCGAATGCGCCAAGTCGCGCATTGTTGGCAGGGTACTCGATGATAGGGATTCCCAGCACCTGATATTCCGACCGCACAATATCAGTCATATTAACAATCTCAAAATACCGGTCCCGCGTGTAACAGCTGAAAATCTGCGTCCCATCTTCCCGGATTACATATTTGACAGCCATCACCACGGGCGCTCCCAACGTATTCAGGCGAACCACAAAAGTATATCTGGGATCCAGCGTATAGATTTCAAACGGCGCAGCATCTTCCTCGGAACTTACTGCACTGTCCGGTAACACCATCCGGTATGCAGTCCCGGCAATATGGAACCAGTCGGCCAATTCCTTGTCTTTAGCAGCCTTATCCTCATAGGCGATATACTCGTTTAATTTGTCGATCCGCGAGGTGATCTCCAAGGAGTCGCTCTTGCTGACATATTGAACCGGTTCCCCCATCAGATAGCCCACCTTAAAGGATACGATCTCGTTTGCCCGATTTTCAACAATCTCATTTTTGATCTCCGGTCGGACATCCTTTTTCCGCCTTAAAATCGGCTGGTTGCCCCTGTAATATGCATAAAGGTATTCGATATCGGCCTTATTCATCATGTGGATAAAAAAGGCTTTTTGGAGCACATCCAAAACATTTTCTTCCGTAATGTCCGCCACATCGGTGTAAATCACCCGGCGCCCCATCATGACACGCTGCTCCAAATTCCCGGCTCCTTTCATCGAATTCCTATATTTATATTATACAACAATACTCATATTTTTTAAAGCAACAGCAGCGGGTTTTGGTTAAAAATTAGTACATTTTTCAGAATGGGCGTTTAAAAACCTCGACCGTTCCTAACGAAAGCTTCCGAATCTCATTTTCCATCAGGGACAGTGAGTCCGGTGAGTCGTCATGAGGGACTTTTCCGCTGCGCGTATAAGAGGCAAGCTCTTTCATAAACGCCCAATACTGGCTCCCTCGTTCATATGTAGACGGATCCTTGAAATAAAAGTTTTTCTTGATATTATCCGACGCCATTTCTATCCTGGTCTGTTTGTTAGATATGGTACGCTTGGTACGGATCGAGATGGAATAGCCGCGATCCCGGAGCATCTGATCCACATCCCGTGCGTAATACTCACCGGCGTTATTCGATTCAAACGTCGCCGTGGACACGCAATTCCGAATCAGGCATTCGGCACACTCCGGTTTGGTAACCTCCGGGGGTGCGTCGTCAAATACAACGTCGATGATATATATATCCGTCCCATAGATAGCGGCAACCGGCATGGCAGTGCTGTCACTTCCTCGTTCCGCTGTATCCGCGACTGCGATGATGGTATCCGGATCCTTTTCTTGCGGAAGCTCGAAGAAATAGTTCAGTTCTTTACTATTGAACAACAAACCTTTTGCCTCAAATGGCTGCTGCTGAAATTCGCTCTCAAATTGTTCAGCGGATAGAAGCTCTCTTTGCTCCCGGAAATATGCAGTCGTAAAGACCTTTTTACCATTGAGCTCATATTCGTAGTTGCTCTCATCGGTGACAGGATCCAGCGCCGGGATCTCAATTGCCCGCCAATTCCATCCCTCTTTCTGTGCAAACTCCTGTATTTTCCCAATCGGATCATTGATAGAGTACCGCGTCCCTGTAAACACGATTGGTGTCCCCTCTATGGCACGTCCTAAAATATCGCCGGAGATTACCTCCCATTTATCCTCTAATCGTTGGCGGTTCTTAGCCTCTTCCCGTCCTTCTACACAGTCATCCAGGTAAAGGACATTTGTGGCCTCTGACAATCCGACCTGCCGTGCATCAATGGAGCGGCACATAATTGTCGGGAACCGGGAGGGGGTATTCAAGTTGATGATTTTGCTGTCAGCGTTGGTCTGGACGAGCTTCGCCTCCGGAAAAACGTCATAGAATAGATAATCCGTCGGAGTAGACAGATATTCCAGACATCCACTGTAAAAAGATTTCACCAGATCGTCCCCTGTCCCCTCCATCAGCGTAGACTTATTAGGGCACCTGCCCGACATCATGTTTACAAAATTGATGCCAGTTTGAGATTTCCCCGCCCTCTTTGGCATGGATATTGTTAAAAGGCGGAGCCTCCCATCCATCAGGTCTTGATATCCTCGTACCATTGGCATCAAGTATTTCCGACGGGGGGCATAAAACCGGCGTTCCGGCTTTGCGTCTAGCTCAATATATCGCATATAGCTGTCAAAATCATACGGGGCGTCAAATAGAAGCGTTTTACGCCATACGGAATAAAACTTTTCCGATTCATTAGGTGTACAAACGCGAAGAGCTGCCGCCGCTGATCCCCTGAGTTGTTTATTGGTATCGTGCGCCCTGGTGAAATCCTCCGCAGCCCATTGACGGCAGAGCGAAAACAAATCTTCGTAAGCCACTACATCACGCGGCCTGCTCAATATTGCTGTCTGTATTTGTTTTGAAATCTTTGCGTAATCCATCTATTTCACCTCACGGGATAATTTCCCCAAGCGACTTTAACGCCTCTGCCGTCTTTTGCATCAGACCATTTCCCTCCACATACTCCATCCCCTTCAAGGTAATCCGGGGCGTCCCAGAGTCAATAATATGCGGGAAGCGGTCAGATATGGTTTGCGTATAGATTACACCGTCAATATACCCGTTATTTGACAGTTCGATCATAATCTGCTCCCATTTTTCAAAACTCAAGTCTACCGCCTGGGCCGATATCAGCTCGTTTGTAAACGCTTCATTCCCTTGCCATTTCATCAAAGTCTTTAATATTCTATAAATTGCTTTAAACTCCTTGCTCATATCCTTCCTCCAATGCTAAATTTTTCTATATTCTGAGGCATACCTCATGGAGGTGCACCTCTTATACTGTTAAAATTTTCCTGTGAATCTTAAATACAGGAGGATTTTACAATGAGAAAATATCAACCAGAACTAAAAATCTATTTAAGAGATT
>ENA-ORRT01000605-ORRT01000605.1-human-gut-metagenome-genome-assembly--contig:-NODE-605-length-17918-cov-3.10978_pt1 | contig 17918 bp, 17 predicted proteins | sample MGYA00242181_ERZ509146 | MGnify/ENA primary metagenome ERZ509146 (study PRJEB26280, sample SAMEA2338624) | human gut metagenome | biome: human gut; feature: human-associated habitat; material: faeces...
CTTGCGTATCCTGCCGCCTGGTTTTTACTAGCAAGCGCACTCTGTGCGGAATCCTGTGTGTCTTTATGGAGCTGAGTAACATCCGCCTGCATAGCCTCGATCTCACTCTGGGAGAGTTCCACGGCCGCTCTGGACACTTCCACCTGTTTTGCTTTTTCGATCACCTCGTCGTGCATGGTGATGTATTCCGGTGTCAGGCCGCCTGGAAGAGTTAATATCTGCCAGTGCTCCGTGTTAATTCCCGGTACTGGTGGTGTGCCGGTGATCTTGGTTCCCAGCTCTGCCAGACACATGTATGAGCCACCATCCATACTTACTGTGTCGAGGTATTCGTAAAACGCTTCCGGATCATACTCGCCCCGTGGGTTCAGGGAGATGTTACCCAGATCTGTTTCTGTGTAATGGTTTTCTGTTTTCATGATCTTCCTCCTTTAAAAATTAAGTCGGTAAAAAAGTCTGCTTCCTATCCGGATAAACCGTACCTTGTCGATCTCCGGATCGGAGTACATCTTAAGGCGTCCATTAACCACCTTAAAAGCGGCAAAGTATACGTTCCCGGTGTCTCCTTTTAACTGCTCTTCTTTCCCCTGGACGTACCGGTCGATTTCTTCTTTTGCCTCTTCCACCCTCCCGGGAATTTTAGCTGCAGTGTCAGCTGCCTCTCCGGCATAATACTTTGCATTGTCCTGTGCCCGTTCCGGGAGATCTTCCCGGCCATGCGCCCAGCCTTCCGCCTGACGCTCAGATTCCGCGGCTTTATCTGCAGATTCTTTTACCTTTTGGACAGCCTCGTGAAAGATATCCGGTTCTTCTCCACCGCTGGGAACTTCCGGCTCTGGGCGTGACTTAACCCGCAGTTTGATCTTGTACTCTGTCTGGCCAGATGTATCATCAGTCAGGTATACAAACACAAAAATATCGTAGTCACTGGCAGCCCCATCATTTTGCAGCATACTATCTGGAATCACTACATCTGTCACGCCATCCTTGGTGACACCAACTCGCATAACAGCTGTGCCACCGGTCTCCTGAAGAGAAAAGTGGATCTCCACCATGGATGGAAGGTTCAGACCCTGGATCCGGAGTACCTGTCCATAGTCCCACTGCCACAGACCGTAAGTATTGGTCATGGTGGTGTCTGGATTAAATATCGCTGTTACCATTTTATCCCTCCTTTTCCGGAGCTTTTTCTTCCTGATCGTTCTCATTTTCCTGCTTTGCCTGTTTCTCCATCAACGCCTGACGTTCTCGGATTGCCGCCATGGAGATCTCACTGCAGGCATCCTTCCGAAGATCTGCCAGGATCCCGGATATGATCCCATCCAGTATGGAGGACGGCAGCCCTGTCTGTTCCTTCACGTTAACTACTGCATTCATCAGCATATTTTTGGCATCTTCGATCACCAAAACAAGAGGTCTTGCTACTTCATTCATGACATATTCTCCTTTAACTCTTTGATTTCTTTGTATAGATTTTGAATCAGCTTTAACATTGGGGGGATCAGGGTACGGTAATTCCAGTCCTCCACAGAAGTATCCGGATTGACCATTGCACACTCCGGGAACGCCCGGTAAACATCCTCTGCATAAAATCCCGGCATGGGCTTGTCTACAAAGCGGTCCCCTTTTACCAGATATCCCTCTTTGTATTTGAACCACACAACCGGGATATCCAGCAACTTCTCTGCTTCAGCATCTTTTAACATAGCAATGTGATCTTTGTACCGCTTTGAGGAAGAAGACAGTGCTGCAATGATCGCTGTACCGCTTTCCCGGACAAGATGTGTTCCGCCACTGGTTGCCGGAAGTCCTTTAAAAATAATTTCTCCTGTGGATCCATCTCCAAAATCACCGCTGCGGGTCGCATAAACATGCAGACCATACTTAACCGTCAAGGCCCCATCATCATAAGAAAGTCTGGAATCTCCCATCTTGATAGCGGCCCCAACAATAGCAAAAGAACCATTGGACGTATTAAAAGTAAAGCTGCTTTCTCGTCCATTGGAATCACTGGAATAAAATCTTAATCCGTTTGTACCGATATATACACCTTTGGTTTTTGATGTCAGTCCTGTACATCCATTGGCAATGGATGCATTTCCTATGTTAAACCCACCAATCGTCGCATTCAGGGCTTTCAGATCATCCACATCAATGTACTTGCCTTTGACATAAAGCTGATTGTTGTACATATAAATTCCGTCCATGGCTCCATTGTTGGTGAGCATGGCCAGAATATCCGCCGGCGAATAACTATGTACCACCTCTGGGTTGTAAGCGTAAACATAAGCTCCGGATCCGATACTTGCAAATCCTCCGATTGTAAAGTTTTCGTACCCCTGTGTATTGGGTGTTGTAACCGGGGTGGTAAACCGGAATTGTTTCCATGTGCTGGTCAATGCACAGTTATACGTGACACGGTTTAAAGATACCATGATCGTACGTGACGTATTGGATTTTAGCCACACACGGAGCTCGTACTGTCCTTTTGCCTTTACCGGGTTATTATTGCTGTACCTGGCAGATATAAAACAATCCCCAGATGTACCATACAGTCTTACAGCCTTTGTTCCGCCGTCCGGATCCGACTGTCCCTGCATGATAGTTCCAGAGGTATTCCAGTACTGGTTCAGGCTTTCTGTGGACAGATCAGCGCCCTTCAGGAGGTTTCCGGTTTTTTGGTCTGCATAGATCTTAGCCTCAGATAGCGCCTGGGCAGTTTTATTGGATACATAGTCTTCTGTGGCAACAGCCTTTCCGGATAAGCTAAAAGTGCTCACCATCAGGGAGACATTTCCATAAGAGTCAATAGCCAGGGTCTTTTGCCCGGATGAGTTGGTTACGGTGAGGTTTCTGGCATCCACATACTCTCCGGAAACCTTACCGGACTTAATGTAAGATCCATTAAGATACAGCATCCCATCTTTCATAAAGATCCCCTGCAGTCTGCCGTTATCGGTGAGGATATTAAAAACCTCTTCCTGTGTCAGGTTATCAACATCCCGCACCACTGCAACACTCTGGATATCCAATGGTGTGCTTGTTCCGCCCGAAGCGTAAAGCGTACACCGGATACTTTTTACATCAGTAGATGTGGGCGTGTGAGTATGGCTGCTTTCATCGTAATAAGAGGTATATTTTGTGTAATAATAAGTCCCGTCTGTAGATTCCTCCACTTTAAACCGTCCAGAGTACGGAGTCCGGGATGCAGTCGTGCCATCCCGGTAAAAGGCTGAAAACGTAACGGAACGAGGTGTATACACATTATCGGCCCCCTGTTTTATTACCAGGGCATCCGGTTGCAGGATGTATGTACGGCCATCCTCTCCCTTATCTCCATAAGTTCCGATGATGTGTGGAGCTACTGTATATACAGTTTTGTCTGTATAGGTAATGATCTCGTAGTTCCACAGGTACTTTTTCTGTTCTGTCATGGTTTGTGGAGTGGTCGTCCATCCATAGGTAGATGTAGTCACTCCGCTTTGCCAGATAGTAGTTTGTGATACTGGAGATTCCGTTTCCGTCCTGACCTGTTGCACCGTAAACTCCGATCACGTGCTTTGGAGTATCCTCGGTACGTCCGTCCGAATAGATAAATGTCTCATAATTCCACAAATATCTGTTATGCTCCGTCATTTGTGGAGGAGTTTTGTACCATTGACTGGGCGCTACTGTGCTACTTGAGGATACCGCATAGTACTCCGTGATACTCTCCACGCTGTCTCCGTTTGTTCCTGGCTCCCCGGCTTTAGCTTTGGATACCGAAAACACTTTAGACACCGTGATACCGGCATAAGTTGCTGTGATCGTCACGGATCCGTTGTCTTCGGACATGTCCCTTACCGTGTATCGTTTCCTGGTCAGATCCCAGCTTCCATCCACGCCAGCGGACGGATTGACTGTATACTGCACTTTGTCACTGTCGGTGATATCCGTGGTACCAATAAGCAGCATGACCTCTGTATAGCACTCGCTGTAATCTCCGCCTGTACCGTCTGCCTCAGTGGCCACGGAACACATATCATTGGAGAGCTGCATAGTTAATAGGCGGATCTGGGCTGTGGCATTGTCAATCTTGCCATTGATATAATCCTCTACCGTTTGATCATCGACTTTAAACGCATCTGCAGATAACCGGAATTCTCCGGTATCCAGATTCCAGTAGTTTTTACCGGTCTTATCGGTCAGAATCCCGGCGATAATTGCATCTGCAAGGATACCTCGTGCCGTGACTGCAGTAGTCCAGTCCCAGTCTTTGCCGTCTGCTGTCCTTCTGGTAGCAAGCTGTAATCCCTGTGTCCCCCAGGTCATGCATCCAAAAAGATCGCTGTCCGGATCCAGATCTTCTACGGTAAACGCCCTGCCTTTTACTTTTTGGGCAACTGTGGACTGCAGTTTCAGCTGTGTGTAGATTCCGTTCAGGATACCCTGTACCTTTTCTGCCATGATGGTTCCGTCAGGGTTGGTGATAGAATCTACCCTGTGTTCTGTTTCAAACTGGCTGTCAAATGCGGTTTTGGTAAACTTTCCTAATTTGACTTTTTTATTTCGCCTATTGATACAGTCATAAACTAATTCTGTTGCTCTTGCTGTGATTTCAATGTCCAGAACATGGTGACTGCACTTTACATCATCACCCAAACCAATTTTTTCAAGGTCTTTGTAGTCCTTGTATTCTTCCGTGCCCTCCAGCGAGATCACATCTACTTCGTATGTAATCTCCGGGAGATCAATTCCGGCCGCATATTGTTTCTGACATTCTTCTATCAGTCTGTTTCTAAGCTCTTCCAGAGTGTTGCAGGCATTTTCATCGTCATCTGTGGAATCCTCTTTCAGCTTTACTTCGCTGAATTCTATCGTTCTTGTGTAGATTTTCTGGTACTTTTTTATATTCGGGCTATCTACCCACGGAGCCTTTCCTTCAAGTGTATATCCGTTGTATGCAACTGGGATAATCCTTGTTACAACGCTGCTCATATCAACGTGTTCTTTGATTCCTTCCAGATTGTACCCGAACTCCGCTCTTGCTCCATAATTCCCGCCTACACGCTGGTTTATAATAATTTTATAATTATCATACAGGATTTCCCCGCCCCAACGGTTTACAAAAGACTGATCAATATCACCATTTATCGCCTCCATCAGGTTTTTACGGACATAGTATGCAGTTGCCGCTTTTGTAATATCCGATTCTCCGGAATACTTTGAGCCGGCGCAAAGAATATCAAGAGCCTGCTGTCCATTTTTTCCAGTAGGGCGGACATCCAACAAAGCGTGGTCGTCTTTAGAATCGCAAAATACAGGAAGGGCTATTGCTGTTATGGAATCATCTGTCTTTTCTGTGTCGTATATCCGAAAAAGCTGCTTGTCTGATATTGGTGTTGGCGCGGATATCACTGCCTCTTTTACGATATGCTTAAATTTCTCATCTTCATCAATCGGCGCTTCCAGCTCCAGGCTCCACGCATCATTTAAAACCATGGTACATTCGCAGCTGTATGGATCCAGCGTCACATCTCCATTAAAGTCAAATTTCGTATTTCCCGGATCGTAGATCTGTATCATGTCAATAGCACCTCCAGTTTGGGATTGCTGTCAAAGTAAACCCGCTTGTTACAGATATACTGTTTCTTCCGGGAATCAAAATCATATCTTCGTAGTTCCCAGATATCGCAGTATTTTGCATAGTACCGTCTGTTCGATAAGCAAGTTTCCTCTGTGTATCTATCGTGAGATTCTGGCCAACATTGGCCTTCATCTGTTTTCCATTAATGGTAACGGTACACATTCCCTCGCCAATAATCTTGTAGACAGGCAGACATCTTTCGCCCGGATTATTCAGTAAGGAGCTTAACTGCTGTTCTTTCGCGCCATTCTGCAGGTACATATACCCCTCGCACCAAAAGGTTGCCGTAAGTTTTCCCTGTTTTTTGACCGCTCTTTCTGCAGTTCCTACGGTTACTTTTTTCACCCGGTAAAAATAATCCTTATCATCCGCAAAAGATAATTGATTGTCCACTCCGGACAGCAGCCATGTTTTAATAGCTCTTAACCTTTCTATCCACAGGTCAGGATTCTGTTCCCGGAAAGCAAGTGGGATTTCGATTTTTATATCCTTTACCGTTCCATTATCCCGGTACAGCACGCCGTCCTTTCCAGGAATTTCGATCGTGTCATACACTTTCTCCGGAGACGGTATATTCGGGCGTTTTTGTACGATCACGCCAACACTTGACCCTGTTTTTCCATTTATCTGAATATCGTACAAAATCAATACCCCCTTGCCGCTTCCTTGATTCTTTTTATCTTGGTGGAGCCGCTGTCTACAATTTGCGTAACAGCGGGGTCAAATGCTCTTCTGGATGGATACATAGATAACTCTTTTTCTGCAATAATTCTCAGATACGGCAGATATGCTCGGAACATATCAGCCATCTCACTGTTTGCCCCTGCTTCAGCAATCCCTGTTCTTTCTGTTTCCGGACTGTAAATACTGTCTCTGATCATATCGTTTACTTTAGATATTTCTTTTTCATATCCAATCCCAAAGCCTTCTGCAGTGTATCCGCCAAGCTCTTCAAACACTTTTGACGGAGAATGAATACCAAGATCTGCCGTTGCCTGATTGACAGCAGCTGCGCACATAGAAGATACTGCATTGACCACAGAAGAACTTCCGGCATAAATTCCATTGGCAAGTCCATAAGCAAGGTTTAATCCATGATTGTACAAAGACGGAGTTCTGGATGCTACAATCCGTACAGATTCAATCATGCTCCTTGCCTGGTTGATCGGCGCCATTTTTCCTGCGGAAATTCCACGGGCAAGACCCTGCGGCACTCTTTGTCCATACTGGTAAAATTTATCCTGTTTTAAAGTGTTGTTTACTGATGTAATGGTCCTGGTTGCCATGCTTTTTGCAGCCTCTGTGGCAAGCTTAGTATTTCGTGCAATTCCATTTTTTAGACCTTCCACCGTATATTTTCCAAGACGTTCCGTACGTTTGGACGGGCTGTGTGTTTCTGCAGTCTGTTCAGCAGATTTCATAAAGGCTTCGAGTAACTCTTGTCCACTTTCTTCCGCTTCTTTTTGCTTGTCTGCAATGACGTTTTTAAATCCATCCCAGGTATTGATACCAAGGTCTTCCATGGCTTTCCGCATCTTCTCTTTTCCGCCGGATATATCTTCTGTAAACGTCTGAAATGCAGAGTCCACCGCTTCTGCAGTTCCGCTTTTAAAATCAAGAGATTGTCTCCACAATTCATTAGCTTGTTCTAGCTGTTCAGGAGTGGCATCCACAAATGCCTGCACATATGCATACCCTTCCGGTCCTAACTCTGCCAGATGTTGAAGGAGGCCTTCGTCAATTCCCCTTCTTGCCAGCGATTCCATATTGTCTGCCCATGCAGTCACACCGTCAATCTGTGACTGCATATTATTCAGCAATGTTTGCGTAGTGATCTCCTGTCCTGCATCAAATTCACTGAACATGTCCATCTGAGCCTGTATGGATTCCAGTACAGTATCTTTGTAACTTACATAGCTCTCAATAATCCGCCCCGTATCCTGCTCAATTCCATCCGCAAGGCCAGACACGGCTTCTCCGTTTGCTCCCTGAGCTTCGGTAAGTGCTTCTGTACTTTCTTTTGCCTCTCCCTGAGCTGCTACCATTCCGCCGAGTTTTTCAGATGTAGTATCAATATCTTCCTTGGCTTGCTCAAGACTGATATTGTAATCATCTACCGCAGTCTTTGCCATTTGATATTCTTCTTCGGCATCACTCAGCTGTGATTTTAAGTCTGTGTACTGTCCAAGAAGCTCATCATTAATACCGATTAACGCCTCAAAGTTCTCTGTTTCTTCCATTTCTTCCAGAGATTTTTTCAGCTCATCAACAGCGCTTTTCGCTTTCTCTGCAGAAAGCATTTTTTCAAACCCTTCATTAATCAGCTGATTTTTCGCCTCTATGGCTGCTGCCTGAATAATATAGGCTTCCTGGTTTTCCATCAACGCAGTAAGTTCTTTATTTGACAGATTGATGCTCCCCGTCTCTTCATCCCACGCTTCGGATAATTCCGGTATTGTATCCGAAAGCTCTTCTACAATTTTTTTAACCTGGAATTTCTGATACTCCGTCTTTTCAGTTACCCCGTTCAATTCCAAAAGAGTTTTTTTGTATTCATCCAGTTTTTCTGCCTGTGCATGAGCATTTCCCATAGATTCCTCTACGTTATCAAGTACTGTTCTGACCTGTTGATTATTTTCCGCAACTTCATCTGTAAATTCTTCCAGAGCTGTTTTGGGTAGATTTACTTTCTCTGCGATTCCATCCAATATTTTTCCTATCCCATCCAGAGCTTTATCTATAACAGGAAGTGCATCATCTGCAATCGGCTCCAAAATTTCTGTCTTCACTTTTCTCCCCAGTGATTCCAGCTTGCTTTCCACGCTGTCGTAGCTGATCTCTTTGATGGATTCCATGGTGCCATTGACATTTTTGTAGGCGTCATTTACCTCGGTAAGAGAGCGTATCACATCCATGGCGTTATCTTCCCCCAGGGAACTCCATACCGTACTGGCCAAAGTCAGCGCCTCCTGCTCATTGGTGCAGCTTTTCAGATCTTCGATCACAGAATAAAAAACGTCCTTGGAAGTTGCTTTCCCCTCTTTCATAGCCCGGAAAAGGTTCTGCGTTTCCGTAGAGAATGAACTTAAATTTTCTTCAATTCTTCCGTCTGATAAGGATATCGCAAACTCTTTCACAAAATCATTCACTTTGTCCAGACTGTATGCGCCGGAATCCAGTCCGTTCTGAAGAATCGTAAACATTTCTTCTGCAGAAAATCCCGCCTGCTGCCACAATGGCCCGTATTCCGCAATATTATCTCCCAGCTCATCTGTTTTGTTCAGACCGTTCTGTGCGCCTTTTGCCATGAGATCAAACGCCTCTTTGGAAGACAACCCCATCTTTTTCGTCAACACATTGACACCACGGATCGTTTCTGACAGGTCCATGTCAAACACATCTTCCAGAGCCATTGCATTCTCTGTCATATCTTTCAGTTCTGAAGAATCCAGTTCCCCGGTGTACTGCTTCACCTTCTGCATGGCTTCCGCCACACTCTCCAGGCTATCCCCGTAATTGTTGGCGTAAATATCTTTCAGAACCTCTTCATACTGCTTCATTTCCTTCACGGATGCGCCGGTCGCACCCTGAAGTTTTGCGGAAGCGCTTTGAAGATCTATAGCAAACTGTACTCCTTCTTTTGCCGCCTTTGTAAATGCTGCGCCTAAAGCCGCCGCTCCTGCCGCAGTAACAGCCATCGGATTTTTTAATTTTCCCAGTACGTCTCCCAATCCTCCAAGTCCGCCTGCTCCTTTTGCAGCCTCTTCTTTGACTTCTTCCAGGCTCTGTCCATACTCTTCTGTGGCGTCTGCCGCCTGTTTCATGGCTTTTGCGTTTTCATCCACAGCATTGCTTGCCTTTGCTGTCTCTGTCTTTGCCTTGATCAAATCAGTTTCCCATGTCTGGATACGGTTTGCGGCCTTTTCATAATTTTCTTCAGACTTTTTCAGAGCATTTGTCAGCTGTTCTACCTGCTCTTTCTGCTGTTTCAGTTCTTCCTCTGAAGAATTCCCTGCCTCTTCCATGTCTTTCAGTTTTTTTGTTGCCTGTTCCAAAGTATCCCGAAGAGACTCTATTTTTTCTCCCATTTCTGTGTAGGATTCTTTGGCATGGTCAAGGCCTCTGGCAACTTCCTGCTGCTTCTGTTTTTGCGCATCCAGGATCTTAGATAAAACTTCATGCTTTTTCCCCAGGCTGTCAAGACTGTCTTCCTGTCCTTCTGTTTCTGCTTTTACAAGCTCCATTTCCGCCTTTAACTGGCTTAATGTTTTTTTGCAGCTCGTGACTGCCTGTTTGTATTCTCTCTCGCCATCAAGGGCGATGATTGCTCCTATCTTTTTTGCCGCCATATAGTTCCCCCTGATAATAGATATAGCCCTGTAAATAAAATCACAGGGCTACAGATCCATGAGAGATTCCACTTTTTTCTGTTCAAAAGTGGCTCTTTTCATTTTTACGTTATGATAAAATTTAAACTGCCGGAAAAGCTCAAACCATTTTCCGTAATACATGTGTGCAATTTCCGATTCCCGGTATCCGATCTGCATTCCCACGAAAGTGATCCATGCAAAATCAATTTTTACAGATTCTTCATTTTCGGATCCGCCTTCGTGGTTTCCCGGTTTTTTAACGCAAAACTCCGGCTGAACTCTCTCCGGAGAATCTGTGCCGCCGCAAACAGAGAAAGATCCATTTTTCTTGCAAGAGATTCTCTCTTGTATTTTACAGGTTTTCTTCCCTCTTCCTCTGCCGTAATTTCTTCTCCTTCCTGGATAAACCAATAAAGAGCGTCACACACAGCCGTCATGTTTGGAAATCTCACTTTTATATCCAGCTTTTCTTCTGTTTTTTCATCGGAACCTTCCTCTGAGGTTTCTTCTGCTTCATTTGTCCCTGTATCTTCTTCAGGACTATCTTCAAAGATGCTCAAGCGTTCTTCAAACTCTTCCAGTGTTCCGTATTTGTCCTGGATCTTCTCCAGGACTAAAATAGAACACTTCATCGGATATTCTTTTCCGGATAATGTAATGGTATTTAGCTTATTTTCAAACATTTATTTCCCCCTGGCAGACGCCTCTGATGCCTGTTTAAAAAATACAGTTGTGATCTGTGTAACCGCCTCTGTCTCTGATGTACAGGCTTTTGTTTTTTTCCATACCCCTTCATCGTTTGCCAGGGCTCTTCCGGTAATCGTCGGGGTTTTGTACTCAATATTCTCTCCCTTTGTTGCATAGTCCCCGGCAGGCTCCGCAAATTTTACTTTCGGGAGGAAGTTTGCAACATAACTTGTTTTTCCACCCACTTTTTCAAGAGAAATCCACGCCATTCCTACATATCCGGCTTCATCGTCTACATTATGTACCACAACGTCTGTATCTTCTGTTTTATGGCCGAACATTTTTTCATGGGCTTCTTTTGGAAGTGTTGTGGTATTTAAACTTACATCCGCATACCGGAACTCCTTGTCATATTCTGCCTGCACATCATCCCCGTACAATCCACCTTCTGCATAGGACGGTGTTATGGTGATCCCGATTGCTTTTCCGCAGAAAAACGGCTTTTCGTATGTAGTTCCGTCTGTCAAAGGTGCGATAAAAGGTTTTCTTAATCCTACAAATGCCATAGTTATTCCTCACTTTCCTCTATGTAGCACGAAAAGGTCAGATGATAATATCTGCTTTTCCTTTCGTAACTTGTTGCAATTTCTGTTACCAAAAAACCCGCCTGGCGCAGCGCCTGGCGGATCTCTCTTCTCTTTTTGATATAATTTTTTTTCGTAAAAAAATGAACCTGCATATAATGGATCCAGCCCTGATCCTGATCGTCTGCATACGTTCCGGGAGCTTCGTACTCCGGATTATATGTGATATATTCTGCCGGACCATTATCATCCAGGCAGGTTATCGGCCATACATTGGCACAGATCGGATTTAATGCAGATTCAAGTATCTGATTTACATTCACTTCGTCACCTCGTCATACTTTCTCTGCATAAGATCCAAACACTCTTTTTCCGATTTACTGATTGCTTTTCTCAATACCGGTTTGGGTTCCTGTTTGCTGGTTCCATACTCCATATATGCCATCTTTTCTCCATTTCGCACGCCTTTGCTGTCGGTTCCTGTCGGTTTAACCGCCGCAAAGCACCCATATCCGTTGACCTTTGCTTTTGTTGCCTTAATGGATTTCGCCAGGTCTCCGGTTGAATATTCCTGCGTTGTCACGCTTTTTATTTCATTTTTCAGCGTTTTTTCCAAAGTCGGAGTAGCTGCATCAATCGCTTTGCAGGCTATCATGTCCGCATCCGCTACTTTGTCCAGTTCTTTTTCCAGGTCGTCAAACCCCATTGTCTGAAATCCCAATTCATCACCTTCTAACTGCAGGTCAATTCCACCATGGACTTATCCGGTTTATACGCTCTTATGATATCGTATGTCGCTCCATCAATCACAGCTTTTTCCGCATAAGCAGGTTTTCCATTGTTGAGGTGCCGGGTTTCTTCCCAGTCTTCCAGCCGCACCTGAAAAACCGCCGAGAGTTTCACGCCTGAGCGCATGGCTTCATAAGCTTCTGCTCTTTTAACAGCAGTTTCCCTTAGATATGCAGGAACTTTACGCTGGATGGTCTGTGGGAATCCGTCAGCATCTTTCCCGGTTTCCTCCCAGATCAATACACCTTCATAATCCATTTCCTGCACCCCCGTATTCTCCGGATAAAGCCATGGAATCTCTCAGGTTCTGAAACGCTTTCAAAAACTTTTCGCTGTCGGAATCATATCCAAAGTGAGCTTTTGCATAGAGCTTTACCGCCTGCCGGTACAGGGGATCTGTAAGTTTCCCCTGTACTCCGGCGATCTTTAATTCCAATACACAGGATTCAATAAGATCTCGAATCTCTGAATCTGCGACTCTTGACTTTTCCCTGAGCATGTCCTTTAACCAGTCCACTGTGATCTCAAGTTCCGTCTCTGTGTATGTCATAAGCCATTACCTCATCAGGCATTTGCTTTGGTCAGGGTAACAAGAGAGTTCTTGTCGATCACTTTTCCGTCGCAGATCATCACTGCTTTTGTCACCTGATCCTCTGTATCGTTGTCTTCATAGGACTTAACGGTCATGGCATAGTTTGTATTAAACATATAATCTGTCCAATCAAACAGGAATGCCACTACTGTAGGACCGGAAAGAGCAGCACTGCTGGAAGTCATATAGTCATTCAGGATCACTCTTCTTCCCAGCAGGGTTCTTTCCGGCTTGCCATTGATCCCGTAATTTACTCTTGCAATCGGCTGGCCTGCGGAATCTGTCATTGCCACACACTCCATAAAAGTCTTTTTAGTCATGTTCCAGACTGCTCCATTTTCGTAAGCAAGCGGAAGCGCCGCTTCCATTTCACAGAGAACCTTGTAATCAATTGTTTTTGCTTTTGCAAGAGCAACATTCTGACCATCCGGAGCCGTTTCTTTCAAAACACCTTTTGGTTTTCCGGATCCATCACCATTCAGGATCGCTTCCTCAATAGCTTTTACCATTGCCTCGGATACACTCTTAACAAACACAGTCTCAAAAATCTGCAGAGACATTACAGATGCCTCCAGCGTCATAGAGATTGCGCATCTCAGTTTGTAGCCTTTAATGTCGATCTGCCCTGTGGTCTTTTTCTGTTTTTCAGAGGTAGCGCCTTCTGCTACCCATGTGGCTACTGGTTTCACAGCAGATGTCGGTACCACAGCTCCTGCTGCAAATGCGGTTCTGGTCACCAGCGGGAGGATCATACCGGTTGCTTCTATTTTTTCAATGATCTTGTTGATCACAGTCGGAGAGATCACCGCTCCGATATCCGGTGTCTTTGTGGGACCGGCTGCGTTTGTGAATTTCTCCGGAATCGGTTTTCCGTTTACGACATAGTTCATAAATGCAATACGATACTCTTTGGAATCATACATATCTTCCGGTTCGTCAACCGCTCCAATATTCAGAACTCCTCCTGCAACATTTCCAAACGGATTTACTGCTGCCGGTTCTCTGTTCATGGCGTTAAAATCTGCCTGGGCCTGCGCAATCGCATCCCATGTTTCATCGAGCGTTCTTACTTCATTCATTTTTGCCTGGGCTTCTTCGGTCTTTCCCTCGTTAATAAGAGCCTGGGCCTCATTCATAAGGCTGTTTCTTTTTTCTTCATACTGTTTTTTGTTCATTTTCTGTCTCCTTTTAACATTAAAAAATCCCATTCGGCTTTTAATAAGTCGATTGGGGTGTTTTCACTTGATTCTTCTTTCATCAATCTTCTTGCTCTGTTCAGTTTTTCTTCGTCCGGAAGTTCAAAAAGCGGTCCTGCTATAAGAGGTGTTTCCTCTTCTTTTTCCTCAAACATGATCGCATCAATCAACCCTTTTTCCTTCGCCTGAACTGCAGTCATCCAGGTTTCGTGTTCCATCATTTCCAGAGCTTCTGCTTCGGTCATTCCGGTCTTTGCCGTGTATGCCGTGCAAAGCGCCCGGTCTGCCGTCCGGAGGGTTTCTGCCATATGCTCCATATCAGAGTGGTTTCCTCTTGCTCCGGACGATACACAATGTACCATCATAAGGGCTGTCGGTGACATTTCACAGTATCCCGCCATCGCCACGATGGAAGCGGCGCTGCAGGCTTCTCCAGTAATGTAGATTTTTACATTTCCAAAGCTGTGCAACAGCGTGTAAATTTCGGATCCAACATCTATCACACCGCCAGGCGAGTTGATATAAACCTCAATTTCATCCCCTTCCACAGCAGCATCAATAATCTTCTGGATATCCCGGGGGCAGGTGCTGTCTTCGCCAAAAAAACTGTAATACCATTTGTAATCGTTTGGTATCAGAACGCCCCTTATATCAACCTTATGTTTCATTCTTCTCACCTCCTCCGTGCATTTCCAGGTAAGCATTTTTCAGGAGCTGCCCCATTAATGCTGTCATTTGTACATAGTTTTCACCATTCATCTTGTTCAGCATGTCTTCCAGAATGTTTACCACCTGGGTATCCAGTCTTCGAATCGGCTGATCACCTCCCTCAATCGGCGCAAGGTTCATGGTTTCCCTCCATTCATTGGGTGTCATGGCGCCACGGTCTACCATTGCCTGGAAAGCCAGTTTTGTAGTAAGGCTGGCGCATTGAAGGTTGTTTGCTTCAAACACGATCCGGTTCCCGAATCCTCTTTCTTTCCGGCTGAACAGCGCCACTGTATAGATCTGATGCATCTGGACGACTACCGGCTCGATCTCTGCCTCGTAATACGCTGTCCATTCATCTTCCGTATAGCTGGATTGAACGATTTTTTTATTGGTACCCCAGTAGGAATACAAACGGTCCACCACTTTTTCTGTCTGCATGGCATTTGGCACATAATCCTTCGGCTCAATCCTCTGGATATCCGCTTTGCTGTCAATACCGGCCGCTCCAAACGTGGTGCTTTCCACCGCCAGATAATTATCTACAAAATCCTGAACATACTTTTTGATATCCTCATCCCTCATAGACTGTCGGAAAGATATCAGCCATCGGATCACGTTGCTGTTCCGGATTGCATTCACAATTCCCTGATCCATGGTTCCGATCAGGTTCATCAGCGGGGTAAGCACCGGAATTGGTGATGTTCCGAAAATGTCGTTGTCATTATAGTCCTGCCGCAGGTGGATAATGTCAGAATAACGGAACACCCCTGTCTTTCCGTTTCCGTACAAAAATTTCATGAACAGTTCCCCGCTGTCATTGTATTTTGCTTCCACGCTTACACAAGGAACCGGATATAGCTGCATGGGTTTCCCGTTTTCATCTCTGACAATCAGAATAAACGCATTGTTATTCAGACAAAGCTGATTAGCCACTTTTTCCTGCATCTGCTGTCCGGTCATATAAGGGTTGGGTTCAGACAGCAAAAATCGGATATTGGCATCCGGGTTTACTTTTAATCCACCTGCTTTTGGATCATCCCGGATATGTTTTCCCACAAGCTTACCAATGGCTTTTACTTTTGGCCGGATGCAAGCTCTTACAATGTCACTCTCGTAAAGTTTTCCATCAAAGCAGAAAAACTGCCCATTCCGCAGTGTCACCATTTTCAAAACATTCCCACTGGATGGCTTATCTGCATTTTCATTCACAGTAGGTTCTCTTTTCCAAAATTTCCGCATGGTACCTCCTAAATCAAACTCGTGTATTCATCATATTTATTTTTCAAGACTACATATCCGTCAATCAGAGCCATAGTCCCATCAATTCGGTTTCTGGAATCCACACCCTTGATCGGCTGGATGTTTCCATTGATGTCTGTCTTTACCTGAGTATTGGCCAGACACCACTTGTCAATAGGATTGTTGTTGTAGACAATATTGTGCGCACCTAATTCCGCTTTCAGATCTTTCATGGGTGCGGACAGCGTAGCGATTCCCTGCCGAACCGGAATCATGCAATTTTCTCCGAATGCATTTTTAAAATCTCTCAAAAGAGAATCGTCAATATGCCATGGGTCGTATCCAATAAACATGATGTAGATATCTTCCTGCTCCTGAAGTTCCATAAACCAGTCCAGCATAACTCTTTTGTCCACCCGGTAATCATCCACAGTCCGGAGAAGCCCCATTTCTTTCCATTTCTGGTAAGGCACGTTATCTCTTCCCTGGCGTTTTCCGGATCCCTCAAATTCATCAATTACCCTCTGAGGGATCCAGTACATGGATTTTACATAGATCTTGGGATCATCCGGTTTCATGCACAGGCATTTCGCAGCGTTCAGGTCCACACTATCCGCCGCATCCATTCCGCCAATTCCATACCTGAATCTCTGGTCTCCAATTTTTTCTTCATTGAGAATATCCTCCCATCTAAGCCAGGCAGCTTCCCCGGTCTGCTTCATGTTAAAATCTTTCACCAGGACTGTCGGCCGAAAAGAAAAATCATCTTCCGCCTTCTGGACCATCTCCCGGAGGTAATCATAAGATTTAATGGTTCCCAGTCCTGGATTTGCCTTGATCCAGCAGGACTCGTCCCGCCATTCATCTATGCTATCCAATTCATAGATAAATGGCAGGAATCTTTTGTTTTTAATTTCTCCAGACAAGATTCCAGATGCATATTCATACTGCGCATCAAAAATCCCGTCACGGACAAATCCGTTTGTTGTGATGCAAAAAAGCAATGGCTGCCGTCTGGCTCCCATTGCCTGTTTGATCAAATCGTATATATCTCTGTTTTTGATAGCCGCCAGCTCATCAATAACCGCCGCATGGACATCCAAACCGTCCAGGCTGTTACTGTTGCTTGCCAGGGCTTTTATAAATCCAAAATTATATGCAAAATAGAGGTCGCTGGCTCTTTTCTTTATGTGCTTGCTCAGTAAAGGGCTTTGCCTGATCATCTTCTGGCAGGCGGTAAACCCAAGCTTTGCCTGATCCAGCATGGTTGCAATGTTGTAGATCTGTGGAGCGCCTTCCTGGTCGTTTACAAGCATATCAATTTCCACTGCTGCCGTCTCTGTGGTCTTTCCATTCTTTCGTCCTTCGATGATGATGCATTCGTTGTATTGCCGGATATCATTATCATCTACAAACCCAAAAATCGCCTGAAGCCTGGCTTTCTGGAATAATTCCAGTTTCAGCGGCGCTCCAAGCTTTCCGGAAGGTACCTTGCAGAATTTTTCAATAAAATCTGTATGTCTTTTGGCAATCTGAGGATCAAAATGGTATTCATCTGGTCTGTAAAACCTTGTCAGGAGCATGTCTGCTGCCTGCTTCATCTTTTCGCAAGCTACAATCTTCTCATCAGTGATATCTGTAAAATACTTTTCAAATTCCAGCATGTTACTTTCCAGTCTTTAAAAACTCCATCAGATCATCCCCGGTCTCCTGACTTGTCCGGTCTTTTTCCATCATGTCCTCCAGTTGTTTGATACAGGCAATATGGTTTTTCACCATGACATTATAAGTATCCACCTGTGACCGCTTCTTTGTGCCATACTGATTCGCCCCATTTTTATACTCTTCCTCGTATCCTTTCAAATTTATGATAGATTCCAGTTCCAGAAGGGAGATATCCATGAACGCCGCACGTTTGATCAGTGTCTCCGCGTTCTTTTTTCTTTTTGGATCCACAAAGCTGTAATTTTCCCTAAGTTCCGCTTCCTTCTTCTTGATCAGTTCTGTTTTGTATAAAAATTCGCCATCCTCATTGATCTCGTGCATCTCTTTTTTTCTCACTTCAATCACCTTCTTTCACTTTGATACCACACCCCTCACGCGAAACCTCACGCATAAAATTTC
>ENA-ORRT01000606-ORRT01000606.1-human-gut-metagenome-genome-assembly--contig:-NODE-606-length-17916-cov-2.35748_pt1 | contig 17916 bp, 16 predicted proteins | sample MGYA00242181_ERZ509146 | MGnify/ENA primary metagenome ERZ509146 (study PRJEB26280, sample SAMEA2338624) | human gut metagenome | biome: human gut; feature: human-associated habitat; material: faeces...
AAAAAGTGGCGGATTATACCGGCGATCCACTGCTTGGAAAGGAAATGTATGAAAGGAAATTCCCGACGGCCTTTTATAAGAAAAATTTAAGAATTACATCGAGTTTTTTTTAACAGTGGAAGTGTACTGTTTATATCAGATAAAGGAAAACGAGAGGAGAGAATGATGGCAGAGGAAATGAATATGGGAGAGGTTGTCATGGTTGTTGATGACAACAAAGAAATTGTATATTCGATCAGTGAACTTTTAAAATACGAAGGATACCGGGTGATTCCGGCGTATGATGGAATGGAAGCGTTAAACTTGCTTGAGCAGAATCCGGTAGATTTAATTCTGCTTGATGTTATGATGCCACGGTTAAATGGCTTGTCTGCTCTTATGAAGCTTCGGGAGAAATACAGGATTCCGGTTATTATTCTTTCGGCAAAGACGGAGGAAAGTGATAAGGTATCGGGACTTGTGCTTGGTGCGGACGATTATGTGGAAAAGCCCTATAATCCGGCGGAGTTGATGGCTCGCGTGAAAGCGCATTTGAGGAGATACAGGGCGTGGGGAGGCGAGCTTCCGAAGGAAAATGATGATCAGATCATAAACGGAGGCCTTGTACTTGACAAAAAACAGCGGATCGTACTTGTGGAAGGGGAGGAAGTGAGGCTGACGGCTACGGAGTATAAAATTTTAGAACTTTTGATGGAACATCCGGGGCAGGTGTTTTCTTCGGAGCAGATTTATGAAAATGTCTGGCAGGAATCGGCAAACTATACAGTGGAAAACACGGTAATGGTTCATATCAGACACATTCGGGAGAAAATTGAGATTGATGCAAAGAAACCAAGATATGTAAAGGTGGTGTGGGGTATTGGATACAAAATGGAAAAATATTAAGTCAAAGGCGAAAAGTTTTTTAGAGAAATGCTGGCTTAGCAGTACAGGGATTGCAGTGAAACTATTTTGTTTTGTGCTGGCAGGGTTTGGAATCGCATTCTGGTATAGTGTTGTAGTGTACCGTACGTACCATCCGACCGGAGAATCATTGTTTTTCGGGATATTGGGAAATGCTTTATTTGGAGCAGGGCAGATGATACTGACCGCATTTCTCATTATGAGGAAATTCCGTGAATGGGATCCGGGAGAAAAGGATGCGTATGTGAAATGGCAGAACAGGTGGAAAATCAGGAATCGCAGACTGCAGTGGATAGGCGGAACAGCTCTTTTGATCGCTTTGTGGTATATGTCGTACTTAATGAACGGCGGAATGTATATAGGAACAGGATGGCAATACAATTATGCATCGGGTTATGTCATGATTTTATCGGCGCTCGTTCAGTTTGTGCTTGCCGGAGCGGTGATGAATCACTTTAAAAAGAAACAGTTAGACATGATCATGTGTAATTTTGAAAAGATAAATCAAAACAGGATCAAAGAAGCGCTAGAGATCGAGCGAAAGAGTCTTGAAAAAGTATCGCGCAGCGATCAGCTCAGAGTAGATCTTATTACAAATGTTTCCCATGATCTGAAAACGCCGCTTACGTCGATGGTCGGCTATATTGAACTGATCAAGAGGGAAGAATTAAGCGATATTGTCCGCGATTATGTGGATGTGATTTCAGAGCGGGCAGAGAAACTAAAAGAAATGATCAACAGTTTATTTAATCTTGCAAAAGCAAGCAGCGGAAATGTAGAGCTGCATCCGGAGCCGTTCGAGGTAAATCGGATGATCGAACAGATCTTTGCGGATATGGATGACAGGATAAAAGAAAGTCATTTGGAATTTGTTACCGATCTGACAAAAGAAGATACACAGCTTATATCGGACAATTCTTATTTTTACAGAATCTGCCAGAATCTGATTGAAAATGCGTTGAAATATTCTGCAAAGGGAACGCGTGTCTTTGTGAAAACGAAGCTTTTGCAGTCGGAAGGAAAAGAGGAAGTATGGCTGGAAGTAACAAACACATCGGGATATCCGATGGATTTTACAAAAGAAGATATTATCGAAAGGTTTGCAAGAGGAGATAAGGCAAGAACCGGAGACGGAAACGGACTTGGACTGGCGATCGTAAGTACTTATGCCAAAGCGCTCGGGGGAGAATTTGATATATTGATCGACTGCGATCAGTTTAAAGCCTGTTTGAAATTTCCGAAAAAGACAACATAATTTTGATTATTATGCAGAAGAATGCAGAAAAGCAAAAAATCACCCGTTTCTTATGTGAGTATATTACTTTATGATGATTCGGGTAATTTTTTGCTTTTTTACTCTCGCAGCGCAGATAGTCCAAGTCCGGGTCTATCTAAGATTTTATCGGCTGCTTACAATTTTGGAACATGCTTTTTAGAACTTCCGGCGATAGTTTTATGGGTTATGTATATATAGTAGATGATAAATGCAAGCGCTGTGATAACCCATGTTACCGGATAGCTTAAAATAATCGCCGATATCGTCGGTGAGATTTTCAGCATGGCGGCAAGCCATGCGATGCGAAGGACGCAGACGCCAAGCAGAGTAATGGCTACCGGAACGACGACGTTTCCGACTCCGCGCAGCGCTCCGGCGATAACTTCGATAAAGACATATACAATGTACCATGGCGTGATCAGAACGAGCATGTCGCATCCGATTTCAATTACATGACTGTCGTTTGTAAATAACCGGAATAAAAGGAATCGTGCGGCGATCAGAAAGACAACAAGTACGGCGGAAACAATAAAATCCATAAGAAGGCATACGCGGGTACTTTTGCGTACGCGATCCATTTTTCCGGCGCCGTAGTTTTGCCCTACGAATGTTGTGATCGCAATTCCGAACGCAGTGCTGACCATCCAAAAAATTGCGTCCAGTTTTCCGTAGGCTGACCATGCGGCGGTTGTGTCCGTGCCGAAAGTGTTGACAGCAGATTGAATGGCAATATTTGTAATAGAGAACAGGATCGCTTCAAATCCGGTCGGCAGTCCGAGTTTTAACTGCATTTTCAAAATCGAACCGTGGAAACGGATCTGTTTGACGGAAAGTTTTAATATGCCTTCAGAGCGCATCAGTTTTAAAGTGACAAGTACGGCGCTTACAGCCTGTGCGATGAGGGTGGCAACGGCAACTCCCATAACACCCATATGGAATACGATAACGAATAAAACGTCAAGCACGATGTTGATGATGCAGCAGACGATCAAATAATAGAGCGGACGTTTGGAATCTCCGGTGGCGCGCAGTATTGCCGATCCCATGTTGTAAATGAGGACGAAAATGATTCCGGCAAAGTAGATCCTTAAGTAAACGGCGGAATCTGCTACAATATCGGCAGGCGTATTCATCATCTCTAAAAGAAACGGAGTCAGAATTATTCCTGATACGGTAAGGATCAAACCTCCGAAAGCGGCGATCGCGTAAGCTGTGTGAAGACCTTTATTTGCAGAGCGGGAGTCTTTCGCACCGAAAAATTGTGCAATCGTTACGGATGCCCCGGAAGAAAGCCCGGTAAAAAATCCGACTACAAAAGCAACGATCTGAGCAGAAGAACCTCCTACTGCGGCGAGAGCTTCTTTTCCGACGAATTGACCGACGATAACACTGTCAATCGTGTTGTATAGCTGTTGAAAGAAAGTCCCGAGTAAAATGGGAAAGAAGAAAAGTAGAAGCTGCCGCCAAATAATGCCTTCTGTAATCTGGTTTTTCTGAATGTTGGTAGACATAGAACCATCTCCTTTCAATAATTTTCGGTATTAGGCGTTTGTGAAACGCCTAATATTATATATGAAAAGCGAGGTAAAACCAAGTGAAATTCAAACATATGTTGTTTTGCGGAGCTGTTTTCAAAGATGATAAAAATAAAATAAGAAAGAGCCGAGTCTTTAAGATTTTAAAGATTTTGGAAATCCGGAACAGCTCCGTTCACTTTGTCCGTCGTCTGTCGGATGAATATCATCTCTTACAGAAGCAAGAGTGCGATTAAACAAAGATTCGATCTCTTCGGATAAGGTTTTCATTGCTTCCATATATATCTGTGCTTTAAACTCACAAGTCTGTGAGGTACAAGTTTGTGGGTTGCATTGCTGATGATGCCGTTCTGCCTGATGTCTGCGGCGTTCTTGCCCGATTCGAAGATAGAGTGTCCGCAATAGCGTGGAGTTCTGTCTGTTTGTCAGATCCAGATAGCGGGATACCATATCAGGATCACCTTTTGTAAGTGCAATATCGAAAGCGTGTCGTATGGAACGCTCTACTCTTGATGGTGTTGTGTGATACTTTTTAGCGATATCGATATAGAGTGCTGATATCTTTCCGTCAGGATAGTATGGATCGGTATTAAATAATTCTATTGCGTCGCAAATATAAGTAAAACCTTTGATTCCTGCCGGAACTCCGATGTTCATCAGTACATCTATTACATAATCTTTCATCATGCCCCTCGATTCTAGTTGTTAATATTACCTAAGAAAATTGATTCATATTAAGAAAATATACCAATTTTACGGCTATTTCTACATCAGTTTACGACAGATTTAATAAAATGTCAATGAGAAACTACAATAATCTTGAAAAAGCGATTGCTTTTACAGGAAATTTGTAATATACTTTGAATAATATGTGGTGAAGAGAGGGTTAAAATCATGACGATGATCAGAAATAAGATTCGTAAGCGACGTCAGGAGTTAAACATGTCAAGAGTACAGCTTGCCGAAGCGGTGCAGGTTACACCGTCTGCTATTGCAAATTATGAGAATGGAATCAGCTATCCGAAACCGGATATTTTTGTTGCGCTGATGATCACGCTTGAAGTAGATGCGAATTACTTTTATGAAGAGTATGTAAGAAACAGAGAGATTGCCATCGCATGTAAAAGAGCGATCACACAGGATGAGATATATGCTCTTGAAAAGTACAGGCAGTTGACGAGCAGCGGGAAAAAACTTGTTCGTATGGTGATCGAAGAAGAGTATTCGAGAATGCAGCAGGAAGAATGGATTTCTTTTCCGTGTATGAAAGATATGGGAGGAGGGATTGATGCGATTTGTAAAAAAAGAGCAGAATATTTTGAATTCCGTGTACGCAAGGAGAATATGATAGACGGCATGGAATTTTGCCTGCAGCTTCAGACAGACAGATACGAGCCTGTTTTTCGGAACGGGGATGTGATCGCATTGACCGAAAAAAAAGCAGGTCAAAATGAAATAGGAATTTTCTTAGTAAATGAAGTTTATTATTTGAGATTATTATATCAGGAAAATGAAGAGAAAAAGCTGAAAGCATTGAACGTATTGGAACAGGATGTAGTAGTAAAGCCGAAAGACCGGTTTATCTGCATGGGAACAGTTCTCGGGAAGGTACAAGGGATGCCTGATTTGTGATTCTCGTTTCCGTGCAGATAAATCCGATCAGAGAAGATATCGATCATAAGAAATTCGGCTGTAAAAATTTAATCATAAAAGTTTTGTCTATAAAGAGTTTTTAATAAAGTTGTCTATAAGAATCTTCGGAGCGGTTTGATAATTTGTCTTAATGTTGCGTAGAATAATTTCTTTCCGGTGCTTAATTCTTTTGTTTTGTAATTTTCCCCGTAGGTATATTTTCCGTTTTCCATCGTTTTTGAAAAGGTTTTATCATGTTCGGCTTCTTTTCGTATAATTGCGTTTAATTCGGTTGAATCGACGGCAAGCATTAATTCGGTATCAAGATATGTGCTTCGCATGTCAAGATTGTAAGAACCGACGATACTCATGCGGTCATCTATGAGAACGGCTTTCGTATGGCAGGAATGGGGAGCCATATATTCGTAAACTTTCACACCGGTTCTCCATATCTTTTCTTTTTCATTTAAGTAATCTGTACAGCCCCACGGATTGGCGCCTTTTGCGACATCATTTGTAATGATCTCGACAGAGACGTTATTATCTGTGAGCTGAGAAAGATCGTCGTACATTTCCCTGCCGCATATAATGTAAGGGGTGTAGATCGTCGCCTGTTTTCCGGACATCATAAGCCGGTGAAGAGAGTACCACATCCACGGTTCTTTGTTTTCTGATTCGATCGGATTGCTCAAAAGAGTGATCTTATTTGTCTCAAATGTCAGTTCTTCCCAGTTTTGTTTTTCGTATGCGGCAGGATATTTTTTCTGTAGCTCTTTGTAATGTTTTTTCAGAGCTTCTGTTTTTTCGACCGTCTTTTTTCCGTTTCTTGAGCCACGGCACGGTTTGCTGTCAGAAGAATCCCATATGGAATCAAAATAAGTCTGAAGCTGGGACATAGAAGTGTTTTGCATATTTTTGCCCGGATCTGTTTCGTAAACAAACAGCTCCTTGTCGATGTTTTTTCCTTTTGAATAATCTCCGAGAAACAGGTTTGTTGTGTTGCGTCCGCCAAGTGTATACATCTGGTCATCGATGATCAGATATTTGAAGGCGGGCCTGCATATCCCATGGTTTCAAAAAATTCACAGGATTATAAATGCGGACCTGAGCGTTTTTATGAGCGTCTAAAGCAAGAAACCACGGATTGTGCTGTACATCCATAAATCCGCTGATTCCATCGACGATAACACGGATATCGACGCCCCGGTCCGCGGCGTTTAGTAAGGCGGAAAGAATATCCTGCCCCGCCTCATCATCGTTAAAATCAAAGGTCGATAAAATGATGGATTTTTCTGCTTCTTCGATCATACCGAGCCGATACAAAAGAGCGTCGTTATTATCAGTGATGTAGGCGATGCGCTCTGTCCCGGATGTGTCGGAATAATATTCGGCTGCCGCATCTTTTTCTTTGTATTCTTCCGATACAGTTTTATGCGGCAGATAAGGAACAGTAAGGAGGATAATATAAATAAGGATTAAGATAAGTACAATGTATTTCCATGAAATATGTTTTGCGAGAAAAGAAAAACTGTTTTTCATATTTTCGTAAAATCTCCTTTCTTTTGGAATAAGATAGCACATTTTTTTAAAAGGGGCAATTCATTAAGACAAAACGACAACGCGTTAGTAACATGGGGTGACACGGGATAAATGTATGCATTTTAATTCGATTTTTATTTTAACGAATTTTATTCACACTTTAAAGTGTTGAAGTAAACAAAAAGTTGTGATATACTGTATCCATATTTGCAGTGCGCCTGTTTTGAGAGCGCATGATCATGGAGGGAGAAAAGATGGAAAGAAGAATTAACGGACATACAAGGCTTTACGCGCTGATCGGTTCACCGGTAGGCCATTCGGGGTCTCCGGCTATGTACAACTACAGTTTTGAAAAGCTAGGGATCGATGCGGCGTATCTTGCGTTTGACATACCGCTGGAGAAAACAAAAGATGCGATTGACGCATTCCGCACATTAAACGTAGGCGGTTTTAACATAACGATGCCGAACAAAACCGCGGCGGCACAGCTTGTAGACAGATTGTCCCCTGCGGCGGAACTTGTCGGAGCGTGTAACACCGTCGTTGTGGAAGAGGACAAAACGATGACAGGGCATATTACAGACGGGATCGGATTTGTCCGCAATCTGAAGGAACAAGGAGTCGGGATAGAGGGAAAGAAGATCGTTTTGCTTGGTACAGGCGGAGCGGCGACTGCGATCGCAGTACAGGCGGCGCTTGATAAAGCGTCAGAGATTGCGATATTTAACCGGAAGGATGAATTTTTCGCAAACGGAGAAAAAACGGTAGAAAAGATTAAAAAAGCAGTACCGTCGATGAAAAAAATCTATATTGAAGATATTGATGATGAGAAAAAATTAGGAGAAGCTATCGCCGGAAGCGATCTTTTGATCAATGCAACACGCGCCGGAATGAGTCCTTTGGAAAACGTGCTTCCCGTTCCGGAAGAATTACTTCATAAAGATCTGGCTGTTGCGGACGTCGTGTATAATCCGAGAGAGACGCTGCTTATAAAAAAAGCAAAAGAGGCAGGCTGTAAAGCCGCAGTCGGAGGAATCGGGATGCTGCTCTGGCAGGGAGCTGCGGCGTTTGAACTGTTTACAGGAAAAGAAATGCCGGCACAGGAAGTGATGGAACTTTTCTTTTCCTGAAAAAGTATCGTGACAGCTCTTACAGATTGTATGTGTGAGCCGATATAAAAGATTTCTTTATCGCATAAACGTATCGATCACATGGAGTACGCCGTCTTCGTCATTGGAACGAGTGATGAAGTCGGCGGTTTCTTTTATGATCGGCTGTGCGTTTTCCATGGCGACTCCAAGACCGGCATATTCGATCATGGACAGATCGTTGAAGCCGTCGCCGCAGCAGATCATCTCATTAGCGGTCAGACCGATGCTGTTTAACAGCTTTTGGAGAGACTGCGCTTTGTCAATGTTTTTCGGCATGATCTCCAAGAAAAACGGTTCGGAAAGATAGATATTTAAAAGCCCGTGGTACTGCTTGCGGAGCGGTTCGATCATCGTTTCAAGTGTTTTCGGATCGCCGCAGATGAGCAGCTTATTTACCGGGAAATCAAGGGCGGATGGAAAGTCGTCCGTTGGAACAATTTCCATATTGTTTATTCCCGATTCTATTTCTACATATTTGTTCGGACAAATCCCTGAGAAAATATGAGTGTCATCGTAAGAGATGATATCCAGTCCCGGAAATGTCTTTACGTATTCCCAGACCGGACGGATGATTTCTTTTGGGATCGTTTTATTGTAAATGATCTCGCCTGTGGAACATTTTGTAATACGTGCGCCGTTAAAGGAGAGCATGTATCCGCCGAAAGTATCCATCTGAAGTTCTTTTGCAAGAGGCGCAACACCGTTGATCGGCCGCCCGCTGGCAAGAACGACAGTGCGGCCGGCTTCCTGAATCTCAAGAAGCGCCTGTTTTGTCGGCGCGGTAATTTCCTTTTTTGAATTGGTCAAAGTGCCGTCCAGATCAAGGACGAGAACCTGATATTTCATAATCCTTCTCCTATGCTTTATCAAAATATAATATTATTGCTGTAAAAATTCGACGATTTCCGGAAACTCCATTCCGTGTGAAGCCTTTACAAGTACGGTATCGCCTTCTTTTAAAAGTTCTTTCGCCTCGCGCAGAAAATCTGCCTTTGTGGCGAAATGGCAGATCTGAGTCGGAAAATGCGCAGAAGACGAAGGCGTCTCTTCGGTATGTTCTGCGTTTTTTTGCTGCTCAAGATATTCCAACGCTCCGTCTGCCGCCGACTTCATCAAACTGCCGATGCAGATCAAAACATCGATGCCTTTTCTGACGGCGTGAATGCCGACTTCGCGGTGCATCTGTTTTTCGTTTTCTCCGAGTTCAAACATATCTCCGAGTATTGCTGCTTTGCGAGTATCTGCAAAGGCAAGAACATCGAGAGATGCTTTCATAGAAGTAGGGTTTGCGTTGTAGCAGTCGTCGATGATCGTAAAATGGGGCGCACGGATCAGGTTATTGCGTCCGGCAATCGGAACATTTGCTTCGATTCCTGCGCAGATTTCCCTGTCTGTCATACCAAGAGCGTATCCGACTGCGGTAGCCGCAAGCGCGTTGTACACCATGTGAGCGCCCGGGATGTTGATATGTGCCGTAAAAGAAGAATTTGGTGTGAAAAACTGTGCGTCCGTTCCGTTTAAACCTTTGCCGGAAATATTTTCGGCGTGAAAACCGCAGCTTTCATCAAGACCGAAGTAGACAGGCGTGATTCCGTTTTCGGGAGAATATCCGCGCAGTTTGTCATCGTCTCCGTTTAAGATTATTGTTCCGTTTTCATTCATATAAGCAAACATTTCTGTTTTTGCTTTTAAGATCCCGTCTCTTGAACCTAGATTTTCCATATGGGCGACACCGATATTTGTGAGAACGCAGATGTCCGGCCGGGCAACTTTCGCAAGGCGCGTCATCTCTTCGAAGCCGCTGATCCCCATCTCAAGAACCGCGATTTCATGTTCCTTACGGAGGTTGAAAACAGTAAGAGGAAGCCCAATCTCATTGTTAAAGTTTCCTTCTGTTTTCAGAACCGAATATTTTTGTGACAGGACAGAGGCGATCATTTCTTTTGTGCTCGTTTTTCCGACGCTTCCCGAAATGCCTACAACTTTGATATCAAGGGAACGCCGATAGTGTTCTGCGATATCTTTTAAAGCCTGTTCACATGACGCCACTTTAATATAAGAATAAGGAACATCTCCGAGATCTTCTTCGGAAACGGCGCAGAGCGCTCCTTGTTCCATTACTTTCGGAATAAAGGAATGTCCGTCGACGCGTGCCCCCCGGATCGCGATAAACAGACTGTCTTTTTCTGCTTTACGGCTGTCGATGACGACGCTGCTTACTTCACGGGGGAGAAATTCAGATCCGCCGTAGTATGTACCGCCGCAGGCTGCGGCAATTTCCTGTAATGACATATATTTCATAAGATAGCTCCTGCCTTTCTTAAACAACATGTATTAATAACGCGCTTCTAACGATTTTTTGATGATCAGTTCACACAGATCGCCGTATTCGATTCCTGCCGCTTTCGCTTCTTTCGGCAGCAGGCTGGCTGCGGTCATGCCCGGCAGAGTGTTCATTTCCAGACAGTAAAGATTTCCTTTTTCATCCAGAAGAAAATCGGCGCGGCTGTATACGTTGAGTTTCAGCGCACGGAATGCTTTTACGGTAAGTTCCATCATCCGGGAAGCTGTCTCTTCGGGAATGTCCGCAGGGCATACTTCTAAAGTCGCGTCCGCCTGATATTTATTCGCATAATCGAAAAATCCTGTTTTCGGTATGATTTCGATCGGAGGAAGCGCCTCGTTGTCAATTACGCCACATGCAAATTCACGTCCTTTTATATACTCTTCTACAACGACTTCATCCTCATAGAAAAAGGATTTTTCCAAAGCTTCTGCATATTCTTCTTCTGTACTGACGATATATACCCCGATGCTCGAACCTCCAGAACATGGTTTTATAACGACAGGAAGGGAAAGACCTGTTAAAGCAAGAGAGCGGTCTTTTGATTTCTTGTGAATGGTAACGCCTGCCGGCGTGTCGATGCCTGCCTGGAGAAAGACTTGTTTTGTCAGTCCTTTATCCATAGCGACGGCGCAGCCGAGAGAATCGGGACCTGTGTAGCGGATACCGAGCAGGTCAAAAGTAGCCTGAAGTTTTCCGTTTTCTCCTTCACCGCCGTGAAGTCCGAGAAATGTGATATCTGCCAGACGACATAATTCAATGACGTTTGGTCCTAAGAAACAGTCGGATTGATCAGGCCGGGATGCTTTTACAGCGGCAAGATCAGGTTCTTCACAACTGATGTTTTTCGCAATCTCAAGACCGTGACCGGGAAGGGTAAATACGTCTTCCAAATGTTCGGGAGCGTGTTCCAGCCCTAAAAATACGTCAAGAAGAAAAGCGTCATGACCTTTTTCGATTAATGTACGGCAGATGCCGGCGGCAGAAGCAAGAGAAACGTCTCTTTCAGTGCTTAGTCCTCCGGCGAGTACGATGATTTTCATAATTGTTTATACTCCTTTGATTTCGAGATATTCGTTTTTGTTTATTTGATTTTCAGATATTCGTTTAGTTTCATTAAATTATAATATGGAACGTTTCGGTTAAGTCGTCTAAGTCGTCGATCTGATATAGATTCATAAGAGAGTTGTTCCTATCGGTTTACGTTATTTAACAGTTCGGTTTTTGTATCATAAAGTCTTTGTGAAAGGTCTACATATACTTTGTGCGGGTTAAAGAGACGCTTTGTCTCATCCCACAGAGTATTTTTCTCCTGTTCGCAGAAAGAGGCAATCTCTTTTACGGACGGAGAAGTGTATTTACATTCGCCACGGATAAAGATCGGTTTTAAAATCTCTTTCATTGTATATGTGCCGCCTTCAAGCCGTGTCTTTTTCCATGTGGAATTCGGATCAAAAAGAAGCAGATCTTCAGAAGTATCGTAAGTTTCATCTGCAAAACAGATTAGATCGGCGCGGATTTTTCCTGTATCTTTATCATAAATGCGATAGATCGTTTTGTTTCCGGGATTGGTGATTTTTTCTATATTTTCGGAAATCTTGATTTTCGGAACAAATTCCCCGTCTTTATTTTGGATGGCGGCAAGTTTGTAAACCCCTCCGAATGACGGACAGTCTTTTGATGTGATCAGATTCGTTCCGACACCCCATGAAGTGATGGCAGCTCCCTGAATTTTCAGATCGTTGATCAAAAATTCGTCCAGATCATTTGACGCGGCGATAACTGCGTCAGGAAATCCGGCTTCATCGAGCATTTTCCGTGCCTTTTTGGAAAGGTAGGCAAGATCGCCGGAATCAAGACGGATTCCGTAACTTTTCGGATGGATTCCGGCATCTTTCATTTCCTGAAATACACGGATCGCATTCGGAACACCTGATTTTAATGTGTCGTATGTGTCTACGAGAAGCGTACAGGCGTCAGGATACAGTCTGGCGTATTCTTTAAATGCCGTATATTCGTCAGGAAAACTCATGATCCAGCTGTGTGCATGTGTTCCGAGAACAGGAACGTCAAACATTTTTCCCGCGAGAACATTGGACGTTCCGACACAACCTCCGATCATGGCTGCCCTTGCCCCGTAAAGACCTGCATCAGGTCCCTGGGCGCGGCGCAGACCGAATTCCATCACGCCGTTTCCCTGTGCCGCGTGGACAACGCGGGAAGCCTTTGTTGCGATCAAAGACTGATGGTTGATAATGTTTAAGATCGCGGTTTCGACTAACTGCGCTTCCATGATAGGGGCGATCACTTTCACGAGCGGTTCCCGCGGAAAGATGACGCTGCCTTCAGGAATGGCATAAATATCGCCGCTGAAGTGGAATCCGCTCAAGTAGTGGAGGAAGTCCTCGCTGAACAGTCCGAGTCCCCTTAGATAATCTACGTCTTCATAAGAAAAATTCAAGTTTTTAATATATTCGATCACCTGCTCTAAACCGGCCATGACAGAGTATCCGCCCTTGTTTGGATTTTCGCGGAAAAACACGTCGAAAATGACCGTTTCGTTTGCCTGCGATTCAAAATATCCCTGCATCATTGTCAGTTCGTAAAGATCTGTCAGCAAGGTGAGATTTTGTGCGCTCATGGTTATTCCCTCTTTTCATTGCCATGCATAAGACGAAACGATGAAACTGCTTTCGTCTGTATCGTAAATTTGCAGAGGAAGCAGAAGTGGTTTTTACTGCGGCTTCCGTCTGCCAACGCTCATTATATCACAAGAAAATAAATTTAGAAACGAAAATCTCTTCTGTTATCCTGCTCGATCAGTTTCAGATTTTCCAAAACGACGGCACGCGCTTTCTCATTCGGAACATTGAGAACTTCTCTGTCGATCAGCCGGTCTCCGATTGCCTTTGTCTCAGGAGACGCATAATCCATCAAATATTCTTTCAGTGTCATGAGAGCGTTCGGATGACAGCAGTTTTGGATCTGTCCGCTTTTGCAAAGAGACATAAACCGATCTCCGGTTCTTCCTTCACGATAACATGCGGTACAAAAACTTGGGATGTAATCCATTTCCATAAGCCAGCGGACAACTTCGTCAAGTGTGCGGGTATCGCTGACGTCAAACTGTTCGGATTTGGCATCTTCAGGTTCCGGTTCACAGTACCCTCCTACGCTGGTTCGTGATCCGCCGCTGATCTGGGAGATTCCAAGATGAAGGACGCGCTCCCGTGTTTTCTGGTTTTCGCGGGTAGAGATAATCATTCCCGTATATGGAACGGCGATTCGGATGCAGGCAACGATCTTGGCAAAAGTATCGTCGTCGATTCCGTTGTCAAACTGATCGGGATCGATATCGTCGGCGTGTTTCAGACGAGGAACGCTGATCGTGTGCGGACCGACTCCGAACGCCGCTTCCAGATGCTCGGCATGCATGAGAAGCCCGGCAAATTCATAGCGGTATTTGTCCAGTCCGAAGAGAACACCCAGACCGACGTCGTCTATGCCGCCTTCCATGGCGCGGTCCATCGCTTCGGTGTGATAGTTGTAGTCGTGTTTTGGTCCGGTCGGATGCAGTTCAAGATAGCTTTCTTTATGGTATGTTTCCTGAAACAAGATGTACGTTCCGATGCCGGCTTCTTTGAGCAGGCGGTAATTATCGACTGTCGTAGCCGCAATATTAATATTGACACGGCGGATCGCGCCGTTTTTATGTTTGATGCTGTAAATCGTTTTGATCGATTCTAAGTAATAGTCCATCGTATTGCGGACAGGATCTTCGCCTGCTTCCAAAGCAAGCCGTTTATGCCCCATGTCCTGAAGTGCGATGACTTCTCTTCGGATCTCTTCCTGAGAGAGCTGTTTCCTCATAATATGTTTGTTTTTCGCGTGGTACGGGCAGTAAGTACAGCCGTTGACACAATAATTTGACAGATAAAGAGGAGCAAACATTACGATTCTGTTTCCGTAGAAATCTTTTTTGATCTGTTCTGCAAGCTTATAGATCTCTTTGTTTTTTTCTTCGTCCGAACAGGCGAGAAGAACTGATGCTTCCCGATGTGTCAGCCCTTTTCGTTTTTTTGCTTTTTCAATGATCGCATCGATCAGTTTCATGTTATTTTTATTCTCATCTGCATAGGCGAGCGTTTCGAGAATTTCTTCATGATTGATAAAATCATCTGCATGTTTTGAATTTACATCGTACATAGTTGAGTCTCCTTTTAATTTTTAATATTATTTTTCGGAATTTTAAATCGTTTTATCTGCTTTCAGACAGGGAAAATGTTTCGGATGAAAGTGCTTTTTATATGTTCAGGGAATCTCCTCTGGAAACTGTGATTTCATATCCGATATTTTGTATTCTCTGCTTTAAAGAACGAAGGCTTTCGGCGGCTTCGTCACCGGTGCACAGTTTACTGTCGTAAAGTAAATATTTTTCTCTCACCTGCGGCGGAGAAAGATTCGGCATGATCACGTTCGCTCCGGCAAGAATTCCCTTTTCGCGGCCGTCGGAATCAATCGTGCCAAGAGCGGTCGTGGCAGGGAGAAGGACTTTCGGAAGAAGCAGACGGATCAATCCGAGCAGAAACAGCGTTAGATCAGCGCTTCCGGCCTTTTGATCTGCAAACGGGGTGTCATGATGGGGGATGAAAGGACCGATCCCGACCATCTGTGGATTGAGTTCTTTTAAAAACAGCATATCGTCTGCCAGATTTTCAAAAGTCTGATAAGGCGATCCGACCATAAATCCGGTGCCGACCTGATAGCCGATCTTTTTTAGATCAAAAAGACATTGCTTTCGTCTGGCGGCGCTTAAGGCAGGGGGGGGAAGCTTTCCGTAATGCGTGTCATCGTATGTTTCATGTCTTAAAAGAAAGCGATTCGCTCCGGCGTCATAAAGTTGCTTGTAGCTTTCATAAGAACGTTCTCCGATTGAGAGTGTGATCGCGCAGTCACTCCATCGCGTTCGTATAGAAGAAATAATATCAGTCAGCCGGTCATCCGTAAATGAACCGTCCTCACCGCCTTGCAGAACGAACGTCCGAAAGCCGAGAGCATATCCCATCTCACAGCAGGAGAGTATCTGCTCTTTTGTCAGACGGTAACGGTTGGCATTTCTGTTACTTTTTCGTATTCCGCAGTAGAAGCAGTCGTTTTTACAATAATTTGTAAATTCGATCAGTCCGCGGATGTATACGCTGCGTCCATAATGGCGTGTGCGGACGGCCTGTGCCCGTTCAAATAAATAGTCTGCATCATCGGCCGTTCTGTTTTGAATCAGGCGGATCCATTCGTCTCTGGAAAGATTACGGGTTGCTTCTAATCGGTCAATCAGTTGTTTTGTATCGTTTTTTTCGGTCATAGTCGTGTCCTCTCGCAGAAAAATAAGTGTGACAGTTCAGTTCGCGCCATTCGTAAAACCGTACTGCGTGCTTATCGCGGCTGACGCCGCTGTTTTACTCATAAGCGGGCGTTTGGATCATATAGCTGTTACAAATAAGTTACGTTGTTTTGCCGTAGATCGTTTTCGTGCTGACGCCCGGAAGCATTCCGAGTTTGCCGGAAAGGGCGCTGATGATATTGTTCGGGGCGTCTACGGCGATACTGATAATATGGATTCCTTTTTCTTTGTATGGCAGTCCCATTCTTCCGATTACATATTCTCCGTAGTCGCTTAGAAGATGGTTTAGTTTATCGACGGATTCTCGGGTTTCGAGAAGAACGCCGATAAGAGCGATTCTAGTGTCCATAGTATGTCTCCTTGTTATAATTCGTATAGTGTAAGCAGTTGACAAGGTTTCAGACAAGTTCGGACTTTCGTTTGCAGACATTGTAAAAAGCGCGCCTGAAAAGGCGCGCGGATATACAAAGAAAGAGGGAGAGTCCCTCTGATATTCCATATGTGCGCCTTTTTGCTCAGGAGGATGCCTTTGCAGTCAGAACGTATGTCTTGTGTTTGAGTATAGCATAAAGTTGGAAGAATGACACGAAAAATTTTGGGATTCACTTGTTGTTTTATGTATTATGCATAAAACTTTAATATGTTTTTAGTGCGGTTTCTATAATATGATTTTTATGATTTCATTTGTGATATAGTCACTGTTAAAAAGTTTTTATTGGTTTAATATGAAACTAGAGTATAATAGAAAAGGGTTCGTAAATTCATTTCTATGATTGAAGCATATATTTTCAGAAATTGAGGAGGCGGTAATATGGCAGAGATCAGAAAACGGATCGTTTTTCACGGACGCGTTCAAGGCGTCGGATTTCGTTATACGGCAAAATATCTCGCGCAGTCTTTGGAATTGACAGGCTGGGTTCGCAACGACTGGGATCAAACTGTGACAATGGAAGTTCAGGGAAGAGAAGCGCTGATCAATAAACTGCTTGTCGGCTTGAATCAAGGGCGTTTCATCGATATTCAATGGATGGATACTGAAGAGATTCCGTTAGAGGAAGAACGGGAATTTACGGTGAAGTATTGAAAAATGAGCAAAACGAAAAACTGAAAAAATGATAAAACAGAGAAAATATTGAATAGAACGACGACAGATAAAAGGAAAATAGAAATATGGAAAAGGAGAATAAGATTATGAAATTAGGATTTATCGGAACAGGAAATATGGCGGGCGCGATCATGGGAGGCATTATCAGAAATGAGATCTTTAAGCCGGAAGAGATCATCGGCGCGGATATTTCAAAGGAAAGCCGAAGCAAAGTGCAATCTGCATATGGGATCAATGTGACAGAGGATAATAAGAAAGCGGCGTCAGAATCAGAAGTTCTTGTACTCTCGGTGAAGCCGCAGTATTATGCGGAGACGATCAAGGAGATTAAAGACTGTGTAAGAGAAGATCAGCTTATCATTACGATCGCTCCCGGAAAGACGCTTAAGTGGCTGGAAGAACAGTTTGAAAAAAAGGTTAAGATCGTTCGTGCAATGCCGAATACACCGGCGCTTGTAGGAGAGGGGATGACAGCCGCATGTGCAAATGATGCGGTGACAGAAGAAGAAAAAGAATATGCGTTGAAAATCTTACGTTCTTTCGGAAAAGTAGAGATTGTGGCGGAAAATATGATCGATGCTGTCGTTGCCGTAAGCGGAAGCGCTCCTGCATATGTATTTATGTTTATTGAAGCGATGGCGGATGCGGCTGTGTCGGAAGGAATGCCGAGAAAGCAGGCGTATGAATTTGCCGCGCAGGCAGTTTACGGAAGTGCAAAGATGGTGCTCGATACGGGAAAACATCCGGGAGAATTAAAAGATATGGTATGTTCTCCTGCGGGAACAACGATAGAGGCTGTCCGCGTTCTGGAGGAGAAAGGACTTAGAAGCGCGGTGATCGAAGCTATGAAAGTATGCGCTGATAAATCGAGAAAGATGTAATAACGAAGAAATAAAGTGCTGCAAAACAGACTTTTACAGAAGCAAGGAAGCGAATTGAATTTTGCAGAATGAAAGAAATAAACAGGTCGTTTAGTGACAGGAAAAAAGGAGATGAAAATTATGTATGATATCGGAATCATCGGCGGCGG
>ENA-ORRT01000613-ORRT01000613.1-human-gut-metagenome-genome-assembly--contig:-NODE-613-length-17586-cov-2.60687_pt1 | contig 17586 bp, 24 predicted proteins | sample MGYA00242181_ERZ509146 | MGnify/ENA primary metagenome ERZ509146 (study PRJEB26280, sample SAMEA2338624) | human gut metagenome | biome: human gut; feature: human-associated habitat; material: faeces...
GCGAGTGAGATCAACGAGTTTTGCATCGCCGTGACAAAATACAGGTTTGGAGGATAACATGATCATGCAGGTAGGGATTTTTCCAGCGGCGGAGCATAAGGGAGTCAAATTATATATTGAGCATGACATGACGGTGGATGACTGGATCAGAGATCACCACTACCTGCACTCTGTACCAGCTGGAGCAATAATCCGAATGTGCTTTAAACAAAATGAGCGGGTGATCGGGTGCATGATGTGGGGCCGTCCCACCTCCCGCAAAATTGACCAGAAGAGCATCTTAGAGTTAACCCGGATGTGTTTTGTGGACGAGACGGAGCGCTTTGTTGAGAGCAAGTGTCTTGCAATGGCGCGCAAATACATACGCAAGCATCATCCGGCGGTCAAAGGGTTGATTGCTTATTCGAGCGCCGGGGCGGGACATGATGGCGTTATCTATCAAGCAGATAATTGGTACAAGCTGGGGGGATCTAAAGGTGGTAGTTGGGAAAGCCGCGCCGGACGAACAAACAGGGACTTGTCTCAAAAATCAAGATGGACCAGGAGTCCGTAGTAGTAAAACAGGAGGTTAACACTATGGGATTAACGCCAACGGTAGTGATATTTACCATAGGGATGGTAATACTGGCCGCAATGCTGGCGGCGAATGGAGGGGATGAGAAGTGACAGAGAAAGAGCTAAGCGAACTGATTGACGTATCGAAAACGATTGATTTCCTGGAAATGGTTATTGCAAATATCGAAGCGCATAAAACAATAAGCATTCGCGTTCCATTTGGTGAGAAGAATATACCGTTAATACTTAGAGACGCGTTTAAAGAATGGGTATGTGGTCAACTGAAAAAATATCAGGAGATTTTTAATCAAACGGAGGTAAAAAAGCCATGACAGACCTTGAACGACGTGCGCTGCTGGGAGACCGTGAGGCGCAGAAGGAGTGCACAGAGAAGGGAATCGTGTTGCCGTGCCCGTTTTGCGGATCGGAAGCAAAAATAATAAATCTAATTGGTGCTCATTTTGTTTACTGTGAGGAGTGCAGCGCAAGTAAGAGGTTGTCCAATAGCGAGAGGCGTGCGGTTGAATCATGGAACACCCGCGCAGCTCAGCCGGTTGGACGGTGCGGGACATGCGCTTTACAACCGGTATGCTACCTGCACCTGCAACATTATGAGGATTTTGATGATAATGCGTTTTGCAGTGCCTATGAGCCAAAGGAGGCGGAAAGGAAAGAGAAGCAGGATGGAGAAGTGCTACAACCGGGAATGTACGTTTAACCGTGCGGAGAATCACATTTGTGAATGCCCGTGCGCTGGATTTTGCGGGGGATTTGTTTCCAAATTGGAAACAGTTACACTCCGCGCGAGTAACAAAACAAAGGAGAGCGATAATTGTGGACAATGAAGTGATGTATATTTGCGATAGGAAAAAATGCGAGGTTTGCCATGAGTATTGTGGGTACACAAGCGATATTCGACATGCTGAAAATTTCAAGCAAACATCTCCCGGTGTATTTGAAGAAAACAAAACCAGCCTATACGTGTTTAAATCTCAGATGCATATAAGAGAGAAGGACCTGAAGCATATACGAGAAAGCATCATTAAGCAAATAGAGGACGGGGTTGTGGTATTGCCGCCATGGATGGATGTGGTGTATATACCGAAAAATTCTGCTGTTAAATTCGAATCAGAAGATGATGCGAAAAAGGGGGAGTAATCATGGAACGTAAAGAAATATTGGAGCGGGCAATCCATACATACGGCCAGCATGCGCAAGTGGATATGTGCCTGGAGGAGATGGCGGAACTGGCCAAGGCGCTGCTCAAGATGCGACGATCAGGCGGGGACATTGCGGATAAGCTCGACAATATCCGGGAGGAGATCGCCGATGTACAGATCATGATCGATCAGATGCGGATGATCTATGGCGATGAGGCTGTGGAAAGAGTGGAGCGGGATAAACTCACGCGGCTGGAAAACCGGATTGCCTCTGAGGTGGATGGACATGAAAAAACGTGACACGGAGAACGCAGGCTGGTTTGCGGAGTTTGAGGCCAGATGTAAAGCGCATGGCATCAAAATTATCAAGTTGTTCGAACAGGCGGGTGTTAAATATGCGCAGATATACAATTACAGATCAGGGACAATACCTACAGCAAAAACGCGCGTTAAATTAGAGGCAGCATATGCCGAGATCAGCCCGCCACAGGTTACAGCGCCGGAGCCCGATGAAAAAGTGGAAAAACCAAAACGTCGGAGATATCTGTGCGAGGGGGACAAAACCTGTTGTCCATATCTCAGGATTGTGGAGGGTAAGCTCGGGTATTGCCCGCTCCCGTATTGTATTTGGGGGAATCAAAATTGAAGTGCAATCATTGCGTATTTAAGCAGGTTGTGGATCACGGAACCTGTAAAACGTGTCCCTATCAGCCGACTATACAGGATAGGGGACAAAAGCCTCCAAGGGGAATAATGTCACGGAAAGATCACGATGGACTGCGCATACGTGAGATAACCGACGCCATGGTTAGATTTATACAGGAAAGACTTCCAATCCCGATTGATTGGCTTGAGGAGTACAACGATCTTATCAGCAGATAAAGGAGATAAGTATGACGGCAAAAGAATTTTTGAACCAATATCTTGACGCAGACCGGGCGCTGGACTGTAAATTAGAGCAGCTTGCCCGGCTGCGTGCTAAAGCGGCCAAAGTCACAGCCATCATCGGCGGAGAGCGGGTGCAGGGTGGGATCGATGGCAGCAGATTGGAGGCCATTGTGGAGCGGATCACAGAATTGGAGCGGGAGATTGATCAAGATATTGATCAACTTAAAGCAAAGCAATCAGAAGTGGAAGCGATGATCCTACGGCTTAATTCTGCGCGAGAAATGGATATATTAACCAACAAATATATTTTTGGAGTAACTTGGGATGATATCGCGCTATTCGCGGGGTGTACCAAGCGACAAATATTCCGGATCCACGGAAATGCCCTAAAAAAAATAGAAAAATTTTTGAAAATGTCACCAAAAGGGGAGTAATGTCACCAAAAGGTCACTTGATGTCACTGCGAAAATATGATATTGTTATACTTGGAAATAATATAAAACAAACCCGCCCGAGCATAATGCCCGAGCGGGTTTTGCATTGGCTATTCCCTGTTTTGATCGATATAATCGGCAATAAACTGATTGATGACCGCATACATGGAGGTTCCGTTCTTTTCGACAGCGGCGCGGAATTGCTCATATTTCTCTGGATTTACCCATACGCGCAACTGCTTTTGTTTATCAAGGTATTTCCTCTGGGAGTTGTATTTTTCCTCACCCATTTTTTCGATACCTCCTGACCATTTGGATTGATCGATATACGACGTCTATCAAAAGAGCACAGGCGCACAGGATAGCAAACACTTTAGACGGGATAGGCCAGTCGGATGTTACTCCAATGACCAGAGATAAACAAGTGCACATAACAAGGATTTCACTATGGTTCATTTGATTTTTCCACTCCTTTTTGGTATAATATAATCCCGATAGGGGGCGGGAGCTTTTTGCTCCCGCCGGTCGGATTTACGATTTGATCGCGGTTATCAAGGTGGCGAGGGCAATCACCGCTTGAATGACCAGTGAAGCGATTTTGTAGTAATCCGGCCTTTTTTGTTTCCTGCTCAACTTTCTCACCTCCTTTACTGTGATTATATTATATCATATAGAGCACTATATGTCAAGGGGATTTCCCCAATAAATTAAAAATATTTTCATCAAGCGTCGTATTTTACGGCGCTTTTTTAATATCAAAATGCAGGAAAAGGGAAAGAAATGAAAGAGTTTGCAGAGTGGTTTTACAAATCCCGAGCGTGGCGCAGGGTACGCAAGGCGTATATAGACTTGCGCAAGTCTATTGATGGCGGTCTATGTGAGAGGTGTAGGACAGTGTTAGGATATATCGTACATCACAAAATACCATTAACACCACAAAATATCCATGATCCAGAGATCACGCTCGGCTTTGATAATCTTGAGTTTGTGTGCAAAAACTGCCACGAGTTGATCCACGGTTTTTGTGGACAGGAAACGCATAAAAGACGCTGTTGTTTCGATGAGAATGGAAATGTTATCCCCAAAGATTGAGCGCGCCATTGCATATATCCCCCCCTAAAAAATTTTGTGAACGCGCCGTATTTGACCGGTGGGCACAGGAGCATTTTACTGCGAGAAAATTTTTTGAAAAGGGGGGAAAAGGAGAAAAAAGATGATGGATACAAGCTAAAAACCGACATCACCGAGGAAAGGGGGCACAAATCTTGAGCACTGTACAAATGGATCCACTGGCAAAAAAACATCTGCTGAAAATTAGACGGCAGATGAAAAAGATCGGGACATATAAGCCGGAGTACGAATCGGCCATGAGAATATTGGCCGAGGCGCTGCGGGATTATGACTGTGCCAAAGAACAGTTTGAGGAGGGTGGCGGGGTGTATATGGTGGAGTACACCAATAAGGCCGGAGCCACAAACTATGTTAAAAACCCGCTGTACGTCGTCATGGATGACCTGCGGAAAAACATCATCACATATTGCCGCGAGCTCGGGCTCACGCCGACCGGGTTTAAAAAGATCGGCGGATCGGATGAACCGGAGAACGATGAACTGATGCATTTTATCAGGGGTGAAAAATGATCGAGCTTGAGCGGTATGCGACGGATGTACTGGATGGCAAGATTATTGCCTGTGACAAGATCAAGAGGCAGTATGAAAAGATCCTCAATGCAATGTTCTTCCCGCAGCAGTTCCATTTTGATGCCGCACTTGCGAACCGTCCGATCGAATTTGTAGAGCGATTTTGTAAACAATCACAGGGCAAAATCGGGAAGCCGCTGAAGCTGGAGCTGTTCCAAAAGGCGATGCTGCAGGCGGCTTTTGGTTTTGTCGATGACCTGGAATGCCGGCAGTATCACGAGGTTTTGTGCGTCATCGGGCGCAAAAATGGTAAGACGACGCTGCTCGCAGCCATCAACCTGTATATGCTGATCGGGGACGGGGAGGGCGCACCGGAGTGCTACAACATCGCCACTGCCCGCGACCAGGCGATGAAAGGATTTACTGAGTGCTTGAACATGGTGCGGCAGTCCCCATTACTGGCCAAACATATCCGCAAACGCCAATCCGACCTCTACTGCCCGATTAACCTCGGGTATTTAAAAGCCCTTGCCTCCAATACCAACTCTCTCGACGGCTTGAATGTACACAATGCCATTATCGATGAGTTGGCGGCAATCAAAAACCGCGATATCTACGATCTGATGAAGCAAGCGATGAGCTCTGAATCCCGAAAGCAGCCCATGCTTTGGTGTATCACGACGAATGGATTTGTGCGCAACAGCATCTTTGACGCCCAGTACGAGTATGCGAGCGGTGTGATCAGCGGAAAAACCAAAGATGACAGATTTTTACCGCTGATCTACGAGCTGGACAACAAAAGCGAGTGGGACAATCCAGAGATGTGGATCAAAGCGAATCCAGGGCTCGGGACAATTAAGAGTGAAAAAGACTTGGACGAACTTGTAGAAAAGGCCAAAAATGATCCGACATTTAAACCGACGGTCATGGTCAAAGATTTTAATATGATCGAGAACGACACAGCCGCATGGCTGTCCTGGGATCAGCTCAATAACGAGGAGACATTTGACTACAGCCGCGGCAGATTTAGTTATTTAATCGGCGGAATGGATGCGGCGGACTCCATCGACCTTAATGCGGCCAAGGCGATCTGCATGAGACCAGGAGACGACCGGATCTATGTAATCCAAAAATATTGGATCCCAGAGCGAAAAATCGAAGAAATGAAAAACCGGCACAGCAAGGATGATGCGCCGTATGATATCTGGTATAATCGCGGGTTATTGGAGGTTGTACCAGGGAACAAGGTCAACAAGCGGGTATTTTTGGACTGGTTTTTGGAATTGCAGGATGTGTATGATATCTATCCGCTGTACATCGGATATGATCCATGGCACATCGACGACAGTCTCCTGCTGCAATTTCAAAATGCGTTTGGAAAAAATACCATGATCCCGGTCCGACAGGGTACGGCCACACTGTCGGCACCAATGAAAGAGCTGGCGGCGGATTTTGACGCAAAAAAGATCATTTACAACAACCATCCTATTGATAAATACTGCCTGATTAACACCTACGTGAAAACCGATATCAACGGAAACATCCAGCCCGATAAAGGGAGGAATGAGCGTCTGCGCATCGACGGCACTGCCGCGCTGCTGGACGCTTATGTTGTATTACGAGATAAATGGGATGAGTACCAGAACATGATTTAAGGAAGTGAGGACAACGGGAATCTTTGCAAAAGTCAGGGGATTTTTTAACCGGGGAAAAGTAGGCACCACCATTAAGATGATGTCGGAATATAACAACCTGTATATCTGGGACGGGAACCTGTACAAATCCGACATTGTCCGGGGCGCAATCCGTCCCAAGGTGAATGCGGTAGGTAAGCTGGTGGCCAAACATATCCGCACCACGATTGATGCCGATGGTAACAAACAAACTACCGTTAATCCGGAGGCATATATCCGCTTTTTATTGGAGGAGCCGAACCCGTACATGACAGGGCAGAAATTCCAGGAGAAAATGGAGACGCAGCTCTGCCTGAACGGGAATGCCTTTGCACTGATCGCGCGCGATGATAACGGATATCCGATGGGCTTGTATCCGATCAGCGCCTCCACGGTGGAGGCAATCTATGACAATGCGGGCGCGCTGTTCCTGCGTTTTTACCTGGAAAATGGGAAGGTGTACACCTTTGACTATAATGACATCATCCACTTACGGGGAGACTTTGGCCCGGATAACGATATTTTTGGTACGTCTCCTTTGGAATCACTTGCCCCATTGATGGAGATTGTGGGGACGACCGACAAGGGGATCGTCAATGCGATTAAAAACTCCGGGATCGTCAAATGGCTCCTGAAATTTTCCACCAATGCAAAACCGGAGGATGTAAAAAACAAAGCAAAAGAATTTGCCGATGCATACCTGTCCACTGAAAAAAGCCTCGGTGTCGCGGCGGTAAACTCGACGGTGGATGCACAGCAGATTGAGCCAAAGGATTATGTGCCCAATGCTGCCCAGATGGACCGTACCACGGCCCGGATCTACTCATCTTTTAACACCAACTCTAAAATTGTCATGAGCAGTTTTACTGAGGACGAGTGGAACAGCTACTATGAGAGCCAGATCGAACCGGACGTCCGCCAGTGGGGGGATGAGATGACCCGGAAAATATTTACACGGAGGGAGCGGGCATTTGGCAATGTGATTGTATATGAGGCGTCCAGCCTGACAATCGCATCCATGTCCACCAAGCTCAGCCTGGTGAATCTGGTTGACCGTGGGATCATGGTATCCAATGAGGTACGCACGATCCTGAACCTTGCCCCAATCCCCGGCGGTGATCAACCCGTCCGGCGTTTGGATACAGCCCCGATCAATGAAAATGAGGAGGTGAAAGGTAATGCCGAAAATTGAAATCAAGGGGACAATCGTCCCTGACGATGATGCGTGGGTGTACCGGTATTTTGGGATCAACGCCGTGTACCCGCAGGCGGTCAAAAAAGCCATAGAGGATGCTGACGGTCAGGATTTGGATGTTGAGATCAATTCAGGCGGCGGAGATGTGTTTGCCGGGAGTGAGATCTATACCGCGCTGCGCTCATATACCGGAAAAGTGACAATCAAAGTCGTAGGCTTTGCCGGATCGGCCGCGTCCGTGATTGCGATGGCCGGATATTCGGAGATGAGCCCGACCGCGCAGATGATGGTACACAATGTATCAAGCTACGCGAGCGGGGATAACCGGGATATGGCGCACATGGCGGAGGTGCTGGAAAATGCCAACCGTGCAATCGCCGCCGCGTATGTTGCCAAGTCTGGGATGGCCGAAAGTGAGGCTCTGGATATGATGGCGCACGAGACGTGGCTCACTGCACAGCAGGCTAAGGAGTTAAAACTTGTGGACGCCGTTATGTTTGAGACCGTACAGCCGGTGCAGCTGGCGGCGGGATATCAGACGGATCTCCTCCCGCGCGCTGTGATCGAAAAGGTGAAAAAAGAACAGTCTGACAAAAGGCGTGCAACCGCAATGCGGGCGCGCTTTAATTTTTTGAAAATTTGCGAAAGGATGTAGTGTAATGACCAGAGAAGAGTACAAAAACAAAAGAAAATCCCTGATGGATGAGGCGCAGGCGCTGATCGACAAGGCGGACTATGACGGCTACGAGGCCAAAGAGCAGGAGATCAAGGATCTCGACAGTGCCTATGAGAAGTCCGCTAAGGCCCAGGCCAACCTCAACGCGCTCAAGGGCAGCGCGCCGGTAAAGCTCGATGATGTCAGTCATCCGGTCGGCGGCGGGATCATCGTGGAAAAAATCGGTGGTGTAGAGGACAGCGCGGATCCGTATGATACGGACGAATATAAGCGCGCGTTCATGAATTTTGCCTGTCGCAGAATCCCAATCCCGGAAGAGTACCGGATGAAAAATGAGAATCAGTCCACGAGTACATCGGATACCGGCGCGGTGATCCCGACGACAACCATGCGCGAGATTATCCGAAAGTTGGAATCCTATGGCTCTGTGTATAACTCCGTGCGTCACCTGAATGTCCAGGGCGGCGTAGAATTCCCGATTTTAGACTTTATGCCTACTGCGACATGGATAGATGAAGATGAAGTAAGCGAAACGCAGAAGGCCGTTGCAAACGACAAGGTGGCATTTAGCTATTATGGCCTTGAGTGCCGGATCTCCCAGAGCATCCTCGTGAGTGTGGTGACGTATGCGGAATTTCAGAAGCTGTTTGTCCCGCTGGCGGTTGAGGCAATCATCAAAGCGCTGGAAATCGGGATCTTCAACGGCACCGGTTCTGGGCAGATGCTCGGCGTGACCAAGGATCCGCGCGTCAAAAACGTCATCACAATCAGCAGCAAGGATATAGCAAAGTGGGGCGGATGGAAAAAGAGCCTGTTTGCCAAGATCCCGCTGTCCTACAGGAAAGGCAACTTCTATTTTGCCGCCGGTACATGGGACGGATATATTGATGGTATGACGGATGACGTCGGGCAGCCGGTCGGGCGTACCAACTACGGTATTGAGTCCGGCACAGGCCGTTACCGCTTTGGCGGGATCAACTGCCAGCTGGTGGAGGATGCAGTGATCAAGCCGTATGAGCTTGCAGGTACAGGTGATGTGTTCGGCGTGTTTATGGATCCGATCAACTACGCCATCAACAGCAACATGGCCATGACCGTAACGCACTGGATCGATCACGATACCAACAAAGTCAAGGATCAGGTGCTGCTGTTCGCTGACGGCAAGGCGCTTGATACAAACGGGATCTTCCTGATCAAGAAGGGGGCCTGATGATGGGAATCGTAGACGCCATCAAGGCGCTGTATAAGAAGATTACCACCACAGAATCTACCGCCGAGACCGTCTCCGAGGCCATCAATGAGTTGGCGGAGAACTGGCCGGAGGGTTCCCAGGGCCCGGCAGGGCCCCAGGGGAATCCCGGCGTAGGAATCAAAACGATCACCGGCAGTATTGACGGATCCAACAAACTGACACTTCAGATCACATTGACTGATGAATCGGTGCAGACGGGAGAGGGGACGATTACCCCACCCGCCGCAGGATGATAGGCGGTGATTTGGGTGGATCAGCAAATGGATATTTATTTTGTCCAAAAGGTCAAGCTGTGGATTCGTGGACTTTCAATCGGCAGTGCTCTGGATGAAGAGATCTGGCAGGATGTTTTGGCGTGCTGTGCGGATCTCAAAATTGCCGGGGTGGTTAAGACAGATCTCGACGATCCCTTGATCCAGCAGGCCGTAAAGCTCTACTGCAAGGCCCACTTTGGATATGAGGAGGACTCCGAAAAATTCCAGCAGGCCTATGATGCGCTCAAAGCGTCGTTGTCACTCTCCGGAGAGTACACAGTTCGGGAGGAGTCAAAGTGAACAGAACAACTGTCATCACGCTGGTAAAGCCGGGAGAAAAGATGGATGATCTGGGATATCTGATCCCTGATCAGGAGCCGGTAAGGCGAACAGTGTTGGCCGAAAGGGTCTCCGCCGTGCGTGCAGAATTTTACTCCGCACTCAAAGCTGGCAGAAGAGTATCTCATGTGATCAGGGTACGTGCCGAAGTGTATCAGGGAGAGACCGCTGCCGAATATCTCGGCAAAAAATATGAGATCCTAAGAGACTACCCGAAAGGCGGGTGGATTGAACTGAGTCTTGCGGAGATGATATGATGGCGTCATGTAAGAGTGTAATCCCTGATGACCTGATGCGCCAGCTTAGAGAGATGGAGAACATCGACAAGGTCGCTCCCAAGATGCTCAATGCGGCAAAAAAGATTGTCAGACCAGTCCTCAAGAAAAACGTTGCACGTCACCGTAGAACCGGAGACCTTGAACGATCGATCAAGGGCGACAAAAACCGTAAGAATCAATATGGGTGGTACACCAAACTGGTTTTTGACGGATTTGATCGCAATGGAGTGGCCAATGACACTAAGGCGACCGTGATTGAGTATGGAAGGGCCAAAGGAAAGCATGGGAGTATTGCAGCAGATCCGTTTATACAGCGGACAATAAACGAGACCAACGATGATGCGGTAGAAGCCATGCAGGCAGTCTTTAATGAGGAGTACGGATTATGACGATAGAGCCAATTATCAAGCCTGCGCTGGAGGCGCTTGGATATCCCGTGGCGCTGGACTGTTACACAGGAGACGCCGAGGAGTATATTGTGATTAACTATTCCGATGAGCGCCCTACAATCTGGGTGGATGATGTGGACCGGTATGATCTGACGACCGTACAGGTCCACTTTTTTACCCGCTACGACCCAATCGGGATCAAACCCAAAATACGCGAAATTCTACGCAGGCTTAAATTTACGATTTTGTCCACGGAGCAGTATTACGAAAATGACACCAAATACAGACATGTAATTATAGAGGCGGAAATCGCCTCGACAATCAAGGAGGAATTATAATGGCAAAAACAGGTTTGAAACATTTTGTGTATGGTAAGCCAAACGCTGATTACAGTGGATACACAGGTGGCCGAGTACTCGGTGCGATCCAGTGTAATGTTGGAATTACTAACAACGATGTTAAACTGAACGTTGACGACGGAGTCAAAGAGACTGACAAATCGTTTGCGAGCGGCACAATCGACATTATCACAGATGATTTAATGGACGAAGATAAAGCAGAAATGCTTGGCCACGAAGTAGACGAGGAGAGCGGAGAGGTAATCTATAATTCCAGCGACGTTCCCCCGGAGCTCGGATTTGGTTTTTGTGGCCAGGTATCCCGGAATAACAAAAAAATGTATCGGGCAGTTTTCCTGTTGCGCGTACAGTTTTCGGAGCCATCCGATGAAAACGATACCAAAGGTGATACCGTTGAGTTTAAAACACAGTCCATCAGCGGCTCTGTATATACGCTAAAGGACGGAAGATACAAGGAGGAAAAAACTTTTACGACGGAGGAGGAGGCTATTGCTTGGCTGGATGAAAAAGTTGGTTATGGTCAACTTGGTACGCTAACTGTCAATTCCGCTGCTGGTACTTCTACCGGTAAAACAAAAATTACCGTTACACCAAACAAAGGGAGCGGGAACAGCTACAAGTATAAGACCGACACCGAAGTAACGGGTCCTAAGTTTGGAGAGGTGTGTGACAGCGGATATACCGACTGGGATGGAACTGCGGAGATTACCGCAACCACAGGGAACGAGATCCTGGTTGTGGAGGTAGATGACGAAAAAAAGGCAAAAGCCGCAGGCACGGCGCAAGTCACCTCTAAAGCGTAAGGAGCAGGACGATGAAAGTAATCGGTAGTGAGTATGTATCAATTGAGTTCTGCGGCCAGGAATACCACCTGGCCGCGAACCTTGAAGTAATTGAGGCGATCCAGGAAAAATACGCGTCGATCGCTGGGGCGCTCACCGCGATGAAAAATGCGCGTGACCTGGCGGCAATTTTTAAGATGTTTTTGGACAATGCCGTTGACATTTACAACGAGGATCACAGGTGCTCTTTGGAAAAGATATCGATCAAGACGATCATGCGCCGTGGGAATTACAACGATATCTCCAGCGCAGTGGTATCGGCTATTATGGTATCGATGACGGCAGATGATGACCAAGACGAAAAAAACGGGAAGCCGGGCAATAGACGTGGTATGGTGGTACACCACCGCCCGCTTATTGCTCGGCTTTTCAGAAAGAGAATCCCGAAGGGCGACGATTGTTAAACTTGAGGCGCTCTATCGTGGGTATAACCATTTGCACGGTATCAAGATGAGAGACGAATTAACCATTGACGATATGATCCCGATATAAAGGAGAATCAATAGTGGGTAGAAAAGGCAGAATCGGTCCGGTTATCGCAGTTGATGGTGAAACCGAATTTAAAAAATCAATCAAGTCTATCAACGATAATCTTGGAGTACTGGGATCCGAGCTGAAAAAAGTAGATGCTGAATTTAGCAAAAACGAAAAAAGCATGGATGCAGCACGCGGTAAACTGGATGTGTACCGGAGACAGATGGAACAACTCACCCAAAAGGAGAAACTCCAGGCACAAGCTCTGCAAAACGCACAGCAACGGTACACAGAGGCCGGAAACAAAGTCCGGGAATTAAGGGACAAGTTGTCCGCTGCGGAAAAGGCTATGGATGAGATGAAAAATTCGTCCAATGCTACCAGTGCTGAGATTAAGGAGCAGAGTGGGGTTATCAGCGGCCTGAAAAGCGATTTGAAAAACGCTGAAAAACAGTATTCTTCCGCCGAAAAAGCGACGAAGGATTGGCAGAAAGCCCTTAATAATACCAAAGCGGATATCGCTACCACCCGGCAAAAAATGGAGGATCTGGCTATTTCCACAATCAAAGCGCGCGATTCCCTTGAATCGGCTGAAAAAAAGCTGGAGAAGTGGCAAAAAAATCTAAATACTATGGGGAATACCTTGACAGCCGGACTGACTGTTCCCATAGTTGGAGCTGCCACCACGATGATTGCGGCGATGGACGATGTGGTGAAGGCCTTGACACAGTGATGACTAAGACCGGGGCGGCCGGGCAGGCGGCAAAAGATTTGCAGGCCGTTTATAATGAGGTTAGCCAGGAGATCCCAGCAGATTTTGGAGATATTGGCGCGGCGGTCGGCGAGATCAATACCAGGCTCGGATTTACTGGAGACGTCCTCAAAAATTCTTCTGAACAATTCCTAAAATTTGCAAAGATCAATAATACTGATGTGAATACATCTGTGCAGCTTGTCACCCGTGCCATGGGCGACGCTGGTATCGCCGCTGAAAATTATGGCCAAGTTCTGGATCAGTTGACCGTTGCCTCTCAAGTCAGCGGAATATCGGTGGATAAACTCGCAGAAAACCTGGCTAAATATGGCGCACCGCTGCGTGCCTTGGGAATTGATACCGAGTATGCAATCGCAATGTTTGCCGGCTGGGAAAAGGCTGGCGTTAATACCGAGATCGCGTTCAGCGGTATGAAAAAGGCGATATCCACCTGGTCGGATGCTGGGAAAGACGCCAAAGTGGAATTTCAGGCGGTTATGGATGAGATCAAAAAAGCACCGGATATCGCATCCGCAACAACATTGGCTATTGAGGCGTTTGGCACTAAAGCGGGGCCGGATCTGGCCGACGCAATCCGTGGCGGACGTTTTGAGGTCGACACCTACATCCAATCGCTTGCAAATGCCGGTGGAGCTGTTAATAATACATATGGGGCTATTGTTGACGAGGTGGATGATGCTCAGCTTGCCATGCAAAAGATCAAGGTTGCCATGCACGATACCGGTGAGGCAATCGCTAAAAATTTAGGCCCGGCATTTTTGGATTTAGCCGACCGTCTAAAAGTGAGCCTTGAATGGTTCGGGAAACTCGACAAGGAGACACAGCAGACGATCCTTAAACTGGCTACAGCCGCCGCAACGATTGGACCTGTTACCAAGGGGCTGTCAGGTATGACCGGTGCTGCCAAATCCGCAGTCGGTGGTGTGAAAAAGCTGGTTGCAGAGTTGGGGAAGCAGACAGCCATTAAAAAAGCGGCTGGAGGTTTTAAAGATGTTGCCTCTGCTGCCACATCGGTTGCTGGATCGACAAAGGGAGCAGGCTCAACAGTGGGAGGATTCGCCAGCCTATTGACTAAGATTGCGTCGCCTACTGGTGCCGCAGTGGTTGCTGCCGGTGCGATTGCGGCTATTGGCGCAGCTGCATGGAAAGCTCATGAGGATATGATTGAGGCGGATATCGCCGATCATTTTGGTGACATTGAACTCGCCGCAGAGGAAGTTGAGGACGTTGCTGAACGTTTGACTACCACTGATTGGACGATGCGCATCAACACCTATATGGACGCCAAAGAAAAGCTCGGGACGTATCAGGAAAATATTGAATCAGCCATCGCCGAGATGAACAAGAGCGATTGGAAGGTATCTGTTGGCCTTGAGTTGACGGATGAAGAAAAGCAAGCCTATGCGGACTCTTTAGACTCTTTTGCTCAAAGCTGCCAGCAATATATCGAGGAAAAAGGGTATGTGGTCAATCTCGCGATTACTGCGGGGTTTGATCCGGGATCTCCTACAGGTGAGAGTTTAGCGGCGTGGGCGGATGCCTACTATGCGAGTGCCAGTGATGAGATAGCAAAGTTAAAGCAACGTCTTGACACCCTGATGGAAGAATCACTTATCAAGGGAACATGGGACGAAAACGAAGAAAAAATGAATGAGCTGAGGCAACAAATCGCGTCTATATATAACAGAGTTATCGCTGACACTTCCAACGCGGAATATGAGGGGGTTATTTCCGACTTCCGTGTCACAATTGGCAATATTGACATGGGAGACCTCACAGAAGAGTCCTTTAATCAGGTCAATGAAAAAATCAGTGAGTATACTCAGCAGTTGCAGGAGTACGCCGATGAAAATAAGCAGGATGTAATGCTTGCGATCACAGCCCGGTATAGTGATAATATCAAAGCAGGAATGCCGGAGTCAACTGCCCGCCAAATCATGGAGGATTCCATAAAAGAATTGGAATTCAGCCTACAACGAAACAAAGGCGAGGTGATCGTTCAGGGGATTGATTTTTCTTTTGATACGATCAAAGATAATTTTAGCTATCGTGTGGATGAAGCGAAGCAGGATCTGGATCGAGATTTTGATTCGATAAAACAGTATTTTCTTGACAGCTTCACCAAAACGGATCCCCGTGTAATATCGCAAACGGCGTTGCTGAACAATGCAGGTGCAGATCAAGCTGTTAGAAAAGCAATAAAAAAGGCATTGAAACCTTTGGAGCCTCAAAAGGAGCAGTTGGAGAAAATCGCCGATTCATATCTTGAGGCCGGAAAGGCCGTCCCACAAAACATCGTGAAGGGCTTAACAGATATCTATGAGATGAGTGCATTATCAGGGAAGACAGATGATCTGTACAAGCTATGGGCAAAGGAAATTGCCGATTCTCCTGAACGGATGGAAGCGCTGGCCGAGGCCCAAAAGAGCGGGCGTGAAATCCCGGAGGGTGTGATTGAGGCCGTAGAGATGTACTCGGGGAAAATTTACGACGCTGTCACAGGCATGTGGGAGGAACCGATTGATGCTACACGGGAGAATATCCAACCGATACTGGACTACCTCAATAAAAGCGGGCTGGATTGCGGGAATGAAGCAGCCAAAGGGCTTGCCGCCAGCTATGGCCTTATTTATGATGCAACGAACAAGACGTGGATTGCCGTTTCAGACGCGACGCTGGACAGCGAACCAAATATCAAGAGCGTTGTCGAGCAGTGCAGTCTGACAGTTACGGATGCCCTGATTGATTCCATTCAGGAACAAAACGAACCGACCAAGCAGCAGATGCTTACCCTGCTCCAGCAGTTGGTGACAGCTACCGATGAACAGCGGGAGCCGATTTTACTCAAGCTGGCAGAGCTTGGCGTGGATGTGAGCAGTTCTCTGGCCGAGGGAATGATGTCAAACTACAGCTTTGTGCAATCCTCTGCGGCAGGGATGGTAGATGTCATCGATAAAACATCCGGCGAAAAGATCGCCACGCTAAAGCAGCCCATGGCCGATCGATTGCTGGATGTCGTCGGAGGAGCTGTTGAATACACGAACAGTCACATCACACAGAGCGGGCCGCAGCTCTATCCGCCGGAGATCAAGGAGTTTGACCCCACAAAATTGGATTCGTGGGCTGATAAAACCATATGGGCATTACAACGATCACTTGAAGGCCATGGGACTCTGACTGTACCGGTAAAGACCGTTGCATCGCCTGGTGATCGACCAATAGCAGGTCATTCCAACGGAGGGTTCACGGATCGTGAACAGCTGTCATGGCTGTCTGAGGGAAACAAACCGGAAGTTGTGATTCCACTGTCAGAAGAAAAACGTCGGCGGGCTTTAGCGTTATATGAACAAACCGGACGGGAACTTGGGATTGTACCAGAATCCGTATATACGCTGCCCCATACGACGGCCCAGCCTAAAGGAATGGGGATCGATTACGCAAAACTTGCTCAAGCGATTGCGTCAGAGCTACGGAAAGCACCGGTGCAGGTTGACGTACCCATCAGCGTGCAGGAGGGCGGTGTCTACCTTGACAATGAGCTTGTGGGACGTCAACAGGCTCCTGTAATTTCACGAATTCAAGCAAAAAACATCTAAAAGTGTTGAAAATTCCCTCCGCGTGTGATATGATTGTCATACAAGGAGGGAATAGAATATGAATAAAAAGCAAAAGGTAGCAATAATCGTAGCAGTGGTTATCGGATTGATTGTAATAATTGGTGTGTTTGCTGCAATATTTGGAACAGATGACACCTCAAATGAAAGGCAGCAAAACACCCCATCGTACAGTTCGGAGTATACAAATTCGCCTGATACCACAGAATCTACGACGGAGCGACAAACTACTGAACCACCAACAACAAGTTCGCCAGCAGAAAAAAAGGAAGAATATATTGCGTCTTGCGAATCATACACCTTTAAACAAATTGCTCGTAATCCAAGCGAATATGAAGGCAAACGCGCTAAATTTACGGGTGAGGTAATTCAGGTGATGGAGTCTTACGGTATCATGTATACTTTGAGAGTGAATATCACCGAAAACGAGTATGGATATTATGAAGATACCATTTATGTAACCTATTTCCCGAAAGATGATAATGAACCAAAAATCTTAGAGGATGATATTGTCACGATGTATGGAGAACTTGACGGGGAAACGACGTACGAAGCAGTTTTCGGACAATCGGTTACTTTGCCGAGCTTTGATTGCGAATACATCGACATCCTCACAGAATGATAAATATATCCCAGCACCCTCCGGGGTGCTTTTTTGATGCAATTTTTTAAGGAGGGTATACATGAAAACATACGCGGAGCGGGACCGGCAGTGGGGAAAGATTGTCACAGTAAGCGGGATCGACGTCTATCAATCCTTTAACGCCGATCTGAAGGAATACACCGTGG
>ENA-ORRT01000622-ORRT01000622.1-human-gut-metagenome-genome-assembly--contig:-NODE-622-length-17145-cov-3.32791_pt1 | contig 17145 bp, 9 predicted proteins | sample MGYA00242181_ERZ509146 | MGnify/ENA primary metagenome ERZ509146 (study PRJEB26280, sample SAMEA2338624) | human gut metagenome | biome: human gut; feature: human-associated habitat; material: faeces...
TGTGGCTTTTGCTCCAGAGCTTCATCAATGGCAATCCGCAGGACTTCTCGATGGGAGGGTTTTCCCTTAAAGCCGTGCCACTTATTGTAAGCAGAGCTGCCACGCTGCGGATTTTCAATGACAGACAGTTGATGCTCGGTACAGATAAGGTCGCTGAGCCGGGCAACAGCTCTGCCCGATCTGCGGAAATCCCGGAACTTCCTTTTGCAGTCGAGCGTGACGGCGTTCCAATAGATATGATTGTGGATATGGGATTTGTCGGTATGAGTGCAAACAAAAAAGGCGTGTTTGCCTTTCAGAAAACGGGAGGCGAAGTCATAGCCAATCTGATTTGCTTCCTCCGGCGTTATTTCTCCCGGCTTAAAAGATTGGCGTACCTGGTAAACAAGCACATCACTTTTTTCTTCTTTTCCGGTAAGAAATTTATACTGCCTTTTTGCCACTAATACCTCTGCCGCAAAGGAGCGTGGGTCGCAGGCATAGGCAGAAGTCAGTTCGCCGTTCCTTGTTTTTTCGGGATTTAATCCGTAATCTGTTCTGTCGGAAATGGACTGAGCAAGCGTCTTGCCCTTTGTAATGTGCATGGGGATGATACGAGTGGTCGCTATGAGAAATCACCTCCTAACGAAAAAGGCGGACGCAGCCGAAGCCACGCCCGTCTCAATTTTATTCTGTCCAACTTGGTCAGAATTTTCTTTATCCGTAAATTGCGTCCTGCACGAAATAGCGGAATCTCTGCATTTGACCTATCAGCCATGCCGCCAGCATCGGCAGTCCAACGGGACTGATGAGAAATGCAATCACAAGGACGATGATGCCGTTGGTCACGCTGTCGAGCAGAAGAATCGCAAAACCAAGGATACCGAAGATTGTGCCAAGGATGCCAAAGAACCAGGTGGACAATCTGAGTGACAAGGCGAGTATCCAGATAACAATGGCAAGAACTGCAATTACAGGGGCGAATAATATCTTCAAAATAAACTTCATCAAAAGTCCCTCCCTTCTTCTGACTTTATTCTACTGTATCGGGAGGAAACGGACAAGGATGCCGAGGTCAGTCGATGGCGGCGAGCTTTTCAAGAACTTTGTTGGTTGCATCCCATATCCGGTCAAGCATAACTTTCATTTCATGGATGTCATCCTCATAGATGCGGTTTGTGGAGTTTACTCTGCGGGCAATCTGATTGAAATTGTTGCTTGTGCGGCGGAGATGAGAAATCATATCCCGAAGTTCGGGCAGCTCCAGTTTGACCACATATCCGTCGATAGCCATTTTGCGGAGATAGGCCGCCATGTTCAAAGTGCCAGCCTGCTCCATACGCTTGTCTATCAAGGCTCGTTCCTCCGGTGTGACACGGAATTTCACTTGAACAGGTCGGTTGCGATTTGCCATTTACAGTTCAGCCTCCTTTACCTTGCCGGGAGACTTTTTCGGCAAATCTACTTTTGCGTCTTTCAACCTTTTGAGCACGGACGGCTTTTTTTCTGCGGCAAGCTCCTGTTCTTTTCGGAAGCGATTCACGAACAGGTTGATAAGACCAGGATGGGCTTGGGTGCAGACATACTCATGAGTACGCCGTCCTCCCCAGGCATCAATATCGTTTGGAACAGGAACCTTTTTTGCCCAGGCTTTGTTCTCAGCGGAGATCCGTCCGTCCCAATCTTTGTCTTGGGCGGTATTGGCGAGAACAAGGGCAACACGCTCTATCCCAAAACGGTCAACAACCTCATTTACACAGGAACCGTCAAAACGGTTATCGTGATAGTGGTTGGAAATGGCTTCCTCTATGGAGTTCTTGCAATCCACATTTGCCCGGTGAGAGGCACGATAAGTTTCAAGTTCACCGTGCTCTCTTGCAAAAGCCGCAGAAAAGGCGTATACGGGAAGATTGCGAAGCTCCTCACGCTGTTTCTCGATATTTTTGTCAGCCCTGCTTTCAATACATCCCCGGATTGTGTCCATGTGGTCACCCTCGATCTTCTCAAAGTCGTGGAAGATTTCCTCCAGAGGGGACGGTGAAGCGAGCAATGCTTTCGCCTGTTCATCAGACAAATCATGATATTCCATTGCCAGAACGATGTCCTCCCGCATGACATATTCGTAGGCGTGATTAAGGATTTCAGAGGGCGGCTGCGAGAGCAGCCACCCCTTGAACTTTTCCTGTTCGGAAAAGAGCTTTTTATAAAGCTCGGTGTTCAGTTCCTCATTATTCATCTAACAGCTTCCTCCTTATGCTTTTTCGTCGGTTCCGTCCTGCCCGCTTTGTCGTAGGAATGGAGCTTCTGCAGCACGGATGGTTTTGCAGACTTGGCAATCTCGGCTCTCGGCGGATCTTCTTCCGCCATTGCTTCAAGCGGCATCTTATCGTCAATATTCAGAGCGATATTGAGTTCTGCAAGTCTTGCGGATTTCACCCGCAGCTCGTCCTCCTGCGGAAACGGTTTACCAAGCTCTGCCTTTGCGGTCTCCATCTGCGAATAGAGGCTTTCCAGCTTGCTCTGTGTTGTGGCAAGACGGTCAGCCATTCCGTTTAGGGCATTGTCGATTCTTGTCAAATTACCACGAGGGTCTTTTCCGAGTGTTACACGGTGGGTCATCTGTCCTTTCAAGGTCAGAACATAATCCCGCCCGAAGTCCTCCAATGTCAGCGACATCTGGAAGCCCCGATAACTGCCGACCGGTATGGGGTCTAATCCCTTTACCTCCTTGAACGCATCGACCAGGGCGGCACCTGCGTTCTCCTTATCCGTCAGTACATCGCCACGAACTGTCATACCGGCAAAGCCGTCAGCAGGGTGCGGGTGCTCCGCCAGGGTTTTCATATCAGCTTCAAATCCTGCGATATAACCTTTGTTCTGTTCAATCTGTTCGGGGAAATAGCGCAGGAGATTATCCTCCAAACGGTACTGCTGGCTTTGGTGGTTTGCTTTCATCAGCTTCAAGCGAGCGACGTCCACATCAAGGTCCATTTTCTCCTTGATACGCTCATCGCCTGCACACAGAGCTTTGATCTCCGCATAGGACAAGGCGGTTTCATCAATGTCATCACAGGCACGGACGGGCGATTTGCTCGTCATAATCTGGCTGATGAACTTCTGCTTGTTTTCAAGAGTCTGCCAGAGGTAAGCATCAAAGGTTGCCTCGGTGACATAGCGGTAAATGTGGACTTCGGGATTCATATTACCCTGTCGGATGATACGACCGCTTCGCTGTTCAAGGTCGCCCGGTCTCCAGGGTGCATCAAGATCGTGCAGAGCGATAAGCCTGTCCTGGACATTCATACCAGCGCCCATCTTAAAGGTGGAACCCATCAGCACTCTCACTTGACCGGAACGGACTTTGCCGAAAAGTTCTTTCTTGCGAGCTTCTGTGTTCGCTTCATGGATAAAAGCAATCTGTTCTCTTGGAATCCCTCTTGCCACAAGCTTCTCTCGGATGTCATCGTACACGGTGAAGCTCGGTTCTTCGTCGATGCCGTCTTTCTGAGCAAGGCGTTCCAAAGCTCGGAGTTCGGGGTTGTCGAGATTGCCGGCAGGTGCCTTGGCAGCTCTCTTTGTTGCAGAGCTTTTCGGTGTGGAGAGGTCGCAGAAAACGAGCTGCGTCAGTTTGTTATCGTGTCCTTCCTCCCAAATACGGTGAATATTGTCCACGCACATATTGACTTTGCTTGTCGGCTCATCGGGAAGATTGGGGTTGATAATACGCTGGTCGAGTCCGAGCTTGCGTCCATCGGAGGTAATGCGGAGCATATTGTCAACGGAGGGGTCAACCGTGCCTGCATGAACGGCTGCAGCTACCATCGCCTGTTGGATTTCTGTCGGCTGTGCCACTTCGTTGTGGTAGATGGCTTTTGGTGTCGGCAGGTTGAGCTGGTCTGCGGTTTTGATGTCTGCCGCTTCTTTGAAAAGGTTCATCAGCTCCGGCAGATTAAAAAACTTGGCAAATCTTGTCCTCGCCCGATAGCCAGCCCCCTCCGGTGCAAGCTCAATGGCAGTTGTGGTCTCTCCAAAGGTCGATGCCCAGCAATCGAAGTGAGCCAAACCCTTGTCCCGAATCGTATCATGCTGCAAATAACGCATCATCGTGTAAAGCTCCGTCATAGAGTTACTGACTGGCGTTCCCGTTGCAAATACCACGCCCCGGCTGTCGGTCAGCTCGTCGATATAACGGCATTTTAAGAGCATATCCGAGGATTTCTGCGCATCGCTGGTCGAAAGTCCTGCCACATTCCTCATTTTTGTGTAGAGGAACAAATTCTTAAAACTGTGTGCTTCGTCCACGTAGAGGCGGTCAACGCCAAGCTGTTCAAAGGTAATTACATCATCCTTTCGGGTGCTATCCTGCAGTTTTTTCAAACGGGTTTCCAAACCCTTTTTGGTTCTCTCCAAAGATTTGATTGTAAAGCGTTCCGCACGACTCGCTTTGAGTTCCTCAAGACCTTCTTCAATTTCCATGATCTGTTCCTGTAAAAGTCGTTCCTGACGTTCCTGTGATACGGGGATTCTCTCAAATTGGCTGTGCCCGATAATGATGGCATCGTAGTCGCCGGTGGCGATCCTACCACAGAACTTCTTACGGTTTCTCGGCTCAAAGTCCTTTTTGGTTGCAGCAAGAATATTGGCAGACGGATACAAACGAAGAAATTCACTTGCCCATTGTTCGGTCAAATGGTTCGGAACGACAAACAGCGGCTTCTGGCAAAGCCCAAGTCGCTTGCTTTCCATCGCCGCTGCTACCATTTCAAAAGTCTTTCCTGCCCCTACCTCGTGTGCAAGGAGGGTGTTGCCGCCATAGAGGATATGGGCGACTGCGTTTAGCTGATGTTCCCGCAGCTTGATTTCGGGGTTCATACCGCTGAATACGATATGAGAGCCGTCGTACTCACGGGGACGGTTGGAATTGAACAGCTCGTTATACCGGGTAACAAGCTCCTGCCTCCTGTCGGGGTCTCTCCAAATCCAATCCTGGAACGCATCTTTGATTGCCTGCTGTTTTTGCTGGGCAAGGGTTGTTTCCTTGGAATTGAGTACACGGCGTTCCTTTCCGTCTGGGTCTGTAACGGTGTCATAGATACGCACATCACGCAGGTTCAGCGTGTCCTCCAAAATCTTGTATGCGTTGGCTCTGTCCGTTCCATAGGTCATATAGGCGTTCACATCGCTGTAGGACGGTTGGGATTTGCCGGTAATATTCCATTCCGCAGAGAACGGCGAGTAGTTGACTTCAATACTCCTACGCAGATAATACGGCGGCTCAAAGGTTTCCACCATAAACTGCTGAATATAGGCTTTATCAATCCATGTCGCACCCAGACGAACCTCAATCTCGGAGGCATCAAGGTCTTTGGGCTGCGCTGTTTTCAGAGCTGCCACGTTGTCGGCAATCTCGTTGCGGTGGTTTGCATCCTCTGGCAGCATTTCCAAGGCTCTTTGATAATAGGCGAGTTTTTCACGGACATTACCGGACAGAAAATCATCGGCGGTTCTCCAGGTATAAGAGCCATCCGGCTTTCTATTGAAGTCCATATAGATAACGCCACGCAATTCGCTTGCGAGCTCTTCTTCGCTCTTTCCTGTAAGCTGGGACATATACGCCATATCAACCTTAGCTTTTTCTGCGATAGAAACTGCCAGAGCTTCCGAAGCGGTGTCAACCGATGTTACAACCTCGCTCGGCTTGATGGTACGCTTGGTAAACATATCCGCTTTGCGTTTGAGATTGTTGTCCTCATCGAGAACTTCCAAGGAACAAAGCAGATAGTAGGAGCTGTCATCTGCAAAGGCAAGAGCGTTGCCACGGCTGTTGATAAGACCGTGCTTTGCGGTGAAATTGTCGTAGAGTTGGTTTAACTCCCTTTGGGTCTGTCGGATGGTTTCATCAGAGATATATCCATCCATCTGCTGACCGATCAGCTTCTGAACGCAATCACGAAGTTCAACCATGCCCTTGACACGCTCGATTGCCGTAGCGTTCAGATCGGGCTTTACCATACAGCTGTTTTCCCGGTAGTAAACATCGCCGTCCACCACGGTGTAACTGTAGTTCTTTACATTTGGGTCGGCAGGAAGGGAGGCGTCGATTGCCTCACCATCGCCAAGCTCAGGCAGCTCGGCTTCGGTATAAGTGCCACGGATATACTTCACGGCATCGTGAAGCTGATCGGCAAGCTCCAACCCCTCAATCGGTGCAACTGTGAAATCCTGTCTGCCGTACTGTGTGCTCTCTGAGGTCTGCCGTCCGAGTATCATTTCGGGATGGTCGATAAAATAGCGGTTGATGGCAAAGCCGTCGTCGTTCATTCCAAGATGAACCCAATCGGGTTCAATTTCAATGGGTCTGTCCCGTTTCTGCAGGAAGATGATGTCGGACACGACCTCTGTTCCTGCGTTCGCCTTAAAAGCGTTGTTTGGCAAACGGATAGCACCGAGCAGCTCTGCTCTCTGAGCGATATACTTACGGACTTCGGGAGACTGCTTATCCATCGTGTACCGGCTCGTGACAAAAGCAACCACGCCGCCCGGTCTCACCTGATCGAGAGCCTTGGCAAAGAAATAATCGTGAATGGAGAAGCCAAGCCTGTTATAAGCACGGTCATTTACCTGGTACTGACCGAAAGGCACGTTGCCGATAGCGAGGTCATAGAAATCCCGTCTGTCGGTAGTCTCAAAGCCAGCAACGGTAATATCTGCCTTGGGATAAAGCTGTTTTGCGATTCGCCCTGTGATGCTGTCCAATTCCACGCCGTAGAGCTTGCTGTTCTGCATCGCATCGGGCAAAAGTCCAAAGAAATTGCCAACGCCCATAGCAGGCTCCAGAATATTGCCTGTCTCAAATCCCATATTGCCAACAGCTTCATAGATTGCCTTGATGACGGTCGGGCTTGTGTAGTGGGCATTCAGCGTAGAGCTTCGTGCTGCAGCGTATTCTTCGGGAGAAAGAGCCGCATAGAGTTCTGCAAACTCATTTTTCCAGTTGTCCTTTGTTTCGTCAAAAGCGTCTGCAAGACCACCCCATCCGACATACTTGGAAAGGATGACCTGTTCTTCGGGAGTTGCCTGTCTGCCGTCAAACTCCAGTTCTTTCAGAAGATTGATGGCATCCATATTCATACGGAACTTTGCTTTGGCTCCGCCTTCGCCCAAATGGTCGTCAGTGATACGGAAGTTATAAAGTTCGGGCTTGAGTTCTGCTACGGTCGGCTCGGCAGGGGGTTCTGTACTACGCTGTGCCTCGCTGATCTCCACGAGCCTACGCATAAACTCAATGGATTCACTTCTGAAAATCGGGAAGCCTGTGGCATTTTGGAACGTTACATCTTGCAGGCTCACCGTTCCGAAGTCGAGATTTACACGGTCAACGACAAATCTGCGACCGTCAATCTCATAGGTGGATTCACGGGGAATAAGGTGTTCGCCTGCGAAAGCCTCGTCAGCTTTACGCTGTTCGTCACGGCTTATCTGCTCTATATCGCTGACCACCTGCTGAATGAACGGGTCTCTGTCCAGAGCTTCGGGGTCAACCAATTCACCGTTCACAATGCCACGCTGGGAAAGGGTCTCACGAATGGCAATGGGATCAACATCGTCAAGACGGTCGTATTCCTCCTGGGTGTAGAATCTGTCCTCCTTGATGAGCTGTGCAATACGCCTTTGTACCTTTGCCCATGACATTTCATAGTCAATATCCGTTCCGGTAACGGTAATGTGCAAAGGCTTCGATACGTCGCTGGCACCGTATTCCTTGGAAAGCCACGCCGCTGTATCACGCTCACGGGCGTGGTCTGCCATATAACGGACAACTGCCCGCTTGCTTTCGATATTGCCGTTCCAGCTTTGGAGAGCTGCGTCAATATCTGCCTGCGTGAGTTCACGCTTTGCGGCAGGAGCTTCAACTGCAGCGATTGGGGTATCATTTGAGGCTTCTGTAACGCTTACAGGCTCGCTTTCCGCTTCTTGGGATAATTCCTTGCCCGCACTTAAAACACCCAGAGAATAGGTCGTGTGCTCGTTTATAATGCTGTTATGACGGGCTACTGTAACGCCGTAGGTCTCACGGATTTTCTCAACGGACTGCTCTAAAATATGGGAAGGGATACCGCACATTTCCACCTGTCCCGCACTGGGCACGGCTCTCGTAGTGAGCTTTAGGTCAAGCAGCTTGGAAGCAGTCTTGGCATCTTCGCCGTACATTTCAAAGAAATCTCCAACCTGGAAAAGCACTACATCATCGGGATGGTCGTGTTTAATATCGTTGTAGGCGTCCATGTGCTTGCGGAACTGCCACTCACGGCTCTGCATCTCCTCATATCTGGCTTTTTCTTCGGGTGTGAAGTATCTGCCGTTTCGGATAATATTTTCAAAGCGTGAAAGCACCTTGTTCCAGTTCAGTTCCACATCAGCACAATCGGGTTTTCGCAAGCGGATACCCTTACCGGAGCTTTCAATCCAGCCCTGTCCCGATACTGCGTGGGAACTGCCGCCTATTCCGTATTCGTTTTTTAGGAAATCGGTCTTTTCCTTGGAATTGTGAGAACCGGTGAGATAGGTGTAAATACGACCTTTGCCGCCCTCAACATTACTGCCTTTGTTCAAAGCCGCATCAATTTCATCCTCAGTAATGAACATTCCCACTTTTGGTACTTCTGCCATATCGGAGATATACTCACGTCTTGGCAGATCAAGGTCTTGCAGGGCGTTCCAAATCTCAAGGGGTTTATGGTAATGGAATCGCATAATGTCACGGTCTGCTTTGTAGGCTTCCATAAAAGCAAAGCAATCAGCGGCAATCGTCTGACGGAAAGCAGGGTTCTTCAAATCCTCTGCCAAGCGAGCAGTGGCGTCTGGAAAACCGCCTTTACGGTAATCCTCTAAGATGGAGAGAATACCATTTTCTCTTGCATCATCACTCAAATCGCCACGAAGATACCACAGCTTGTGAGAAAGCTCGGTTCGTTCGTGCAGTTCAGCCTCGGCAAGTTCCACATTGGAGGCATACCTGCCATCGTCCATAAGCTGACCGATACGCTCGGCTGCAGCTTCCCAAGAAATCACCTGTGCCGATCTGGAATATCTTGCGGAGCGTCCTTTTGCAAGGTGGATACCGTCTTCGGCATACCATACCGAGAACTCGCAGTCAAAAGACTTCATACCAGCTCCGCCGTGGTATTCCTTTTGGAGCAGTTCTGCAATTTCCTCCGCCGGCTTCTGCTTTTGGAATGCAGCGGCTACGTTCATTCGTGTATGCTCAGAATTGCTGGCAAGACGGAGCACATCGTCAATATCGCTCTGGGCAAAAGAAAAAGCGAAGGGTGTAGGCTTTACACTCTCCGCTTCATCAATAATAGCGATTTGTTCCTGTTCAGTCGGAAACAGCCCCACATCAAAGAGGGTGAGCTGTCCGGTTATGCGTGAATCAGTTCTGTGAGGATGATTTCCTCTGCCTGGTTTTTGAGGTTGTTCATGAGTCCCGTCCACATCATCGGGTCTTTCGCTTTCAGCTCCTCCGTCACGCCGTTCTGTTTCATCAGTTCCGGCATCATCTGTTCCAGTCTGCGGTTCGCCGTCTCGTCGATCTCCCTCAGATGGGGGTACAGGGTCTCCGACAGTATCATGCTGTTCCACAGCACCTGCCGGTGCTCCTGCAGATACTGTTTCCTCATGCGTCCGCACTTGCCCAGAGGCTTCGGTTCGGTCTCGTTCAAGGTCAGATTGGGAATCAAGTAATCCCCGTTCTGCGTGTAATCCAGATTGTTTTCCATCATTCTGCGTCCTTTCCGCCTGACTTAACAGGCTTGCTTCTCTCTCGTAATTTTTAACGGTGACAGCGATTTGCCTTAAAATCTGCTCGCTGCTATTGGAAACAGCCGAGCCAAGAACGGCAATCGTATCACGGGTGTTAAAGTCGAATACGCTTAAAAAGTCCTCATGCTCAAAATAATCGCCGGGGTTAAGTCCACAGCGAGACATAAGAGCGTAGGTGGTGCTGACAGTAGCGGCATTACGGAATGCAACTTCTACGTTGTAATCATCATACTCCTCAAGGAAAGAATCTTCAAGGATGCCGAGGATGTCCCGGCTGTTGTCGTTCCAGTATTCCGTCACGAGTTTGGAAGCAATCTGTTCCAGCTGATCGGCAAGACCTTTTCCACCGGAAACACCGAAGCGGTTCTCCAGAGAGGCGGTAACAGCATCCTGATGTTCGTCTTTATATTCCCAAAGATTAAGGCGGCGGGAATTTTCCCTGCCGCCTGTGTCAGAAACATCAAAAACATATTTCAGCCTTGGATTATCGCTGCTGGTGTCGATCAAAGCAATTCCCTTGGAGCCACGGCGGACATATCGCCCCATACGCTTATTCCAAAGGTCATAATCGGCACAGGCTGTTGCGTTGGGCTTCTGAGCAAAAATCATAAGCTGCTCATGGAACGGATATTTGTACAGTCGCCCCATTGTTTCCAGGAACGCCGTCCATTCCCCGAAGCTGCCCGTAACCTGCTTTGCGGTGCGGTCTGCCATTTGCTCATACATCTGTAATTTGCTTGGCATGAATTGTCTGCCCTCCTTTATCTCATAAAATTAGGGCACCCAAAACCGGGTGCCCTGCAAGTGATATTCCGTTATTCAATTCAAAAATAGGTTTCATCATCAAAATCCATATCATCGCCATCCTCAAAATATTGAAGTAAATCCAAAGCCAGCTCATTGATACGAAGGGGGATGTCAAAACCTTTCATTTGCTGCTTTTCGCCATTTGAGTAATTGACCGAGACGGACCATGAAGACCGTTCTTCATCATCGCCATTTTCGGTTTCGGAAAAATTCCCCTCATCCTCATCGTCTTCATCAAAGCAGTCGAAATCAGCTTGAGAAAAATCTTCTTCCCAACAGAACACCTCGTACTCATTGACGATGCGGTTCAGCAGCTTTCTCATTTCCTTGTCGGATAACTCCGCCGTATCGGTATCATCATCTTGTGTACATGAAATAAGCCGTGATTTACGGTCAAGCGTAAATGTGATTTGTGCGTCAAAGGGATCTCCATACTCATCCCACAATTCATCATTGACCGCAAATATCATTTCATCAATGTGAAGCTGTTTTTTGCGTTCATTTCTTTCTGCATAGGGGAAATGCTCTGCATAAACCGCTTTGGCGGTCTCTGAAATCTCCTGACATTTATCCTTTTGCAGCCCTTTGAGCCATGCTTTCTGTTCCGCAGACAAGCGATACGGAAGATTCAACAGCCGTGTTAGGGTTGCTTCCCTGGAACGTTCTTCCGGTGTCAATGCCGCACACTTTTTACAGATATGAGCATTATGCCCTTTACCGGAAAAACTCTCGTTGGATTGATACATTCCGCAGATTTTACAATAATGCCCCTGATTTTTTGCCATTTGTCAGAATCACCGCCTTTCACTGATTTCTGCGTTCATACCGTTCCTTAGATGAGATTGCTGGGGATAAAACAGTTATCTGCATCAATCGGGATTGGCTCCTCGCACATACATATAATTCCGCCGTTTCCACGGTTCAAAGATGCTTTGTCGATTACGCTGTATTTTTTGACTTCACGACGGTCAGGTGAGGCACTCTTTTTGATCTCCAACGGATGGATGACATTGTTTTCTTCCACAAATACATCAATCTCTCTGGCATTGGAATCCCGGAAATAGGTGATGTTCACTTTAGACTTCGCATAGGCGTAGTTCTTAACAAGCTCCATCACAACATAGTTCTCGTAGTAATGACCGCTTGCAGCACCATTACGCAGCGTATCCGGCGTCAGCCACATGGAGAGATACGCACACAATCCGGTGTCGCAGAAATACAGCTTCGGGGTTTTGCTGAGCCGCTTCAATTCATTGTTGGAATACGGTGCAAGCAGATAGACAATGTGAAGTCCTACCAGCACTTTCAGCCATTCCTTTGCGGTACTCGGTGCAATATCTGCGGATTCAGCCAGCGTAGCGTAATTGACCTGTTCCGACACAAGGGAAGCACAGCCAACAAGGAACTTGCGGAACCGCACGGTATCTGTAATACCTCCTGCCTCAGCCACATCCCGCATCAGATAAGTGTCAATATATGAGTTGAAGTATTCCTGCCGCAGCTCGTCATCCACACCCTGCACCTGCGGCATACCGCCCTCCCAAATGTGATTGAACACTTGAATCACATCATTTTTAGGGAGTTTACGCTGCCTTGCCTGCAAGGTAGCAAGTGAAAAATCCAAATCGGTATCAAAGACCATTCCGGCTTTTTCTCTTGCGGAAAGGCTGTACAGTTCCAGTATCCCGACTCTTCCGGCAAGTGTTTCACGCACTCGCTCCATCATTTTGTACTGCTGGGAGCCGGTCAGCCAAATAAGACCTTTCTCATCGCTTTCATCGCAAATCACCTTGATCTGCTCAAAAAGCTCCGGTGCTTTCTGCACTTCGTCAATGAGGATCGGCGGCTTGTAGGTCTGGAAGAACAGCACCGGGTCGCTCTGAGCCAATTCTCTTGCCATAGCGTTGTCCATCGTGACATAGGTTCTGTCGCTGTCCGCTAAATGCTTCAGCATGGTGGTTTTCCCGACCTGCCTTGCACCGGTCACAAGGATGACCTTGAAAAAATCATTGAGTTTTAGAAACTTCCGTTCCAGTTCTCGTGTAATATATTCCATAATGCACCTCCGATTTTATGATAATCTATGGTCAATCATATTTTATCATAATATATCCGCATAATCAAGAGAATATACGCATTATGGTTTTTAACTTTTTTGTGAACGCTGAAAATCCGATGATTGGCAAAAAACTACGCCGACTGCAAAAATCAATCTGTTACATCATCAAAATCGGGATACAGCTCCAGCTTTTCATAGTCCTCATCGGACATAACAGAGAGTTTATTCAGAGTGGAGTCCGTCAGTTTGCAAAGCTCTGCTTCCTCTTTGTTCAGTTCCTTCCGCATCTCTGAGAGGGCATTCATCAGCCCTGTTCTGCTTCCGGTATCATAAATACACATGAGATTGATTTCATCGTGATTAAAATTCATCATAAATCCCTTTCCGCACTTCTGTGCTGTGTCGCTGCCTTTCTGTCCTCCTCCTGGTATTTACGGAGTTTTGCGAGGACAGAGGGTTTCTTGGCTTTGGCTTCTTCCTTTTGGAGAGCAGGCTTTACCGGTTCTTTCGGACCGTTGTTGATGACGCCATCTATCATGCCGTAATCATCTTCCAACTGCATTTCTGCATTTTTCAGATGGTTGTCGGTATTGCGAAAGTGAACCAGCTCCTTATAGCCAACGCTGTCAACATAATGATAGGATACCACGCCCGCCTGCTTTAACGCCACGATGTCGCTGATAGAAAGGCTGTGTCCTGTGAAGTCCTGCGGATGCTCGACATTAAAAATACGGTACAAGTCCTCCAACTTTTCAATCTGGCTTCCATCTTGGGTCAATGCTCCGGTATAAACCAGCTCATAGTTTTCATATTGCGGATCAAGCCCCTGTTTCTGCAGCCACTCGGAGTTCATGAAGCGTAAATCCACTGTTGTGTCATCATACTTTAACTGATAGATGGCATAGGCATCGCCGGGACTTTCCTGGAACGCCTGCTCACGCTTCTGGCGAACAATTTCCATATCCATCGGTGGGATTTGGTCTTTGATGGCATCCCAATCCTCACGGGTAATACCAAAGCAACCGGAGAACAGCACAATATCCTCGGCTTCAAACGCCATTGCTTCGGTGTTCCCATCGTAGAGCATATAGATGGGAACATCTCGCTCAAACAGTTCCAAGGCTCTCTCCTTGGAAAGAGGAAGCATATCCGAATCCGTATAGCCGTAGGCGTTCATCGCATCAATAGACATGGACGGGTCCGGCATATATCCATTGCCGGGAGCCTGCACCGGTTCTTCTGCCTGCACATCACGGGCAATTTCATCAATTGTATCGCCCGTGGTGTTTTTCAGAGAATCATTACCGGTTGTCTCCTCAATGCAGGAGGAAAGAACAGGATCGTCAACCTCTTTTTCCACGGTTGTAATGAGAGAAGTCATTACCTCATCGGAGCGACCGATGAAATCTGCAGGGCGCCTCTTGTAGCCCTCCATTGTGGCACGGAAATCCTCGTCCGTAATATCCACAAACTCCGTGTGTGAGGCTCTTTCCTCCAAAAACTCAAAGAAAGACTCACGATCATTCGTCTGCTCGACCGCATCCGAAATCAGCTCATAAGGCAAGGTCATTATTACATACTGACCTCCGGCATTGGAGTCGGGATTAAAATATACGGCTTCAAAGGTCATGGTGTCGGGATGATGATAAAACCAATCATCCGAGCTGATAGGGTTCTCTGCATACAGAGCATCCAGTTTATCTTTCTGCACAACATTGTTTCCACGCCGCCTAACATCACGAGCCTGCCATTCCGCATTGGCAAGGTCGTTTGCCTGTTCCTCTGTCATGCCCTGCTCCATGAAATAATCCACCATTTCAAGGATATTCATTTCTTCAATGGTTTTTTCTCCTTCGTGAGCAGCAGCCATTTCTGCTTCACGTTCTTTCATTATCTCCGCATAGTTCCTGTCTATATCGGAAATCAGTTCCGAAGAAGTCTTGTTGATAGTTTCAAGGCTCGCACGAAGCTCTTTCAGCTCCTTATCCTTAGACCATGCTGCGATATATCCGAAGCTGTTTTCTCCCGTTGCGATGCCATAGTAGGCACATACGGAAAAGGAAATGCTTTCCGCCTCAACTTCCTCGGTATTGCGGTCTTTTTGCTGTTCGTTGAAGAAGCGGTAAGCGGAAATCTCACCGCCGACAAAATTCAATCCCTCGTCCTCGGTCAGCAGGAGCCGACCATTCTCCGGTAATTCAAGGGGCTTGACTGTAATAAGCGAACCGGCATGATTTACCACGACATGGTTTTCGACTGCCACAGGCATACCCGGATCGTCGTCAGAACCACGCAGGTCATAGCAGTACATTCCTTCGGGAAGATCAGCAGCGGTAACACGTCCATTGGAGAACAAAGCCGGCACATCGAAGATTTCGACCTCTTGATATTTTACTGCCTCTTTCGGTTCCTCGATTTTCTTCTGATTGTGGAGCTTGGAATGGGCAATCTCGTGAACAACGGCAGAAACCGTCTGTACTTCGCTCATCCCCTCACGGATAGCGATTTTCTGATTATCCAGAGAAAAATATCCGTCTGAACCGTCACGGATAGGGATGATCTCAATGGGAACAGGGGCGGAACGCCGCAGGGCTTCCATAAAGACCTCATAATTCTGTACATTGCCCGACAGGTCGGAAGCGAGCTGCGGCAGAGGCTTTCCATCGGTCTGCGACACATCAAACACCGTTACGGGTTTATACATGGGGATTTTGATTTCCTTTTCTTCAACGATAACCTTGCCGTCTGCATCGAGCATGGGCAGGTTCGTGTCGGGGTCACGCTTTTCCTGTTCGATTTTCTTCTTGAAAGGCGTGGGAGCAATAATCTTAATGCCTTTTTCGCCCTTCATTACGTTGCGTCCAAACTGATCTCTCCACTTATTGAAGCCTGCCACCAAAGTGGCGTCGGGTCTCTGCATATAGATGAGCATGGTATTGTTCACGCTGTATTTGTGGAAACGGCTCATCGTGCGGAGATATTCGGCATATTTATCCGACTGAAAGAGTTCTTCAATCCCTCGTTCTATGCTGTCAGTAATATCTTTAAGCCTTTCTTTGTTGGACTGTTTTGTGTTTTCAGCCATAAACTACTCCTTTCCGTGTCAGCTTTTTTGAATAACCCTTTTGAATTTCAATGGGCTATTTACGATATACCGATTGATAAGCATACTTTCCTGTTTGGTCTCGGCGTATGCGGTTATCGTAATCGTCTTGGTGTTCCAATCCAGAGTGTAGGAATCTGTTGCCACGTTGGTAATATGGTGCTCAGCAAGAAAGTCTCGAAACTGCTTCATTGCATCAATATCATCGGACATAATGACATTGACAAAGGTTCGTTCCTTGGACAGACGATTGCTTATCGCCATAGCTGTGAGACAGCCGACAGCGCTGGCAACAGAAACCACAATGATAGAAAGGTCACTTTCATCGGTTACGATGTTCTTGGTGATGATGAAATAGATGTAGTTTGACAGAGCGAGGGCAATGCTCGCAAGCACACATCTGTTTCGCTGAATTAGAATCGTTTTTGCGGTACTGAGCATATTGTCGAGCATCTTGCCGATGAACAGTACAGCCATGTGGATAATGATTATCATAGGGTACCCTCCGTATCTTCAAAAAAGAAAGCCGACCTACAGGAACAGATTGCACCCATAGGTCGGCGTTGTTGTTATCCCTTGCCGAAATCCAAGCTATACAGAGTCTTGGTTCCATCATCGGTCATTACGAGGGTTGCATCGTAAGACTTTCCGGTTTTCTCAGAGAAGATACCTTTAACAGGAATGTGACCGTTTTTCAGCAAAGTTGCCGCCATTTTCTTGCTCAGCGTGATTTTCTTTCCGGTAAGGAACTTATTATCACGCCACAGTCCAAAGCGGCAGTCGTTGCACTCGCAGAAGAAGCCCTTTTTACTCTCGGTAACATCGCTGCCGCAGCGTGGACATTTCCCGACCACATCACGACCGGATGGGAACAGAACCTCCGCACCTTTGATGACCGAGTAGGTCCTGACAAGCTCGCTCACCATGAGGCTGATTTCAGCCATGAACGCATCTGCATCCAGTTCACCGTGCTCCACCATTTTCAGCTTGTGTTCCCACTCGGCTGTAAGCAGAGGAGATTGAAGCTGTTCGGGCAGAACGGTAATCAGAGAAACACCCGTATTTGCCGGGACAAGGTTGACGGACTTTTTAGCTTTCTTACGCTCCACAAAGCCCGTTGCAATCAGTTTTTCAATGATACCGGCACGGGTCGCAGGCGTTCCCAGACCTTTACGCTCTGCATCCTCCGGCATTTCCTTTGCACCTGCCACCTCCATCGCAGAGAGCAGGGAATCCTCGGTAAAGTGAACAGGCGGTTTAGTCGTTCCTTCCTTGACCGCAAAACTTGATGCTTCCAGTTTATCGCCGTCTTTCAGTTCGGGCAGCACCTTATCTGCCTGCTCCTTTTCGGAATACATTTTCCAGCCGGGATTTT
>ENA-ORRT01000632-ORRT01000632.1-human-gut-metagenome-genome-assembly--contig:-NODE-632-length-16784-cov-4.30588_pt1 | contig 16784 bp, 13 predicted proteins | sample MGYA00242181_ERZ509146 | MGnify/ENA primary metagenome ERZ509146 (study PRJEB26280, sample SAMEA2338624) | human gut metagenome | biome: human gut; feature: human-associated habitat; material: faeces...
TTTAACCGTAAAGAGGCTGCTGCACTTGGATTTTTTCCTTGTGCAACAGCCTCTTTTCCTTAGGCCTTTAAAAAAGCCTCATATAGGCTCTTTTAATGCCAATCTCGATGCAACTTCCAAACGCTTCAACTGTAGTAAGTCAGAAAACATTCACACTCTGCTTACAACAGCCGGGTTATGTCCGTAAAAGTATAGACGTGCCAGAAATATGGCCACACTGATGACCCAGTAAACTATACTCCATCCCAAGAAATTCATACTGATAGCAGCAATTGGCTGTACAAAGTTGTTCAAAAGCCAAACAAGTAGGTACATAACTACAGAATAAACAACCAGTAAGGCAATGAATATTAGCAGGTGCTTTCTCATGGGAAACGGAATTTGCCTGATAACATATTTCCATAGAATGTAGGTGCCGATAGTACCAATTACCATGCCGATGATGTAGTTGGTATCCATTGGCGCCATCATCTCTTGATCAACAAAAAACAAGAGCAGATACCCGATTGCATTATACAGAAAATACCAAATAAGGATGAAGAAAAGATTTTGAATGTTAGGTGTGGCACACTGCTTCTTCATTTCTACTGCAAAAGAAGACGCTTCCTCTGGAACAGTAAAAAGTTCTTTTCCATCTTTATTTGCCTGAATTGCCATATCGATGAGGTCACTTTTAATTGCCTCTACCCCAGAAATGTCCCAACTTGTTACTTGCAGATAGTGCACAATGTCCTGTATTTGCTTTTGACTTGTTTCCGTAACCATCGCGAAGCGCAATTTGTTGGCTTTGCGGAGTGCAAGATAGCTATTCATAAGGCGCTCCTTTCTGAAAGACAGTAGACACCAGTTCACAAACCTGTTGCCAGCTTTTCCAATATTCCGAGAGTGTTTCGCGGCCATGTTCTGTAATTGTGTAGTATTTTCGACTCGGACCGTTAGGAGAAGGACGTCGTTCTATTGTTACGTCCTTATGTTGTTCTAAGCGAAACAGTAAAGGGTAGAGAGTGCTTTCAGGTAAGTCTGAATATGAGGATTTTTGTAATTCTGTTAAAATCGCATATCCATAGGTCGGTTCTTTGGATATTATTTTTAGAACGCATAATTCCAAAACACCTTTCATAAATTGTGTTTGGCTTCCCATTTGTACCTCCTCTCTGATTTAGTTACAGATATTAACTACATTTCCACTCTTTAGCTTTCCCCGGGGTAAGTTTTCTTTACTACATTGTATCACGTAGTAGTGTGTGAGTCAAGTTTTTTATACTAAAGTAATAATATTTCAAAAAGTTGATTTCTGTATCAATATATTACTTCAGATAGTCATGTTGAAACTTATTTAGCAATAAACACACAAGCATCGCATTGCGGCTCGCTTGGCTTTCAATGTTTATTGTAATGCAGCTGGATACATATTATCGCCCGTTTATGGTGGGCCGTTCTAAAGGACGTTGCCTTACCACCACAAACGGGCGATTATATAATCATATATGTAAGCAGACAAGTTCAGCAAATAGCCCTATCACGGGCAATAGATCCGTTTAGTACAACGTCATTAACGGCATTAACGGCATGCGGCACCACAGTAAGAATGCGTTTCCGACGGCTCTCCAGGTTCACACCCTTCCGAGCACCCATCTGTGCAACCCATGGTAATATCGCAAATATTTCCAGGAGTGCACAGTAAATTCGTAGCATAGCAAACGACACCAGTTGTACAATTGCAGGTGAAGTTTGTAAGTGGAACCGACTGTGGACCAACGGAACCAGCATTTTGAGTGGACCTAATATCCAGATCGAAATCATTGTAGTTAGACATATACAGATGCTCCTTCCCAATATGTTATATTTGTAGGTCTACTGAACTCTAACGCTTACATAATGATGTATAAAAAATATAATTACATCTAAGTAATAAGTAAATGAGCCAGAAGGTAGCTGCAAGTACAATAACGTGAACTTAGTGCAAGTAAAACCCCGGAGGCTCCCGACAATAAGCTCAAGTCATCCTCTATATTATATTTGCCTTTAATCCAATCGATATTTTGAAATCCATACTTATAGCTCATAGAATTCATGGAGCAAATCTTTCTTTGTAATCGTTCTATGGCATCCAAAAATGCAGTTTCATGGGTATCACGATAAAATGATTCAAATAAGATAAGCGCCCCTGAATAGCCGTGACAAATTGTTGGCGATTCAAAAAGATACTTTTCTAAGGGCATCTTTGTAAACCGAATTGCTTTATTCACAGCCCATATCTGGATTTTTTCGTTACTGACTGCTTTTGATGCCAAAAAGAGACTTCGTAATATACTTAATGATCCGTAGCACCAACTCAATCTTTTATGCGGAGAAATGGATAACGCTGGTTTCAAATATTCTTCTCCTGTAATAGCAGATGGCCAATAGACTTCTCCATCAGGCTGTTCTTGTACGAAGCATAAGAAGAACTCAATCAATCTTCCAATCGCTTCTGCTAAACCCGGACGATTTATCCCCTGCAGCTTTGCAACAGAAAGTACTGCTAACGGACCCGCAATACCATGAGAAAGTCCAAAGTTTATCATACCCGAACGATAACTTTCCCTTTCTTCATATGGGAAAACATTATCTTTTTGTATATGCCAATTAGGAACAGCTTCTTGTTTATCTGTAGAGTATTGTGAAAGATAAATTAACGCGTCTACCACTTTTTGAATTGACTCTCTATACAATTCGCTGTCTGTAAGCAGTAAGTAACGCAGTATACCGGACAGTCCTAATATAGAATCGTAATCACGCATGCTAATTGATTTCGAGTCAATTTTATTCTCGAGTAATAGTGAATTATCAGCTGCCTCCGATGCAACAACAGTATTTACAGAATCGATTAACCTGTGATATGTACCTGTCTCTTTGTTTATTGCAAGTAGGCTAATACCAAAATCACACAGCCCACCAAACAATCCAATATTACGGTTCTGTGCGTATAAACTTGCTAAAGGACGAATCGCGTTTATTATATCTACAATTTTACTGAATAACCTTTCTTTGTTTTCAGAGTAATGATACAGTTGTGCATATAGAAGTAACAAACCAAAAGAAGCCGTTATAGGTTCATGTAGACAATCAAGATTACTAATATCAGGGAGTAATATTGTGTTGGCAATTATTTCTTGAAGTTCTTTATTATTGGTATCTCGAATATTGTTCTTCATGATAATCATCCTAATAATTCACCTTCAGTAGTGCTAAAAAAACTAAGGGTCAACGCCTCTCAATTTCTTTCAAATCCATTTCATACCATTTCCTTTTCAAATTTTTGATACGCCTATTTTGAGTCATAATCAATCTAATGCCGCTTACTTATTGAGTGTATAAAGTTTAGCTCTTTTTTGATTTATGTCATGGATGCAATGACGTAAAACTGCTAGCGCGTATCTTTCGAAACGGCTATCTTGAAACAGTCTATTGCAGAACATATGTATTAGACTATAAATAATGTCTTGTTTCGAGTTACATAGCTGCATTTGGCTGTCTAATAACTCAATTTTGACAACATATTTACAAACTGTTTCAAAATGCTCACGTAATACTGTGCTTAATGGTGTAGTGAAGAGATTTTCAGTTAACCGTAGATCTGCGGCTTCAATGCATTCAATATACCGACTTCGGTTTTTCCTATAGAAGTCTCGATGCTCTTTGGGGTGTACAATTGAGTTTAAGACCACTTCTTGTTGTTTCAACGTTAAACCAAAAGCGCTCATTATATCGCTAATAACATATATCCCCAAAAGTATCGTTTTCAATTCGTTCGCCTCTGTCGGCAATAAAAAGAATGATGCCACAATATTACTATTTAGACAAAACACATTTTCAGCATCTTCATATATTTGTGGTCCACCATAACGCTCTAAGTCACGCTCATATGGGCACAAGCTATACGTAATAAGTACACCATCATCGATAAGATTTTGAATTTCTGTCATAAGCTGTTGAAAAAAGTCTTTGCAGTTATAGCTATCAGTCGTTTGAAATCGCACTCTGATATGAGCGTTTGGGTCAGAATACCGTATAAAGAACCATTTATCTATAGTTCCTGCCTCTTTCATTGATTTAGACAATTGGTAGACCTTCACAATCAATTCATTTTGCGTGTTCTTCTGGGAGTATAGAGATAAATTCCACCAATTGAACCCTCCAGAAATAATTCTTCTATTAGAGTCGACCACACTTCTTATACGAGAACAGTGACCATAATCGGAATAGGTCTTTAGCGGTTCTAATTCAAAGGTAGAATGCATATCTACGGTTGTTGTTCTGTCTCTTTCATCAGTATTTTCATATATAGAAAATACATACTCCGCATTATAATGATTTTCAAAACAATCAGAGGTCCATGACTTGGCTAAATACAGTGGCTCATAAAGTGTAAGGTATTGCGACTTTTTAGCTTTCAGTTCGTTGTACACCATGTGTATTTGGTCTGGATCAGTCAAATCAACAATCATCCTATTGTCCGAGATGCCATATTCGATAATTGATGGAATAGAATGTGTTTCCATTTGTTGCCGCACGAAAGTTTTGAAAGAGTCTAACGATTCCAATCGCGAAGACACGTCAAAACTCCATCGCTCGGGAGAAAGAATGATATTTTTAAAAACTACCCTGGGCAAATGTACAATGGGGCAATTTTTAACGTCTTGTATAAAGTAAGCCAAATCATTTGGAAATTGGTGTGAGACAGCCATCAAAAAATTTCCAATCGGTGAAAGAAGATGTGGATTCACCATGTTTTGAAACGCAAAAATCACTCTCTTATCCAAAGATTCAGAATATACATATATGAATCCTTGTTTATCAATCCCTACATAAAAGTCATTTATGTCTAATTCAATAGCTTCTTTCGACGAATTAGTAGAAAGGCATATTTGATAATCAAAAAGATTCATACTTTGGTTTAAATTTCCAATTCTTGCTTTTGAGGGGTATTCATGATATTCGACTACAACATAACCCGCATCAAAGCATCTTTTCTGTATGTCTTTAGCATCATTTTTCAACCACTGTTGCTTTTCTTCATCCAACAGATACGCGAACCGTCCCATTACCATTCCGTATCCATTCGTTCCAACAATAGGAGAAATCAAATATTGGTTTGCTTGGCCGAGCTCTTTTATTATATTAAAAGAATAGTCAAATGTACGTGGTGGAAGGTTTTCAAATTTCGATGCCCCGTCACTTAATCTTAATAGGTCCTCAGAGTTAATAAAAATGCGTGAATTTCGGGAGGTTTCAATTTTATCACAAATAATACTAAACGTCTGGTTGGTTTTAACAGCCTTGCTGCGAGAGTCGGTGAAGTTACTTTGAATTGAAGGACCGTATTCGTAAAGTTCCGAATATGGATCAAGCGCTTCTGGCAAACGTACAGCCTTAAAATATCCATACTTATCCAAAAATCGAGATTTGAATTTTGCAAGAGTCAAATTTTCGGTATACCCGGTAATACTAGACAGCAACTCTGATAAAGTAGATTCTAGTTCAGCGATAGACGTACGCGATAGTGTATTATTTGAATAATTGATTTTTAAATCAGCCTGCAGAGCGTCTTTGAAGGTAATACCTTTTTGACTAAGATTTTCGCGCATCTTTCTTATCTCGTTTTCCCTTTTCCCAATGGGGGCTCTCTGTAGTTTCTCCAGTGATGAGCATATTTTCCCCACAAGCTCCACGCTTTTGCTGCTATTTTTCAACTTTTGGCATGCTGCGTTAATATATGATATAGAATCTTCACCAGAAAAAGGCGGCCTAATTGACGAAATAATAAATTCACTATGGACAAGATTATTTGTATAGGATTTCAGGAGATCCATAGAAACATCCGGATGAATTGATAATATAAAGCGCTTCAAATCCCTCTTAGTAAATAATTGTCCCCTAAAATGCGAAATTATTTTATCCAAAAGTGGCGATTTCCTGAGGGAAACCGTCTTATTTGATGTGATATCTTCACAATAAACGGCAGAAAGATGATGGATTATGATCCGATTATTTATCAAATAGTGATTAGGGTTAATTCGAAACTCAAGCAACGAATCAAGTTCACTATCACTCTCTATATCTCGCACTAATTTCGAGATCACCTCAAAATCAGGCCGAATTTGTAAGGATAACGAGTTCTGGGAGACGCGAACAACTGAATCACAATCTCCTATTTCTCCGATGTCGATACCAGAAAAAAGACCGTATGGCGTTGCCCTATATAGTGCACGGAGATAATACTTTAGAACCGAATAATACAACTTATCAATAGATGTTTCATCGTTCCTATTGCATCCATCACGAAATTTGCACACTTGACTATATAATGCCGGGCTTCCCCATTCGATTGCTTCTACAAAGACTTCATCATCCAGTACGTCTTCTAAAAAAGCCACCTTACCCTCAAATGAAGAAGCTCCTTTAACTTTGTTACGCCTTTCTATCGGTAATAGCGGGCTTCGGATCAGATAATGAGACATAATAGAGTAACTCATGTGATAACCTCGCAATCAAGCAATTAAACTATTATAAGAACATCCTTGTATTTTATGTGTTCCCCCCTTCGTCATACTAAGGAATTCAAAATTGTACTAATCTTTCTATTGTGCGCGTTGAATGCAGACATATTACCTACCTACCAATTTGATGTCAGGAAATACACTGTAACATAAATAGAGGTTCATCAATCTCCTATTTTTTACAAGCCTTCAAGGCTCACGCAGCTCCTTACGGATTGCACATTTCATTTTCTTTATATCATATTTTTTTGTTTATTTTGACTATTTTGTATTAAACAATAGATTTTTTGTTCCCAATTCAATCTTACCCGTGCCGATTCAACAACATTTTAGCTTACCCGGCTGTTCTTTAACCTGATTGACCGGCGATATGATATTGACAATATCACAAAGACTATCTATAATCAAAGTGATAAGGTGAAAATGCCTTATAATACTTTGCAAACGGAAAGAAGGAACCTTTATGGCGTATGAGTATGCGATTGAAACAAAGATGCTCAAAAAAATTTACGGTGAACAGGTTGCTGTGAATAATGTAAGCCTACATATACCTAAAGGCCATATTTACGGATTACTTGGCCGAAACGGGGCAGGAAAAACAAGTATCATGAAATTGTTGTTGCGTCTGATCTCGGCAACAAGTGGTGAGGTCTACATTTTTGGTCAACCTGTTATAAACCGGGAACGTCGTCTTTTCAAAAGGATCGGAGCAATCATTGAAACTCCTGGGTTTTACTCCAACTTAACAGGAACAGAAAATTTGGAAATCTTCGCCAAACTTCGAGGAGTCACGAAACCTCACGCTGTAGAGCACGCTTTAGAGCTTGTAGGACTTCCTTATAGAGATAAAAAACTTTTTGGCGAATATTCCTTGGGAATGAAACAAAGGTTGGGTATTGCTAATGCTATTATGCACGATCCGGATTTGCTCATTTTAGATGAGCCCATCAATGGATTAGATCCCATAGGGATAGCAGAAGTACGTGAGTTTATCCGAAAATTAAGTGTAAAAGAAGGAAAGACCATCCTTATTTCAAGTCATATTCTATCGGAAGTGTCGATGATTGCAGACGACATTGGGATTCTGGACCACGGTGTTCTTTTAGAAGAAGAAACCATGGAGGAATTAAAGAAAAAAAATCAAAAATGTACACTTATCGAGGTCTCCGATGTAGGAAAAGCTGCACATATTCTGGAAACAATATTTTCTCTTAGTAAAAGCGATTACTTGATACAAGGCGAAAACCAAATCAAAATTTTCAAAACCAAGATGGATAATGCGCGTATTATCAGTGAATTGGTTCATAAGGAAGTTGGTGTCTCCAGCTTTACTGAGAAAGATGATACATTAGAAGACTACTTCAAGAAAATAACAGGGGGTGAAGGCATTGCTTAAGCTCATCTGTGTAGAATTTAAAAAGCTCCGCAGACGGCGGGAAGTCCTCTTTATGCTTTTAGCTGCATTCATTATGCCAGCGGTTTCATTATTTTATTTTTACACACATCGAGATATGCTGACAGACATAGGTCTGTATAAACAGGCCATTTTATCATTTAATATTTTTCTGATTTTACCAGCATTGTTGGGAATTTTATCAGCTACTATCGTATATAGAGAACAGGCTGACGATGTTTTCAAACAATTATTGATTATTCCACTCAAAAAAGAGCAACTGATGCTTGCAAAATGGGCTGTAACACTAGTGTTTTCCGAGGCGTTTATGATAATTTCAACGCTTTTTACAATTAGTGTGGGGCTATGTCTAAATTTGGTGTCTCTTGATATTCACCTGATTGTTTTTGTGCTTTTAAAGGTAATAGAAGCTGCCGCTGTTCTTTCGGTTTCCAACATCCCGATTTTAGCAACGGCCTTCTCGAGTAAAGGTTATTTGTTACCTTGTTGTGCAGCTATTGTTTATGCATTTTTGGGCTTTATATTCGCATCTGCAAACCCATATTTTATTCCGTCAGCCAGCGCTATTTTTTATATTGAACACGATTTGCCTAATGTAGTTTTGCCAAAGGAGTATGAACCATTCTCAATTATTATGTGCTTTATCATCTGGACGTTTTTGTCCATAATAATTGCACTTAGGGGTATGGAGAGGGAGTGAATCTGTATGAGAACATCTATCCTTTGCGAATTCAACAAACTGCGTCGTTCCAAAATATTGTTTGTGGCACTATTTGGAATAGTTATGATTTTAGTTATCGTTGCAGCTCAAGGTTTTTATGCGGGAGGAGATACTGTTTATGGGATGGAGCCAGAGTGGTTTCTGACAGGAGTACAGTCATTAGGCACTATGTATGCTATACCGGGAATCATTGCGCTTTTTGGTTGTTACGTGTTTTGTCGTGAAATGCAAGAGGATACGCTAAAATCGCTGCAGATTATACCGATTGATATTCCAGCAATGCTATTATCAAAAATCTTATTGGTTTTGATATTTAGCGCGGCGTTGTATTTGATCCTGTTTTTATCTGCTTTTATCGTAGAAGCAATTCTTCATGTACAAGTTCTGTCTGTGGGATTATTTGGAAGATACCTCACAATGTACTGTGTTGAGGGACTAAGTGTTTTTATTGCGACTCTCCCAGTTATTTGCATAGTTATAAAAACAGGTCAAGATTACTGGATGGGGCTGTTAATAGCAGAAATTTATTCGTTTATTACTATTTTTGTTGGAAATCTTGGAACGGTTTCCAAATTGTATCCCATAATTGCGGCATTGACGCTTTCTGGTTACTATGAATCGAATTATATCGAAAAATTACTGAGCTTATTATCGATGATCGCCTGCCTTTTGTTTTCCGCCTTTTTGATTAAGGAGTATAGCAAAAAAATGGAGTGATTTATAATAATACTCTTGATCACCTTGGCATTGTAGTATTACACGATAAAATCACGTTCGACAATTTATGTGAAAAGGGTTGTTAACATGCAAAAAAAGGTTCCATATGTAGCTCAGCTTGGAAATATGGATTGTAGTATTGCGTGCATGACCATGCTGTTTAGGTATTATGGGTTAGATGTAGATATAGTAGATGTCGGACAAGTTGTGCACATTGGCAGAGATGGAGTGAATCTGACACAATTAAAACAAGCAACACAACAATTCGGTTTTAAATGTACAGCATATAGATACAATAAGCAAAAAAATATACTTGATTCAAATCTTCCGGCAGTAGTGTATAGCGGTAGCCATTTGGCAGTCATTGGATCAAAGACTGTATTGGGACAATACATACTGTTAGATCCCATAAAAGGGAAATCTATTGTCAACTTTGAACAGATCCACGACACCTTTAGTGACATACTAATCACTATAAGACCGGAAAAAAGAATCAAGAGAAAAAAATGTAAACCAAAGCTGAAAGTTGCGATCAATTACAAATTGGTTGCGGGAATAATTTCACTGATGTTGTTGATTCAGGCGTTAACCTTATCCATACCTTTGGTTGAACAAGCACTGATTGACAGCATTACACAATCACAATCGTTGTTGAACTCCGCATATATACTGGTAGGATGTATTGTAATTGCGGGATTATATTTCTTTCTTTCAATAGCACGGCAAAAGTTAATGCTCCGTTTAGATATAAGCTTTGTAAAAGAAATAATGACAAAAATGCTAAAGAAGCTGTTTGACATTGATCCTAGCTTTTTTGAATGGCATGCTGTTGGTGAAATTGTAAATCGTTTTAGCAATGTTCAGGCGATAAACAACATTATTATAAATACCTTTTCACAAGTTGCAGTTCAGATAATTACTTCTACGATCTGCTTAGTAACAATGTTTGTTTATTCACCATCGCTTTCAGTAATTACAATAGCTATTGGAACTATAGAACTTGTCCTTTTGCTTGGAATCAATAAAAAAAATCGAGAAGATACAAGCAAATATATTGCAGATCAGAGTAATATGCAAGGCTTACTAGCAGAGGCTATTGGAAATATTATTGAAATTAGATGTATGGGAATGGAAAAAGCCATATACAAGAATCTCACAAATCAATTTTTGGATGAACTTGAGAGTTTTCGAAAAAAGTCCAATACAGGAAATCAGATGCTAGCTATTTCATCCACTATTACACTTATATTTCCGCTTATAATCTACATATTAGGATATTCTTCAGTCGTAAATGAAGCACTAACAATCGGTCAACTGATTGCATATGTGACTCTAGCAAACTATTTCATTTCACCATTCGTAAGTATTGTAATAGCTCTGCCAAACTTGAATTTTGTTTATGAAGTATTCTTAAGGTATAAGGAACTAATCACATATCGTGAAACGCATAAGAATGGTGTCATAGGTGGCCAACAATTTGAAGAATTATATTTGGCGAACGTATCTTTTTCTTATAATCACAGTCTGAATCAAAAAGTATTAAATGATATTTCTCTACATATCCGTCCACAAGAACTATGTGCCATTGTTGGATTCTCCGGGAGCGGGAAATCCACATTATTAAAGATAATATTAGGCCTTCTGAGCCCAGATGTCGGTACTGTTAAAATAAATAGTATAAAAGCCAACGATTTTTCGCATGACCGCATGTATGAATGGTTCTCAGTGGTCACCCAAAATCCAATGTGTTTAAATTCTTCAGTGCGCAAAAATGTTGATGTTACAGAAAGCTTTTCGGATGATGATATCTGGAATGCACTAAAGGTAGCAGAACTCGCTGTTGACATTAAAAGTATGCCAATGGGCTTAGATACGTTCATTGGGGAGCAGGGGCAAAACATTTCTGGAGGTCAAAGACAACGGTTGGCGATTGCAAGAGCCCTACTGAAAAAACCGCAAGTTTTAGTTTTTGATGAAGCAACAAGTAATTTGGATCCATCGACAGAGAAAAAAATATTTGAAAATCTAAGCACTATGAATATGACAAAAATTATTGTTACCCACCGGCTTTCATCAATTAGAATGGCCAACCAGATAATAGTGCTTGAGAAAGGACAAATAGTCGAAAAGGGGACCCATGACAAACTTTTAGAGAATAAGGGGTGGTACTATAAAAATCTCATGAAAACGGATGGAAAGTTTGTGTGAAAACTCGAACTGGAGGTTATGTTACATTAAGTGTTTTGAACTTCAATAAGTATCTATACAGTGCAGATTGCATTCAAAATAAATGAGGTGAATAATATGAGTATTAATCGTAATGCATCCATGCGTCCCGAAACCAATCCGGCAGGTAATTTGCTGCAGGAAATTAGTGAGGCAGAGCTGAACCAGCTGTCTGCTGGTGCTGGTGAACCTCGTGCCTCTTGGGGCGATTTTTGCACTTCGACCCTTGAATGCACTTTCGGCACTATGATTTGCTGCCCCCCTGAGACCTAAGTTAAGAATCGCTGCCATCATAATAGGGCTTTCCAAAACCGTGGTAATCCCCCATTATGAAGGTTAATTTAGCTCAGGTGATGGTGAACATCAAAGCTGTTATTTAGAATAGTCCGTGGCAGGCACTGAGATACCGAGCCATTTACTATTCTTTCTACTCACAATACACTGTATAGATACTTATTGAAGTTCAAAACTCAAAAGCAAAAAACGGAGGCCTCAATAATGGATAGTTGCTTGAATAGCAAATCTGCATACATATTTGAAAGAAGATATGAGGATTTACCTAGTGGATATTACGACTATGATGTCTTGAAATATTGGGAAAAAATGATTGGTCAGGAAGCTATATCCTGCCTCCCGCAAGCATACGGCAAACAAATTAATGAATTGCTATTTTTCAACAATCAGCTTAATCAAGATTATAAGGATTCCGTCAAGATCCAGCAAGTTGATGAAATGATTAAATTGTATAGGGAGAATGTTTGGAAAGAGCAGTCTATTCTTTTTCATGGGGAACGAGACCTTATTTTCTATACCTTTTCTATTCCTTTTATTCAATGTGCATCATTCGCGCTAATTCATAGGGTAAGTGAAATTATTGTCCGCTGTGTTTTGAAAGATATGCAACAGATGTTGGCACAACGATTGTCAGCCGTTGCGACAGGTACACTTATCTATGAGATGCAATTATTCAAAAACCAAAACAAACTCAAAGGAGACTCTCCAGAAAAACAATATGATTATTTTTGTGATTCTATTTTATCGAATCCCAACTATATTGAGGAGTTGTTTTCTGTATACCCATGCTTACAAAGAGCAATTTTTGAATGCTTAGCAAATTGTGTCAATAACTATGTGGAGTTCTTGTGTCGCCTTAAGAAAGATCACACTCAACTAGTCAAAAAATTTTGTGCAAACAAGGAATTTAAGGACTTGGTATCCTGTTCATCGGGAGCATCTGATTCTCATAATGGGGGGAAAAGTGTAACGATATTCACTCTTGATAATGGAACTAGGGTAGTTTATAAGCCTCATTCGCTTACGGTGGATAGACGGTATCAAGAGTGTTTGAAAAGTATTGGTGTCCACACAAAATACGATATGCGAACAATCGAAATTTTGGACTGCGGAGACTATGGATGGGAAGCATATGTTGAGCAGTCTCCTTGTTTATGTATCAAGGACATTGAAGAGTATTATTATAGAATAGGAGTCATTCTGTTTTGCAACTATCTATTGAAAGCAGGAGATATTCATTATGAAAATCTTATTGCAGCAGGGGCGTATCCAATGGTTGTTGACGCTGAAAATGTAATGGATAACAATGTGGCTCCCTCTCATATTTCAGCACGAGAAATGATTTTCGCAGAATTGGGGGAGTCGGTACTATATTCAGGCCTTCTTCCCTTCTACAAGTTTGGGCACAACGGACAGGGCGTAGATTTGAGTGCTTTAAATGGGCAGGAAGGAAAAGAGTATCCGATATTAGTGCCAGCCCTTAAAAACATTAAACGTTCTGATATGTGTTTTGAATATGTTAACCCAATTACGCGGTCTCATAGCAACATGGCGATGTTCGACGGAAAGTTGAGTGATCCCTTTGAGCATAAAGACAATATTTGTGAGGGCTTTTCGGATGCATACAATTATGCAATGCAGAATCCTCGTGATGTTGAACAGCTAATAGATTCTTTTTCCAATGTTAAGGTACGGCATCTTGTCCAAGATACTCAAAGATACAGTATGTTAATGCATGCATCATACCATCCTGATGTTATGCAGGACGGTTTAAGTCGAAACTTGCTTCTGTGTTCGATGTTTAAATCGTACAAAAAAGTTCAAAGAACAATTGCTGTAGTAAAAGAAGAAATTCGTGATCTTCTAAATATGGATATCCCATATTTTTACACTAAAGCATCAGGAACGTCCCTATACTCTTCACGAGACGAAGAGATCAAGGGCTATTTTGACAAAAGTTCGATTGATAAGGCTCATTTAAGATTAGCAAGCTTTAATAATTTGGATCGTGATAAACAATGCCGGTTCATTAAAATGACATTAACGCATATTGACAAACAGCCCCCCGCAGAAACGAACACTCATAAAATTAAAGAAAACAAAGATGGTGACTATGCAAGCAAAAATGATATCATCCGTGCAATCAAATTCATTGCAGACCAATTGTTAGAGGAGGCCGTATTATCTGAAGATAATAAAGATGCCAATTGGCTAGGAGTGAAATTGGTTGGTGACTATGGACATGGCAGTTTAAGTATAAGACCATTAGATGTTTATCTATATGAAGGTGTTGCAGGTATATGCATTTTCTTCGCTGCGATATCCCGTTATTATTCAAATTACGAGTTACAGCGTGTCTTATCTGCTGCCACAAAAAGTCTTTTTGATTATACTGAAGATATTCTTCAGAGAGAAGGAAACCACATTGATTCTAGCGGTGTGTTTGGAGGAGAATCTTCGTTAGTTTATTCCTATTCGCTACTGTATCAATTGACAAGAAATCCCGAATATCTGAAGTATGCAGAAAAACACTTTCCTATTATTGAGCGCGCTGTACAATATGATCAGGCATTTGATGTCGTGTATGGAAATGCTGGTGCCATTTTAGCTCTAATTAACTTGTATAGCCTTAAAAGGGATAAGCGGTATCTTAACTGTGCGAAAACAGCAGCTAAAGTAATTTGCGATGCACAACAAAAAGGCGGAGGCTGGAAAGCGGCGACCGTATCAGCTCCACTGGCTGGTTTTTCTCATGGTGTTGCAGGAATAGTTTATGCACTTAATAAACTCTATAAGCTTTATCCTGATAAACATATAAAGCAATGTATTGTTAATGGGTTACAGTATGAAGATGAACTTTTCTGTGAAGCCGATGGCAATTGGAAGGACATAAGAAAAGGCTCGACAAATGGGAAGAACTTATGCGCATGGTGCCACGGTGCAGGAGGTATACTGCTATCGCGTATCAGCTTACTTGGCAACATTGATAATGAAACTGACGAAATTGTAAAGGAAGATATACGCAATGCAGTAAAGACAATGCAGAGTCATAAGTACTTGCAAAATCCCTGCGTATGCCATGGAATAGCGGGAAACGCAGAGATACTGTTGACTTATGGCCAACAGTTTCAGGACCAAATCGCTAGTTCCACCGCAAAACATTTTTACAGCCGGTTAGTGGGCAGTGTGAATTCTGGGACTTTTGAATGCAGCCGCCCTTATTTGTATGGATTCAATATTCCGGGATTTATGACAGGCCTAGCTGGTATTGGATATTCACTGTTAAGGTTACTTGATCCTACGCTTCCAAGCGTTTTGCAGATCAACATTTAATAACATGGTATATAAGAATTATACCGCCAAATGGAAATTTCATCAATTAAAGGGAGATGTTTTCTTAATCCTATATGCAAACATGGTCCAGAAATCGAGACTTAAGTAAAGAAATAATTGCTTTCTCTATATTAGTTTGAATTCTTTATTTTGTACATAGGGTAAGATGGTATTACCATCTGTTATTTGGACATTACGCATAGAAAACCCGTGGGAGCTGTTTTTTAGCGAGGCAGCTCCCATTCACCTTTATGGTGGTATTACATTTCTCTGCGCGATTAACAGTGTGGGAGGGTTGTGCTGAACTATCGGTGGGCCAAAAAAGCTGGCTTAGGTTCAGACGGCAGCAGATGAATACCAGATGATAAATCGCGCTCCCCTTAATCGATACAAAAATATACCTGTTTGGTACATTATTAAAGATTTCACTTAATAGAAGTGATAGAATAAAAGTGTATTAAAACCCTTGTATAAAGAAGGTTTATTCCTAAATATATAAGTTTAAACTTGCTTATATTTAATGGTTAATCCTGAAACAAACATTTTATCAATGGGGGGGGGGAGTAATGAAATAGTTTATGTATAGGGGCAATCTATATCTAAGAACAAGGAGGTAGTATTATGAAAAGGTTCCTTAGCATGTTGATTTCGTTTGTGTTGATCTGTTCGTTCTCTCTGAACGTATTTGCTCAAGACGGTTCATCGTCGGGGTATTTGACTATTCCTCAATACAATGAAAAATATTCTGCACAAACCGATGGCTTTCTTTCCTTACAAGAGTACAACAATAAATACTCTCATGGTGAAAGTCCTATTATTGGGAATGAGGTTCCGAATTCCCAAAACGTTGCTCCTTTCAGAATCTCTCCTGTGAAAGAACAAACAAAGGATATCATTACGAATGAAAGTGGTTCTAAAGTCGGAACGATCACTTTACAATATCAAACTGAAATTCAGGGAGGAAGGCCGCAGTTTTTATATGATAAATGCTACCTTAAACCTAACGTGACTACGTATTGGAGTATTGATGAATCTCACTCTGAGTTTTCTGGAGATAGAATCGCTGTGTATTTTACATTTACTTATTGGGGCCAATTCTACGAAACGGCAGTTGTTTATTTTTATCCTGACTGATTGTGAAAGCCTTGTAAAAGGATAGATAAGCAAGGTGAATAATCCTCTGAACAAGCTCAGTAGAAACGAACAGCAATCAAAATAATGTTGCAAATCTAATTCACTGCATGTCGATAAAAGTCTCAACCCGGATCCAAAAAAGTTTTGGTTCCCTAACAAATTAAAAAATCCGCCGTTTCAAGCCGGTTATCGGCATGGAACGGCGGATTTTTGGTGTTACTACCATTGATTAGCTATGTAGATATAGTAACGCATAAACGATAGCAACAGATTTGAACTCTAGGGTCAGTAAATTAACAATTAGATTATCTTGATTTTCAGAACACCATTTGTTGATTTGCAACAATTTGCATATATCGGTGCAGTAGCGACGCTTGCACGGAGTTTTAGCGACACCGTATCG
>ENA-ORRT01000634-ORRT01000634.1-human-gut-metagenome-genome-assembly--contig:-NODE-634-length-16678-cov-4.88143_pt1 | contig 16678 bp, 15 predicted proteins | sample MGYA00242181_ERZ509146 | MGnify/ENA primary metagenome ERZ509146 (study PRJEB26280, sample SAMEA2338624) | human gut metagenome | biome: human gut; feature: human-associated habitat; material: faeces...
GAAGCCCCCGAAGCTTGCACAGCTTTCTTTATTTGATTAGCAGGGGCTTGTTTATATGTTTTAACTTTCTGAGACCTGGATTAACTGTAAATATTGAAGCCAGAGTCCAAGAGCAAATTATTTTGGACAGCAGTGTAATTTCAACCTGTCTTTTTGTTCATTTCTCTAAAAATCGAATGAATGATCAGTTCAAAATTTGTAACCATTTATTTCTATAATTTGTCATTTTGAGAGCTTTTAAGCAATTCTCTCATGGCCATTTCTGTAATGAGAATAATTTTCGCCTTACCCGTTCAATAACTTTTTGCTTTAGTCTTCTTCCGTTATTCAATTATTTTCAAGCGAAGTTTCCCCCTTTGCAAAAACGCGATAAGTTCTTAAACTTTCGTTGATTTCAATCATCTAACTAAAGGAAATTAAATGAAATTATCCGCACGTAACGTTCTCGAAGGCAAAGTTCTCTCTATCAAAAAAGCCCGGTTTCTACCGAAGTTGATATCGAGACTAAAGGCGGCGAACGCGTTGTTGCTTCCATCACAACTGCTTCTGCTGACTCCCTGAAACTTGAAGTCGGCAAGAAAGTTTATGCCGTCATCAAGGCTTCCAACGTTATGGTTGGCACTGACGAGTAATTCTCGTTAGCTCTATGCAAAAGTCCGACGGCGAATTCCGTCGGATTTTTTTTGTTTTTGTAGCTATTGAGGGCCGGCGCCGGCTTTGAAGGTATTGCACATCTCAGGATTTCCTGTATCGAAGCCTGTCTTAAACCAGTAGTACCTCTGCTCGGAGGTCCCGTGCGTAAAACTATCCGGAACAACTCTGCCCTGCGCTTCGCGCTGCAGTCGGTCGTCACCGATTGCAGTTGCTGTTCTTAGTGCTTCCTGCAAATCTCCCTTCTCAAGAATACCTTGCCTCTGCATATCGTGGCCCCAGACGCCTGCCAGACAGTCGGCTTGAAGTTCCTGTTTGACGGAAAGTCTGTTGGCTTCTTTCGGACCGACCTGAGACTGCAGTTTCTGCACCTGCGAAGAAATGCCGAGAAGTGTTTGAACATGATGTCCGACTTCATGAGCTAAGACATAACCCAGGGCGAAATCCCCGCCCCCTCCGAGTTTTCTCTGCATGTCTTTATAGAAAGATAAATCGACGTAGAGCTTATGATCGGACGGGCAATAGAAAGGTCCCATCGCTGCCTGACCGTAGCCGCAGGCTGTACGAGTACTGCCTGAATAAAGAACCATCTTCGGAGGAATGTATTTTTTACCGGATTGCGCAAAAATTCGTCCCCACGTTTCTTCCGTTGTTCTCAGGGCTACGGAAGAAAACTTTGCCAGCTCCTGCTCCTGCGCGCTCGGCTGGTAAGTCGAGCTTTGTGTAGGAGTATTCATCGGAGAATCCAAGCCCAGAAGCGGAGTCAGATCGATGCCGTAATAACCGGCGACCAAAACAACCGCTAAGACAGCCAGCCCCAGCTTGCCTCTCGGCATAGGAAATCTCGGGCCGCCACCGCCGAATCCTCCGCCTTCACCTCGGCGGTCTTCTACGTTGCTGCTGCCTTCTCTGTCTTTCCAAAGCATCTCGTCCTCCGATGCACGTGTTACCTGTAAGCATTTTAGGGGCCGTGTTCCAAGAAACTTTTTTCGGTGCCCCCTTTTAGGAAAAGGCGCCGTTCCATGCAGAACAAGCGCCTTTCTTTCCAGTTTGAAGTTCTTAGATGATCGTACTTTCTTCGACCTCTTCGCTTTCATCGCCCTTATTGGCATTCTCAAGCTTATAAGGCTTTAAGCCTAAGAACTCCCATTTGGCTTCGACGAACCGACCCTTGCGGCCTCTTCGTGTCCGGTAATCCTCAATGGAGCGAGGGCCGACTAAGAGTTCCTGAATCTTGCCGCCGCGGCCTTTTCCGACCACAACGACACCGTTCGGAGAAATCGGCACGGCTGCGACGAGTTTCTCATTATCTTGAAGCGCCATGATCGTGGTGCCCTTGCCGCCGCTTGAAAGCGCACGGAGTTCGTCTGTCGTAAAGACCACCAAACGACCGCTCGAAGACAAGGCGGCGATCCATCCGGTCAGCGGTGTTGAGACCTGAACCGGAAGCGGTTTGGCGCCGTCCAAGATAAAGAAGGATTTGCCGCCTCTCTGACGGACCGCCAAATCAGACATCTTGCAGAAGAAGCCCATGGCCGCGTCAGAAGTGAACAGCAATACGGTATCCGGGGCGCCGCAAATATAGTCAAACGGAACATCGCCGTCCTGGAATTGAACGAACGCACTCACGTGGGTGCCCTCTCCTCTGGCGCTCGGAAGAGAAGAAACCGGAATGCTGTAAATACGGCCGGTATTCGACAATATGTAGAGATTGTCGACACTGCGGCATTCCATCGAGCAGCGGTATTTGTCGCCCAGCTTGAAGTTCATGGCGCGGGCATCAAAGCCGTGACCTTGTCTTGAACGCAGGAAGCCCTTTTCACTTACGATCACGGTCACAGGTTCATCAATGACTTGTTTCGCAATCGAAGCACCCTTGGCTTCTTCAATCAGCGTGCGTCTTTCATCACCGTAGGTATCGATATCCTGACGGATCTCCTTAGTGACTTCTCTTCTCAGTTTCTTTTCATCGGTCAGCAAGCCGCGCAGACGCTCAGCTTCATTGCGAAGTTTCTCCAGCTCTTTACGGAGCTTAACTTCATCGAGAGAGGCTAATTGACGCAGTTTGATTTCAAGGATGTCTTCAGCTTGGCTATCCGAAAGGCCGAAATGCGTCATCAGCTCTTTCTTAGGATCATCCGCACCGCGGATGATGCGAATCACTTCCTCAATATCAACGAGGACAATGAGACGGCCTTCCAGTGTGTGGATACGAGCTTCGGCTTCATCCAAGGAAGTCTGGGAACGGGCACGCACGGTACGCAGTCTGAAACTGACCCATTCAGACAGAATGTCTTTCAAGCCTTTCTGGCGAGGCTTGCCGTCAATTCCAATCACCACAAGATTGAACTTGCAGGAAGTTTCTAGACTTGTCTTGCTGAGAATCGTGCTGACAAGTTCTTCTCGATCAATGGATTTCGATTTCGGATCGATGACCAAGCGAACAGGTGCCTCGGCACTCGACTCGTCTCTCATGCCGCTCATGACATTCATGATCAGCTGCTTGTCCTGTTGCTGTTTTGCGGTCAAAGACTTCTTGCCCTGCGGTGCCTTAGGATTGGTGAGCGCTTCAAGCTCCGACATGACTTTCATGACGGAAACTTTATAAGGAACGCTGTCAAATACTAATTGCCACTGACCTCTTGAAAGCTCTTCAAAGTGATAAGTCGCACGAACTTGGAGATTGCCGTACCCGCTTTGATAAACATTCTTAATATCCGATGCGGAAGAAATGACCTGAGCGCCGCCCGGGAAATCCGGACCTTTGACAATTTCAAGCAGTTCGTCCGTCGTAATCTCGGGATTACGGATCACTTCGATAGCAGCTTCTCCGACTTCCGTCAGGTTATGAGACGGAATTTCAGTGGCCATACCAACCGCAATACCGCTGGAGCCGTTTAATAACAGTACCGGCAGACGAGCAGGCAGCAAGACCGGTTCTTTATGGGTTCCGTCGTAGTTCGGAATAAATTTGACGGTTCCTTTGTCGAGCTCTCCGAGCAGAAGATCGGCGTACTTCGAGAGACGCACTTCTGTGTAACGCATCGCCGCAGCGCCGTCGCCGTCGGCCGAACCGAAGTTTCCTTGACCTTGAACCAAGGGATAGCGCATCGTGAAGTCCTGCGCTAAACGAACCATCGCATCGTAAGCGGCAGAGTCACCGTGCGGATGATATTTACCTAAGACCTCACCGACGACTCGAGCACTCTTAACCGTTTTGACATCCGGATTAAGGCCGAGCCGTTTCATTGCATAGAGAATTCTTCTCTGAACGGGCTTCATACCGTCGCAGACGTCGGGCAATGCGCGGCCTTTCACCACGGAAATGGCATATTCGAGATAGGCACGGCTGGCAAAATAAGCCAGCGTCAATTCATCGCAGTCTGTCTCGGCATGCTTCAGAGCTTCTTCAACAATGTCAGAACCTCGCGGCTGAGCTGCCGCAGGGACCAATTCGGCTTCTTCGACTTCGTCCTCAACTTCCTGAAGTTCTTCCTTCATATCGGAAACATCTTCACGCATCAGGTTTTGAGCAACCTGCTCCGCTTCTTCTAAAGAAACTTCATTCTTAGGCTCAGAATCAGGCTCTTCCGTCTCTGCCGAGACTTTTTCTTCTTGATCGCTCGTCTGATCCTCTTCCTTCGAAGAGGACTTTTCTGCCTCAGGAGTTGGCCCGGGCTCTTCTTCCAACATATCAAAGAGGAAGCCGGTTCCTTTACCGATATCTTCTTCAGGTTCCGGTTGCGCTTTTTTAGCTTTTCCCTTTTTCTCTTGGACTTCTTCGTCTTCGGCAGAGGGCAAGACCGCCTTTCCGTCGATTTCTTCGAAAAGTTCGGTCTGATCCGCTTCCGTTAATTTGCGTCTTGGTTTCTTAGGCATTTATCGCGCTCAATTAAATATCGGGTTCGAACTGATCACCGTGGCGCTCAATCCACTGTTTACGCGCGTCGGCTTCTTTATTCCCCATGAGAATCTGCATGGCTTTTCCGGTTAAGTCATCACCCGGAAGTCCGACTTTTACCGGCAGAAGTCTGCGGGTTTCAGGATCCAAAGAAGTTTCTTTCAGCTCTTCCCAATCCATTTCACCTAGACCTTTAAATCGTGAGATCACGATCTGAGCGTCGGTGAATTTTTCTTTTTTGAGTTTCTCGACTGTCTTCTTCAGCTCTTCTTCATTCAGACAGTAAATTCGGCGTTCTTTCTTCTTACCTTTGTTCGGAACGGAAACCTTAAAGAGCGGCGGCATTGAAATGTAGATGTGCCCCGTCTCCATCAGGTAGGAAAAGTGCTTGTAGAAAAGCGTCAGCAGCAGAACTTCAATGTGAGAGCCGTCCACGTCGGCATCGGCCATGATGCAGATCTTGCCGTAACGAAGATTCGAAATATCGGGTTTCTCGCCGATCTTATGTGGATCCACGCCGATCGATACCGAAATATCGTGAATTTCTTTATTACCGAAAAGAAGGTTCTGGTCCACTTCCCATGTGTTCAGCACCTTGCCGCGAAGAGGAAGAATGGCTTGATATTCTTTATCGCGTCCCTTCTTTGCTGAGCCGCCGGCAGAGTCACCTTCCACCAGGAAGAGTTCGTTGCGGGAAATATCTCCGCTCGTGCAGTCTGTAAGCTTGCCCGGGAGAACGGCAACGGAAGAGCCTTTTCTCTTTTCGATTTTCTGAGCGGAATGCTGGCGCGCCTGAGCTTGTTTAATAAACATCTCTGCCAGCTTACGGCCCTCTTCAACGTGGCTGTTGAGCCAGAACTCCATCTGCGGACGCACAAAGCTGGAAACCAGCTTCAGCGCATCTCGGCTGATCAACTTTTCTTTAGTCTGTCCCTGGAACTGAGGGTCCAGTACTTTTGCATTTAAAACGAAACTGGCACGCGCAAATACGTCATCCACGATCATCTTGATGCCTTTGGCGCCCAGACCATGGGTTTCCATGAAACTTCTCATGGCTTGGAAGACACCGTCACGCAAACCGGCTTCATGAGTTCCGCCGAGCGGAGTCGGAATCAGGTTCACGTAGCTTTCGCGTTCCAGCGTACCCTCCTCTGTCCAGCAAACGACCCACCCGGCGCCTTCGCCTTGAGAAAATGTGTCGTCGTCAGCTCCTGCAAAGCCCTGGGCTTCAAAGGGCTGAACCAAGGGAGGACGATCCAGCTGCTCAGTCAGGTATTCTTTGAGGCCGCCCTCATACTTCCAGACTTGTTCGATGTTGTCTTTTTCATTGCGATAGATGACTTCGCAGCCCGGAAGCAATACTGCCTTACTTCTCAAGAGGCGAATCAATTGATTCTTAGGAATCGTGAGCGTGTCGAAATATTTTCCGTCCGGCCAGCAGCGAACTCTCGTCCCGGTCGCTTTCTTTGGGCGAGGAGATTTAACACTGTTCAATGGCACCGTGACAAAACCGTCCTCGAAAGTAATAGAACTTTCAAGTCCGTCACGCCAAACCGTCACTTCCAGACGAGTAGACAGCGCATTGGTGACAGATACACCGACGCCGTGCAGACCGCCTGAGAATGAATAGGCGCCGCCCGCTCCCTTGTCGAACTTACCGCCGGCATGCAGACGCGTGAAAACAATTTCAACGACAGGGACCTTCTCTTCCGGATGAATACCGACAGGAATGCCGCGTCCGTTGTCTTCTACGGAAATTGATCCGTCTGCGTGCTCAGTCAGGATGATTCGGTTGGCGAAATTCGCTAAAACTTCATCCGTGGCGTTGTCAATGACCTCCTGAATAATGTGCAAAGGACAATCCGTCAAGGTATACATGCCGGGTCGTTGTTTAACCGGCTGAAGACCTTTCAAAATACGAATCGATTTTTCGGAGTAATCGTTGACTTTATTATCTTGCTCAAGAGACATACGGGCGCCAATCCAGCGACAAAGAAAAGATGCAAAAGGCTATTTTAACAAATTGATCTAGACCGACTTCTTACTTTTTAAAAGTCGGAAACTATCTAAAAAAGCGTTTTTTACGACTAATTTTTCAGAGTCTCAGGAGGCTTTCTGGCTCTGTGCAGCCTTGTTCGCCTGAAGATAAATTCCATCGGCCAGCTCTCGAAGTCCTTTGGCGCATCTCTCAGGATTTCCTCTCGCATCCTTAAATACGTACCAAATTCGATGAACGGCATTTCTCAAGTTTTCGTCTTCGAAAAGGTCGCCGATGAGAATTTTTATTTCCTTGCTCTTTGCGGTACCGCCTTCCATGGCTTTGTAGGCAGCTAAGGAAAAAATCCTTCTCACATCGTAGCCGCCCTTCAAGCCTCTTAATTTAAGAATCGTCGGGGCCGCCAAGTAAAGCGCCCTTGTAGCAAACTGATCTCTGCGATCAATAGATTCGAGTTTGGTGAAGAGAAGGATCTCTCCGGCAGAAAGTGGGTCCTCTTCGTAATTTCTAAGATTGAACGTCTTCAAAAAGATTGCGTTCATCAGGCGATCGAGCTTTTCTCTGGGAGTATTCATTTCTCCGTCGGGAGGATTGTTTTGTGTCGATGTCCTGACCAGCTCTACGAAGGAGTTGATCGTCTTCCAGTTAGGAAGTCCGTCTTCATCCAAATCCAGCTGTAAAAAATTCAGCAAATAGCCGTCCTTCTGTGCCTCAGCTACGATTTTCTTGGTATTTGTCGTGACACCATAAGACCAAATATCGTTAATAAACATAAGCAACCTGAAAGCTCAAAAAGACTAGAAAAAAGGAATACTTCCATTCTAACCAAGGTTGCTTTACGCCTGCTTACATTTTTTGACACCTCTGCGGCGGGTGATCACTAAACGAGATTTCATCACCACCTATTTCCCTACATTTGCTGAGTTGTGAGTCCTCCAGAAACGAGCTCAGCCTCCGGATAGGAGGCCGAGAGGAAAAAAGAGAAGCTAAGTTAGACAACTACAAGCAAGTCTTAACTATTTACTTTCTGCAACCGCCTCTAATTTCTTCATGTCTTTGTCTACCATCACGGAAACCGTACTGTCAGACCAAACGTTGAGGCTGGTTTCGATCATATCTACTACGGCATAGAAAGGAAGAATGACACCCATCAGCAGAATCGGAACATTCATGCTGGCAAGCAAGCTTGTGGACAAGAAGAAGCAGCCCATAGGCACACCTGCATTACCGATGGCTGCCAGCGTCGCAATAAAAATCCAGGCCACAATGACACCAGGATGAATATCAAGACCGGCGTTCTGCATCAGATAGATAACGGTTAAGAAAATGAAAGCAGCGCAGCCGTTCATATTGATGGTTGTGCACATCGGAAGAACAAACTGAGCAACCTGCGGCTCTTCCTTTAGATTTTGCTGTGCGCATCTCATCGTAACAGGGAGCGTCGCAGCCGAGGATTTAGAGAAGAAAGCTAAAGCCAAAGCAGGAAGCATCCCTTTGGCAACCTTGATTGGATTGAACCCTTTAATCATTAAGAAGGCCGGAAGCACAATGAACATTTGAATTAAGTTCGCTGCAATCACTAATGTGAAGTAAGTGCCTAAACCGCCTAAGCTGACACCGTGGCTGACTTCCTGAGCCAAAGAAGCGACGAAAGCAAAAATACCGATCGGCAAAACAACGATGAGCCAATTCACAAGTGTAAAGAGAACGTCCTGGGAGGCCTTAAAGAAAGTGATCATGAGATCCTGATTCTTTGATCCTCTCGGCATCTTCGCAATGACAATACCGACGGCTGCCGCGATCAAAAGAACGGAAAGAACGTTCGCGGTTTGGAAAGGTGTAATGAAATTGTCAGGACAATGCTTTCCACGTAATCCAAATAAGAATGGCTTCCTGATTTATTAGAGACATCAGGAGCCGAGCCGGTAACAGCCACATTCGCCGGAGTGAAGAGTACATACAGGGAAGCGGCTACGCAGGCGGCAAGAATCGTTGTCGAAAGCGTATAAAAAATAGTGTGTTTAAAGATCCTTCCTGACTCGTTGCTCTGCGAAAGAGTCGAGAGGGAAGCAATAATTGACACACAGATAATAGGAATACTTAAGAACTTAAATAATCTAATGAAGACCGTGCTTGTGAACTGCACGACGATCATTAAATAATGGTTCTCCCAGATTCCGGCCAAAATGCCGAGAGCAATTGCCAAGAAATAGGCAACAACCACACTAACGAAGCCTTTCTGCATCCCAGCAGCTAAGATTTTTTTATCCACGATGAATCCTTATGTGTGTTTTTGTAACAGGATATGCCAGACTGGAAACAAAAATTCCCGCTGCGGTTCTTTATTTCCGAAAGCAGGAACTCCGGTTATGGAGAAGACTTCAGATTATTTCAACCAAGGAGCTTTTTCTTCAAGAATGATGGCGTCTCTGGCGGTAAATTCCCGCAGGCTTCCGCTCTTTGTCTGGATGCAAATGAATTGAATGCCTTCATCTTCAGATGCATGAATGGCGCGATGTCCGTTGGGACGAATCACAAACCAGTCACCTGCTTTGATATCAACGACCTGGCCGTCAATGTAGAGCTGGCCCTTGCCGCCCAAAACGCCATAAACTTCTTCATTCTGCTTATGGGCATGGACGAAAGGAACTGCAGCCTTCGGCGGAAGTTCATTAATAGAAATTTCGCAGCCGGTCAGGCCAAGCTGATTATGCAGTTCGACACGCGGTGCGTCCTTTACTTCAACCATCTTAAAATTTTCCATCTCAAACTCCTTAATTAAAATTTAGTTCGCAACCGAACTATTTAATTAAAAATCAAAGCTCTCCTAGAAATTCGAAGTGAGTTTCCTCATTATCTTTTCCGCGGTTTTTAATTCTTCGTGTCCCAATGCCGATAGGATCTTTTTTGAAAGGTCTTCAGAAATTTTTCTAAAAACCGCCTCAAAAGCAACGCCTTTTTCGGTAAGGGAGACTTTCACGCCCCTGGCATCCACCGGGTCCGGTTTCTTGCAAACATAACCGAGCTTTACCAGCCTATCCACAAGTTCCGACACAGTGGACTTAGAACGACGAGTGCGTTCGGCAATTTCCTTTGCACTCAGCTCCCCTGCTTCAAACAGCGTATGAAAAATGTCTCCGTGCGCCATTTTCAGCTCTGCATAGCCATACTTCTTCAGTTCCTCCTGAATGAAGTAGCCGGCCTTCTCGTTCAAAAGCGATGAAAGATAAACAATCTCATAATTTTCCATGGACGAAATTATAGTTCGTCGCCGAACTATATTCAAAAAAGAAGGAGAAAAAAGATCTCAAATCGAGTTTTGTTTTTAGTTCAATTCAGAATAACGACAAATTATCCCAAATAAACAATGAGAAGAATTTAAGTTGTAGTGGGGTTTAGGACATCGATTAGAAGATGAGTGGCGGCCCCAACAGGAATCGAACCTGTACCTCAGTCTTAGGAGGACCGCGTTGTATCCATTCAACTATGGGGCCGACGCACGGAATTCTAATCGAAATTAGGTTTTCATGTCATCGGAGAAGAAAGGCTTCTCTTTGAATTCTCAGCTTGCGTCTGCAGTGAAAACGTCAGAGACCTTGAAAACTTCCCCGGTCCCCGTAAAGTCGTACCCCTCGAGCTGGTCCTTAAATTCTGCCCAATCATAGCTGCGGAGAAATTGGATGAATTTCTTTGCTTTTGCCGTCTCTAAAAATTTTTCATCAGCGGCTAGGTAATAAACCTCTTTTGCCAGAGGAATAAAGTCCAGACCGTTTTCCTTAGCAACATTGGCTGTACATAGACCCACATCGACTTTGCCGGAAGCGATTTGAACTGCAGTAAAAAACTGGGTATCCGAAATGTCGTTATAGCCCTCGATCTCTTCCGGCTTTACAGCAAGCACATCTAACATTTGATCAAAAAGAATTCGAGTTCCCGTCCCTTCCCTTCGATTTATGAACTTTGCTTTGCGCGAGGCAATGTCTAATATTGAATAGATTTTCTTCGGATTACCCGGTGCAACGGCAAGTCCTTGAAGTCTGGTGGCAAAGAAAATAAGCCCGTTGTTCTTCGTGAGAAGATGTCCGAAGGTCCCGAAAGCTTTGCTGTTGTTTGTTGATGACTTAGGAAAATTAAAGCCTGCCAGTTCACATTTTCCTTCGCGCAATGCTTCCAGGCCTTTTCGACTGATAGTGAAGTTCAGTTCAATTTCACAGTCGGTTGTCCTTCTTAAAAGATTAAGTGCTGAATCCGCGCAGCCCTCAATCACAATCGGATCCCAAGCAGAATTGAACGCTTTTCTGAACGAGTACGAAATACCGGATTGAAGTTCAATGATCTGCTCTTTGTACTTCGCCTCAACTTCTTTATTGGTCCACAAAAGCTGCTCTGCCAAAGGCGAAAGCTCTGCATTCTTTCCTCGAGACCGGTTCACTAGAGACTGGCCGAGTTCTTCTTCCCATTTATTTAATTCATTCCAGATATGTCGGAAGGAATAACCGAGTTCCTCAGCTGCCGCCTTGATTGAACCGGTCCTCTGAATTGCATCAAGAAGACTGATGAGGTCATTTTTAAGTAGAAAAAAACCTTCTGACTTATTTTCTGTGATTTCAAAACTCAACCGAATATTAAATAACCTGGATTTCATATTTCTCTCGCCTCGTTATGTATTTATTTTACTTCTGCATGGCTTTAGCTATGAAGGATTGGCCCAAACATTAGGGCAAACCAAGCCAAATTAATACTAAAAACATATGATTATCCTCAGTGTTATTACTACAAATCCATTAAAAACAAATTTAATTATGAACTTTTGTATATAATTTATTTTGTCTTAGTTATTTCCATGTTCATACCAAGGAGATCATTATGGAAACAAGAAAAATGTTTTTCTCTCGGCGCAATCTTCTCAAAGGTTCAGCGGCTTCCCTGGCCGCTACCGCGCTCGGTTCATCCTCCACAGCTTTTGCACAGCAGTCTTCTGCTCCCACAATCCGTCCTTTAACCGGAAAGATGACTTATGAAGAAGTCAGGAATCGCGCTCGTGAAATGATGATTCCGCGCTGCTATGTTTGTCCGGAATGCAACGGACGCGGTCCCTGCGTCGGTCAAGTACCGGGTTTCGGCGGCATGGGTGCTTCCCGCGGTTTCCAAGCTAACTACGATTCTTTAGCTGCCGTGCAGCTGAACTCCAGAGTAGTACACAGCGTTCATGTTCCGGATACGTCCATCGATTTCTTCGGAACAAAAATTTCTATGCCTGTGATTGCGGCCCCGACAGGCGGCACGACCTATAACATGGGCGGCAAATTGACCGAAGAAGAGTTTGTCAATGCGATTTGCGGCGGCTGCAACAAAGCCGGAACCTTAGGTGCCGTTGCCGACGGTATCGGAGACCCGCTGCTCGTTTATGAAAAACGTCTTCAGACCTTGAAAGAACACGGATACAAGGCGATCGTCGGACTGAAGCCCAGACTGCAGAAAGACATCATTGAAAGAATGCGTCTGGCCGAAGAAGCCGGAATCATCGCGCTCACCATTGACTTGGACAGCGCCGGCCGCGCAGCGAGAGCAACAAAAGGTCAGACAGTTGAACCGAAGACTTTTGAACAGCTGAAAGAATTAGTCAAAGCCTCCAAGCTTCCTCTTCTTTTCAAAGGCATCATGACGCCGGATGAAGCAGAACTCTGCATTAACGCCGGCGCTGCCGGTATCGTGGTCTCCAACCACGGCGGCAGAACGCTTGCCGACACCCCGGGAACGGCTGCTGTACTTCCTCGGATCGTCGATAAAGTCAACGGACGCTGCTTCGTTATGGTAGACGGAACTCTGGCACGAGGCACGGATGTAGAAAAGTATGTCGCCATGGGCGCTAACTGCACGCTGGCCGGGCGCCATTTTGTTCGCGCGGCTCACGGCGGATTGGCTGACGGCGTGGCCTTGTTTGCTAATAAGATGAAAAACGAACTGGCGGTCGCTATGGTCCTGACCGGAGCTCAGACCGTCAAAGACATCAACCGCTCTATGGTTGTGATCCCCGACTATAAGGCTTGAACCCTATGAAAGCTCTCTATCTGTCTTTCATCTGCCTTTTGACTTTGTTTAGTTCGGTCGCTTTCTCAGCCACGATAGCTCAAAACCATCAAGTCAAAGGTCTTAATTGCGAAGGCTGTCACACAACCATGCCGATGGCCGATTACAGCAAATGCATCGCCTGCCACGGAGGAAAGGAGCGGCTGGCTGCTTCAAATCCTCAGCACTCCGCATTGAAAACTGCTGAAGTTCCCTGCTCTGTCTGTCATAAAGGGCACATAGAGCGCTAACAAAAAATCCTCGGCTCGACCGAGGATTTTTTGTTCAAAGAGGGGCTTTTCGGACCCCTCCTCTCAATTAACTGAAGAACTGAGCAGCCAAAAGAAACGCGCCGCTTCCGATGATAGACATAACGGAGGACACAGCGATGATCTTTGCTTTATCTTTCTGCTCTCTTTTTCCTTTTTCCATTTTTACCCTCCTAAAGAAGTGCGAGCAATATACCGATAACTTCTGGGAAACGCAAGCCGCTTTTACACAAAATAACTTATGTTTGGGATACTATTTTTTCTTTAAAAATCCGAAAGTTATGAAATCCCATAGAAGGTCGGAAAAACGGAATATTTTCCCGCTTTTTACTGAGATCTCGAATAAGCCGACAAAAACTAATTTGTAACTTGAACTGCGGCCTTCAACACCCGACTTCCGAAGCTCCTAAACTTCTCAAGTCTTAACTTTCGAGACAGAGACTTCGCGTCTGCTTTCTCCGTATTAACAAAAGTTTTTAGGAAAAAAATTGTTAATGACGGAAATAAGGCGAGGAATATCTAACTAATTGAATTTTTAAGATATTTCGCTATATGCAAATATCGGATGATGAATTTTCTGTATTTTGTTGTTTTTATTCAAATAGTTAGACGACGAACAAGAATTTTAAAAGTACATATCTCATTGAGTGAATGACTATTGCACAATATGAAAACTTACTGAACCCACGGATTATTTTCAATAAAATGGCGGATACAGTCAAATTTTAGAGACTCCCAAGGATTACTAAGGAAAAGAATTTATGTCATATCTGGATAAAATCATGTGTCCTCACAGCCTCGCTGTGATTGGTGCATCTAATAAAGAACACACTATCGGTTCCGACATTATGAAGCGCCTCGTTGAGTACGGCTTCACCGGTAAGATTTTCCCGATTAATCCTAAAGACTCTGAAATTCAAGGCATGAAAGCCTACCCCTCCGTCTTGGAAGTCCCGGAAGAGATCGATATGGCGGTGATCGTTATTAACGCCAAATACGTGCTTTCCGCCGTAGATCAGTGCCACCGGAAAGGAATCAAAGGCATCGTCGTCATCAGCGCCGGTTTCAAAGAGACCGGAGCCGCCGGCGCCGAACTCGAAGCTCAGCTTGTCAATAAAGTCCGTGAATACGGTATGACTTGCGTCGGCCCGAACTGCCTCGGCGTTGTCAACACAGATCCGAAATTCAGACTCGATGCCTGCTTTGCCGAGTCTCTGCCCGTCCGCGGCGATATCGGCTTCGTCTCCCAGTCCGGCGCTTTGGGCGGCGGTATCCTGAATATCCTGCAGGATTTAAATTTAGGTTTTGCTCAATTCATTTCCATCGGCAACCAGGCTGACGTCAACGCCGACTCCGCGATCGAGTATTGGGAAAACGTTGACGACGTTAAACAGATTCTTCTTTATATGGAATCCATCGCCGATCCGAAACGTTTCCGCACATTGGCTTCCCGCACGACTAAGAAAAAACCGATCCTTGCTTTGAAAGCAGGCCGCAGTGCAGCCGGTGCCTCTGCCGCCTCTTCTCATACAGGTTCGCTGGCCGGCGCCGACAAAGCCGCCGATGCATTACTGAAGCAGTCCGGAGTGATCCGCGAGTTTTCTCTTCAGGATCTCTTTAACACAGCAAAAGTGTTCAGCCACTGCCCGATTCCCAAAGGCAATCGCGTTGCGATCGTGACCAACTCCGGCGGTCCCGGCATTATGGCAACCGATGCGGTTTGCGAACACGGAATGGAAATGGCTCAGCTCTCCGATCAGACCAAAGAAGCTCTGCGCTCTTTCCTGCCGGCGGCGGCCTCCGTTAAGAATCCGGTCGACATGATCGCCTCCGCTCCGCTGGAACACTATAAAAAGACTTTGGAAACGGTGCTCGCTGACGACGGCGTCGATATGGTCGTCGTCATTTACCTGCCCTTCCTCGGCCTTAAAGATATTGATGTTGCCAAAGCTGTCATGGAAATCCGCGCCGCCCATCCGGACAAACCGATCGTCGGCGTCTTCATGACAAAGAACGAGTTCTTTGCACACTTGTCTGAAACCCAAGTCAATGTTCCTTTCTTCATGTTTGCCGAACAGGCTGTTGAAGGTCTCGCTCGCTTAAATCAGCAGCGCTTGTGGCGTAAACGCACCGACACACCGGCGCCTCGCTACTCCGTAGATACCGAAGCTGTTGAAGCTGTCTTCAAACAGGCTGCTGCTGACAATCGCGAACAGCTCACAACCGGAGAATCGCTCCAGGTCCTGACTGCTTACGGGATCCGAGTCTGCCGAGACGGTGAGGCCAAAGATGCTGATGAAGCCGTCGCTTTAGCCGACAAGATCGGATATCCGGTGGTAATGAAGCTCAACTCCAAGAAGATCTCTCACAAGACTGACATCGGCGGTGTTCGTGTCGGCATCAAAGATGCCGCCCAGCTCCGCACTGAATTTGCCGACCTCGTCACTAAGCTCACAGAGAAAGGTCTCATGGACGGGTTTGAAGGCGTCATCATCCAGGAAATGGTCAAGAGCGACCGTGAAATGGTCTGCGGATGCGCCAAGGATCCCCAGTACGGTCAGATGATGATGTTCGGACTAGGCGGCGTGTTTGTCGAAGTCATGAAGGACGTGACATTCCGTCTTGCGCCTCTCACCGTCGAGGACGCTTCCGACATGATTCATTCCGTAAAAGCCTATAAACTTCTCGCCGGCGCCCGCGGGGCAACTCCCGCACAGATAAATAAAGTTGAGGAGACATTACTTCGTTTGTCTCAGCTCGTTGAAGACTTTGCATTCATCGACGAACTCGATATCAACCCGTTAATGATTAGCGATAAGGACGGTGAGCCGATCGCAGTCGACGGAAGAATCAAATTTAATGCGTCAGAAGCGCTCGTTGCTTTGTCAATCGCCTAACAATTTATAAAAGGAAGATAACAAGTGTTCCAAATCAGATTACACGGCCGCGGCGGTCAGGGTGTTGTGACTTCAGCTGAAATGCTGTCGCTCGCCGCCTTTACCGAAGGCCATTACGCTCAAGCTTTCCCAAGTTTCGGCAGTGAACGTACCGGAGCACCGGTTGTCGCTTTCGCCCGCGTCAGCGACAAACCGATTCGTCTTCGTGAACCGATCATGGAGCCGGGTGCCGTCCTTATTCAGGACCGCACACTGCTCGAAAGCGTAAACGTCTTTTCCGGTCTGACGGAAAATGCTTATGTTCTTCTGAACAGCTCCCAGTCACCCGAAGAACTCGGTCTGGAAGACTTGGTCAACCGCCTGCCGAAGGGACACGTCATTACGCTGCCCGCGACAAAATTCGCCCTTGCCCGAATCGGACGCCCCCTTCCCGGTGCCGCTATGCTCGCAGGCTTCGCCGCGCTGACCGGCAAACTCAAACTCGAAAGCGTCCAACAGGCTTTCCAAACTCGCTACAAAGGAAAAGTTGCCCAGGCCAACGCCGACGTTGCAGCTGATGCTTATTCCTTTGTTTTAGAAGCTAAGAATCGTTTATAAGGATCGCTCCAATGCTCAAACAAATTGAAGGCTCTTTAGGCGTTGCTGAGGCTGTGGCTCTTTGCCGCCCCGAAATCATCTGCGCCTACCCGATCTCTCCTCAGACCCATATCGTCGAAAACCTCGGCGCTATGGTCAAAAAAGGATCGCTTGAAGACTGCGAATTCTTAAACGTTGAAAGTGAATTCGCAGCCATGAGCGTGGCTATCGGCGGTTCCGTCGCCGGCGGCCGTGCCTACACTGCTACCGCTTCCCAGGGGCTGCTTTATATGGCTGAAGCGGTTTACAACGCCTCCGG